>Ga0105101_10000996_pt1 | contig 12219 bp, 9 predicted proteins | sample PPLLak21cMay2015_2_FD_87037 | JGI IMG/M metagenome (GOLD analysis project Ga0105101, IMG submission 87037) | Freshwater sediment microbial communities from Prairie Pothole Lake near Jamestown, North Dakota, USA - PPLs Lake P8 Core (1) Depth... | ecosystem: Environmental > Aquatic > Freshwater >...
TATGGTCAGCCACACCTTCAGACCTGAAAAATGCAGAGATCTTTTTTGCATAAACATTGTTGATGGTGCTAATGGAAATGATGAACTGTTCATCGAATAATGGATTATTACTAACGGCTGTACTCCTGATAATTTTAACCGGTATTTCCTGCTTCAGAACAGCAGATGAAGAGTTTTTATCGATACTGAAATTGAAACCATCTTTATTCATGGCTCCATCAGCACTCCAGATTATATCCTTCACCTGCTGACGAAAAGCAGGAACGGAACGCATTGCCTGGTATGCTGTCGTCATGCTACCCAGGCATACGAAGGAGATCTTTGTTTTTTCTGCTGAAAGGAGATCTCTTATCAGGGCAATATTATCGATTGCAACATTTACATCAATATTATCCTCATCTCCCCATTTGGTTTTCAAGGCAAATGGAAATTCCTCAGATTTGTACTTGCCTGAGACATCTTTGCCGACCGGGATTCCTTCATGGTAAAATGAATTAAGAAGGCTTTTGACTTTCAAAAAGGCATTTGATGCGGAGAGTACTCCCGGTGAAACAGTTATGCCCAGAACTCTTACATCGGGCGAGGCCAGCATCATCGTAATCGTCCTCATATCATCTATCCCGCCATCGGTGTCAATAATCACATAGTGAGATGGTTTCCACGGGTGGGGAAATAAAGTGAGGTTTAACATCAATCCTGCGATCAGAAGTATAATTTTTTTCATCTTTTAAAACTGTACTACCTTTAGTTATAAACCAGACATTTTATTTATTATTTTTCACACTAAAATATTTCACATGGTATCGGGTATTTAATATTTTTCTAACTTGAGCCGGCCAATTCTGTCATATGAAAAGATTTCTTTTATGGTTTGCTCCCGGATTGATTGTTGGTATTCTGCTGATGGTCGGGGGCGGGAAAGTTCTGGTTAGTACATCCACAAATGATTATTGCATGTCGTGCCATATCCATCCGGCCGCTGATAATTCATGGAAACGGTCGGTTCATTATGAAACTGAGTCGGGTTACCGGGTTGCCTGTGTCGAATGTCATCTCCCCCCGAAAGGAGACGGCTATCTGTGGGCAAAGGGTACAACGGGTCTGCGCGATCTGTGGAGCTACTGGACCAAAGATTCCGCATCTTTCAACTGGGAGGACCGCAGCAGACTGGAAGTGGCAAGAGGGCATGTTTTTGAATCGAGCTGTATTAAATGTCACGAAAACCTGTTCCCGGCTAAATTAACAAAAGAAGGCGAAGATGCGCATCTTTATTATAAGCAGACCAAAAAAACTCCTGATCTGCACTGCATCAACTGCCACCTGAATGCCGGTCATTACATGGAAGGCTACACTCATGGAAGCAATGCAACATTTGGAAGTGTCTCATCTGCACCGAAGGAAATCTTCAGTGAACCTGCAACCGTCACAGGCCTTAACGCTTTTACAGAACAGATACCAAATTCATCCATATCTTTCAGGATGTTAGCGATACCGGGAGGACGTTTTAAAATGGGAAGCCCGGAGGATGAACCATTCAGGAGGTCTGATGAAGGACCTGTTAAAGAAGTTGAGGTAAGTCCATTCTTCATGGCAGAGGTTGAAGTCACCTGGGATGAATATCTTGCTTTTTACACTCAGACATCTGCTGAAGGGAGAAGCACCGACACAGAAGGCCTCAGGACGCAACAGGCATCTGAAACGGATGCAATTTCGGGAGCCACACCACCCTACGGGCAACCTGATCAGGGCTGGGGTATGGGCAGGAGGCCTGCAATATCGTTCAGCTACCATGCAGCGGAAACCTACTGCAAATGGCTCTCACAGGTGACCGGAAAGAGCTACCGGTTACCAACAGAAGCAGAATGGGAATATGCCTGCAGGGCAGGAACCGAAACTCCGTATTTCTTCCCCGGTGATCCGAAAAAATTCGAGAAAACAGGGCTGAGAGCAAAACTCTCAAAGAATGATACAACTGTAATCAATTCGTTCGTAATCTATAAAACCAACAGTCAGGCAAAAACACAACCGCCTGACAGGGTAAAACCGAATCCGTTCGGACTGAAAAATATGCTCGGGAACGTGGCAGAATTCTGCTCCGACTGGTACAAACCTGATGCTTACTCCCTCTATGAAGAACAAGTTCTTAAGGATCCGCGTGGACCTGAATCGGGAGAAGAGCATGTGATCAGGGGAGGATCTTTTATGGACATGGCAGGTGCTCTCCGCAGCGCTGGCCGGGACTATACGAGGACTGAAGCATGGCTTAAAACCGATCCGCAGATCCCGAAGAGCTTATGGTGGTATTCCGATTGCTTCAATGTCGGATTCAGGGTTGTATGCGAATTTGATGAAAAGACAGGAAATTTGTAAATTTATAATCTTTTAAATCCGATTAAAATGAAAAAATCCAGTATTTCGAGACGTAAATTTTTAGGCAAAGCCGCAACTGTAGGAGCTGTGGGTTTTGTCGGCCCGGCAATAATCACCGGCTGCAGCAGTGAAAAGGCTAAGGTTTTTAAACCGGTTGCCGAAGGCACCTGGCTCGATCAGGCCCCTGACGGACCTGTCCTTAAAGCCGGACTTATCGGTTGTGGTGGCCGCGGATCCGGCGCTGCAATTAACTTCCTCAATGCAGGACCTAACCTTCAGATAACTGCCCTGGGCGATACATTCAAAGACCGCCTTGAGTCATGCAGAGCCGGAATTCTGAAACAGAAGGGACAGGAAGTCCCGGAAGAAAACTGTTTTGTAGGATTCGACGCTTACCAGAAAGTCATTGACTCAGGTGTTGATATAATACTAACGGCTACGCCTCCTGTCTTCAGGCCGGAGGTACTTGCAGCTGCCGTTGCAGCACGCAAGCATGTTTTTGCAGAGAAGCCGGTTTGTGTTGATCCTGTAGGTGCCAGGTCGGTGATGGCTACTGCACTCAAAGCCAAAGAACTCGGACTTACGATTGTAACAGGTACGCAGCGTCGTCACCAACGGAATTACGTGGCTAATTATCAGCAAGTTAAGGCAGGAGCTATTGGTGAAATTGTAGGTGGAAACGTATGGTGGAATGGTGCTAAGCTTTGGCACCGTGATAATAATCCTGCATGGACCGAAATGGAATGGATGATCCGCGACTGGGTCAACTGGACCTGGCTTTCTGGTGATCATATAGTTGAACAACATGTTCATAACCTCGATGTATTGAACTGGTTTACAGGCGGCCATCCCGTAAAAGCTGTCGGAATGGGTTCAAGGCAGAGACGTGTTACAGGAGATCAGTTCGATAATTTCAGTGTCGATTTTGTATTTGAGGACGGAAGACATTTCCACAGCATGTGCAGGCAGATCAACGGCTGTGCTCCGAATGTATCTGAAAGATTGCAGGGAGCAACCGGCTCTACAAACTGCATTGATCAGATACAGGACCTCGCCGGAAATGAAATCTGGAAATATAAATACCCGGCTGATGCCGAAGGTAAAGAAGATAAAGGTGCAATGAAGCCTGCGATGGATCAGGAACATGTGGACTTTGTTAATTCAATCAGGACCAACCAGGGATTCAACGAGCTGGAGAACACAGCTATTTCAACAATGGTAGCAATAATGGGTCGTGTTTCATCCTACACAGGAAAAGAAACATCCTGGGATGAAATGATGAATTCCGATCTGAAGCTGGGTCCAAAGGTATTTGCTTTTGGTCCGGTTGATATTCCAAAAGAAGTACCCATACCAGGCGAAGCATATGATCCTGTAGCAGAACAAAAGAGAATTGAAGAGAGAGCTGCCGCCAGAGCCAAGCAGCAGGCAGCACAGAAGGTGACCAATTAAAGGCATCGTCAATATTAATTAAAGCAGATAATTATGATAAACTCGAGAAGAGATTTCATAAAAAAAGCCGCTGCATCAGGAGCTGCCGTAATGGCGGCTCCTTCAATCTTTGGAAATACAGTCAGGCAAAGTCAGCCGAAAATTGCAGACGCTGAAGCTCCTTTCAAACTTAAGTATGCTCCTGGTTTCGGAATGTTCAGGCAGCACGCAGGTCAGGATCCGGTCGATAATATAAAATTCTGTTATGACCAGGGATTCAGGGCAATGTTCGATAATGGCCTTATGAGCCGACCTGTTGAGGACCAGGTGAAAATCGCAAATGAGATCAACAGGCTTGGAATGATCCTCGGACCATTCGTATTGTATGCTGATTTCACAGTTACCTCTTTTGTCCTTGACAAACCGGAAGTTCGCGAAATGCTGGTCAACAAGATGAAGGAGGGTGTTGAATGTGCAAAACGGACAGGTACAAAATGGGCACTCATGGTTCCGGGCAGGTATGATGAGAAGCTGCACAGGGACTATCAGACAGCCAATGTAATTGATAATCTGAGGTATTGCTGCGATGTTGCAGAGCCGGCAGGACTTACAATTGTACTCGAACCTCTTAACACGCTGAGAAATCATCCGGGATTGTTCCTGACCGGGATTCCCCAGGCTTATTCAATATGCCGCGCGGTAAACAGACCTTCCTGTAAAATAATAAATGATATCTATCACCAGCAGATAACCGAAGGGAACCTGATCCCGAATATAGAAGCTGCATGGAGTGAGATCGCAGCCTTCCATTGCGGAGATAATCCTGGTCGCAATGAACCGACCACTGGTGAGATAAATTTCAGGAATGTATTCCAATATATCTACAGCCGGAATTATGAAGGTGTGATCTGTATGGAACACGGCATCAGCAACAGGGGTACAAAAGAGGGTGAAGCACGTGTTATACAGGCATACCGGGAATGTGACAGCTTCGGGGTGTAAAAAATCAAACAGCTAATACCTTAACCAATGAATCGCTGTCGTTCTGTTTTTTCTTTATTATTTGTCATTATGGCAATTTCCGGCACCGGTTGTACAAAGGATTTAAAGCTTTTCGCGGGAGGCTACACCCGGGAAGGTGAAAAGGGATTATATCTTTATGATTTCAACCACGCCGACGGAAGTCTGAAACTGGTTTCAGAAGCAGATGCAGGGCCGAATCCTGCATTTTTCTGTTTTTCGGATAAGGACAAAATAATTTATGCTTTAAATGAAGTAAGGGAGTTCAACGGGAACCGGGGAGGCGGAATAACTTCCCTGAAATATGATGTCAGGACCAGGAAATTTGAAAAGTTAAACGAAATACTTGTTCCCTTCGGAGGGCCCTGTTATATTTCAATATCCCCTGAAAATGACTTTTTGTTCGTGGCAAATTACGGGAGTGGTTCAATTGCTGTGGTAAAGCTTGATAAAAATGGGATCCCGGAGAGTATAGCACATTCTATACAATACGAAATAAAGCCACCGGATGTTTCGCATCCCCACATGATATCGCATAATCCGGCCGGTAAACGTGTTTATGTAACCGATCTGGGACTTGACAGGATAGTGGTTTATGATTTTGACCGTAATACCGGTAAACTGATCCAGGTGGAGAATGGCATTGTAAATCTTCCTGATGGCTCCGGTCCCCGTCATTTTACATTTAATGCCGATGGTTCTAAAATGTACCTGATAAATGAGCTGGGTTCAACAGCCATGGTTTTTGATGTTGATGAAACCGGGAATCTGAAGCTGCTGCAAACCTTAATTACCACCAGGCCTGGATTTGAAGGCAAAAACTACTGTGCAGATATACATTTGGGAAAAGATGGGAAATTCCTTTATGGATCCAACAGAGGAGAGAACAGCATAGTAATTTATAGAATCGGCGAGGATGGATTAATAAGCCTTGCCGGTTCTGTCCCATGCGGTGGCGACTGGCCAAGGAACTTCGTGATCGATCCTGCAGGTGAATTTCTGATGGTCGGCAATCAGCGATCCGATAATATCTCAGTGTTTAAAATCGATAAAAATACCGGAATTCCTTCAGGTCCTGTTACCAATGTAAACATGAAGGCCCCTGCTTGTCTTAAAATCTCACAGGGACAATAATATTTTCTTGAATTTGTTCCATGCAAAATCAATAAATCCTGTTGAATTGTCATTTTTTTGTGGTAATATTAAATACTGAATCTTAAACAATGGGAATGAACCGTGACAGGCTGGTTGCTGATCTTCAGCTCAATAAAGATAAAATATGGGATGTAATAGTGATTGGAGGAGGAGCTACCGGTTTAGGTGTCGCACTTGATTCTGTTACACGAGGGTATAAAACCCTGTTGCTGGAACAAGCGGATTTCTCAGGCGAGACCTCGTCACGGAGCACCAAACTGGTACATGGTGGTGTACGTTATCTTGCACAGGGTGATATCCTGCTTGTGAAAGAAGCATTGCAAGAGAGAGGTATAATGCTCAGGAATGCACCTCACCTTACAGAAAATCAGGAGTTTGTTATCCCTGTTTATACTTTACGGGATGTAATATTATACACAGCCGGACTTAAGTTTTATGATCTCCTTTCCGGAAGACTGAGTCTGGGGAAATCTTATTTTATAAACCGGTCGAGGACCTTGGACCGGCTGCCGCTATTGAAAGCTGATGGACTAAGGGGGGGTATAGTTTATCACGACGGCCAGTTTGACGATTCAAGGATGGCCATTACCCTTGCCGGAGGGTGTGTTGAAAACGGTGGCACAGTTATCAATTATTTTAAGGTCACCGGTCTTCTGAAAAATGAAGAAGGAAAAATATGTGGAGTAAAAGCTTTTGACCTTGAAACAGGGAGCAATTACGACATAGCGGCAAAATGCGTAATTAACGCCTCAGGTGTTCATACCGATGAAATACACCATATGGACAACCCTGAAGCAAGACCCACGATCAGGCCAAGCCAGGGTGTTCATATTGTTCTCGATAAATCATTTCTTCAAAGCTCTTCAGCAATAATGATCCCGAAAACTGAAGACGGCAGGGTTCTTTTTGCAATTCCCTGGTATGATAAAGTTGTTGTCGGTACCACCGATACTCCTCTGGATACAATTACGGCTGAACCCAAACCGCTGGATGAGGAAATAGATTTTATTCTCCGTACTGCAGGAAAATACCTTACAAAACCGCCTTCACGGAAGGATGCCCTGAGCATATTTGCCGGACTGAGACCACTGGCTGCAGATCCCGATAATCCCACCGCAACAAGAGAAGTATCGCGCCGGCATAAGATAACACTCTCGCAATCAGGTCTGCTTTCAATAATCGGAGGGAAATGGACTTCCTATCGCCGGATGGCTGAAGAAACTATAGACAGAGGAATTAAAGCTGGTCTGCTCGAAAAACGGAAATGCGTTACAAAAACCTTCAGTTTTTATTCAAACGTAACCAAGCTGAGGTCAGAGCGGTTAAGGATTTACGGTAACGGAGCGGCTGAAATAGAAAGAATGATTGACGAAAAGCCGGAGCTTGCCAGGTTAATTGATCCGAGGCTCCCCTATACAAAAGCTGAAATAATATGGATCTGCAGGAATGAAATGCCAAGGACAATCGGCGATATGCTGGCCAGAAGGACACGTGCTTTATTCCTCGATGTAAGGGCAAGCGCTGCAATTGCCCCTGATATTGCAGGTATTATGGCGGAAGAACTGAAAACTGATAAAAACTGGAGAGAAAACCAAATCGAAGAGTATAATCGTCTGATATTAAACTACATATAGTTAGCTTAGCAATTAATGAATCAGGATATGAAAAAGTTCATTCTTTCGCTTGACCAGGGAACCACAAGCTCGAGGGCAATTGTATTTGACCGGAACGGATTGCCGGTGGCCACCGCTCAGAAAGAGTTCACACAGATCTTCCCGAAACCTGGCTGGGTTGAACATAATCCGGAAGAGATCTGGTCGACACAGGCGGGAGTTGCAACGGAGGCAATTATAAAAGCAGGGATTGACAGCAAAGATATATCGGCAATCGGCATTACCAACCAGCGCGAAACTACTGTTGTCTGGAACCGGAAGAGTGGCAAACCGGTTCATAATGCGATTGTATGGCAGGACAGACGGACAGCCGGGTATTGTGACCAGCTTAACAAGGACGGGCATGCACAGACAATTCTTGAAAAGACAGGTCTGATAATAGATGCTTATTTTTCAGCAACCAAGGTAAGGTGGATACTTGATAATGTTAAAGGTGCCCGTGAGATGGCGGAGAAAGGGGAACTTGCCTTTGGCACAGTTGATTCGTGGCTTGTATGGAATCTTACAAAGGGCAAACTACATATAACTGATGTTTCGAATGCATCAAGGACGATGCTCTTTAACATTCACACGCTCTCATGGGATAATGATCTGCTGAATATATTTAATATTCCGGCAGCGATACTTCCTGAAGTCAGATCGTCAAGTGAAATTTACGGTAAAACAGCCGGTCCGTTTTCAACATCAATCCCGGTGGCTGGTATTGCAGGTGACCAGCAGGCAGCATTATTCGGGCAGATGTGTATTGATCCCGGGATGGTAAAAAACACTTATGGCACAGGTTGTTTTATGATGATGAATATCGGCACCAAACCTATCGAATCAAAAAGCAGACTTATAACAACTGTTGCATGGAGAATCGGCGAAAAAACGGATTATGCTCTTGAGGGGAGTATTTTTATCGGGGGGGCCGTTGTCCAGTGGCTGCGGGATAGTCTGGGGATTATAAAGAAATCGGCAGATGTCGAAAAACTTGCTGCAAAGGTCAAAGACAGTGAAGGAGTCTACTTTGTTCCGGCTTTTGCAGGGCTGGGTGCACCTTATTGGAACCAGCATGCACGGGGCACTATCACGGGTATAACAAGAGGGTCAACAGCGGCACATATTGCCCGTGCAGCTCTCGACAGTATTGCTTACCAGACACTGGAGGTACTTCTTGCGATGAAGAAGGATTCGGGGATCGACATCCGTGAACTCAGGGTTGACGGAGGAGCAACAGTGAATAACAGTCTGATGCAGTTCCAGGCCGACCTGCTGCAGGCAAAGGTGGTAAGGCCGAAAATAACTGAAACGACGGCCCTGGGTGCTGCATACCTGGCAGGTCTGGCTGTGAATTTCTGGTCGGGTCTTAATGAGATACGCCAGCAATGGCAGGTCGATAAGACTTTTTCTCCGGCTATCGGGCCTGAGCTGACCCATACACTGATCAGTGGATGGAAAAGAGCTGTTAAAGCAACCGAATCATGGTCGGAGGAATAATAAGCGGTAAGCGGCGTGCGGCGTGCGGCTCGCGGCGTGCGGCGTGCGGCCCCGGAAGCCGGAAGCCGGAAGCCGCAAACCAATAACCAATAACGAATAACCAATAACCAACTAACAATGAACCAGTTTTTTGCAGAATTTTTCGGAACCGCCATGATCTGTTGTTTTGGGAGTGGCGTAGTCTCAAACGTACTTTTAAACAAAACAAAGGGAAATAACAGCGGCTGGATCGTTATCACTTTCGGTTGGGCGGTCGGGGTATTTACAGGAGTATTAATAGCAGCTGATGTAAGCGGAGCTCATCTAAATCCGGCCGTTACCCTGGCGCTTGTACTGGCAGGTAAGTTTTCCGCATCACTGATGCCATTATACATTTGCGCACAGATCCTGGGAGCAATGTTTGGTTCAGGTCTGGCCTGGCTTGCATACAAGAAGCATTTTGATGCGACAGATGATCGCGATTCCAAACTGGCGGTTTTCTGCACGATACCCAATATCAGGAGCTACTGGTATAATTTAATTACTGAAATAATCGGAACGTACATTCTTACCCTGGCAGTTCTTTATATGGCGGCACCGGAAGTCGGGCTTGGTGCATTGAATGCACTGCCGGTTGCGCTTGTTGTACTTGGGATAGGGTTGTCACTGGGAGGACCCACAGGTTATGCAATTAATCCTGCACGTGACCTTGGACCGAGGATCATGCATTTCATCCTGCCTATACGGAATAAAAGAGACAGTGACTGGAATTACTCATGGATTCCTGTCGCAGGTCCTATGATCGGTGCAGCACTGGCAGCCGTGATGTTTGTGTTTTTAGGAGGTGTCTGATTTTCATTTTTATGTGGTGGGGGAGAACTAAAATATTACAGTTTTCAATTGCACTGTTGCTTGCTATGACGGCAATAATAATTGCATCGTTTACAGTGGGCAAGGATATTTATTACGGATCACGGGACGAAGGATTACTGTCGTTCGCAATTGTGAATTTCTCCGGATACCTGTTTTTCCTTTTTATGCCGGTGGAACTGGCTTTCATCTACTACCTTGCCGGGGATATAAACATATGGGCTCTTAATGCCGTAGCCCTGGGTACAGCTTTATTTTCGCAAACCATTGATTATCTGATCGGTTATTCTCTCAGCACCAGGATTATTGATCGCCTGATCGGAAGGAGGCGTTATGAAAAGGCTGGGGATAAAATAAGGAAATACGGGAATGTTGTTATCTTTCTGTTTAATGTTACGCCTCTTTCATCTCCTGTCATCTCACTTGCCGCCGGCATACTGAAACATCGTGTAAAGGATGCTGTGATCTTTACTTTCGCCGGAATATTACTGAAGTACATAATTCTCACCCTGATCTTCCGGTAATAATCATTCAGTTCAGGCAGGGTAACTCTCCTTTCAGGGAGTTAAAAGTAAGATTTGAAAATTTTTAACGAAGATTAAACAAATCTTCTGACAGGTTGTTATTAATTTTGAACATAAACAAAAATTATATGACAATGAAAAAGCTTTTACTTTCGATTATTGTGGTATTCTTTTCTTTAACTCAGCTGGTCGCCCAGGATCCAACATTTGTAAAAGGTGATAAAGTACTTAATCTGGGTATCGGTATTGGTTCCACCTGGTATTCCGGAACTTTCTATCAAGGTCAGGTCCCCCCTGTTTCTGCTTCACTGGAATTTGGTGTTGCTGATAATATTCTGGAAGAAGGCGTGATTGGTGTCGGTCCTTATGTAGGATATTCATCTTACAAATACGAAAATTCAGGATGGGGCTGGAAATATTCAAATATTATTCTCGGGGTAAGGGGTGTTTTTCATTATCCTCTGGTCGAAAAGCTTGACACTTATGTTGGTTTACTACTGGGCTATAATATTATCACCGCAGAGGAGTTTGGCATACAAACAGGAACTGATTTTTCTGCATCTTCGAGCGGATTGATGACGGCCGGGTATGTGGGTGCAAGGTATTATTTCACCGATTCTTTTGGCGTAATGGCTGAACTCGGGTATGGGATAACCTACCTTAATTTAGGAGTAGCTCTTAAGTTCTAGTTGCCTTAGTAAATGAGGAAAATCTTAAATTGAAAACAGTCCGGTCATATATCCGGACTGTTTTTTTATCGACTAACATAAAAATATGCATTCTCAACATGAACCTCTTTATTCAATATTTGACAGAATCAAAAAGAAAGTGCCCGGAGTTTCTAAAATAAGGCGGATGACATCTGACATTACTTCTACTTCCGGGCACTGAAGCTGGGCTTCATTGTATTGGTTCCGGACTTATCAGGATCCGGAACGGGACCTTGACTTCACATATTCCAAGGTATTTTGATTGCAGATTCTACATGTTTAATGTTGTAATACTCTGATTTTCTGAAGAGCCGTTATTTAATGAGTTCAACGACTGCATATTTTGAGATCTTCCAGAACTGATCCGGATCCTTTATCTCAATATAAGCAATCCTGTTATCTCCCTCAGGAACCAGGGCGTACGAATCAGTCGGGTGTTCGGTAATCAGCTTTGCTTTCCTGGAATTTACTGGAATAGTCCTGGTTTTGGTAACATCAACTATTTCGAATAAACTGTTGTCAGTAAAATCCTCGATGAGGGATTCCTGCCTGCCAAGGCCAAGGAAACCACCTTCTTTTGAGACAAGACCTTTATCTCTGAGATCTTTAAATGTTCCTGAAGCAAGAAATCCTTTGTTCAACTCGCTAATCTGAGAGTTGATTCTGTCGAACTGTTTGGATACGGTATCCTCAAGGGCTAACACCCGGGTATTGAGATCACCTATTTCGATATCCTTACCTGCCAGTATAGTCTTCAGATCGGTAATTGCGACCTCATACTGCTTCACCGTAGTTTCCAGAGTTTCAACCCTGGCTTGTAAACCCTTTATATTTGTTCCTGATTTTTTTAACTGGGCGCTTAGTGAAGCAATTCTCTCTTTATTAGCCTCAAGCAGGGTATTGATCGAATTAATGTCTTCCCTGATCTGATCTTTTCTGTCTTTTGAGAATTCCGAATCCGACGAATTCATAGTGATCAGGTTTTCCTTCTCTTTTATCAGAAGCAGA
>Ga0105101_10000997_pt1 | contig 12218 bp, 9 predicted proteins | sample PPLLak21cMay2015_2_FD_87037 | JGI IMG/M metagenome (GOLD analysis project Ga0105101, IMG submission 87037) | Freshwater sediment microbial communities from Prairie Pothole Lake near Jamestown, North Dakota, USA - PPLs Lake P8 Core (1) Depth... | ecosystem: Environmental > Aquatic > Freshwater >...
CACCCAGGCATTGAACGGGCTCAGGGAAGGCCCGCAGGTGCGCATGAAACCATAGACCTTCTCGCCCACTAATTCTTTATTGCCGACAACCGCGCCGCCGACGCAACGCCCCTGCCCGTCGAGGTACTTGGTCGCGGAGTGGATCACGACATCCGCGCCCAGCTTCAACGGCAGTTGCAGCGCTGGGGTGCAGAAGCAATTGTCCACCACCAGCAGGCAGCCTTTGGCATGCGCCAGCTTCGCCAGCCGCGCGATGTCGGCGATTTCCGTCAGCGGGTTGGATGGCGTTTCCACAAACAGGAGTTTTGTATTCGGCCGAATCGCCTTCTCCCACGCGCCGTAGTCCGAGAGCGATACATAACTCGTCTCGATACCGAACTTGCCGAGGTAATTATTGAACAACAGTACTGTCGGCCCGAAGATATTGCGCGACGAGACGATGTGATCACCGCTCTTGAGCAGCGCCAGGCAGGTCGAGAGGATGGCCGCCATGCCGGAACCGGTGGCGACGCAGCGCTCACCGCCTTCCAGCGCCGCCAGTCGTTCCTCGAAGGTGCGCACGGTGGGATTGGTGAAGCGCGAGTAGATGTTCCCCGGCTTTTCTCCGGAAAACCGCGCCGCCGCCTCGGCCGCGCTCTTGAACACGTAGCTGGAGGTGGCGAAGATCGGCTCGGAGTTCTCGCCCTCGTTGGTGCGATGCTGGCCCGCGCGCACCGCGCGGGTGTCGAAACCCCATTGGTCAAATTCGTCAGACATGGCCTGCTGCTCCTTTATTACTGTTACGGCGCAGGCTTGCGGTGGGATACGGGCTCGTCGCTCCGCGCATCCATGCGCTCTCGCGACATTACTACATCCCTGTAGGGCACAAAAAAGCCGCGAATGCGGCTAGAGCGGGATACTCTCGCTTTAGCGGCATTTGTATCGCGCCCGCAAGCTGAAGCTCAAATCGGCGCCAATCGAGACAAAAGCTATACCACCGACTTTGTCGTGTCAACTTGAATTCAGGCCGCCGTTTACTTCCACGATGATACCCGGCTCCCGCGGAACGCGCGTCATATCCCAATGCGGGACAGCCCAACGCCAGAAATCCGCGAGACTACCAGCGGCCGGTTCCGGCGGAACATCCTGCCCCAGAAACCGCATAACCTGAAACAGCGCCGGCAAGGGGCGTGCCGCGTCGAGCGGCGCGGCCAAGGTCTGCTTGCTGAGTTTCTCGCTTTGCGCGTTGCGCGCCACCGGGAGATGGAGATACTCCGGCGTCGGCAAGCCCAGCAGGCGTTGCAGATGAATCTGACGTGGCGTGGATTCGATCAGGTCCGCGCCGCGCACGATTCCGGTGATGCCCTGCGCGGCGTCGTCCACCACCACTGCCAGCTGATACGCAAAAAAACCGTCCGCGCGGCGCACCACGAAGTCGCCGAAATCCGCGGCCAAGTCACGGTTCATGCGGCCCTGAATGGCATCGATAAATTCGATCTTCTGCCCGTCCACTTTCACACGCCAGGCGCGTGGCGCGCGCCCCGGGGCGATGCCGGCGCGGCAGGTGCCGGGATAAACCAGCCCGTCCACGCCGCTCACGCTCGAATCCGCGATCTCGCGCCGGCTGCAGGCGCAGGCATAGAGCGCGCCTAGCGATTGCAGTTTTTCCAGCGCCTCTTCGTACAGCGCGTGGCGACGGCTCTGATACACCACCTCGCCGTCCCAGTGCAGGCCGAAAGCCTCGAGCGTGCGCAGGATATCGTCGGCCGCGCCCGGCGCTTCACGCGGCGGATCGAGATCCTCCATGCGCACCAGCCATTCCCCGCCACGATGTCGCGCCTCCAGGAAACTTCCGACGGCCGCGACCATCGAACCCAGGTGCAACGGCCCGGTGGGCGACGGCGCGAAACGGCCGCGATACGGTTTTGGAAATTTCATGCTGATATTAATTTACGCGTTACGGCTTGATGACCTCAGAACATGCGCGGGCTTTTGTCTGTTATACCGTCGGTCAGGGATCATGGCAAATTGATCCATCAAAGCTTGTTGTGTGCGTACCCGCTATTTAGCATCCGGTTGACACGAAACGAAAGGAGCAATGATGAAAGACGAAACCATCGAAAATCATGATACCAGCACGGAAGCAAGAACCTCGGGCCTGGCGGCGCTCATCCAGTCGGTGCCGCGCATACTCGTGCCCCTGTTCGCCCTGTTCTTCCTGTCCTTCGCGCTGCTGTATGCCTCTTCCGCGATGATCGAATTCGTCACGCCGATCCTCAGCGACGGCGACCTCACCAGCGGCCTGGTCAAGGGACTGCACATGGGCGTGGTGGCGCTGGCCGTGTACGAGCTGGCGCAGGTGGTGCACCAGGAATATGACACCAGCGGCAAAGCCTCCGATGCCGTCCGCCGCATCCGCCGCGGCGTGACGCGCTTCGCCAGCATCGTGTTCGTCGCGCTGGTGCTCGAATCGCTGATCATGGTGATCAAGTACAGCCAGCAGGACCTGGCCGGTTTCCTCTATTACCCGGTAGCCATCATCGCCAGCGCGTCGTTTTTGCTCATGTCGCTCGGGGTTTTCATCAAGCTGAGCAGTTCGGTCACGCTGGAAGACGCACCTTCCGCCACAACAGACTCCTGACAGAAGTTCCCGGCTTTACGCCATGCTGGGCAGGGATTACCCTAGCCCGCATGAGCACGGCCCAAACCTCCCTGGCTTCGACGGCGTTGCGCCAATCGCTGGCGGCGCGGCTGCGCGAATTCATGCCACGCAGCTCGGTGCTGACCGAGGAAGAGGACCTGCGCCCCTACGAATGCGACGGGCTGTCGGCGTATCGCCGGCTGCCCTGGATCGTGGCATTGCCGGAGACGGTGGAACAGGTGGGCCGGCTGCTGCGGCTGTGCTCGGAGCAGGATATCCCGGTGGTCGCGCGCGGCGCCGGCACCGGGCTGTCCGGCGGCGCACTGCCTCTCGAAGACGGCGTGCTGCTGTCACTGGCGAAATTCAACCGCATTCTCGAGGTCGACCCCGCCAACCGCACCGCCACGGTCCAGCCGGGCGTGCGCAATCTTGCGATCTCCGAGGCCGCCGCACCCTACGGCCTGTACTACGCGCCCGATCCCTCGTCGCAACTCGCCTGCTCTATCGGCGGCAACGTCGCGGAAAATGCCGGCGGCGTGCATTGCCTGAAATACGGCCTGACGGTGCACAACGTGCTGGGCATCAAATTCATGACCATGGACGGCGAGCTCATCACGCTCGGCGGCAAGGCGCTCGACATTCCCGGTTACGACCTGCTGGCGCTCATGACCGGCTCGGAAGGCATGCTCGGAGTGATGCTCGAGTTCACGGTCAAGCTCCTGCCGAAACCCGAGCGCGCGCAGGTGGTGCTCGCGGTGTTCGACGAGATTGAAAAGGCCGGCGACGCCGTCGCCGCGATCATTGCCGGCGGTTTCGTGCCCGCCGGTCTCGAGATGATGGACAACCTCGCCATCCGCGCCGCCGAGGCTTACGCCAAGGCCGGCTACCCGGTCGAAGCCGCGGCGATCCTGCTGTGCGAACTCGACGGCACCAGCGAGGAAGTCTCCGAAGGCATCGCGCAGATTCGCACGCTGCTGCTGAAACAGGGCGCCGCCGAGGTGCGCATATCCAGGGATGAAGCGGACCGCCTGCGCATGTGGGCCGGGCGCAAGGCGGCGTTCCCCGCAGTCGGGCGCCTGTCGCCGGATTACTACTGCATGGACGGCACCATCCCGCGCAAGCATCTGGCCAAAGTATTGAGACGTATCAGCGATCTGTCGAAGGAATACGGTCTGGCGGTCGCGAACGTGTTTCACGCCGGCGACGGCAACCTGCACCCGCTGATTCTCTACAACGCCAACAAGCCGGGCGAGCTGGAAAAGACCGAGGAGCTGGGCGGCAAGATTCTCGAATTCTGCATCGAAGTCGGGGGCACAGTGACCGGCGAGCACGGCGTGGGCGTGGAGAAGATCAACCAGATGTGCATCCAGTTCACGCGCGCGGAACTGGAACAGTTTCATGCCCTGAAAGCGGCCTTCGATCCCAGGGGCCTGCTCAATCCCGGCAAGGCGGTGCCGACGCTGTCGCGCTGCGCCGAGTTCGGCCGCATGCACGTGCACGGCGGCAAGCTGGTTTATCCGGATCTGGAAAGATTTTGAAATTTAAACATCCGGCGGGTTACGGCAAAAATCGCCTAACCCGCCCTATATATAAGTTGACGCAGGGTGCGCTGAGCGACAGCGAAGCGCACCGTATAACGCCTGGAAAGATTTTGAATAATTAAACGTAGGGTGAGGCGGAGTTTTCGTGAACACACTTAACGTGTGTTCACGCCGCCGAACGGGTGCAACGAGTTTTGTTGCACCCCGGGCCGGAAGTTAGCCGCCAACATTAATGTCGCCGTATCACCAACTCCCCCTCTCCCGCGGAAGCGGGAGGTGAGGCGGAAACAGGTAAAGGTCCAGTGGACCTTTACCCCGCCGAACGGGCGCACATGATTCTTGTGCGCCCCGGCGGGAACAAGGGGAGAGGGTCGTGGCGTAACCAGCCGAACCGACAATGACAACCGACAACGACATCTCGCAACAGCTCGCCGACGCCGTGAAAGCCGCGGTCGGCCGGGGAGCGCGCCTGGCGATCACCGGCAGCGGCAGCAAGCGCTTTTATACCGGCGAGGCGGCGGGCGAAAAACTGGACGTCACCGGTCATCGCGGCATCGTTTCCTACGAACCGACCGAGCTGGTCATCACGGCGCGTGCCGGCACGCCGCTCGCCGAGATTGAAGCGGCGCTGGCCGAAAAGGGACAGATGCTCGCCTTCGAGCCGCCCTGGTTTGGCGAGACCGCGACGCTCGGCGGCACCATCGCCTGCGGTTTCTCCGGTCCGCGTCGGCCCTACGCCGGCGCCGCGCGCGACCATGTCCTCGGCGCGCGCATCATCAACGGCAGGGGCGAGATCCTGCATTTCGGCGGCGAGGTGATGAAAAACGTCGCCGGCTACGACGTCTCGCGCCTCATGGTCGGGGCACTCGGCACGCTCGGCGTGCTGCTCGAAATCTCGCTCAAGGTGCTGCCGAAACCGGCCCGGGAAATCACGCTCGGTTTCGCGACGACGGTCGACAAGGCCATCGCCACCATGAATACCTGGGGTGCGCAGCCGCTGCCGCTGTCCGCCGCCTGCCACGTGGACGATACCTTATATGTGCGTCTCTCCGGCAGCGAATTGGGGGTGCAGGCCGCGCGCGCCAAGCTGGGTGGCAAGGCGCTGGATAAAAGCGATGAATTCTGGCGCGATATCCGGGAAAACCGGCACGGCTTTTTTCAGGGCGAGGCGCCGCTGTGGCGCCTGTCGGTCGCGCCCGCCACGGCGTCGATGAATCTGCCGGGCCCATGGCTCCTGGACTGGGGCGGCGCGCAGCGCTGGCTCCGGAGCGATGCACCGGCCACGGATATCCGGAGGGAAACGGAAAAGGCCGGCGGTCACGCCACCCTGTTCCGCCGCGCCGGACAAAACGGCGCCTCGTTCCATCCCCTGCCGGCCGCGGTCGCGACGCTGCAGCAGAACCTGAAACGGGCATTCGATCCCGAGAACAGACTCAACGCCGCCTGAACCGCAACCGAAGTAAACACAACAAGATCGCCCGCATGAGCACAGAAACCGCCGCCAGCCACAACCGGCTGCAACTTTTCCCGGTCGCCTTCTTTTCCTCGGTGATGGGGTTGGCCGGTCTCGCCATGGCGCTGCAACAGGGCGAAACCATTCTCGGCCTGCCCAGTGGCGGCGGGTATGTCGTGACGATCGCAAGCCTGATTGTATTCGCGCTGCTGGCGATCATATATGTCCTGAAGCTGATACGTTTCCCGGAGGCGGTGGTGCAGGAATGGCGTCATCCGGTGAAAATGAGTTTCGGCGCAACCATCACGGTCAGCCTGCTGTTGCTGGGTGGCGCCACTCTGGGGCTCTGGCCGACGCTGTCGTACGTGCTGTGGCTCGTCGGCGCGGCACTGCATCTGCTGGTGACGCTCTACGTGCTGAACGCCTGGATCTACAAGCCGGGCTTTGAGATCACCCACATCAGTCCCGCCTGGTTCATTCCGGTGGTGGGTAACATCGTGGCGCCCATCGCCGGGGTCACGCATGCCGGCTCCGAGACCGGCTGGTTCTTCTTCAGCATCGGGCTGGTATTCTGGATCGTGCTGTTCACGATCATCGTCTATCGCATGATCTTCCATAACCCCCTGCCCGACCGGTTGCTGCCCACGCTGTTCATCCTGCTGGCGCCGCCGGCGGCCGGCTTCATCGCCTACCTGAAACTCCGCGGCGTGCTCGACGGGTTCGGACGCATTCTTTACCACACCGCCGTGTTCATCGCACTGCTACTGGTGCTTCAGCTCCCGCGCTTTATGCGCCTCAAGTTTTTTCTTTCCTGGTGGGCCTACTCCTTCCCCCTCGCCGCCCTGACCATCGCCACGATCCTCATGTTCCGCGCCACCGGCGTCGCGTTTTTCAAGGATGTTTCCTGGCTATTGCTGGCACTGCTCTGCGCCGTGATCGCGCTGCTGCTGGCGCTCACCGCGCGCGCCATCGCGCGCAACGAGATCTGTACGCCGGAGCAGTAAAATTTGAGGTTCCAATTTGGAACCTCAAGTCAGGCCGGAATCAAGGTCACAATTTGTGACCTTGAAATCACAATATGTGATTTCAAGGTGCGCCCTCCAGGAAACTCACAGTTTGAGGTCACAAATTGCGACCTCAAACCTTTATAACTAGGTCAGCATTTCTCCTGCACGAAGTTACAATCTGCAAAAAAATAAGGTGTGCGTATGGCCCAAAAACCCATCATTCCGGCAGAACGGATCGAAAACTGCATATATCTCTTGCGGGGACAGAGGGTGATGCTGGATGACGATCTGGCCATACTTTACGGGGTGGAAACCAAGGTACTGAACCGCTCCGTCAAGCGTAACCTGCGGCGTTTCCCCGAGGACTTCATGTTTCAGCTTTCAACCAAAGAGTTTGAAAGTTTGAGGTGCCAATTTGGCACCTCAAAACGGGGAGGCCGTCGTTACCCTCCGTACGCTTTCACCGAACAGGGCGTGGCCATGCTTTCGAGCGTTCTGAACAGCAAGCGCGCGATCCAGGTCAATATCGAGATCATGCGCGCGTTCGTGCGCCTGCGGCAGATACTCGGCTCCAACGCCGAGCTGGCGCGCAAGCTGGCGGCGCTGGAGAAAAAATACGACGCCCAATTCAGGATCGTTTTCGACGCCATCCGCGAACTGATGACGCCACCGGAGCCGAAGAAGAAGCGTTCCATCGGTTTCGCACCCTGGGAAGACAAATAATCCGGCCGCCTCCCCGTTGTTCCGCATCATGAAAAGCGCATTTACAGCCTGCGAAAGGCTGATAACATGGCGCCGCATCCGGTAGCGTCGTCCAGATAATTTTCAGGAGCGGAGGGAGCATCCATGGCCGTTTATTCCACGATACATGAGCTGCTGGCGGGCAAGCCCGCCGATGCCATTGCCTTTGTCGGCAGCGGCTGCCCATCGCTCACCTACGGCGGTCTGAGCGAACATGTCGAGCGCACCGTGGCCAGTCTCAACCGGCTCGGGATCGGGCGCAACGACCGCGTCGCCATCGTGCTCCCCAACGGGACCGAGATGGCCAGCGCCTTCGTGGCCATCGCCGCGGGCACGACCTCCGCCCCACTCAATCCCGCGTACCGTGCCGACGAATTTGAATTCTACCTTTCCGATCTCAAGGCCAAGGCACTGGTCGTCGAGCGTGGCAGCACCTCACCCGCGCTCGGCGTTGCGACGAAACTGAATATCCCCGTCATCGAGATCGTGCGCGCGAATACCGACCCTGCCGGCGTGTTCGAGTTGATTCCGGTCGCGGGCGTTCAATCCGCCGCGGCGCCGCGCGGCGGCTATGCCGAATCCGACGACGTGGCGCTGGTGCTGCATACCTCCGGCACCACTTCGCGCCCCAAGATCGTGCCGCTGTCGCAGCGCAACGTGTGCGCCTCGGCCGGCCACATCCGTGATATTTTGAGCCTCACGCCCGCCGACCGGGGCTTGAGTATCATGCCGCTGTTCCATATTCACGGGCTCATTGGATCCGTGCTGTCCACGCTCTGTGCCGGCGGCAGCGTGTACTGTACGCCCGGCTTCAATGCGCTCAAGTTCTTCGCCTGGATGGACGAGGCCAACCCGACCTGGTACACGGCCGTGCCGACCATGCATCAGGCGATCCTGGCGCGCGCCGCGAATAACCGTGAAGTCATCGCGCGCCATCCGCTGCGCTTCATCCGCTCGTCCTCGTCGTCGCTGCCGCCACAGGTGCTGGCCGAGCTGGAGCAGGTGTTCAACGCGCCGGTGCTCGAGTCCTACGGCATGACCGAGGCCTCGCACCAGATGACCAGCAACCCGCTGCCGCCGCGCCCGCACAAGCCCGGGACTGTCGGCGTCGCCGCCGGACCGGAAGTCGCGATCATGGGCGAGGATGGAACATTACTGGGACCGAATGCGACCGGCGAGGTGGTGATCCGCGGCCCCAACGTGACCAACGGCTACGAGAACAATCCCAAGGCCAATGCCGAGGGCTTCACCAACGGCTGGTTCCGCACCGGCGACCAGGGCGTGATCGACGCCGAGGGCTATCTCTCAATCACCGGCCGTTTGAAAGAGATCATCAACCGCGGTGGTGAGAAGATCTCGCCACGCGAAGTGGACGAGGTACTGATGGACCACCCGGCGGTGCAGCAAGTCGTGACCTTCGCCATGCCGCACGCGAAATTGGGCGAGGACGTGGCCGCGGCCGTGGTGCTGCGCGAGGGCAAGAGCGCCGATGAAAAGGAAATCCGCGAGTTCGCCGCCAAGCGGCTGGCGGACTTCAAGGTGCCGCGCAAGATTCTGATCCTGGAAGAAATCCCCAAGGGCGCGACCGGCAAGCTGCAGCGCATCGGCCTGGCGCAGAAGCTGGGGTTGGGGTAAGAAATTAATAAATTTGCCACAGAGATCACAGAGTACACAGAGTTGAAAAAGAAATGGTTTTTACTCTGTGACCTCTGTGCGCTCTGTGGCCATTTTCTGTTTATTACAGGTTCTTAATACCCCAGCGCGCAACCATCCTTGCGCGGGTCGGAGCCGGCGGAAAGCACACCGTTCTTCGCATCCACGTAAATTGCCTGCGCCCCGCCGAGCGCCAGCTCGGTGCGCCCGACCACGTGCCCGCGCTGTTGCAGCGCTTTCAGTATCTCCTGCGGAACCGGCCGTTCCAGCGCCACCACCCCGCCGCCCGGCATGAAGCGCGGTGCGTCGATCGCCTCCTGCAAATCCAGTCCGAAGTCGAGCCAGTTGGTCAGCACGCAGACATGCCCCATGGGCTGATACTCCCCGCCCATCACGCCGAAACTCAATATGTCATCGCCGCGATAAGCCATCGCCGGGATGATGGTATGCAGCGGGCGCTTGCGCGGGGCGATGCAATTAAAATGTCCCGACTCCAGCACGAAGCCGGCACCACGGTTTTGCAACATGATGCCGGTGTCACCGGCAACCACGCCGCTGCCGAAGGGGTAATACAGGCTGTTGATGAAGGACACGGCGTTGCGGTCGCGATCCACCACGCTCAGATACACCGTGTCGCGGTGCGCGCGCGTCGCCGGTTTAATGGGATAAGGCGCGGCACGTTGCGGATCGATGCGCGCGTATTGCCGGGCCGCGAATTCCTTCGACAGCATTTCTTCCACCGGCAACTGATTGAACGCCGGGTCGGCGACATATTCATCGCGTTCGGCCCACGCCAGCTTGAAGGCCTCGATCACCAGATGCAGGTGATCGGCGCCCAGGTGCATCCTGCCGCGCAGGTCGGCCTGCTCCAGGATATTGAGCGTCATCAGCGCCGTAATGCCCTGCCCGTTCGGCGGGATCTCGCATACCCGCACGCCGTGGTATTCGCTGCTGATCGGCTCGACCCATTCCGAACGGTAGGCGGCGAAATCCTCCAGCTCGAGCAGGCCGTCATGGGCATGGCTGTGGCGCACGATGGCTTCCGCGATCGGTCCGCGATAGAAGGTCTCGCGCCCGTCGCGGGCGATGCGGCGCAGCGACTCTGCGAGCCGTGGCTGGCGGTGCAGCGTGCCGGCCGCGGGCGTGCGTCCGTCCACCAGATAATCGCGCCGGCTCTCGGCATGCGGCGCGAGCACGGCGGCGTTGTTCTGCCACGCCTTCGCCACCACCGGCGTGACCGCGTAACCGTCCGCGGCAAAGGCAATCGCCGGTTGCAGCTGTTCTTCCAGGCTGCGCGTGCCGAAACGCTCGAGGGCCGTCTGCCACGCGTCCACGGCGCCGGGCACGATCACCGATAAAATTCCGGATTCCGGCACCTGCATCAGCCCGCGCCGCTCGAACTCCTCCAGCGTGGCGCGCGCCGGGGCGCGGCCGCTGCCGTTCAGGCCGTGCAGCTTGCCGGTTTTGGCCTCGTGATACAGCAGGAAACAATCGCCGCCGATGCCGGTCGCCTGCGGTTCGGTGACGCACAGCACCGCGCTCGCGGCGATGGCGGCGTCCATGGCGTTGCCGCCGGCCTGCAACACGGCGAGGCCCGTTTGTGTGGCCATCGGCTGGCTGGTGGCGATCATGCCGCGCGTGCTCATCACGACCGAACGGCCGGGGTATTGGTTGTCGCGCATGTTTTCGTCTAGTGAAATCCGGTTTTACGATGGCGCGGCCGCGTTACGAATTTCATCTTGTGCAACCAAGATGCGGCTGGCGACACATGACGCCAGAAGGTAGCATACACCTCACGATCCGCGGCAATAACGGATCGCCACGATAACACGGCGGAGGAGGCTTTATGCACTGGATTCGTTTTGAGCGCGCCGGACAGACCGGTTTCGGGACGTTGCATGACGGCGTGATCCGGATCCACGAAGGCAGCATGTTCGAGGACGGTCGCGCCACGAACGACACGGTCCCGCTCGCCGACGTGACGCTGCTCACGCCCTGCGTGCCGACCAAGATGATCGCGCTGTGGAACAACTACCACGCGCTCGCGGCCAAACTCAACCTGACGCCCCCGCCCGAGCCGCTGTACCTGCTCAAGGCGCCGAACTCCTTCCTCGCGGGCGGCCAGACCATCCGCGTCCCGGCGTCCTATCCCGGCAAGGTCGTGTACGAAGGCGAACTCGGGGTCGTGATCGGCAAACGCGCCGCGAACGTTTCCGAGTCCGAGGCGCCGCAATACATTTTCGGCTACACCTGCATCAACGACGTCACCGCCGCCGAGATCATCCAGAAGGACCCGAGCTTCGCCCAATGGACGCGTGCCAAGAGCTTCGACGGCTTCGGCGTGTTCGGCCCGGTGATTGCCACGGAAGTGGATCCGCTCGACCTGCACGTGAAAACCCTGCTGGACGGCAAGGAGCGCCAGAATTACCCGGTGGGCGACATGATCTTCAAGCCGGCGCAGATCGTGAGCCTGATCTCGCGCGACATGACGCTGTACCCGGGCGACGTGATCTGTTGCGGCACCTCCGTCGGCGTCGGCTCGATGAAACCGGGCAGCAAGATCGAGATCGTCATCGACGGCATCGGCACGCTGTCAAACGAATACAAATGATCCGGAGGATTCACTCATGAAGATCTGCATCGTCGGCGCCGGCGCCATCGGCGGTTTGATGGGCGCAAAGCTCGCGCTCGCGGGCGAGGAAGTCACGCTGATCGCGCGCGGCGCGCATCTCGAGGCCATGCAAAAGAACGGCCTGAAGCTGATCGAGGAAGACGGCTCCGAGCACGTGGCGAAAAACATCAAGGCGACCAGCCGGATCGCCGAGGCCGGCAAGCAGGACGTGGTGATCCTGGCGCTCAAGGCGCACCAGGTCGAGCCGATCGCGAAGGAGATCCCGGCCCTGTTCCACGACCAGACCGCGGTGGTCACGACCCAGAACGGCATTCCCTGGTGGTATTTCCAGAAGCACGGCGGCGAGTTCGAGGGCCGGCGCGTCGAGACCGTGGATCCGCAGGGCCATCTCATGGCCAGCATCGAGGTCGAGCGCATCCTCGGCTGCGTGGTCTATCCGGCGGCCGAAATCGTCTCGCCGGGCGTCATCAAGCTGATCGAAGGCAACCGTTTCCCGGTAGGTGAACTCGACGGCTCCGAATCCGAACGCGTCAAGAGCATCACCGCCACTTTCACCAAGGCCGGCTTCAAG
>Ga0105101_10001002_pt1 | contig 12169 bp, 10 predicted proteins | sample PPLLak21cMay2015_2_FD_87037 | JGI IMG/M metagenome (GOLD analysis project Ga0105101, IMG submission 87037) | Freshwater sediment microbial communities from Prairie Pothole Lake near Jamestown, North Dakota, USA - PPLs Lake P8 Core (1) Depth... | ecosystem: Environmental > Aquatic > Freshwater >...
CGCATCAAGGTGATCGGCCCGCGGCATGAGCAGACCACCGCCTACATGGCATTCGGCTATGCGAAGTCCACCGGCAAGGTTGGGGTGTACTCGGTCGTGCCGGGGCCCGGTGTGCTCAACTCCACCGCGGCCCTATGCTCGGCGTATGGTGCCAGCACACCCATCCTGTGTCTCACCGGGCAAGTGCCAGCGGCGTTCATCGGTTCCGGTAAGGGCCACCTGCACGAGTTGCCGGATCAGCTGGCGACGCTGCGCACGCTGACCAAGTGGGCGGCCCGGATCGACCACCCGGCCGAGGTGCCTGGGCTGGTTGCTGAAGCGTTCCGCCAGATGCAGAGCGGCAGGCCCAGGCCCGTCGCGTTGGAGATGCCATGGGACGTGTTCGGCATGCAGGCGCCGGTGCGCTTGACTGCGCCACCGGCGGGCGATCCCGGCATCGAACCCGATCCCGACGCGATCGAGCAGGCGGCCACGCTGCTCAAGGCAGCACGCAACCCCATGATCATGGTCGGCAGCGGCGCGCAGCACGCATCGACCGAGGTGCTCGCGCTGGCCGAGCTGATTCAGGCACCGGTCGTGCCTTTCCGCAGCGGTAAGGGTGTGGTCAGCGAAGAGCATCACCTCGGTTTCACCTGCGCCGCGGGCTTCGAGCGCTGGCGCGAAACCGATGTGCTGATCGGCATCGGCTCGCGGCTCGAGCTGCAGTGGTTCCGCTGGCCCGATCAGCCCGCGGGATTGAAGATCATCAACATCGACATCGATCCGGCCCAGACCGCCCGCATCAAGCCCACTGTGGCGATCGTGGGTGACGCCCGGGAGGCGGTCGCGCAGCTGGTCACCGCCGCGCAGCGCCTGGGCGTGCATCGCGCGTCCCGGCGCGAAGAGTTCGAGGCTTTGAAGAGCTGGTTATGGGCGGAGGCCCAGAGGATCCAGCCGCACATGCAGTATCTGGACGTTATCCGCCAAGTGCTGCCGCGCGACGGGTTTTTCGTCGAGGAGATCTGCCAGGCCGGGTTCACCTCGTACTACGGATTCCCCGTGTATCAGCCGCGCACCTTCGTCAGTTGCGGTCACCAGGGTACGCTGGGCTTCGGTTTCCCGACCGCCCTCGGCGTAAAGGTCGGCAATCCGCACAAGGCGGTGGTTTCGATCGCGGGCGACGGCGGCTTCATGTTCGGCGTGCAGGATCTCGCCACCGCCGTGCAATACGGCATCAACCTAGTCACCGTGCTCTTCAACAACAACGCCTATGGCAACGTGCTGCGCGATCAGCAGCGGCTGTTCGAAGGCCGTCTGATCGGCTCGGAGCTGCGCAACCCCGATTTCGTAAAGCTCGCGGAGAGCTTCGGCATGGCGGGTTGCCGCGTCGCCACGCCCGCGCAGCTGAAGCGCGAGCTGGACAGGGCGCTGAGCCAGGACGCGCCTGCCCTAATCGAAGTGACCGTCGATCCGCGGTCGGAAGTCTCTCCGTGGGAGTTCCTGATGCCGGCGTCGCGCAAGACTGGGTGAGGTCATGCGCCCACGCGTCGAGATCCAGTACTGCACGCAATGCCGCTGGCTGTTGCGCGCCGCCTGGCTCGCGCAGGAGCTGCTCACGACGTTCGAGCAGGAGCTGGGCGAGGTGGCACTGGTGCCGGGTACCGGCGGCGTGCTCGAAGTACGGCTCGATGGCGAGGTGATCTTCTCGCGTGCGCGCGAGGGCCGCTTCCCGGAATCGAAGGAACTCAAGCAGTCGGTACGGGACCGGATCGCGCCGGACAAGTCGCTGGGGCACAGCGATCGGACGTGAGGCCGCAGACGGGGGCGACCCGGTTTTGCGACACCTCCGTCCCTCGCCGCATCCAGACAATTGCGAGACCGGTGCGAAACAGGTCGTGCTCCCGCATTCCCCAGACCCGAACGCGAACAGGTGCGGATCGGGTCTGCCTGGTCTCCCGCCGAGTGCTCAGCCACCAGAGCAGCAGCAACCCGACCGACCCGCCGGGAAGAACGAGCAGCGCTATGTACAGCGCCAGCTTGAAGGGGTGAACAGATCGGGCGAGATTCAGGCTCATGCGTCGGTCCTCGGGTCGGCTTTGTCGCGATACCTCTGCGCAGCCGCGGCATCGCATCGCATCGCAAGGCTACCCTCCGACCTCCGGCAGATCGCGTGACGATTACCGATGCGGGCAGTGAATATTCACGAGCGGGCAACGCCGAAGTCGGTGCGCTATCCCGCTTGATCTGCCAGCCAACCTGACCTATACATCCAGCATGGGCTGCGCGCGGCGGCCCTTTCATCCGGCGCTCGGACGGCCGGAACCCGGGCAGACCCGACGAACACGAATCGCGAAGACAATCGCGCAAGCCGCAGGAGACCGACATGACCCGCCAGACAACCATCGCCACATTTCCAGCCCTGCTCTTCGCCGCGATCCTGGCCTCGGCACCAGCCTTCGCGCAGAAGCGCTATGGCCCCGGCGCAACGGACTCGGAGATCAAGATCGGCCAGACCATGCCCTACAGCGGGCCGGCATCGGCCTACGGCGTGATCGGCAAGGCGGAATCTGCGGTGTTCGCCAAAGTCAACGAGGAGGGCGGCGTCAACGGCCGCAAGATCCGGCTCGTCAGCCTCGACGACGGTTACAGCCCGCCCAGGACGGTGGAGCAGACGCGCAAGCTGGTCGAGCAGGACCAGGTGCTGTTCATCTACCAGAGCCTGGGTACGCCACCGAACACGGCGATCCACAAGTATCTCAACGCCAGGAAAGTGCCGCACCTGTTCGTTGCGACGGGCGCGACCAAGTGGGGCGACCCGCGGAACTTCCCCTGGACCATGGGCTGGCAGCCCAACTACCAGGCCGAATCGCGGATCTACGCGACGTACATCCTGAGGAACCATCCGAACGCGAGGATCGCCATCCTGTTCCAGAACGACGACTACGGCAAGGACTACGTGCACGGCTTCAAGGAGGCGCTGGGCGACAAGGCGCAGCGGATGATCGTCGCTGAAGCGTCATACGAAGTGACGGATCCCACCGTCGACTCCCAGATCGTAACACTCCAGGCATCGGGGGCCGATGTCTTCTTCAACGTAACCACACCGAAGTTCGCCGCGCAGGCGATCCGCAAGGCCTACGACATCGGCTGGAAGCCGCTGCACATTCTGAACCTGGTGTCCGCGTCGATTGCCAGCGTGCTCCAGCCCGCCGGACTCGAGAAATCAGTCGGCATCATCAGCGCGCAGTATTGGACAGACCCGTCGGACCCGAGCATGAAGGACGATCCGGAGGTGCGCGCCTATCTCGCGTGGGCCAAGAAGTATCTGCCCGATGCAGACCCGGCCGATCCTTTCGTCATATATGGCTACGCCGCCGCGCACACGCTCCTCCATGTGCTCAGGCAGTGCGGCGACGATCTCACCCGCGAGAACGTGATGCGGCAGGCGGCGAACCTCAGGAACCTGGAAGTCCCGATGCTGCTGCCGGGAATCAGGATCAACACGAGCCCGACGGATTTCTACCCGATCGAGCAGCTCCAGGTGGCGCGCTTCGACGGCAAGCACTGGGTCCCAATCGGGGAACTGATCGACGCGTCGCGCAACCGCTGAGGGTGTCTGGGCTGGCGGCGGAGGGGCAGACCACCCCGCGAGGGCGTTCTTCGATCCTATTGATCATCGCGCGAATGTATCAGGTTCAGGCCACATCAGTTCGCGGCCAACCACCCCGTCACCTTCGGCGCCACCCCTCCTTTGTAAGGAGGGGAGAAGAAGAGCCTTTTCCCCTCCTGCCCGAGGAGGGGTGGCACGCGCAGCGTGACGGGGTGGTGGGAGAAGGGTGCCGGCACAGCCGGCGGGGTGGTGTGAAGGTCTTCAGCCCGACTCTGCGACGCTCGAGAAGGTCATCCTCGCGAAGCCATCGCCTTCGCGGGGATAACACCTTGCGCTAGAGACTGGCGAGGTAGTGCGCCAGTGCGTCGATCTGCTCGTCGCTCAAGCCCTTGACCGACGGCACCATGAGCCCGCTGTCGTTGGTGCGCACGCCGTCCCGGTAGTCCCTCAGTTGCTTCACCACGTACGCGTACTTCTGGCGCGACACCCGCGGCACCTCCTTCGCCCCTTTGAAGGTGGGCGGATGACACGCGGTGCACTTGGCTTCCTCGACGATTGTCTTGCCCTGCGTCACCAGGGCAGGATCGGTCTTGAAGGAGCTGCGATTGGCGTTCTGCGAGGAGTAGAAGTCGGCGAGATTCTGCATATCCTCGTCGGACAAGATCCCCACCATCGGTGACATCATCGGATCCTTGCGGCGGCCTTCCTTGAAGTCTTTGAGCTGGCGATAGAGATACTCCTGGGTCTGGCCGGCAAGCACGGGATACTGACCCGCGCTCGAGTTTCCATCGATCCCGTGGCAGTGCGCACAAGACGCGGACAGCTGCGCACCCTTCATCGCGTCCGCGTGCGCTGCCATAGGCAGAACCGCGGTGACGATCGCGAAGGCCAGTAGCTTCATGTATCGCTCCTCTGAAGTTGGGCGCCCGTTCGGCCGCAATCCGGCCAACCGGGCACGTCGCGGAAAGCTTACCACTGCTTCTCCAGTTGCGGTCGTAGCCTGCCGGCGGGAACGGCGCTGCTGACTTCACCGTTTCTTCACACAGTCTTCTCCCTCGCTTCGAACCCCCTTCGAACCCATCGGCGATCCTGCACATGCCGGCGGAAAGGATTCCGCCATCGAACCATCAGGACCATCGCCATGAAGACACTCTGTCCTTACCTGCTGGCCGCTGTGGCCGTCGCCGCCCTGCTGCTGGCTTCTAGCCTCCCGTCACCTTCTGGCGCCGGCCTCGATGCCAGTGACATCGCCCGCCGCGCCAACTGCGTGCTGGTCACGCCGCAGGGGCCGGCCTTCATGGCCGCCGCTCTGTGCCGATAACAGCTGCCATAACTACACAGATCGGTCCGCCAAGGGAGCCCCGATGACAATCCGGTTGCGCACATTCCTCCTGCTGCTCGCCCTCACCGCCGTCGCCGGCTGCGGCGAGCCCGGTAAGCGCCCCCGAGATCGCCAAACAGAATCCGCTGTGGAGCAAGTACATCACCGCTCACACCTCGGGCCTGGTGTCGCGCCAGAGCAAGGTGCGCGTGCTGTTCGCCACCGACGTGGCCAGCGCCGATGCAGTGGGAAAGCCGGCCGACGAGCTGCTGGACGTCTCCCCCGGCATCGACGGCAAGGCAGTCTTCACGGGACCGCGCGAAGTCGTGCTGTCGCCCGAGAAGCCGCTCGAGCAGGGCGCCTGGTACCGCGTCACGGTGAAGGCGAGGAAGGTGCTCAATCTGCCCAAGGACCTGGACGACTATGAGTTCGCGCTCCAGGTGATCCGGCAGGACTTCGACGTGAAGCGGGCGGGCCTCAACGTCGATCCCGCGGACGACAGCCGCATGCTGCTCGCGGGGACGTTGATGACGGCGGACGCGGAGGACGTGGAGCGCGTCCAGAAGGTGGTGCTGGCCAAGCTCGCCGATGCCGACCTGCAGGTGGTCTGGCAGCACGACACCGAGCGCAAGCGGCACGAGTTCACCGTGAGCGGCATCCTGCGGCAGCAGCAGGCGCAGGCGGTAAAGGTGGCCTGGGACGGGGAGCCGATCGGCGTGTCCAAGCGCGGCGACGAGCAGGTCGACGTGCCGGATCCGTGCGCTGCCGCAGGCGCGTGGAAGCACCAGGGCCCTGTGGGGCGCGATGGCGAACCGTCTCATGCCGGATGCTTTCGCAACAAGCATCCGGCGGGTTACGCTCCGCTAACCCGCCCTATCGGTCCTGCTGTTCAGTGAGGTTTCGTTGCCACGTTAGTAGGCTACTTCCGGTGTCGCCAATATCCCGGGGACCGACTTTGGTGAGCAACCGCCAAGATTAGGACCGACTCCGAATCGTGTCGGTAGACAACTGAATAGGGGAAACCGAGAAGCGACATTCGCCGACGCCGAAGTCGACCAGGAGCGCCTACGTCTGGATGTGAGCGAATGAGCGCAATCGTGCGTTCGACTTCGGCAGCGAACGACTTGCCAAGCCCCACCCTTCGCGACTCGTAGAACACTGTGGCTTCGACAAATTCAGCCTTCGCTTCCGGGTGGAAGTCGTAGGGAATCACTTCAGCCTACGACGAAGCTCTGCAAATACCTCGTCGCCGGGGATGGGTTTCACTTCTCTGCGTTCAATCTCATTAACCCGACGTTCGATCTCCACGCGCCACGCCTCCTCGACCTCTGCGGGGTCTTCGGGGGGGCCATCCAGAGATTCGATTAGAGCCAGTGCGAGGTCTGCTCGCTCCGGCTCCGAGAGTTGCGCCGCTTTCTCCTTCAACTCAGCAAGCATATTCGACATCGATAACCTCCGGCTCGCGATCACAATACAGTATACCTCCCGCGCTGCCCTGTGAGGCGCGCGGAAGTAGCAGCAGGTTGCTCTCTTCTCTCGCCCCCTCACCCCCGCCCTCTCCCGCGAGGGGAGAGGGCGTGTTGGAGGGCGCATCCGAGATCGTTGGGACTGCCGATTAGAGCTGCGTCCTCACCTGCGCGCGCACCTGCCGCTGCTGCTCGATGCGCTTGTACGCGATGAAGTACTTGTAGATGTTGGCCACGTACTGAACGGTCTCCCGGCCGATGCGCTTGGCGGCGATGCGCTCGACGTTGTTGAACCACTGGTCGGGATCGAGCCCCTTCTTCGCGGCCTCGCTGCGCAGGCGGTTGATGCGGGTCGGCCCGGCGTTGTATCCGGCGAAAGCGAACAGGGTTCGATTCAGCGCGTCGATGTCGGGGTCGGCGAAGTGCACGTCCACCAGCTGGCGCAGGTACTTGGTGCCGGCATGGACGTTCGCGTCGAGTTGCTGGATGTCGCCCACGCGCATGGCCGCGCCCGTCTCGGGCATGACCTGCATGATGCCGATGGCGCCGGATGGACTCACCTTGCTCTGGTCCAGCCCCGACTCCTGGTACGCCTGGGCGGCAAGCAGCAGATAGTCGAAGCCGTAGCGTTCGCCGTACTTGCGGAACGCGGACACGGTGCGGTCGAACTTCGCCAGCTCCTGGCTCGAGGTGGCGCCCTTGACCCAGCGCGTGGACTTGAAGTAGCGCTGGTAGGCATCGTTGTATGCCGCGCTGCCGACTCTGTTCTTGCGGACGAAGCCGTCGAGGGCGGCCTTGAGCTGCGGGCTGTTCTTGCGGATGGCCACGCGATCCGTCCCTGCGTGCCGGTCGCGAGCTCGGGATGGATGCGCACCTGCGGGAATACCTTCGCCCACAGCCTGGCCTTGTAGTCGTCCATCACGATCCGTGGAACCAGACCGGCATTGACCATCTCCAGCAGGTCCTCGTCCTCCAAGTGCTCGTCCGCGGCGACCAGCTGCACGGGCGCCAGGCCGCGCTGGGCGAGCGAAAGATTCAGCGCCTCGAGGTGCTCGTAGTAGCTGCTCGAGGGCCGCACGAAAATCTCCCGTCTCGACAGCTCGTCGATCGACCGCGAAACCGGCTCGTCCTTGCCGGCGACCAGAATTTCGCTGACGCCATCGTAGAACGGCCGCGTGAAATCCACCTGTGCTTCCCGGGCAGGGGTGATGGTGAGGTTGGCTGCGGCGATGTCCCCGCGCCCCTCCAGCAGCCAGGGGATGAGCTGGTCGCGCGACACCGGCACCGCCACCACGTGGATCTGCTGCTGCGGCCGGGTGAGATTCAGCCGCGCGTTGAGATACCGCTCGAGCTGCTCGATGCCCTCGGCGACCATGCCGCGCTCGCGACCGCCGTCCAGGAAGTAGAAGGTCTTGCTGTGGATCACCAGCGCCCGGACGATGCGCCTCTGTTGCAGGCCGTCCAGGTCGTCGGTGTAGCGCAGATCCTCGAACGACTCGAGCAGGGCGGGATCGGCATGACCAGGCGTGGCCGGAAGCAATCCTGCCAAAAGCAGCAGGACGGGGAGGAGACGGCGGAACGCGGCCGGCATAGACTCGAGCACTGGAGGGTTGGATGCACCCTCCTGCAACGCGATTTGCGTGCCAGCATGAGGTCTGATCTGCCATGCTTCGCAGCGTGATGTGGACCCTCCTGACCCTGGCCGGCGTCGCCGCGGCGCTGGTCCTCCTGCTCGGCTGCTACGAGCCGCGCATGATCTACTTCCCGGCGCGGGACATCGAGCGCACCCCGGCCGATCTCGGCCTCGCTTTCGAGGACGTCCGCCTGGAGACCGCCGATGGCGAGCAGATCTACGGCTGGTACCTCCCGGCCGGCTCATCGAGCAGGCTCACCGTGTTGTTCCTGCATGGGAACGCCGGCAACATCTCGCATCGGTTCGAGAAGCTGGCGGTGTTTCGCGCGCTGGGCGCCGACGTCCTGATCATCGACTACCGCGGGTACGGCCGCAGCACTGGAAAGCCCACCGAACGCGGCACTTACCGCGACGCGGATGCGGCCTACGAATACCTGGTCGCAACCCATGGGCTGGACCCGAAGCGGATCGTGCTGTACGGCGAATCGCTCGGTGCGGCGGTCGCAGTGGATGTGGCTGCCCGCAAGCCCGTCGGGGGGTTGGTGCTGGAGAGCGTGTTCAGCTCGGGCGTGGACGTCGCGCAGGAGATGTTCCCTTTTCTCCCCGCGCGCTTACTGGTGCGCAACCGCTACGAGAGCGTCAAGAAGATCGGCGCCGTGCAGGCGCCGGTGCTCATCCTCCACAGCCGCGACGACGAGTTCTTCCGCTGGCACCACCCGCAGCGGCTGTACGATGCCGCGACCGGACCGAAGAAACTGGTGGAGCTGCGGGGCGGGCACAACGACGCGTTTCTGGTGAGCAGCCGGGAGTACGCGGCGGCGCTTTCGGCCTTCTTCGGTCAGGTGGCCGCGGCAAACATGTCCACCCCGTAAGCCTCTACCCGAACGTCAGCCACAGAGCGCACAGAGATCTCGGCCGAACTTGCTCGCGCGGACGGGAGCCAGAACGACCAGCGGACGAGGCGGCCCACGGACAAGCGCCTGGCCTGGATTACTCATGAGTAGGTAATTAGGGAGGCAGACGAGACAGGGCACCGCGCTCACCACCTCGTCACGCTGCGCGTGCCAGCCCGGTTACTCCCCGTCCTTTCCAAGGAGGGGTGACGCGAGCGCCGGGGTGGTTTGCGCGGGCTCCCACCACCCCGTCACGCTGCGCGTGCCACCCCTCCTCGGGCAGGAGGGGAAAACTACTCCTCACCGCCACCGCTTGGCGATCGAGTTCAACACCGAGTTCAGCTCGTGCCGGGCGCTGTGCACGCCCTTCTTCATCTCGTCCCAGGCCTCGGCCGAGCGCTCGCGCAGGTCGCCGAGCTGTTCCTCGGCGGCGGCGCGCAGGGGCCGCAGCTTCTCCAGCTCGGACTCAATCTCGGTGCGCATCTCGGACCCTACTTCGCGCGCCTTGCCCATCAGGCGGCGCATTTCCTTATCGAGCGCCGCGAGCTGCGCCTCGAACTGCTCGATCGGACCGGGCTCGCCGGCATCGCCGCCAGCGGCCTCCCGCGCGAGCAGCCGATCGACCTCGGCTTCAGCCTCCAGCCAGTCGGCGACGGGATCCCCGCCGACGAACCCGCGGCGCTGCGCGCGGAAGTACGCAGCCTCCTCGATCATGCGGTGCCGCCGCTGGGCGGCGGGCCCGGAAATTTCACCCATCTTCATGCCTGAGCCTCCGCTGTCCTCTACGATTCAACGCGAGCCAAGCCAGCCACGCAGCTCATCGAGCACGCCGGGTGGCTGCTCCACGACTGAACAGGTGCAGACTCTACCCCACCGAGCGAGCGCCTCTTTGACAAGGATCACCCGTACGGCCCCGAGTTCCCGGCCGGGTCGCCGCGTATGAGCTAACATAGTCCGGTTGCCGCGCATTGCCTACCCCCGAAGGGCGACATGAAGCTGACCGACCCGAATCTATCCCTTTCTCCCCAGCAAGTTAGCATCGACGTCCTGCTCGAGAAGTACGCCAAGGGCGGGGAAAAGTCCGTCGAGGACGTGCGCCGCCGCGTGGCCAGGGCGCTGGCCGCGGTGGAAAAGGATCCGGGCAGGTGGGAACCAGTATTCTACGAAGCGCTGGACAACGGCTTCATTCCCGGCGGACGGGTCAACTCGGCGGCCGGCACTCAGCTCACGGCGACCCTCATCAACTGCTTCGTGCAGCCGGTCGGCGACTCCGTATCGGAGACGGTCGATGGCAAGCCCGGGATCTACGTCGCGCTCATGGAGGCGGCCGAGACGATGCGGCGCGGCGGCGGCGTGGGCTACGACTTCTCCTCGATCCGGCCCAAGGGGGCGCTGGTGCGCGGGACGCAGAGCAGCGCGAGCGGCCCGGTGTCGTACATGCGCGTGTTCGATCAAAGCTGCGAGACGGTGGAGTCGGCCGGCGCGCGGCGCGGTGCGCAGATGGGGATCCTCCGCTGCGATCACCCCGACGTCGAGGACTTCATCCACGCCAAGGACCAGGGCGAGCTGCGCAACTTCAACGTCAGCGTGGCCGTCACCGACGACTTCATGCGCGCGGTGGAAACCGACGGCGACTGGGAGCTGGTGCACAAGGCCCCGCCCGGCCCCGACTACCACGGCGGCGAGGGCCGGCAGCGCAGCGACGGGCTGTGGGTGTACCGCAAGGTCAAGGCGCGCGATCTGTGGCAGCAGATCATGGTGTCGACGTACGATCATGCGGAGCCGGGGGTGGTCTTCATCGATCACGGGAACCGCGACAACAATCTTTCGTACTGCGAGGTCTTGGAGGCGACCAACCCCTGCGGTGAGCAATTTCTGCCCTCCTACGGCTGCTGCTGCCTCGGCAGCGTGAACCTGCCGCCGCTCGTCGCGAATCCCTTCACCGAGAGGGCGGCCTTCGACTTCGAGGCGTTCGGCAAAGTCGTGCGCGTCGCAGTCCGCATGCTCGACAACGTGCTCGACGCCACCGTCTGGCCGCTGCCGCAGCAAGCCCAGGAGGCGCGCAAGAAGCGGCGCGTGGGGCTGGGCTTCACCGGACTGGGCGATACGCTGATCATGCTGGGGCTGCGCTACGACACCGAACCGGCACGCCAAATGGCGGCCAAGATCGCCGAGCACATGCGCGACGAGGCCTATGCCGCGTCGGTCGAGATCGGACAGGAGAAGGGTGCCTTCCCGCTGCTGGACGCCGAGCGTTATCTGGCCGAGCCGCGCTTCGCTTCGCGCCTGCCGAAAAAGATCAAGGAGCAGATCCGCAAGCACGGGCTGCGCAACAGCCATCTGCTGTCGATCGCGCCCACCGGCACCATCTCGCTGGCCTTCGCCGACAACGCCAGCAACGGCATCGAGCCGCCCTTCTCCTGGAGCTACCAGCGCAAGAAGCGCGAGCCCGACGGCACGCACAAGATCTACGACGTGGAGGACCACGCCTGGCGCCTGTACAAGCAGCTGGGCGGGGATATCGGGAAGCTGCCGGAGCAGTTCGTCACGGCACTCGAGATCTCGGCGCTCGACCACATGCGCATGGTGGCCGCAGTCTCGCCGTTCGTCGACTCCGCCATCAGCAAGACGGTCAACGTCCCCGAAGATTATCCGTACGAAAGCTTCAAGGACCTGTACCTTGAAGCGTGGCGCGCAGGGCTCAAGGGCATCACGACCTACCGGCCCAATAAGGTTCTGGGCAGCGTGCTGTCGGTCGCCAAGAAAGAGGAGGCGCCGCACGATCTGGACACCTCCGAAACGGACCGCCGCATCCGCCTCGAGGTCGCGCCCGAGCCCGCCCTCTCCAGCCTGCGCTGGCCGGGACGCCCGACGCTGCCGGCAGGCAACCCCTCCTGGACCTACATGGTCGAGTCGCCGTTCGGCCGCTTCGCCATCTTCGTCGGTCACGTCGAAGACGCGCGCATGCATCCCTTCGAGGTCTGGGTGAACGGCAACGAGCAGCCGCGTGGCCTGGGTGCGGTAGCCAAGACGCTGTCCATGGACATGCGCGCGCAGGACAAGGCCTGGCTGCGCATGAAGCTGGACATCCTCGCGCGCACCGCAGGCGACGACGCGTTCGACTGCCCCCTGCCTCCGGACGGCAAGCCGCAGCGTGTGCCCAGCATGGTGGCCGCTTTCGCGCGCATCGTGCGTTACCGGGTGGACCAGCTCGGCGCGCTGGCCAAGGATGAAGGTAAGTCGCCGGTCCTCGATGCGCTGTTCGCG
>Ga0105101_10001004_pt1 | contig 12157 bp, 13 predicted proteins | sample PPLLak21cMay2015_2_FD_87037 | JGI IMG/M metagenome (GOLD analysis project Ga0105101, IMG submission 87037) | Freshwater sediment microbial communities from Prairie Pothole Lake near Jamestown, North Dakota, USA - PPLs Lake P8 Core (1) Depth... | ecosystem: Environmental > Aquatic > Freshwater >...
AGGCGTCTCGTCTTGGCGACACTCGCGGCGGCAAGCGGCTTCTTCAGCGCGCAAAGCATGGCCCAGCCTTATATCGGATTCAGCGCCGGCCAGGCCGACGTGGACGAGAGCATGGTTATCCCGGGGCTCATCGATCCGGGCGGCCGGGTGGACGGCAAGGACGGCGCCTTCAAGCTCTTCGGCGGCTACCAGTTCAACCCGAACTTCGCGCTGGAGGCGGCGTTTGTGGACCTGGGCGATGTGAGCTACAGCGGCAGCTTCGCCGGCGCGACGGTGACCGGCGGCCGGATCCAGAACTCCGGCCTCCTCCTCTCTGCGGTGGGCGTGGTGCCGCTCGGACAGAGCTTCGTCCTCTTCGGCAAGGTGGGCATGTTCCTCTGGTACTCGGAGGCGACGGACGTCACCGGCGGCTGCGCGTTCTACAGCGAGGAGGACGGCGCCGACCTCTCGGTCGGGCTGGGCGCGAGCGTCGCCATCGGGCAGAGGGTGTCGCTGCGCGCCGAGTGGGAGCGCTTCGACATGTCCAACACCGACGTCGACCTGGTGACGCTCGGCTTCGCCTTCCGCTTTTGAAAAAGGGGTCAGGACCCTTTTTTCTAGCGCTCCAATATCGCCGTCACGCCCATCCCGCCCGCGGCGCAGATCGAGATCAGGCCGCGGCCGGAGCCCGCCTCCTTCAGCTGCTTGGCGAGCGTGGCGACGATGCGCGCGCCGGTGGCGCCGAAGGGATGGCCGAGCGCGACGCTCGAGCCCTTCGGGTTGAGGCTCGGGCGGTGCACGGCGCCCAGCGCAGGACGTTTCAGTTTTTTCTCGCAGAATTCTTCCGACTCCCAGGCCTTCAGCGTGCACAGCACCTGCGCCGCGAACGCCTCGTGGATCTCGAAGATGTCGAAGTCCTGCAGCTTGATGCCGGCGCGCTCGAGCATGCGCGGCACGGCGTAGGCCGGCGCCATCAGCATGCCTTCCTTGGGGCCGGCCATGCCGACGAAATCGACCGCGGCCGTCTCGGTATGGGTCAAATAACATTGAACTTCAAAACCGTGTGCCTTCGCCCACTCTTCCGAACTCAGGAGGACGGCCGCGGCGCCGTCGGTGAGCGGCGAGCTGTTGCCGGCGGTCAACGTGCCCGCGGGCGATGGATCAAAAGCGGTTCTCAAACTGCTTAATTTTTCGAGCGAAGTATCGGCACGCACGTTGTTGTCGTGCTTCAAATCCCCGAAGGGCACGACCAGGTCGTCGAAGAAGCCGGCTTTCCATGCCGCCGCGGCGTTCTTGTGGCTGGCGAGCGCGAGCTCGTCCTGCTCCTGGCGCGTCACCTTCCACTCCTTCGCCATCTCCTCGCAGTGCTGGCCCATCGACAGGCCGGTGCGCGGCTCGCCCACCGAGGGCGGCGAGGGCTTGAGGTGGCTGGGACGGATGTCGAGCCAGGGGCGGGCCTTGTCCGCGAAAGATCTGCCTTTGAAGCTTTTCAGTATCGTTTTTTGCAGGTCGGGCCCGTAAGAGAGCGGGATGTCGCTCGCCGAGTCGACGCCGCCGGCGATGGCGCAGTCGATCTCGCCGAGCGCGATGCGGGCGCCGAGCTGCGCCACCGCGGAGAGGCTGGTGCCGCAGGCGCGCTGCAGGTCGTAGGCCGGGGTCTCCGGGTGCAGCCCGCAGCCGAGCACCGACTCGCGCGCCAGGTTCCAGTCGCGCGAGTGCTTGATCACGGCGCCCGCCGCGACCTCGCCTAGGCGCTGGTTTTTAAGTGAAAAGCGATCGACCAGGGCCTTGAAGGCGGCGGTCAGCATGTCCTGGTTGTCGAACTCCTGGTAGGCGGTGTTGGCCCGGGCGAAGGGGATACGGGCGCCGCCGAGGATCGCTATGCGCTTCATGGCTGGGTTTCCCGATGGAAGATTCTGCGTATATTAGTACTCATGGATGAGGCCCTGCTCCTCGCCCGCTTCCAGTTCGGGCTGAACATCGGCTTCCACATCCTGTTCCCGAGCATCACCATCGGGCTGGCCTGGTACCTCGTCTACTTCCGCGTCAAGTACGAGCGCACGCGCGAGGCGGCGTGGCTCGACACCTACAAGCTGTGGGTCAAGGTGTTCGCGCTGTCCTTCGCCATGGGCGTGGTGTCGGGCATCACCATGAGCTTCCAGTTCGGCACCAACTGGCCGGGCTACATGCTGGCGGTGGGGAACATCGCAGGGCCGCTCCTCGCCTACGAGGTGCTGACCGCGTTCTTCCTCGAGGCGACCTTCCTCGGCGTGATGCTGTTCGGCATGAACCGCGTCTCGGGGCGCATGCACGTCCTCTCGTCGGTGATGGTCGCGGGCGGCACCACGCTCTCGGCGTTCTGGATCCTCGCGCTCAACTCCTGGATGCAGACCCCGGCCGGGCACGTGGAGGAAGCCGGCGGCGAGCTGATCGCCGGCGAATGGATCGACGTGATCTTCAACCCGTCCTTCCCGCTGCGCTTCACGCACATGCTGCTCGCCTCGGGCATCACCGCGGCCTTCCTCGTCGCGGGCCTGTCGGCGTGGCGCCTGCTGAAAGCGCGCTACGACGCCTCGGCGCTCGTGACGCTGCGCTTCGGCGCGCGCATCGCGGCGGTGCTGGTGCCGCTGCAGATCGTGGTCGGCGACCTGCACGGCCTGAACACGCTCAAGTACCAGCCGGCGAAGATCGCGGCGATGGAAGCGCTGTGGGAGACGCAGCGCGGCGCGCCGCTCGTGCTCTTCGCGTTGATCGACGAGGAGACCGGCACCAACAACTACGCCATCCAGATCCCGAAGCTCGCCTCGCTCATCCTCACGCACGAGGCCGACGGCGAGGTGCTCGGGCTGGACGAGTTCGGCGACGACATCCCGCCGGTGACGCCGGTGTTCCTCGCCTTCCGCGTCATGGTCGGGGTGGGCGTGCTCATGCTTCTCCTCTCCTGGGGCAGCCTGAAATTTTTGAAGAATCCATCCCGCGCCTTGTTATGGTGCTTCGCCGGCATGACCTTCTCGGGCTGGATCGCGGTGCTCGCCGGGTGGCTCGTCACCGAGATCGGCCGCCAGCCCTGGCTCGTCACCGGCATCCTGCGCACCGCGGAGGCCGCCGGCGAGGCGAGCGGCGCGCAGCTCGGCGCGAGCCTGACGGGGTACGTGCTCATCTACACGCTGCTCATCCTTTCCTACATGGTCACGATCACGCACCTGGCGAGGAGATGACCGTGGATCTGCCGCTCGTTTTTGCGCTGCTGATGTCCGTCGCGATCCTCGCCTACGTGGTGCTCGACGGCTACGACCTGGGCGTGGGCATGCTGATGGCGGGCGCCGAGCGCGAGGAGCAGGATGTGATGGTCGCTTCGATCGGGCCGTTCTGGGACGCGAACGAGACCTGGCTCGTGCTCGGCATCGGGCTCCTCCTCGTCGCCTTCCCGGTCGCGCACGGCGAGATCCTCGGCGCGCTGTACCTGCCGGTGGCGGCGATGCTGGTCGGGCTCATGCTGCGCGGCGTCGCCTTCGAGCTGCGCATCAAGGCCGAGGGCTGGCACCGCGAGCTGTGGAACTGGCTCTTCTGGGGCGGCTCGACCATCGCGAGCTTCGCGCAGGGCCTCATGCTCGGGCGCTACATCACCGGCTTCGAGCCGGGGCTGGGCGCGTGGGCGTTCGCGGTCGCGGTCGGCGCGTCGCTCTGCGGCGGCTACGTGCTGCTCGGCGCCACCTGGCTCGTGCTGCGCACCGAGGGCGAGCTGCAAGAGAAGGCGATCGCCTGGGCGCGCTGGGGGCTCGCCTGGGTGGCGCTCGGCGTCGCGCTGGTCAGCCTCGCCACGCCGCTCACCAGCGAGACGGTGCGCATGCGCTGGTTCGACTTCCCGCGCACCCTGGGGCTCATGGTGTTGCCGGCAGCGACATTCGCCAGCGGCCTATGGATCTGGTTTTCTCTCGGCAAATCCGATGGGAAGCCCTTCGCCGGCGCGGTGGCGATCTTCGTGCTCGCCTTCATCGGCCTCGCCTACAGCCTCTTCCCCTACGTCATCATGGACCACATGACCCTCTGGGACGCCGCCGCGCATCCGAGCGCGCTCGCCTTCATGCTGGTCGGAACGCTGATCGTGCTGCCTTTCATCGTCGGCTATACCGTCTATGCCTACCGCGTGTTCCGCGGCAAGGCGCGTGCCGAGGATTACGGGCACGGCAAGTACACCTAGCGAAAACCGGTGGCGCCATAACGACGCTCTATGCCCCGCTGCCGAAAATTTTTGATAGGCTCAAAAGCTGCCTAGAGGAGGAGCACCCATGGACAAGAAAACCGACCCGTCCCGCCGCAGTTTCCTGACCGGCGCCGCCGCCGCCGGCGCGCTCGCCTCGCTGCCCGCCGCCAAGGCGCTCGCGCAGGCCGAGCCGCCCGGCACCGTCTCCAGCGACGCCATCAAGAAGGAGAAGGCGGCGGCGATGGACTACCACTCCGAGCGCCCGCTCACCGGCAGCGTGCTGGCGCACGAGCACGATTTCGACGTCACGCCGAACAACCGCATGTTCGTGCGCAACAACCTGCTCACGCCGTTGATCGACATCAACAACCACCGGCTCACGCTGAAGGGCCTGGTGGACCGCGAGCTGAGCTTCTCGGTGTACGACCTCGCCAAGAACTTCAAGACCGTCTCGATGCAGGGCATGCTCGAGTGCGCCGGATCGGGCCGCTCGAACTACCAGCCCAAGGCGAGCGGCACGCCGTGGAACCCCACCGGCGGCATGGGCTGCCCGAAGTGGGGCGGCGTGCGCCTTGCCGATGTGCTGAAGGCCGCGGGCCTCAAGGCCGGCGCCGCGCACGTCGCGGGCCAGGGCGGCGACCCGGGCATGGTGGCGACCGCGGCGCCCGTCATCCGCTCCATCCCGATGCGGAAGGCGATGGACGAGAACACGCTGATCGCCTGGTCGATGAACGACGAGCCCCTGCCCTGGATCCACGGCTATCCGCTGCGCCTGGTGGTGCCCGGCTGGGTGGGCTCGGCTTCCACCAAGTGGCTGCACACGCTCACGGTGCTCGACGCGCCCTTCAAGGGCACGTACATGACCAACAGCTACGTCGTGCCGCGCCATGCGATCCAGCCCGGCACCAAGATGCCGCCCGAGAAGGTGTCGACCGAGGGCTGGCCGATCAAGTCGATGATCACCTCCCCCGCGCCCAACGCGCGCTTCGGCGGCGGGCAGGCGATCACGGTGCGCGGCAAGGCCTGGGTGGGCGAAGGCCTGGTCGAGCGCGTCGAGATCTCCACCGACGAGGGCAAGACCTGGCAGCGCGCGCAGCTCGGCCCAGTGAAGGACAAGTATGCCTGGCGCATCTTCACCTACGAGTTCAAGCCGGCGGGCCCGGGCTACGTCACCTTCCTCGCGCGCGCCTGGGACGACCGCGGCAACGCGCAGCCGGCGATCCCGGCGTGGAACCCGCTCGGCTACTTCTGGAACGGCTGGCACCGCGTGGGGGTCCTTGTTGCGTGAGGGCGTCGTCGTCGCGTGGCTCGCGCTCCTCGTGCTGCCGCCGGCGGCGCTCGCCCAGGGCGGCGACCACCTGACCCCCGGGCCGGGCTCGACGCTCACCGAGAACAAGTGCCGCATCTGCCACGAGCTGCAGCACATCCGGCGCCAGCCGCTCTCGGCCGGGGAATGGTCGGACAACCTGAAGAACATGAAGGAGCGCGGCGCGCCGATCAGCGACGCCGAGTTCGAGGTCATCCACCGCTACCTCTCCACGTACTACAACCGCGAGAAGCCGGCGCCGGCGCCTTCGGCAGACACCCTCGCCGCCGGCGGTAACCCGGCGCAGAAGCTCCTCGACGCGCACGGCTGCATGGGCTGTCACGCGCTAGAGGCGCGCGTGGTCGGGCCGTCGTTCAAGCAGGTGGCGGCGAAGTACGCCAACGATGGCGCATCGACGGTTCATTTGATGAATAAGATTCGTGAAGGTGGAAAAGGGGTGTGGGGAGAAGTCCCCATGCCGCCCAACCCGGGCGTTCCCGAAGCCGACCTGAAAGCCATCGTCGGCTGGGTCCTCGAGCAGAAGTAGATGGGCAAGCTCGCCGAGCGCCTCGCCGATCCCTCGCGCTCGGGCGTCTACCGCATCCGCACCACCGAGGCGATCGAGGAAGCGGTGGTGCTGAACGGATATTCGCTTCTATGGGTGGATGGAACGCTCCCGAAGAACCTTCCGCAAGTGGTGCTCTTCGAAAAAATCGACGGCGCGTTGCTCGCGGCCCTGAAGAATCACGCTGCGGACGCGCGAAAGCGCGGCGAGTGCTTCTTCGCCGCGCTGGTGGATCCTGAGGAAAAAGCGGCGCTCGCGCCGCTCTACAACGACAAGAAGAGCTAGGCCGCCCGCGGAATCGGGATGAAGAAGGACTCGCGCACGACGTCCTTCCCGGCGATCAGCTCCTCGGCCTCGCGGCGCTCTTCGTCGAACACCACGGTGGCGAGCTTCTGCAGCGTCTCGCGGGCTTCGTCCAGGGTGCGACCGTGCGAGTTGACACCGGGCAGCTCCTCGATGAAGCCGATGTAGCCGGAATTCGATTTGAGGTATACCGCGGTGAACGCCAGACGTCCCTGATCCATTCTTTCCTCCTGCCTCGAACAAGCGGACAGGTTACGCCTTCAAGCTTTCAAAAGTATTACTACCGACAATAAAAATGAAACTTCAAAACGCGTGTGGTCGATCGCACGACAGAATTTTGCGACGCGGAAGCTGCATCGCCGCAATTGCTGCGGCGCTTCGCGATCACTTCTCGATCAGGTGTTTTTTTTCCTTCACCTTCGCCCATTCGTCGGCGTCGGCGGGCGCGGGCTTTCTCTCGATGAGCGGCTGCCACTGCTTCGCGAGCTCGGCGTTGAGCGCGATGAAATCGCGTTGCGCATCGGGAACGTCGTCCTCGGCGAAGATCGCCTCCACCGGGCACTCGGGCACGCACAGCGTGCAGTCGATGCATTCGTCGGGGTCGATGACGAGCATGTTCGGCCCCTCGCGGAAGCAGTCGACCGGGCAGACGTCGACGCAGTCCGTGTACTTGCACTTGACGCAGCTTTCGGTGACGACGTAAGTCATACGAATCAAGAGTTTACCGCAATAGAAAGGCGGCAGGCTTGGGAACGCGGCCGGCCGCCCCCATAATGGAGGTTCTGTTTTACCCCCTTGGAAGGATCCATGAGCAGTTCCGACATCCGCCATGTGACCGACGAGAGCTTCGACCCCGAGGTGCTGAAGTCCGAGACGCCCGTGCTGGTCGACTACTGGGCCGAATGGTGCGGCCCCTGCAAATCGATCGCGCCCGTCCTCGAGGAAGTGGCGCGCGAGTACGAGGGGCGCCTGAAGATCGCGAAGATCAATGTCGATGAGAACCAGCAGGTGCCGGCGAAGTTCGGCATCCGCGGCATCCCGACGCTGATGCTCTTCAAGAACGGCAACGTCGAGGCGACGCGCGTCGGCGCGCTCTCCAAATCCCAGCTCACCGCTTTCCTTGACAGCAATATTTAAAGCGCTTAGTCTCTGAACGCCTTGCCGATAGCGGCAAGGCGTTTCCCTTAGTCTTTAAGCGCCAGACCCCCTGGCGCATTTCCCAAAAATGAGCAAGTCCCAGGCCGTCCCGACGGATGCAGTCCGTTCACCGCAAGCGAGCGAGCCCGCCCAGGCGCCGCCGGCGGGCGCACTCGCCATCCCCACGCACCTCTCGGAGCTGAAGGCGCTGCACGTCACGGCGCTGGTCGAGATGGCCGTCTCGAACGGCATCGAGAACGCGAGCCGGATGCGCAAGCAGGACCTGATCTTCGCGCTGCTGAAGAGCCAGGCGAAGAAGGGAGTCTCCATCTTTGGAGATGGCACTTTAGAAGTGCTGCCAGACGGTTTTGGCTTCCTGCGCTCCCCCGAGACCTCCTACCTCGCGAGCACCGACGACATCTACGTCTCGCCCTCGCAGATCCGCCGCTTCAACCTGCACACCGGCGACTCGATCGAAGGCGAGATCCGCACCCCCAAGGACGGCGAGCGCTACTTCGCCCTGGTCAAGGTCGACAAGGTCAACGGCGAGGCGCCGGAGGCCGCCAAGAACAAGATCCTCTTCGAGAACCTGACGCCGCTGCACCCGGACGAGGCGTTCAAGCTCGAGCGGGACATCAAGGCCGAGGAGAACATCACCGGGCGCGTCATCGACATCGTCGCGCCGATCGGCAAGGGCCAGCGCGGCCTGATCGTCAGCCCGCCCAAGGCCGGCAAGACGGTGATGCTGCAGCACATCGCGCACGCCATCGTCTCGAACCACCCCGAGGTCTCGCTGATCGTGCTGCTCATCGACGAGCGCCCGGAGGAAGTGACCGAGATGTCGCGCTCGGTGCGCGGCGAAGTGGTCGCCTCCACCTTCGACGAGCCCGCCTCGCGCCACGTGCAGGTCGCCGAGATGGTGATCGAGAAGGCGAAGCGCCTGGTCGAGCACAAGAAGGACGTGGTGATTCTTCTGGATTCAATTACCAGATTGGCCCGTGCGTATAACACGGTCGTACCCGCGTCCGGCAAAGTGCTCACCGGCGGCGTCGACGCCAACGCCCTGCAGAAGCCCAAGCGCTTCTTCGGCGCCGCGCGCAACATCGAGGAAGGCGGCTCCCTCACCATCATCGCCACGGCGCTGATCGACACCGGCAGCCGGATGGACGACGTGATCTACGAGGAATTCAAGGGCACCGGCAACATGGAGATCCACCTCGACCGCCGGATGCACGAGAAGCGCATCTACCCCGCCATCAACGTCAACCGCTCCGGCACGCGCCGCGAGGAGCTGCTCATCGAGGCGCCGATCCTGCAGAAGGTCTGGGTGCTGCGCAAGCTCCTCTTCCCCATGGACGAGCTCGAAGCGGCCGAATTCCTCATCGACAAGCTGAAAGCCACCAAGTCCAACGCCGAGTTCTTCGACTCGATGCGCCGGGGATAGTAAAAGGGGTCTGACCCCTTTTCAGTAGAATCGGTCCCTGGGGAGGGACCGGATGCTCGCTACGACGCCACGCGTCGTCCTTGATACAACCCGTCGAGTCGCAACACCCGAAGGAATCGAACTCACGCTGCATCTCGCCGGGCCGGTGCCGCGCGCGCTCGCCTGGGCGATCGATTTCGCCCTGCGCATCGCGGTGGTGCTGGTGGTGTCGATGTTCGCGCCGCTCATCGGCAAGGCGGGCATCGGCGTGGTGCTGCTCACCGCGTTCTTCGTCGAGTGGCTGCTGCCGGCGTGGTTCGAGGCGAGCTGGCGCGGCCAGACCCCGGGCAAGCGCGCCATGGGCATCGCGGTGCTGAACGACGACGGCACGCCGCTGCGCTGGGGGGCGGCGCTGACGCGCAACCTCCTGCGCGCAGTCGATTTCCTGCCCTTCCTCTACGGCATCGGCCTCGCCGCGATGCTCGCCAACCGCGACTTCAAGCGCCTGGGCGACCTTGCCGCCGGCACCGTGGTCGTGCACCTGCCCGAGAGGAGCGCCCATGCGCGCAAGATCCCCGACGTGCCGCCGATCGTGCCGCCGGTGCCGCTCAACCTCGAGGAGCAGCGCGCCGTGCTCGAGCTCGCCGAGCGCGCCGGCAGCCTGACGCGCGAGCGCCTGGAAGAGCTCGCCGAGCTGCCCTTGCCGCTGGTCGGCCGGCTAGAGGGCGAGCGCGCGGCGGTGCGCCTGCTCGGCATGGCGAGCCACATCGCGGGGCGCGAATGAGGCAGCGCGCATTCGAGGCGGCGCACGCGCAGGAGTGGAACGAGCTCGAGGCCTTCCTGGAAGGAAAAAAACCGGCCTTCGATCCTGGGGAACTGCCGCTGCGCTACCGGCGCCTGTGCCAGAGCCTCGCGCTCGCCGCCGACCGGCAGTACAGCCCCGAGCTGGTCGACCGCCTGAACCGCCTGGCGCTGCAAGGGCACCACGTGCTCTACCAGAACCGCCGCCGCCAGTCCGGGCGCGTGCTCGGGTTCGTCGCCGCGGACTTCCCGCGCCTGGTGCGCGCCGAGTGGCGCCTCGTCGCCATCGCGGCGCTGCTTTTCTTCGGGCCGCTCGCGGGGCTGATCGCCGTGCTGCAGGTCTTTCCCGAGTTCGTGCACTACCTGCTCACCCCCGAGCAGATCTCGCGCTTCCACGGCATGTACGACCCGGCGAACCGGCGCATCGGCATGCTGGAGGCCGACCACAGCGTGCTGATGTTCGGCTTCTACATCTGGAACAACGTGCGCATCGGCTTCCAGACCTTCGCCGGCGGCTTGCTCTTCGGCGTGGGCAGCGCGTGGTTCCTCGGCTCGAACGCCGTGGTGATCGGCGCGGTGGCGGGCTACCTCACGCAGGTCGGCTACAGCGAGACCTTCTGGTCGTTCGTCGCCGGGCACTCCTCGCTCGAGCTCCTCGCCATCGTGCTCGCCGGCGCCGCCGGCCTGCGCCTGGGCCTCGCGGTGATCTCGCCCGGCAACATGACGCGCAGGAGCGCGCTCGTCGCCGCGGCGAAGCCCGCGGTGCGCATGATGTACGGCGCGGCCCTCATGTTCGGCGCCGCGGCGTTCGTGGAAGCGTTCTGGTCGCCGCTGACAGAGGTGCCCTTCAACATAAAAATAATCGTGGGCCTTTCAGGGTGGGCCCTCCTCCTCTTCTACTTCGCCTTCGCCGGGCGCTCGCGTGCAGCCCGCTGACATCGCCATCGCGCTGCGCCGGCGCTCGCCGTGGGAGGCGATGGACCTCGGCCTCTCCATGCTGCAGCGCTGGTGGCGCCTCGTGTACCTGCCGCACCTCATCGTCGCGGCGCTGATCGGCGCCGCGGCGTTCGGCGCGGCGTGGGCGCTCGGGCGGCCGTGGGTCGCGCTCGCCGCCATCTGGTGGCTCAAGCCGCTCAACGACCGCGTCGTGCTGCACGTCCTCTCGCGCGCCGTGTTCGGCGAGCGCCAGGGCACGCGCGCCGTCTTCGCGCAGGCCGGCCAGTGGCTGCGCACCGGGCTCCTGCCCTACCTCCTTTTCCGCTGGTGGCCCGACATGGCGCGCTCGTTCTACCTGCCGGTGCGCCAGCTCGAGGGACAGCGCTACTCGCAGGCGCGCGCGCGCAAGTCGCAGCTCGGCCGCCGCGTGCACGGCTACGCGGTGTGGCTCACCCTCGTCTGCATGCACTTCGAGCTGGTGCTCTACTGGTCGCTCGGCCTGGGCGTCGAGCTGCTGCTCCCCGCCACGGCGAGCGAAGGGCGCGACTTCTTCGAGAGCCTGCAGACGGGCGAGGTGTGGGGCTGGGCGGACGTGATGGCCTACGCTTTCGCCGTCGCGCTCCTCGAGCCCTTCTACGTCGCCGCCGGGTTCGCGCTCTACCTCAACCGGCGCAGCGTGCTCGAGGGCTGGGACATCGAGGTGGCGCTGCGCCGCATCGCCGAGCGTCACGCGGCGGCGGTAGCCGCGGTTTTGATGGTGGTGTTCGTTGCTTTCAACCCGGCAGATGCGCTTGCGCAGAAAGACCCCAGGCAGGAGATCGCCGAGGTCCTGAAGGCGCCGGAGTTCCCGCACCAGCGCGACACCACGGAGTGGCGCTGGCGCAAGCCCTGGGATCTCAAGGACCGCGAGCCCGGCGAGCAGCGCGACCTGAGCTGGCTCGGCGCGCTCGGCCAGGCGCTCGCCGACGGCGTGCGCGTGCTCTTCTGGGTCGCCGCCGCGGCGCTGCTCGCCTACGCGCTGTGGTGGGCGGCGCGCCTGCTGCCGCGCGGCGCGGGGCCGGCGAGCGAGCCCTATCGCCCGCCCGAATCGCTCTTCGGCATGGAGCTCGCGCCGGAGAAGCTGCCCGCCGACGTCGCCGCCGCCGCCGCGGCGCTCGCGGCCGAGGGCAAGCTGCGCGAGGCGCTCGGCCTGCTCTACCGCGGCGCGCTCTCCGACCTCGTGCACCGGCAGGGCGTGATGCTGCTTGCCAGCCACACTGAAGGAGAGGTGTTGAGCCTGGTTCCCGGAGAGAAAAGAAACTACATGAAAGACCTGGTCGACCTGTGGCGCCATTGCGCCTACGGGCGCCTCAAGCCGGGACGCGCGCAGGTCGATGCGCTCGCGCAGGGCTACCGCGGGTTCGTAACGGGATGAAGGCGAGACACCTCATCGCCGCCGCGCTCGTCCTCGCCATCGGCGCCGGCGGGTACTGGCTCTACGACGGCTTCGAGCGCGTGCCGGCG
>Ga0105101_10001006_pt1 | contig 12142 bp, 9 predicted proteins | sample PPLLak21cMay2015_2_FD_87037 | JGI IMG/M metagenome (GOLD analysis project Ga0105101, IMG submission 87037) | Freshwater sediment microbial communities from Prairie Pothole Lake near Jamestown, North Dakota, USA - PPLs Lake P8 Core (1) Depth... | ecosystem: Environmental > Aquatic > Freshwater >...
CAAACTAAAAACTCCGGGATTGACATTAAAGCGCAAAATCCTGGGAGTTTGGGCGCAAAGCCCCCATGAAGAAACCAGTCATTTTTTGGCATATCCATGTACAGATTCTTATGAGGAGCCGAATTTATTTATGATTTTGAATTCAAATCGTCTTTTGATATCGAGAGTAGCCTGTTCGACCATGGCAAACTTCGATATGGAACCAATCGGATCACTCTGCGCGAACATTTCCGTTGTATGCCGGAGATCATTCGTTTCAGCAACGATCTTTGCTATTCAGACACGCCGTTGATACCGTTGAGGCAATACGGGCCAGACCGTTTAGCACCGCTTGAGCACGTCTTCGTGGAAGGTGGTTATCGAGAAGGGGAAAAAAACCGTGCGATTAACAGACCTGAAGCCGATGCTGTTATTAAAAAGATCGTCGAGTTATGCAACAATCCTCGGTATGCAAAAAAAACGATAGGTGTTGTTGTCCTCCAAGGGGAGGCGCAGGGGGCTTTAATTGAGAGTCAGTTACTCGAACTTTTGGGTGCTGAGGAAATGGAAAAGCGGCGTCTTGTCTGCGGGAACCCCTACAGCTTTCAGGGCGATGAACGCGATATTATGATTATGTCAATGGTGGCTGCCAGCAATGAGAGAATAGGCCCATTCTCTAAACCGGCGGACGAGAGGCGTTTTAATGTAGCGGCAAGCCGCGCTCGCGATCAAATGATTCTGTTCCATTCCGTCACTTGCGACGACCTCAGCACTTCTTGTCTTCGGCGAAGACTGCTTGAATTCTTTGAAAATATAAAGCCAAAGCCGCCAGGAATAATTGCCGGGATTGAACGGGATGAGCTTGAAAGGCGTGCATTCCAGGATAATCGAGGCGTTGTGAAACCACCCTCACCCTTTGATAGTTGGTTCGAGGTTGATGTTGCGTTGGAATTGGTGAGGAAAGGATTTGAAGTTATTCCACAGTATAAGTTTGCAGGCAAGAGAATAGATATTGTTGTCCAATACGGATCGCGACAGTTAGAACGGTGCGGCTGGGAATTCTTTCGAGTCAGCGAAGCTGCCTTCTATGCAAACAAAGAGAATGCCTTAGTTCCACTTTGGCGAATGCTTGAAGAACGAGGGATTCTTGCCGCTAACACAAAATCATCCAATAAGGCAGCAGAAGAAGAGAGTGGTAACGATGAAAATGATTCTGATGAAACAGAAGATTACGATTCTGACCATGATGGCCGCAATACATCACTCGGTGAAGGTTCTCCAGATATTCAATCCAAGCGCCACCCAGAGGAAATTTCATCACGTGAGATTTCAGAAGCGATTGTTCACGCCTTAAAGAAGTGTCCAAATCACACCTGCACGTTACATTCCTTGACGGGGCTTATCCTAAAAGAGGTAGGCGTACTTACTCGCGGCAAACCTCGCAAGAATTTTGAAAATCGTGTAATGCGTATGGTCAATGCTCTTGCTAACAACGATCTAATTGAAAAGTACAGAGCCAAGAATGAGCGGGTTCGACTGTTGAAGTCGTCGCATCAAGAAGACCTTTTTTTCTCTTCTTGAGCAGACACGTACAAATTAAAGGTATCCAGTGTAATGCTCCCCTCCCAACTCCGCCCCCCTCTGACTTCTGAAATCTCAAATCTTAAATCTGACTTCTTCCCCTCCCCCCAACCGGTCCGCCCTCTTGCCTTCCCTGACCCCCGACCCCTGACCCCAACTTCCCCTCCCAACTCCGCCCTCTGCCTTCTCAAATCTCAAATCTGACCTCTTCTCTGTGTCTCGGTGCCTCCATGGTTAATCTTCCCTATCTTAACATCAAAACTCATCAAAACATAGTACAAACATGGTGCAAAGTGGGTGCAAACTACACACAAACATAGTGCAAACATGGTACAAACCACATCACTTTTCATCAGAATTCATCCAAATTTCGCCGAATTTCGCACTTTTTTCTTACCTATCTTACCTAATCGTTATAATCGTTACGCAAAAATAAGCACTTACATCAATTCCAACAACGTAAAATAAGCACTTACAACAATTCCCCCGAACCAAAAATAAGGAGTTATGTTCATTTCCGCCGAACGAAAAATAAGCACTTACAGCAATTCCCAACAACGAAAAACAACGACTTACAGCACTTCCACACAACCCATCCTCCCACTCACGGACTCACTCGCCAACTATCCGTTAACCTGCTTTGCCCAGTTAGCCGATACTTGGCATGTATTTAAGAACGCTTTGTGGCCTGAACCTCATAACAATTATCGGACCGGGGTGATGGGAAAAACTATGGATTCGACTGTAACAACCTTATTAACGGGTGATTTTTACAAGATTCTGCTGGACAGCATTTTTGATGCTGTTTACGTGGTTGACGCCAATGGGAGCATTTTGTATTGGAACGACAGTTGCGCCCGGATTTCCGGTTATTCAGCCGAGGAAATGGCAGGTCAGAATTTCTCCAACACTTTATTTGCAATGGCCGAAGACAGCGAATATTTTTCTGGTGACCATAACGGCGCCATTGCGATTGTCCTGAAAAGTGGCATGCCTGGTACGTGGAAAGGCTGTGTTTGCCGAAAAAGCGGTCAACGCATCCCGATCGAATCGCACATTTCAGCCATCCGTGACGAGCAGGGTCAAATTGTCGGGGCGATAGAGGTTTTTCGTGACATTTCGGCGCATGTGTCTCTGGAAGATGCGCATCGGCAACTGTTGCAGATGTCTCGAAAAGATCAACTTACCGGTCTGTATAATCGTTCAGCAATCAGTGAACTGCTCAAAGCGGAGATCGAGCGATCCCGACGTTATCATCAGTATTTATCGGTAGTTATGATCGATATCGATCTTTTCAAACGTATCAACGACCGTTACGGCCACGATGCCGGCGATGTGGTTCTGGCCAAGATCGGCAGTGTTCTTAATCACAATTTGCGTAAGCCGGACGTGGTTGGCCGCTGGGGTGGTGAGGAGTTTCTGGTGATCGCTCCGAATAGCGATTCGGCGGCTGGTGCGAAGTTGGCTGAGCGTTTGCGGAATCTTATTAAGGAAATCCCGGATAGGGAGGTTCCAGAGGCGATTTCAGCTAGTTTTGGTGTTTCGCAACTGAGCTGTGGTCAGAGTCATGATCAGATGCTTTATCAAGCGGATATGGCGCTTTATCGGGCTAAACGTGATGGGAGGGATCGTGTTGTCATTGCTTCTGGAGAATTATAAGTGTTTGTAGGGAAATGAGATAGGGCGCAGGCTGTTAAGGTTTTTAGGAATTATTGTTGACAGATATTGCTTTGGCTGGTAGAAGCGTTTGTTTGTTGGCCTACGACCCCGTCGTCTAGCCAGGTCCAGGACACAGGGTTTTCATCCCTGCAACACGGGTTCAAATCCCGTCGGGGTCAGTTTATAACTGTTTGTCAAATAAAGACTTGCAAATCTGTCTTGGTTTTTACCCCGGTTTGAATTTCGCGGCTGGCGCGATGGGGGGGGATGTGCGTTTGTAAATTGTTATTTTTGGTGGCGAGAATTGATGTACTGGACGGGCGATCAAGTCGGGCATGACAACTACAGTGCTTGTTTTTGGTGGCGGGGGATTGATGTAAGTCTTTATTTTTCGTTCGGCGGAAATGAACATAACTCCTTATTTTTCGTGGCGGGGGATTGATGTAAGTGCTTATTTTACGTTGCTGGAATTGATGTAAGTGCTTATTTTTGCGTAACGATTATAACGATTAGGTAAGATGGGTAAGAAAAAAGTGTGAAATTCCGACGAATTCCGATGAAAAGTGATGCGGTTTGCACCATGTTTGTACCCACTTTGCACTATGTTTGTACTATGTTTGCACCCTGTTTGTACTATGTTTTGATGAGTTTTGATGTTAAAATAGGTAAGATTAACCACAGAGGCGCGGAGACACAGAGAAGAAGTCAGAGGTCAGATTTGAGATTTGAGATTTGAGAAGTCAGAAGTCAGAGATCAGAAGAGGGCGGAGTTGGGAGGGGCGCGAACTTGGGCCGGTGGGGGGGTGAGTCGGTGGGTGCGTGGGGGGAAGATGAGAAAAAATAGGTGATTGGTTGGATTGGGGGGTAATTTGCTTGACGGAGCAGGTTGAGGGTGGTAGGATGATAGTATGGAGCTAGTTTGGTTGTCCGAATTAGGGAAATTGGATAGTTGCAAAACAAAGAACAGGAGGTGGTTACCATGTTGGCAAGAAGATCGAGATCGATAGCGTGGTTAGTGGTGGTGTTGGTTTTGTCGGCGGGGATGGCGGCTAGTTCGGCGCTGGGCGCAACTATCTATGTCAAGGAGGGCGGCACAGGGGGTGGCACGAGCTGGGCCGATGCGTATGGAGACCTCCAGGACGCACTGAAGAAGCCGCCATAATCCGGCGATGAGATATGGGTGGCGGCCGGGACGTATAAACCCACGTGGGACTACGGGGTGGGAATTGGCGACCGCGGCAAGCATTTCCGTATGATAAACAGGGTGGGGATTTACGGCGGATTTGCCGGGACTGAAACCACCCTGACGCAGCGCGATGTGGGAAGCAACGAAACGATTCTTTCCGGGGATATCGGTACGCCGGATGACCCGAACGATAACTGCTACCACATTTTCTATCATCCATCAGGTACCGACCTGGATGCAACCGCCGTACTCGACGGTTTTGCGATTACCGCCGGCAATGCGCTTGGTGATGAGAGCGGTTATCCCTTTAATCATACTTACCTCGGGGGCGGGCTGTGTAACTACAATAGTAGCCCGACAGTGAGGAATTGCACATTCAGCGGCAACTTATCTGATTACGGGGGCGGGATGTCTAACGAATACTTTAGCAGCCCAACGGTAACCGGCTGCGTATTCAGCGGCAACTCGGCAAGTTCTGGAGGAGGCGGGATGTGTAACAAGGGGAGCAGTCCGACGGTTAACAATTGTACGTTCACTGGCAACTCGGGTGGCAGCGAAGGGGGCGGGATGTATAGCGGGCAGGGCGACCCGAATAACTGGGAGGGCGACCCGACAGTGACGAACTGCACATTTGGCGGCAACTCTGCTTCGAGCGGCGGCGGGATGTATAATGGCAGTAACCTAATATTGACCGGCTGCACCTTCAGCGACAACTCGGCTGGCTACGGTGGTGGGGTGTATAGCTGCAGTGATTCGATAGTGACTGGCTGCACATTTACCGGTAACTCGGCTGGCGAAGGCGGGGGGGGTGTGTATAATTGCAGTGACTCGATAGTGACTGGCTGCACATTTACCGGTAACTCGGCTGGCGAAGGCGGGGGGGGTGTGTATAATTGCAGTGACCCGATATTGACCAACTGTACGTTCAGCGGCAACTTGGCTGGCTATAGCGGCGGCGGGATGTGGAGCGAATGGTACAGCAGCCCGACAGTGAGCAATTGTATCCTCTGGGGCAATACTGCATCTTCGGGGAACAACGAGATTTATGCTGGCAGTTCCAGTACGCCGGTAATCAGTTACTGCGATATTGCTGGTTGTTTTGACGGTGGATCATGGGATACTTCGCTGGGCACCAATGGAGGTGGTAATATGGATGATGATCCGCTGTTTGTTGATCCAGAGCATTGGGATCCAAACGATACGCCAGGTGATCCGAATGATGATTTTTGGGTTGAGGGGGATTATCATTTGATGTCATATTCACCATGCATAAACGCCGGCAATAATAGCGCACCATTTCTTCCTGAGACAGATTTCGAGGGCGATGAGCGAATTATTTATGGCATAGTGGATATAGGGGCTGACGAAGTTGCTGGCGATGTGCTATTTTCGTTGAATGTTACAATTGAACCATTCGCAAGAGCATGCACAGCATTGACGCTTGACCCTGAAGAGGAAATGTATTCTTTCGGAGCAGAGGTTACCATTACTGTTGAGAAGGAAGAAGGTTTTACTTTCGATAGCTGGAGCGGCGATCTTGGCGGCAATGACAATCCAGTCACAATCACCATGGATTCACATAAGTATGTTACCGCCAACTTTATCATTAACAGCGATGTTATCTATGTAGATGCCGACGCGACTGGTTCAAATATCGGCACATCATGGGATGATGCTCTTACCGATCTGCAGGACGGGCTGGCAGCGGCAGGTAGCGGCAAAGACATTTGGGTGGCGGCCGGGACATATTATCCTTCCGCCGAGGTTGGCGGCAGCGGGTCTCGCTACCAAACTTTCCAGATGAAAAACGACGTGGCAATCTACGGCGGATTTGATGGGACTGAAACCACAGCGGATGAGCGCGATGTGGAAAACAACGTGACGGTTCTTTCCGGCGATATTGGCATGCCGGGGGATAAGAGCGACAACTGCTACCATGTTTTTTATCATCTATATGCTACTCTGGATTCCACGGCCATACTCGACGGCTTCACGATTACCGGGGGCAATGCTGATGGTTCCGGCGACCACCACGACGGCGGCGGGATGTATAACTACCAAAGCAGCCCGACAGTGAGCAATTGCACATTCGCCGGCAACTCGGCTGACTACGGTGGCGGGATGGATAACTGGTACAGCAACCCGACAGTGACGGGTTGCACGTTCAGCGGCAACTCTGCTTGGGGCGGCGGCGGGATGGATAACGGACGTAGCAGCCCGACAGTAATCGGCTGCACATTCACCGGCAACTCGGCTGACTGGGGTGGCGGCATGCGGAATGTGGGAGTGGGCAGTCCGATAGTGACCGGCTGCACATTTATCGGCAACCTGGCTGAAGGCAATGGCGGCGGGATATGGAATCGTGACGACAGCAGCCCGACAGTAACCGGCTGCACATTCACCGGCAACTCGGCTGACTGGGGTGGCGGGATGTTCAACTCCAGGGGGAGCAGTCCGACAGTAACCGGCTGTACGTTTACCGGCAACTCGGCTGGTTCGTGGGGTGGTGGGATGTATAACTTCTCCAGCAGCCCAACAGTGACCAACTGCATATTGACCGGTAACTCGGCTGCTTCGGGCGGCGGGATGTATATTAAAGAGCATTGTGTACTAACGGTGGCAAACTGCACATTTGCGGGTAATTCGGCCGTAAATGGAAATGGATTGGCTTGCGATTCACTAAGTCAGTCATATCCAAGTGCTATTGAAATGATCAATTGTATTCTCTGGGATGGTGGCGATGAGATATGGAATAATGATGGCTCAACCATCACTATAACTTATAGTGATGTTCAAGATGCAGATCCAGATGACGGAAGCATCTACCCCGGTACAGGTAATATCGATGATGATCCGCTGTTTGTCGATGCGGGCGGGGCTGATGATACGCCCGGCACCGAAGATGATAATTTGAGACTTTCTGCAGGCTCGCCGTGTATTGACGCTGGTGACAACAGTGCGGTAACAGAGGTGAGCGATCTGGATGGTAATGTCAGGGTAGTCGATGGCGATTGCGACAGCGTAGCGGTGGTGGATATGGGTGCATACGAGTTTGGGTGGGTTTACCTGGGGGACTTTGACGGGCAGTGTGATGTTGACCTGGTAGATTTTGCGATTATGTCGGCGGCGTGGCTAAGCGATGATACGCCAAGTGCCAACTGGAACCGGGACTGTGACCTTGACGATAGCGGGGTGATAGATATGGGCGATCTGGAAATACTGGGGGCAAACTGGCTGGCAGGGGAATAATTGTTTTTAGAGGTTCCCTTATGAGATTGCCGCAGTCGTTGCGGTACAAGATGCCGGCGAGATGCCAGCGGTACGGGGAGAGATTGCCGCGTCGCTGCGTTCCTCCTAAGAAACTAAAAAAAACCGTTTCGATATAATGTTGCCTATAAGTGCTTTGATAGAAACATGTTACCTTAAATATTACTAGAATTTAGTTTCTTTTGCATACCTTCTGAGAATCAGATGAAGTGCTCGCAATGATAGAGGGAGATGGCGGGCACGGCCCGGGCTACCCGGCGGAAGATTTTTGTGGTGAGTGAATTTCTGGTTTTTTTCGACTGGAAGGCTTGAATCATAAGTAACTGGAAATAAAGAAGTAATGTTTGGCTGCGGGTGAGAATTCCGCCCTGTTTGTTATTCAGGACGGGCGATGGGTATGTCAGGAGTTTTTTACATTCATAATAGGGTTTTCCTGTTGCGTTTTTGCTTGACCTGACATCATAAAATTGTTAGCATACTCGTTTTGCCTGTTATTTGCACTGGAGAAAACTTAGCAAAGACAGGAGGCAAACAAGCCGATAAACGTAATTTGTAACGTATTGTTTTTGTTATTTTATGTGGAGAAAAAAATGCGAAATCTTCTAATATCATTATCATTGGTGGTCCTGAGCGGACTGTTTTTTGCGATGTTCTGTACCGGTTGTAAAACAACCGAAAAAAAGGTTACGCCCGCAACGGCGATTAAGGACACAACGGAAAAGGCGCCACCGGGAAAAATCGTTCCTCCCAAAGAACCATTACAGCAGGAAAACGTCGGCCATCTTATCTCCGACAAATCGGCTATTGATTTTGGCGTTGTTGGACCCAAAGAGAAGGTTTCAGGGATATTTACCCTGACTAATGACGGCAAAGATACAGTCGAAATCAAAAAGCCGATACGCCATGGCTGCAATTGCGTGCTGGAGGTCGATCTCAAAAGGTACGCGCTCAAACCAGGCGAGAGCGCTGAATTAACCTTTGTTTATACCACTCAATCGGTCCCGGGTCCGGCAACCAAAGTGATATATATAGACACTAATCCGCCGGCTATGCCGAAAATGCTGTCGTTGGAACTGAAATCGAACGTAAAGGAACTCATCTCCGTCAAGCCGGAAAAAGTTGAATTCGAAATCCGCCCCAATTGCGACCTCAATCTTACGCTTGAACTCAAAAGCCTTGCTGATGAACCCTTTAACGTAACCAATTTTCAATGTGCCAACAGTGCTGTCACTGCCACGTTTGACTCCAAGATCAAGAGTACCAGCCATAAATTGTCTGTCAGTGCAGAACCGGGCAAATTGCGCGGTTTGCCCAACGGGAAAATTACCATCAGTACCAATCACCCCAAGGTTCCATCTATTATCGTTCCATTTAGTACGGTCTTTCCTTTTGTCGCCCATCCACCTTCACAGACTTTTCTCAACAAGATGCAGTTGGGCCAGCCTCAAAAGGGGGTAGCCAAGATTGTCTCCAATTTTGGCGAAGATTTCGAGATAGGCGAGATCACCAGCCAAAACGGCTGTATCGAAGTGCTCAATAAAACCAAAACCGAAGACGGCTATCAAATCGAATTTGCCTTTACCATACCAAAAGATTCTAAACAAAGGTATGTCAGTGATTATCTCCTGATAAACATAAAGGATCATCCCCAGGATACCATAAAAGTGCAATGCCACGGCAGCATACGAAGGGAAACAACGCCTAGCACAGATCTTCAAGAAGATACGCTTAGACAACCTCAAAGGAGGCCGCGATCGCCAGTAAAAGATGTCCCGCTAAATGTACCCAGCGAAAACGATGAAAAAGTTTCGAGATGATCATTAAGATTAGAAACGACAACCGTGGAATCCTGATACGTTGTCTGGGCGTTTTTATTTTTGCGGCAGCTTCGATGGCATATTGGGGTGTAAGTTGTACTCCTACTCCAGATAGCCCGCTGGTGGCTTCTGAAGCGAGTGGGAAATTCGTTTTGATGTTTACCGGCAACTGGGAAGGTAAACTGGAACCCTGCGGCTGCACCCAAAAGCAACTTGGGGGTATAGATCGTCGCAGTCACATCATCCGACAAACAGCCGATAATCCCGAAACACGGTTGATGCTCGACGTCGGCCCGCTCATCGAGAAGCAAAACCGGCAGGCACAGTTGAAGTTTGAGACTTTTCTTTACAGTCTCCGGCAGTTGGACTATGACGCTATTAACCTGACCCCCAATGAAATAATTCTTTTGCGGGAAAACCTTTCCCTGGCACCGGATCAGCACAGTCCGGTTGTCTGTTCCAATATTCCCGCTGATGTGCGCGAGAAACTCGGCGTTCAGGAATTCTTAAAGAAGACGCTCCACAACGGCCGGTATAGTCTCGATTGCCTGGTCTTCACCCTGGCCGATCCCGCACAGTTAGATAACGATTTTCTTGCCGGGAAGCTGCAACTGCAGGATCCGGTCTCGGCCCTGAAGGAGTCATTGACCGCCCAAAACATCTCTCCTGACCGGCCAAGTAAAAACAAGCTCGTTATTGTTATGCTCTCGGCCGTCAACGAACCCCTGACTCAAGAACTGCGGGCAATAACCGCTTTGGATATTGTGGTTACCGTGGGGACAGCCGATGAACCCAGGCACTACCCCGGTAACGATGGGCAGTCGCTCCTTATCACTACCGGCAAGATGGGCAAATACATCGTCCAGATCGATGTCCCACTGGTGAGTATCCACGCTACAGACAGTTATGAGTTCAGGTCAATCGCCGTAGAATCGGAGTTTCCCAAGGACCCGGCCATTACCGGTTTTATTAACGATTATCAGACACGTCTCGAAATGGAAGACCTCATCGCCGATCGCAGTGCCCTGCCCCGTGAGCTTCTGGAAGACGGAAATAGTTTTCTCGGTAATGCTTCCTGTAATGGCTGCCATCGTACAGGGCTTTACGAGAGATGGCAATCCCTCGGGCACGCCCATGCCATGCAAACCCTCCAGCGCGTTAATCGCAGTTACGATCCCGAATGTGTTATCTGCCATTCGGTCGGTATGAAATACGAAGGCGGATACCGCTCGATGCAGGAAACTCCGGAACTGGCCGGTGTCGGTTGTGAGATGTGTCATGGCCCCGGTGCCAAACACATCGAGGAACCTTTAGACGAATATCAAACAGTCTTTACCGCCTGCGAAGAATGCCACACTTACGAACAAAGCCCACCTTTCTACAATAGACGCGAAAAATACTTCAATAATATCCAACATTGGCATGGACCCCGCCGCTATTGGCCTTAATCGCAGTGGATCAGATTGTCGATATTCAGCGACATCTGCTTGACACGCCTTCCTCGCAAATAGTTGTGCAGCTCGTGCGGCTCGTTTCATGTTTGTCAACTTCCGTTCCCACAAATCGCTATTCTCATGCCTCGTTCCAATAAAAACTCCTCACTCGTAAACCTCTTAAGGGAACCCCTAAGAATTGCTCTTGTCACGAGAAATCACACGATTCTTACCCCCTTATGCACATAATCAAAACAACCGCTCTTCTGGCAAATATACGCCGTATGTGTCGTCAAGCCCTGACCCGGGGTTGTACACCATAACAAGCATAACCTTTGATGCTGTATAGCTCCTGACGCTCATGTCAGTAAATGCCGCGTATAATTGTATTTTAATGCTCTCCAACTTGGCGTATCTATCGCTCAGGCTCCACAACTTGGTTTGTGGCGGTTCTATTTCCGACGTCTTATCAGCTCCTTTGAACCGGGTGCAACTGGCGTATTTCCATCCTGTGTAATCGTCAACCCAATTACAATTATTATACCCGAAATAGTCACACGCCAGCACATTACTCACTCCCCGCCCGGTGCTGGAGCGATTCGCTCCTCCGTGGGTGAATGTGGCCAAGATTCAATTTGAACAGAGCGGCCAGAAACAGCGAATCTTTGGCGCGTTGACGTATGGCGCGGAAACATGGGACAGGCAACGCCGCGTAATCGTCAAGGCGGAATACCTGGCACAAGGAGAAAATACCCGTTTTGTCGTGACCAACCTGCCGGGAGAGCCGCAATCGCTGTATGATGATCTGTATTGTCAGCGAGGCGAGATGGAAAACCGCATCAAGGAACAGCAGTTGGGATTATTCGCCGACCGCACCAGTTGCCATGATTTTGTGGCCAACCAGTTTCGCGTGCTGCTGTCCGCGGCGGCGTATATTCTAATCGAGACGCTACGGCGGGTAGGCTTGGCCCAGACCGAACTGGCCACCGCCCAAGTCACCACCATTCGCCTCAAACTGCTTAAAATTGGAGCACGCATTACGTGTTCGGTTCGCCGGATCGTGCTGCATCTGGCTGGCGGCTATCCATACAAAGAGCTTTTTGCCGAAGTTCTGAGCCGATGGGGTTCTGCCTTCCTGCCGCGTCTGGCGTCGGGGTGAGTCGATGAAAATCCCGGTTAGCCTCTTGGGGGTAAGGGGGAGTGTGCGCCGAGTGTGCCGA
>Ga0105101_10001007_pt1 | contig 12140 bp, 7 predicted proteins | sample PPLLak21cMay2015_2_FD_87037 | JGI IMG/M metagenome (GOLD analysis project Ga0105101, IMG submission 87037) | Freshwater sediment microbial communities from Prairie Pothole Lake near Jamestown, North Dakota, USA - PPLs Lake P8 Core (1) Depth... | ecosystem: Environmental > Aquatic > Freshwater >...
ATATAGTTAAGATAGTAAGCTCGTTTGCATTATCCAAATTATTACGCAAGCCAATAGTATGGGGAATGCCGATCAGTTATTCGGTAGAACCGACAAACCATTGTAATCTAAAATGCCCTGAATGCCCTTCAGGTTTAGGAACTTTAACTCGTCCTTTAGGTTTGCTTTCTGTTGATGATTTTAAAATCATAATTGATCAGATAAAGAATACGGGATTTTATGTACAACTTTACTTCCAGGGAGAACCTTATATAAATAAAAATCTTCCTGAGATGATAAAGTATGCTCAGAACAAAAATATTTATATTTCAATAAGCACTAACGGACATTTTGTAAATGAAAAAACTGTTAACAATATTGTTGAAAATGCTCCTGATAAATTAATCTTTTCTATGGATGGACTTGATGAAAAGAGTTATCAGAATTACAGGGTAGGAGGTTCATTTAAAAAAGCTGATGAAGGTTTAAGAATGGTAGTTAAAAAAAGAAATGAACTTGGAAAGAAAAAACCTTTTGTAGAATTTCAATTTATTGTTATGAAACAGAATGAACATTTGCTCGATGATGTAATTAAATATGGTAAAGATACTGGAGTTGATAAAGTAGTTTTTAAGACTATGCAGGTTTCATCATATGAAAATGCTTTACATTTTTTACCTGCGAATCAAAAGTACAGCAGGTACAAAATAAACAACGGAACTGTTAAGATTAAAAATGAATTAAAGGATCACTGTTTTGCTTTGTGGAGAACTTCTGTAATAACATGGGATGGAACTGTGGTACCATGCTGTTTTGATAAAGATGCAAATTTCGCTTTAGGTGAGCTAAAAGAGAATTCAATGGAAAATATCTGGTTATCAGAACCTTACCAAAATTTTAGACAGGGGGTTTTGAACAACCGGAAAGGTTTGAGTATGTGTGCAAATTGTACTGAAGGATTAAAAATTAATATTCTTGAAATTGAACAATAAAATGGAATTAGCAGAAGTTAAAAATTATCTTGTTAAATCTTTTCTTCTTTATAAGAATAAAATAATTCTCTTTTTAAAAATTGCGGTGACTTGCGGACTTGTAATATTTGTCATCTCCACTGTAGACTTATCTGATGTTATTACTGCATTAGAGAATGCTAATTATTTTTTAATTATTGTTGCTTTAGTTATGCTTGTACCAAATGTTTTACTTCAATACTGGAAATGGAATTTAACATGTAAATCAGTTTTGAATTGTGTCGATAGAAAAAAAGTTTTTAATTCATTGCTCCAGGGAATTGCAGCAGGTGCTTTTACTCCATTAAGATTAGGTGAATACTTCGGCAGGGCATTCCTTTTCAGTAATAAAACTTTACTCCAGGTTACTATTGCGACATTGATTGATAAATTTTTTCCTCTTTCAATTGTTGCTTTTATGGGTTCTTTATCAAGCATTTTATTTATTCACTTTTATTATAATGTCACTCTTTATATTACGATAGCATTATTCATAGTAGTGTTCAGCATATTTTATATTTTAATACAATTGTTAATCAGCCCTGAATTCTGGAATAATTTTCTTTTTAATAAGATAAGAAAATCTAAAAGCCTATATAATATTTTTAGAAAAATGAGTTTTCTAAAAAATCTTGACAGAAATTATTCACTTAAAATGTATCTTATCTCATTCCTGTTTTATGTTTGCTTTGTAATGCAATATGTGATTTTAGTTTTTGCTTTTACAAACCAGATTCATTTTACAGATTATTTCTGGGCAGCGACGCTTGTTATGTTTGTAAAAACTTTTTTCCCATCAATATCTTTAAGTGAGCTCGGAATCAGGGAAGGGGCTTCAGTATTTTTTCTTGGACAAATGGGAGTTGATGCTGCATCTGCATTTAATGCCGCTTTCTTCCTTTTCTTAATAAACATTTTAATTCCTGCTTTAACCGGTTCTTTATTATTGTTTAAGAAAAATAATGCCTGAACTTATACTTATTATTTTCTTATCCTGCCTTCTTCTTTTCTACATTTATTTTATAACTGGTATTTATATAGGCTTAGGTAAAATTCCAACCAAAATTGAACTGAGAGTTTTAAATGAATTTATTTCTGTAATTATTCCTTTAAGAAATGAATCGGAAAATATACTTAAAAATCTTAAGAGTATTGAAAACCAATCTTACCCAAAAGATAAATTTGAAGTAATCTATATAAATGATTCTTCAACAGACGATTCTCTAAATAAAATTTGTGAAGCACAAAAATCTTCCAACATAAAAATCCTTTCTTTACCAAATGATTTTCTTCCCAATGCTCATAAAAAAAGAGCAATAAGATTTGGAATAGAAAACTGCAATGGAGAAATAATTGTAACAACCGATGCAGATTGTATTCACAAACCTGATTGGCTAATAACTTTGATAAGCTATTATGATAATGAAACAGGATTTATTTCTGGTCCGGTTGAGTTTAAAAAAGGGAAAAGCTTTTTTGACAAAATCCAAAGAATTGAATTTGCCGGTTTAATTCTTTCCGGTGCCGGTTTAATCGGAATTAACAAGCCAACTATTTGCAATGCTGCAAATGCATCTTACAGAAAAGAAGCTTATCAGTCTGTTAATGGTTTTACTGACAACTTAAATCTTTCATCAGGTGATGATGAAATTCTTATGCAGAAAATCAAAAGGGCAGGGAAATATAAAATTAAATTCTGTATGAACCGGAATGCACTTGTTACTTCTCATGCCAATGAGACTCTATCACAATTCTATCAGCAAAGAAAACGTTGGGCAAGCAAAGGATTATTCTATATAAACAAGCTTCTTATCCTTAAACTTGTAATAATTTTTCTTTTTTACTTTTGCTTATTAATTCAGCTTTTACTTGGGATATTTATTTCTTCGGTTTTCCTTATAACATTTCTAATTTCATTTCTTTTTAAAATAATTTTAGAATATTCTGTTCTGAAAAAAGGTGAGGATCTATTATTCGATAAAGATCTTTTAAAACCTTTTATCGTAGCTGAGATACTTCATATACCATATATAGTTATTTTTGGTATAGCCGGAGTTTTTGGTAATTATCAATGGAAAGAACGAACGGTAAAGAGATAATAAACTGACCTGTCCATTTAATTATTTTGCTGTTTATAATTTTGGACAAATTCTTCACATAGTCTAATCTAATCGCTTATAATTCATAGAAATTTGCTGGCATAATCATTGGCTCAACCATAATAAACATATTGTTGAGGTAAAAAAATGAAAAAGCTGATTATTATAACCACAATTCTGATTGCAGGGTTTATAACCACTACAAAATCAGAAATAAAAATTATAAATCATCCCGGATTTGAGTTTGGGTTTTTCTATTCAAACTTAGCTCCTTATGGAAGCTGGATAGAAATTGATGCCGGGTTAGTTGTATGGAGACCAACAATAATTCACAGAGGATGGGCTCCTTATAGAAGCGGGCGATGGATCTGGACAATCGATGGCTGGTACTGGGATTCATATGAAGATTTCGGGTATATAACATATCATTATGGACGCTGGTATAATGATGATTATTATGGTTGGATTTGGGTACCTGATTATGACTGGGCTCCTTCATGGGTTGAATGGAGATATGATGATGATTACATAGGTTGGGCTCCGCTTCCTCCGTATGCAATTTTCTCAATAAGTATAGGTGTACATTATACCTACGATTACTATGTACCTTACAATCACTGGCATTTTGTAAGATACAGACATTTCTGCGATCCTTACGTATATAATTATTATTTAGCTCCTAAGTACAAATACAGAGTATATAACAGAACAAAGTACCGAAACAATTATGATTACAGAGATGGGAGAATAATAAATCACGGTGTTGATATAGATTATGTAAGAACACATACAGGACAGAACATAAGACAAAGAGACATACAGAGAGTAAATGATTATAAAGAAGTTGAAAAGTACAGGGGCAAGGATACTGAAGCTATTAGAACATTTGTTGCTTCCCGTGATGAGCTTTCTAAAACGAGAAACAATGATGTAAGGATTGAAAAGAAAGATAAACGATCTACTTTTGATGTTTCTATAGTAAAGCTATGAAAAGATAATAATGAGATTAAAGAAAGAAATATTGATAGAGATGAAAAATCTGCTGGAAGAGATCTTGATCAAAAGAAAAATGAAATAGTTACAAAAAAAGACATCCGGGTTGGAGAAAATAATAATACCGGGAATAAGAAGATAGAAACTGATAAGAAGCGAATTGATAACATCAAATTAGAAAAAAATAATGAGAACAAGGAATTCATTCCTGAAAAGAAGATTGAAAGAAATGATGTTAAAAAGAATGAAGTAAAAATTGAAAAGAATAAAGATGTAAACCGAAAAACCGAAATCAAAAAAGAGAAAAAGGAGTTTATTCCTGAAAAGAAAATTGAAAGAAATGATGTTAAAAAGACAGAAGTGAAAACTGAAAGAAACACTGAGGTAAACCGTAAGGTTGAAGTGAAAAAGGAAAACACAAATAAAAATAATAGAGTCTTTGAGCAGCAAAGACAAGAAAATAAAACACAGATAAAAACTGATCTAAAAAGAAACGGGAACACAAACAGGAATCAAACTCAAAATAAAATAGAGCGAAAGACCGATACAGAAACAAAAAATAAAAGAAGCAGATAGTTTCCCCAAATCTCTCTCCTCCCAATAAGCGGCATCGTTGCGATTGATGCCGCTTTTTTTTAAGATTTACTATATATCATTTAATAAAATACTTTGTATTTTTATATTAAATCAAATAAAAATAATTATAGTCTCATATTGGAAACTACTACATCTGAACTTGTATATAATTTCACTTTTCTGTTTAAGAATGGAAAAGAAAAAAAAATAAATATAAGAATAGATAACGAAACATTTAATGTTATCCGGCCTGAAATAAAAGTTCCACCTAAATGGACCGAGTTATCTAATTTTAGATGTTCCCATTGTCCTTTAGATGAAAAAAAGTACAAGTATTGCCCTGTTGCTGTTAACCTGAATGATGTAATTACAGATTTTGAAGAGTATTACTCTTATGATGAAGTTGAAGTTACAATTCAAACAAATGAAAGGTCGTATTATAAAAAAACATCACTCCAGGTAGGATTGGGAAGTTTACTGGGAATAGTTATGGTTGCTAATGATTGCCCGGTTATGGGCAGGCTTAAACCTATGATGAAATTTCATCTTCCTTTTGCAACACTGGAGGAAACTGATTACAGGGTACTTTCAATGTACATGCTTGCTCAATATGTTATTGCAAAAAATGGTGGAGAACCTGACTGGGAATTAAAAAATCTTAAAGATCTTTATGAAGATATCAAATTGTTAAACCTCAATATATGTAAAATACTCCGTGAAATTCATCCAAAAGATGCTGTGTTAAATGCTATTGTTTCGCTCAATAGCTTTGCAGAGCACGTAACGTTTCTCCTTAGTAAAAATATGCTTAAAAGACTTGAAATTCTATTTAAAGATTACCTCTAAAATCATATCTTTCCTCATATAAATTAATAATAAATTCTTTAAGTTATGAAAGAAAAAAGTACAAGGCTCTTTTATATTCTGGGCTCATTCTTTATTGCAAATGCTCTTCTTGCAGAATTTATTGGCGTAAAAATATTTTCGCTGGAAAAAACTTTTAATATTTCCCCTGCAAATCTTAACATTTTTGGTTTTGATCTTTCATTTAATCTTACTGCAGGGGTTTTATTGTGGCCTGTTGTTTTTATAATGACTGACATAATAAACGAATACTTCGGAAGACGAGGTGTAAGGTTTATCTCTTTCACTGCTGCAAGCCTTATCCTTTATGCATTTCTTTTGGTTTATCTTTCAATAGGTTTAACATCTGCCGATTTCTGGATTGAACGTGAGACACCAAGAGGAATTGTTAACATGGATCTTGCTTTCAATACTATTTTTGGACAAGGCCTTTGGATTATTATCGGTTCTTTAGTAGCTTTTTTAATTGGACAGTTAGTTGATGTAACGGTTTTTCATTTTGTAAAGAAGAAAACCGGCAATTCCAAAATCTGGTTAAGAGCTACCGGATCAACTCTTGTTTCACAATTCATTGATAGTTTTGTTGTCTTGTTTATTGCATTTTATTTAGGAGCAGGTTGGGATATAAAACTTGTACTTGCTATCGGGATAGTAAATTATATATACAAATTTTCAATCGCAGTTATTTTAACGCCAATTTTATATGTTATTCATTATTTTATAGATGTTTATCTTGGGAAAGACATTGCTGAAAAAATAATGCTTGAAGCTACTGAAAAATAGTATAGATGGTTTTTAATCAAGATTTAATTTTACGATTTTATTTAATGAGATTCTGATTTTTTTTAATTATCAATCCGCTTAAGATGTTACAGACCAAAATAAGAATGCTTGCAGCTATTATGTTTACTGATATGGTAGGCTATACTGCCCTTATGCAAAACAATGAGCAAAAAGCAAAAGTGCTTCGGGACAGACAGAAAAATATCCTGGAAGAAAAAGTTTTCGAACATAAAGGTCAAGTCCTTCAATATTATGGGGATGGTACTCTTAGTATTTTTGGAAGTGTGATTGAAGCTGCAGACTGTGCAAAAGAAGTCCAGACTGAATTACAAAAAGATCCGGTTGTTCCGATAAGAATCGGGATTCACGTTGGTGATGTTGTATATGATGATGAAGGTGTTTATGGTGATGCCGTTAATGTTGCCTCAAGAATTGAAAACCTGTCAATTCCCGGAGGAGTATTCATTTCTGATAAGGTTTATGATGAAATAAAAAATCAGGATAACCTTGAAGCTGTTGCTTTGGGGAAATTTGAACTTAAGAATGTGACTAATCCTGTAAAATTATATGCTCTTTCATCACCAGGTTTGGCAATTCCTTCTGTGGAAGATATAAAGAAAAAAGCTGTATCAAGCAAATTCAGTGTCGCTGTTTTACCTTTTGTCAATATGAGTCCAGATTCTGAAAATGAATATTTCAGCGATGGGATAACTGAAGAAATATTAAATGCTCTTACAAAAGTTGATGGTTTAATGGTTACATCACGTACATCTTCCTTTGCTTTTAAAGGAAGGAATGAAGATATACGGCAAATTGGTTCACAGCTTGGTGTTAATACGGTATTGGAAGGAAGTGTAAGAAAAATTGGAGATCGTGTAAGAATAACTGCACAGCTTATAAATACAAAAGATGGATACCACCAATGGTCTGAAACCTACGATAGAAAATTAGAGGATATATTTGAAATTCAGGATGAGATATCTAATGAAATAGCCACAAGGCTCCGTGAAAAACTTTCTTATAAGGATATAAAAGAACCTCTTGTAAAACAAAAAACATATAACCTTGAAGCTTATAATTTGTTTTTGAAAGCAAGGTATTACTGGAACAAATGGAATTATGATGATTTTCAAAGATCAATAAAATGCAATGAAGAAGCCTTAAAAATAGACCCTCACTTTGCCCTACCCTATGTTGGCTTATCAAGCTGTTATCTAGTACTTGCTTCAATGAATTATCTACATCCGAAAGAAGCATATCCTAAAGCTAAAGAATATGCGTTGAAGGCGATGAAGCTTGATGATTCTTTAAGTGATTCCCATTTCTCACTGGCACTTGTTCAAATGTTTTATGACTGGGATTGGGCAGGTGCATTCAATTCCTTTCAAAAAGCTTTGGAAATAAATCCGGGTTCAGCTGATGTACATTACACATATTCACTATATTTGATTGCAACCGGGAGATGCAGGGAAGCATTGACAGAAGTTGAAAAATCTCATACAATGGATCCGCTTTCACTTCCTATAAATAATTTTCTTGGTAATGCTTTTTATTATTTACGAATGTATGATGAAGCAATTAACCAATTTAATAAAACGCTTGAATTGGATCCGAATTTTATTCTTTCTCTTCAGGGGCTTGGTATGGCTTATATTGCTAAAGGTGAATTTGTAAAGGCAATTAAAACCTTTAAAGAAATTCAAAGGCTGTCCGGTAATGAAATAAAATCATTATCACTTCTTGGTTATGCTTATGCTAAATTTGGAATGATGGATAAAGCCGAAGAATATTTGCAGGAGTTAATTAAATACCAAAGCCAGGATTCGGGCACTTTAAATATGGAATTTGCAATTCTTTATGCCGGATTAAAAGATTATGATAAAGTTTTTCATCACCTTGATCTTGCTTTTGAAGATAAATCAGGTGGAATGATTTTTCTGAATGTTCATCCTGAATGGACACAACTTAATTCGGATTCTCGTTTCCAGGCTCTGATTAAAAGAATTGGGCTTGCATAATTTTTTGAATCAGACTTTTGTAATCGGAATAAATTTCTGAGTTTTTACTCTTTATCGTAATCATAATCTTTCTCAACTTAATCTGAATTATTTCTTAATGAAAAATATTTTCTATTTTTTATTCCTGCTAATAATCTGCTCCGGTTGCTCAACGAGTTATTATTTAAGGGATGGACAGGAAAAGAAAGTTGATGAAGCTGAAGATTCTAAAATTGATTACCGCGTTTTATTGATTGGCGATGCAGGTGAACCATCTCTTAATTTGAGAGAACCTGTTCTTTTTGAAATGGAAAAAAGAGCAAGCTTGCTTCCTGACAAAACAATAAATGTTTTTCTTGGTGATAATATTTATCCTTTCGGGCTTGAGGCTGAAGAAGATCTTTATTATGAAATAACCAAAAACTGTCTCGAGGAACAAATAAACGTAATGAAGAACAGCGGAACCAAAGGTATTTTTATTCCCGGTAATCACGATTGGGGAGATGGAGGTTTAGATGGTTGGGATAGAGTTCAGCGAATGTGTAAATACATTGATTTGAATAATCCTTTGATCGAAATTTTACCTAAGGATGGCTGCCCCGGACCTGTTTACAGAGATTTTGGAAATAAAGTACGACTTATCTTCATAGATACTCAATGGTGGCTTCATAATGATAACAAACCGGATACCTCAAATTGCAATTGTGATCCAATTACTAAAAATGAGGTTATTAATTCTATTGATACTCTTATAAGAACATCCGGAGAAAGGCATATTATTTTAGCTGGTCATCATCCTCTTGATACTTATGGACCACATGGAGGATACTTTGACTGGAAGGCTCACATTTTTCCTGTCCAGGATTTTGGTAAATATCTCTGGATACCTTTACCTGTTATTGGATCAATTTATCCGTTAGCCCGTATGGCAGGAATTTCTCCACAGGATATGTCTAACTCTCATTATAAAAATTATATTGAAAGGATGGAAGAAGTTTTATCAAAATATAATAAAGTTATTTATGCTGCGGGACATGAACATTCTTTGCAGGTAATAGAAGGGATTAATAACAATATTTATTTGGTTAGCGGATTTGGTACATCTACTCACGACAATAATTTGAGTTATGGCGATAAAAGTATTCTTTCATTGTTAAACCCGGGATTTATGCAATTAGATTTTCTAAGCGATAAAAAGATAAGACTTGGGGTATTTGTGATAAATGATAATGGAATTTGTGAAGAGACATTTTCAACCTGGTTGTTTCATTAATATAAAATGAAATCCCTATGAAAAAAACAATCTTCATGTTTACATTTTTCTTTGGAATATTCTCTATTAATTCAATGTCGCAGAATAATTATTCTAAAGAATATATTACTAAAATTCCCGGACCTGAATATGAAGCAGGATGGCTTCATGAATTTTTCTTTGGTGCTCATTGGCGTGATCTCTGGACTACGCCTCTTGAAGTTGAAATTCTTGATCTTGAAAAATTTGCTGGTGGTTTAACTCCAATTGAGAAAGGAGGTGGATTCCAGACAAAATCTTTAAAGTTTAAAGGTGATGATGGGAGAATCTGGAAATTCAGATCACTGAATAAAGATCCTAAAAAAGTTTTACCGGAGGAATTACAAGAATCTGTAGTTGCTGATATATTACAGGATCAGATCAGCACATCAAATCCTTTAGCCCCGCTTGTTGTTGCTCCATTTCTCGATGCAGTTGGTGTTTTACAGTCGAAACCATTTTTAGTTTATATACCTGATAATGAAAAACTTGGTGAGTTCAGAAGTGAGTTTGCTAATTTACTTGGAATGATTGAAATACATCCGGATGAAGGTGAAGAAGGTAAAAAGGGATTTGAAGATGCTGACAAAGTTTCAGGTACACTAAAGTTGTTTGAAACTCTTGAGAAAAAGAGAGAACAAAAAGTAGATAAAACAGAGTATCTAAAAGCAAAATTGATTGATATTTTTCTTGGCGATTGGGACAGGCATACTGATCAATGGAGATGGGCAAGATATGATAAAGGTGATGTTAAGGTTTGGCAACCGATTCCAAGAGACAGAGACCAGGCATTTGCAAAATATGATGGACTTCTTCCTACAATTGCTTCTTACTTTACCCCACAATTGACAAATTTTGGTTACAACTATCCCCAGGTTGAAGATATTACATGGAATGGAAGATATTTGGACAGAAGATTACTTCCCGAGATTGATAAGCACAGCTGGGATTCAGTTACAACTTTTGTTCATAGTAAACTTACTGATGAACTTATTAATCATGCTGTAAATCAACTACCTCAAGAATTTTATAAGAAAGCCAGTGAGGAATTAATTTCCAAATTAAAATCTAGAAGAGACAAACTTTTTAAATTCTCAAATGATTATTATGATTTTATAAATGAAATTGTTGAAATCTATTGCAGTGAAAAAGATGATTACGTTGAGATAAACAGATTAAATGATGACGAAACTGAAGTAATAATATATAAGTATGATAAGGATAATAATGTGAAAAAAGATCAGCCGTTATATCATAAAGTATTTGATAATAATCTTACCAAGGAATTCAGAATTAACCTTTTAGCAGGGGATGATAAAGCGGAAATTAATGGAAATGTTGACAGTGGTCCAATGGTAAGAATTATAGGAGGAAACGGGCAGGATGAACTTGTAGATAACTCAACTGTTAATGGATATTTATTTTCAATAACTCCGTTTTCTAATGCTGATAATAAAACCATTATGTATGATAAAGGCGATGAGACAAAAATTAAATTTGGTTCCGGCACTTACTGGAATAATGATAAATATCCTGAACTACCAGATTCAGTAAAATATGAACCGCCATTACGTGACAGGGGAAGCGATTGGATAGCAATACCGGTTTTTGATTTTAATTCAGATGATGGTCTTATTCTTGGCGGTGGATTTATTTTAAATAGCTATAATTTCAGAGTAGTGCCTAAGGAATATAAAATAGAATTAACCGGGGCTCTTGCTACAAATACTTTAAGTTACATATTTTCCTTTAATGGAGACTTTTATACTTTGATCAAAGAAGCTGTTCTGAATTTAGATTTATATGCAAGTGAATTGTCATTAACGAAATATTACGGCTTCGGGAATGAAACCCAATTTGATAAAAACCTTGATGTTTCAGGTTTTTATCATCTGGAAAGGGAGCTTATAAATATTCATCCAACTCTTAAGCTGAAACTTTTCCAGGATTTTTCTTTAGGTATTGGTGCTAATTATAATTATTCTGAGGCTTTTATCAGGAATGATACTTTGCTGAATAATTTTGATAATCCTGAATATGGATTAGGTGTATTTAAATTGTTTGGAGTTAATTCTTTTCTTGAATTTGATAAACGGGACAACATTACAAATCCTTATGGGGGATTCTACTTGAATATATCCGGGTTTTATTATCCTAAAATTCTCGACAACAAATTCTCTTTTGTAAAAGCCGGATTTGACGCAAGAGCATATTTTACATCTGATATTTTAACCGATATAACTTTTGCATTCAGAGCAGGCGGCGAAAAATTATTTGGAACTTATCCTTTCTTTAAAGCTGCTTTTTTAGGCGGACAGAATAATTTAAGAGGTTATAACCGTGAACGTTTTTCTGGTAAGGCATCTTTATTTGGACAGACAGAATTGAGACTTTATGTTGCGGATCCTAGAATAATCTTAAAAGGAAGACTTGGTTTACTTGCTTTTGCAGAAACAGGCAGAGTATTTATTGATAATGATGATTCGGAAAAATGGCATCCGTCTTTTGGCGGTGGATTATGGATTTCATATCTGAACCGGGCATTAAC
>Ga0105101_10001008_pt1 | contig 12126 bp, 11 predicted proteins | sample PPLLak21cMay2015_2_FD_87037 | JGI IMG/M metagenome (GOLD analysis project Ga0105101, IMG submission 87037) | Freshwater sediment microbial communities from Prairie Pothole Lake near Jamestown, North Dakota, USA - PPLs Lake P8 Core (1) Depth... | ecosystem: Environmental > Aquatic > Freshwater >...
AGACATGAAAGACGCGCAAAGATGCAACAAATCGGAAATCGTAACTCATGAAATATGAAATTGCCCTCCTCCCCGGCGACGGCATTGGCCCTGAAGTGGTCGCTGAAGCCGTGCGCGTGCTGGATGTGATTGCCAGAAAATATAGCCACACCTTCAATTACAAAGAGAGATTGATGGGTGGTTGTTCGATCGACAAATACGGCTCATCCCTTACGGACGAAACCCTGGCCGATTGCCAGTCCGCCGATGCAGTGCTGCTGGGTGCGGTCGGCGGCCCGAAATGGGATGACCCGAATGCCAAGGATCGGCCTGAGCGTGGACTGCTCGCCTTACGAAAGGGATTGGGCGTATTCGCCAATTTGCGCCCTGTGAAAGTTCATCCGGCGTTGATCGATTCTTCTCCGTTGAAACCGGAGAAACTCGAAGGCGTGGATATCCTGGTCGTGCGCGAGCTCACGGGTGGGTTGTATTTTGGCCAGCCGAAAATGCGTGAAATGAAAAACGGCAAAGAACGCGCAGTGGATACGCTCGAATATTATGACGATGAGATTTGCCGCGTGCTGGAACTGGCCTTCAACCTGGCGCGTGGACGAAAGAAGAAAGTGACTTCCGTGGATAAGGCCAATGTGCTGGAATCGTCCCGTCTATGGCGACAGATTGCGACTCAAGTTGGCAAGCAGAATCCCGACGTGAAATTGGAGCATATGCTTGTGGATACCGCCGCCATGAAGCTGATCACTGCTCCCGCGTCGATGGACGTTATCGTCACCGAGAATATGTTCGGCGACATCCTCACCGATGAAGCCTCCGTGTTGGCGGGATCGATGGGCATGCTGCCCTCGGCCAGTTTATCGGAATCAAGCCCCGGCTTGCCCCGCGAAGCGCATCCGGCGCTCTTTGAACCGATCCATGGGTCCGCGCCAGATATCGCGGGCAAGGGAATCGCAAATCCAATTGGTACAATCCTGTCCGCCGCGCTGCTCTTGCGATATTCGTTGAAGCTGGAAGAGGAAGCCATATCCATCGAACGAGCTGTGGATGAAACGATCACACATGGCGCGCGGACTGCGGATATCGGCGGCACGTTGACGACCCGTCAGATGACGGATGAAATCATCAGAAGGATCTAAATAAATATGGAGTCGAACGGCTTGCCGTTCGCAGGAGCACGCCCTTCGGGCAGTCCTGTACTTCAAAAATCAAAGGAGATACTTTTATGGGCATGGAATCCAAATTTATCTGGAAGGATGGGGAGTTGGTGGAGTTCGAGAAGGCGACCGTCCATATGTTGACGGCCGCGCTGCATTATGGGGCGGCCGTCTTCGAAGGGATTCGCGCCTATAAGACCGATAAGGGCCCGGCTGTTTTTCGACTGCGAGAACATACTGAGCGGCTTCTGGATTCGGCCGGGATCTTTGGGTTTCGAGAGATGCCGTTTACGGTCGATGGCGTGGCCCAGGCGATCAAGGACACGGTGAAGGCCAATGGGTTCGATGAGTGTTATATTCGGCCGCTGCTGTATCTGACAGGCGGCGCATGGAACCTGAACATCGACGCGGGCACGCCCGGTCTGATGATCGCGGTGTGGGAATGGAAGAACTATCTGGGTGATGAAGCGCTGGTGAAGGGAATCCGCGCCAATATCTCATCGTACACGCGCCATCATCCCAACGTGATGATGACCAAGGCGAAGATCTCCGGAAATTATGTGAACAGTATTTTGGCGAAGACCGAGTCGGTGCGGCTTGGGTTCGAAGAAGCCATCATGCTCGACCCGCAGGGTTATGTCGCGGAATGTACCGGGGAGAATCTCTTCGTGGTGCGCAGAGGCAAGATCTTCACTCCGTCGACTGCCCCCGTGCTGGAGGGACTTACGCGTCATTCGATCCATACCATCGCTACAGACCTGGGCTGTGAGGTGATGGAACAACCCATCTCGCGCGACCAACTCTATGCCGCGGACGAGGTCTTTGTCTGTGGTACCGCAGCGGAGGTGATCGGTTTGAGCGAAATCGATTTCCGCAAAGTTGGGGATGGCAAGCGCGGCCCCGTCACGCGCCAGATCCAGGATGTGTATCACGATGCGATTCGGGGGAAGCTGCCCAAGTACGAGAGTTGGTGCGATTACGTGGATGAATTCGAGTGATGAACAACGGCGTTACGAAGAACCCCGGTTGGGGTTCTTCCTTTTTATAGCTGGAATTGGGTCTCTCAGGCTGGGAAATTCGGATGTAACGGGACCAGCCTTTCGTGCGTCGGAAGCGTGCCTTCAAAAAATGAGAAGCGACTAAGCAATCGCTTTTCCAAAGTTTTTTCCTAAAAAGTAAATGTATCGCAATCTATATCTACCGGATGTACCGGTATACATTGACCGGTCAACCTCGTTATTCTATGATACTTGCAAACTGAAGGAGGTGGATCATGCGTTACGCAAAAGGAACCGCAGTATTCAATGCGATGGGCGAAAAGGTTGGCACGCTCGACCGGGTGGTTATCGATCCTCGTACCAACGAGGTCATCAATCTCATCGTTGGGAAGGGCATCTTGTTCAGGGAGGACAAAGTCATCCCGGTTACCTTGGTCGACGCCGCGAATGAAAAACAGATCAGGCTCAAAGAAACCAATCAGGATATCGAAAAGGATTTCCCAAACTTTGAAGAGTCTCACTATGTGACTCTGGATCAAACTGAGGGAGTGGAGCAGGCTGTCGACGCGACCTATTGGTATCCGCCGGCCAGCTTCGGGTGGCCCGCAGGTGCAGGTGCGTATCCGGGATTTTTCATGCCGCAGCGCTACGTGCTCAGAACCGAGAGAAATATCCGCGAAGGCTCGGTCGCGCTCGAAGAAGGCGCCCGCGTCATCAGCCGGGATGGCAAGCACATCGGGAATGTGGAACAACTCATCACCGAATCGGAAGAGAACCAGATCACGCACTTTGTCGTCGGCGCAGGGTTCCTTCTTAAGGAGCATAAGCTGGTGCCCGCCTACTGGATTTCGAAGGTGGAAGAGGAGCAGATCCATTTATCGGTGGATGCCCGCCTCTTCGAGCGATTGCCTGAATACCAGCCTGAGATGTAGACTGCCTGGATACGAGAGACCCTAAAAGTTTTTCTGGCGAGCCAAGCACAAATTGTAGCGAAAATCTGCTCGAAGTACTGTCTATGTTGCCGTTAAAGGAAACCTTTAGGGTCTGATTGTTGCTTAGGCCGGCGCCACCGATTCACTTTCTTCTCTCGAGGTCTCTTCGGCTTTCAATGTAACGTACAGATTTTCCTTTTTATCTTCGATGGCCTGCCTGTATACATCGACCAATTGTTTTCCCAATTCATTGATATCAAGGGTTTTGGCTTTTTTCAGCACGTTCGCTCTGAATTTTTTCATCTGCTGTGGATCGGAGAAAAGTTTGCCAATGGCTTTTGCCAGGGCCTCCGGGTCGTTTTCGACCAGAAAGCCTTGTTTTCCGTGTTCGACGATGTCGCGCGTCCCGCTGCCGTCCACGGCAACGACCGGGAGGCCGGCAGCCATGGCTTCGATGGTGACCAGTCCCTGTGTCTCGGTGACAGAGGCGAACCCAAAGGCATCGGCGGCTTTCAAATAGGTGGGGATTTCGTCAAAGGGCTGGGCACCCGTAAAGGTGACTCGCTCCGCTATGCCTAGTTCAGAGGCGAGACCTGCCAGGTTCGCCTTGTCCGGACCGTCGCCGATCAGCACCAGGCGCAGATCAGGATGTTCGGTGGAAACCCTGGCTACGGCGCGCAGGAGCGTTTCCCAATTTTTCTCAGCAGCCAGCCGCCCGACAGAGACCAGGACTTTTTCATCCTGCCAGCGTTGTTTTTTACGCAGGGCTTTTCCATCGGCCTTGAGGAACGGCTCCAGGTCGGTCCCCGTTGGTATGACAGTATGGCGCTCTTCCAACCCGTAATCCCGGGTAAGGATCTCTTTCATGCTTTCAGACGGAATGATGATGTGCTGGCACTTTTTCATGAACTCCTTCAACCAGGTATGAACGGCATTCTTCAGAAATTCCTGGATCGCTTCCTGTGGGAATGGAACGTAATGCGTATATTCCCAGTATTGAGTGTGGAAGGTGAATACCAGCGGCAGATTGAGTTCCGCGGCTTTGCGGGCCGCGGTCTGGCCGAGCAGGATCGGGTGATGCGTGTGAATGATGTCCAGCTTGAGCATGGGGAGCAATTGTTCCACGAAAGGTGAAACCGGGATGGCGGCAGAGATATCGCCGGGCAAGGGCAAAGGCAGGCTGGGGTAGCGGAAGATGAACGGTTCTTCATCCTTATACTCGCCGCCAGCTGATTGTGCAAAAACGAAAACGTTATGGCACTGTTTCATCAGTATCCTGCGATACGAGGCTACAGATCGCACGACCCCGTTGACGACGGGATGATAATAGTTTGTAAAAAAGGCAATGTGCAAGTTTCACTCCGTGAGTTTATTAAGTAGGGAGGCGATCTTGAGTTCGCGTGCCTGTGCGGCTTCGAACACCTGACAGGCATACAGGATCATCCCGGCGTTCCAGGTGAGCGGCGATTCGGGGGTATACCAGATGCTGGAGAGCGGCGCGCCGTTGGGTGCGTGCACCTCATTGACCTGCCGGTCGCGTACGACCACCTCCAGCACGCGCGACAGCAGACCCTGCGCCCTGTCAAGCTGACCGGTTTTGACCAGGGCGACGATGTGCCAGGCGCCGATCCATAGCCAGGATGCATCTGTGTGATAGTTCGACATGCCGCCGATCAGATTCTCCAGCGCGATCAATTCCGGTGGATACGATGGATAGGCGACGCGGGTCGGGACAGGTTCCGCCATTCTCGCCTCTTCCATGACGTTGAGTATGCTCGCCGCTTGATTCGGTCTTGCCAGTCCCCAGGCGATCGCGAGCAAGTTCCCGTCACTGGCCAGTTGCTCCAATTTGTCGCTGGTCGTAAAGTAGCCCAGGTCTTCCCTCCAGAAGAGGCTTTCGATGGCGCGCGAGACAATCTCCGCCTGGGCGAGATAGTGGATTGCCTCCTCGGTCAGGCCCAGGCTGTTTGCACCGTTTGCCATTTCGATCAGAGCCTTCCAGTAAATGACGTTTGTGTACAGCACGCGGCCGCGGCGCGCCACAGAGTCTGCCCAATCGGCAAACGCTCCCTGATGGAGAAGAGGGTCTTCCGCAGGTTCTTTCCGGAAATCTTCCAGCCATTTCATGGCCGACTTTAGTTCGCTCCAGTGGTCTTGCAGGAAGCCCATATTTCCAGTTTCCTGCACATAGGCCAGCGCGGCGATGACTAACAGGCCCTGCCCGTCGAGTGAGGGAGTGCCATGTCCGCTGATGTATTTTGGCCTGAGAGGGGTTTCGATAGGCTGTTCGCGGCCAAACAGGGAGTGCAGGAATCGGGTGACCACACCAATGGAATGTAGTTTGACGGGCAGTTGTCCTTCGGGCGTTTGATGCCAGAGAAATGCTTCGAGCGTCTCTTTGACCGCATTATACTCTTTCAGTGTCAGCAACCCGTAGGCGGCAAAGCCAAAGTCGCGCGCCCAACTCTCTGAGAAATTGCGATAGCCTGCATGCAAGACCTCTTTAATCAGTTTGCTGGTCAAATGGCGGTGCTGAATACCGGATCGCAGGCTCTCAGACACGATGAACATGGCCACGGCCTCCTGGGTCTCGAACTGATCTGTGCCAAGAACAATAGCTTTCGAGATCAAACGAGGGCGCCGCAGGATGCCCGTGAAATATTGAAATACGAGCAGAGAAGCCATTCCTGTGACAGTGCCGAACAGTGCTCCGCTCCAAAACCCCGCACGCTGATTCGAAGTTTGCGCTGGCTGGCCCATAGGGATCCCGCGTTCTTATCGCACATCCAGTTCATTGATCACGCTGACTACCCCGGGCACATCCCGCACAATCGACTCGATCACTCCACTTGCGTCATGAGAGGGGACGTGGCCCCGCAGTGTGACGACACCGTTCGTGTCCAACACTTCAACAGCGAAATCCTTCGTGCGCGGGTCTTCGAAGAGCGCGGTCTGCACTTTATGCTGTAGATCAAGCATGGTCTGGTTCATGTTCGTACCTTCCTTTCGATCTGATCAGTTAAGCATGAATTGGATACCTCTACTGTGTAAGGGTCTTTATACTGCAAGGTGAACAAAAAGCACAACGATTTTGGATGAGTTCATGAGCCTATTTGTGATTGGAATTCAAGCCAGCGCACGATGTCTCTTCGCCGCAGCAAGCCAACGATCCGGTTGCCGGTGACCACGGGTAATTGACGAATGTTCTGATCCTGTAGACGATTCAAGGCATCAGAGGCGTTTTCTTCCGGCGCGATGACGATCAACTTGCTCGAGGGGGTCATGATCTCGCGAACCAGGACAGTCTCGCGCGCTTCCACGGGCACCTTCTGTACGTCGTCTACAGTCACCATCCCGACCATCTTCTCCTGATCGAAAACAACAAAGGCGCGCTGGTCGGTTTGCATAATATGATTGTCGATCAGGGTTTTGACTGCAATATTGGCGGGAACGACCGGTACATCAGTGTCCATCATTCTCCTGACGGGCACGTCTTCCAGCACCTCCTGGATCAGGACTCTCCGGTAGCTTTGGGCGGCTGCGTTCTGCAGGAACCAGCCGATGAAGATGATCCACATTCCATTAAAGAGACCCTGGCCGAGGAACGGGATTTGCGCACCAAATAACATGGACATGCCGGCCAGGATAAAGAGCCACGCTACGATCTGACCTACCCAGGAGGCCCAGCGTGTTGCCTTGACCAGGTCACCCGTGACAGCCCACAGGATCGAGCGCAGGACTCGTCCGCCATCCAGCGGGAAGCCGGGGATCATGTTGAAAACGCCCACCAGGATATTTACCGATCCAAGCCAGATGCATATAGTGCTCAGCGGCCCGGACCGCGACAACAATTGAGATGCGCTGGTCAGTGCTCCATCCGCCAGAAAAGTGCTTCCTGCACCGATCAGCAGGAAAACGAATCCCAGAAAAAAACTGACCAGCGGTCCAACAATCGTGATAACGAGTTCGCTCAATGGGGAATTCGGTTCCTTCTGGATATTCGAGACGCCGCCGAACATAAAAAGAGTGATATTGCGGACAGGGATCTTACGCGCCCGCGCCACAACGGAATGGGCTACCTCATGCGCCAACACCGATAGAAAAAACAGAAATGCGGCCGCAAGCGCCAGTACCCAGCGAGTCAAAGCATCCCATTCCTGATGGACTTCCCCGAACATGGAGGCCAGACTCCAACTGACCAGCGCAAAGATCAACAGCCAACTCCAGTCCACGTGGATGTTGATGCCAAAAATTTTACCGATACGGAACCCACTCATGATCATCCTCCTTTCTAAGGCCAAAACCCTAAGGATCTCCCTTTGCAATCAAAAATGCATTTCAAGTGCAGACTTGCTGCATATTCGGCGCTTTGCTCGGCAGAAAAGCCCCTTAGGGTCTTTATCATCTGTACCATAGCATACGATCTCATTTCAGGCCATATACCGGCACCGCGCGGGAGGTATAGATTCAGATATAAATCTCGCAGTTCTTACACTGCGTAGCGCAATATGGCTGCCAGATCGCCATCGCCGGGCAATTCTTCTCTCGGAAGGGCAAAAACCTGGCCTGAGTTCAGGATCGTTTGCGCCGCCGCGAAATCCAGAAGATCTTCGTTATCGGGCGTCGGTTCTGATTCCAGCACGACTTTATTGATTCCCGCATCGTACCGGCCCCATCTCTGTAAATCCAGGGGAACGAACAGGGTTTCTACCGTGCCAAAGTTCGCAGCTTTGACAGCCGACTTCAAATCGCTGGTCGCCAGCTTGCTTTGTTGCCCGTATAGTTGCTGGAATTTATCCAGCGCCTGTTGCTGGTCTGCTTCGAGAACTGGTCTGACAATCTGCCAGGCTGCCTCGTGCAGTTCCTTGAGGCTTTGCCTCTCGGGATTTCCGATGATCCCCTCTCTTAACATATTCTGATAGGTGTTCACCTCCCGATAGATCGGCAGGAGATAATCCACCCCGGCCAGGACCATCGGGATGGTCTTGTCTTCCCATAATTCGTTCAGTCCCTGATTCACGTAGCGGAAAAATCGCAGTACATTGGCCTTTTCTGTGTCCGCGACACTATGACCATGAAAAATGGCTGTTCCGCCCTGTGCTCCTCCGGCTATGTTTGGTGCCGTATGGAGGGAAACATATCGTTGCGGATCATCCATCCAGAGCATGTCTTCAATATTGGAGCGTATGTTCAATTCGATTTCATTGATGATGTCCTGCGTCCCAAGGAACAGCCGGATGTTGTTCAGACTGAGCGCCAGAACATAGAACTTTTTCCCTCGTTCGAACATGGGCAGCAGAGGCTTGATGTGAAAGTTTTTTGCAATCACAAGCAGTTCCTCGAACTCAGACGGGAGACGGTAGATCTGCGAGAAACCGCTTGACAGAAAGATCGCCAATCCATCGCTCTGGTGCTGCCAGAAATCCTTTTCCGGTATCAGTACTTCAGCCGGACGGAACAGCTCCTGTATCTCCGGTTGGCGGAGGCCGCAGTCTGAGAGTTCTTTCTCCGCGGCCGTCAGAAGGTTGCGCAGGCGCACGGGATCCTGTTGCTGCTCCCGTCCGATGCGGTGCGTGGGCATATACAACGAGATGCACCACGTATCCGTCACTCCAATCAAGGCATGTAGATCGGTCGGACTCAGAATATCCATTTGTAAATTCTCCTTTCTAGGAAAAACTAGACCGTCGCTGCCGTGTGCTCCGTCTTTTCCCGCCCATCGATCGCTGCGCTAAGATGTGCTCCAAATAATGTGATTAACGAAATGATATAGACCAGGAACAGGAACGCGACAATTGCGCCTAGCGAGCCATAGACCAATTGGTAACGCCCAAAGCCGCTATCCAGATACCAGCCGAAGCCTGCCGTCGCCAGCTTCCACAGGATGGAGGCGGTAAGTGCGCCCCAGAACGTTGCGTTCCGTTTGACGCGTACTGTTGGGATCCAATGATAGAGAGTGAGGAACACGAGGAAAATCATCAGCCAGGAACCAAAGCCCGAGAAAAGCGCCAGCAGGTTCAGGTCCGAGGGAGAGGCGTCGGCAACGTTCATGAACGGGAGCCGGCTGGTGATCCAGCTCAGGATCAGGGACAGGATGATCAATCCGATTAATCCCGCGATCATCCAGAGGCCCGCCAGGCGGCTCTGTAAAAAATTCCTTCGAGAAGCCCGCGGCCAGGCCTGATTGATGTTATAAGCCAGGCTGGTGAACATACCCGAGGCTGACCATAGCAGCGTGATGAAACCGACGATTCCCACGGCGCCACGCTCCTCCAGCACAATACGAAGGTTTTCGTTGATGATCTGCCTCGAGAGCGGGATGGCCTGCTGCACGAATTGTGTGACATTTTCAAATACCTGTCTGGTATCCAGAAAAAAGCTTCCAGCGACGATGAAGACAATGAGCAGGGGAAAAATGGAAAAAATTGTGTAATAGGCAAGGCTGGCCGAAGCTTGCGCGGCCTGTTTTTCCGTAAACGTCTTGAGTGCATGCCTCAGGATGCTCAGGCGATCACCGCTGAGGTGGTTGATGTTGTTGTAGATTTCCTTCATGTGGATTGCATTCAACCGGCGCCTCCAGTGACTAGGTCTCCTGCAAATCTGCTTCGAGGATCTCGATCAAATCGTTCAAAGACAGATTTCCCAGGTCTGCCTCGCGGGATTCCTGCCATTTCATTTTGATGCGGCCATCATCCGGCGAGAGGAAAATGAACCGTACAAATGGATGAGTAGCAAGGCAGCCTTCTGACCACTCAACCGCGCCATCACTGAAAGGTAGAGGCACGATCACCCATTCCGGCTCGAATTGTTCAATAAGCGAAGGCAATTCTTCATAGTTGGGGATTTCCTGAATGACCTCCAGGTTGTCCGCTTTATGGATGGCACGATTGAGCATCTCGCGCAACAAACGTGAACCATCTGCCAGAATGATACGTTTTGTGGACATAGCCGTTCACCGTCTTTCTTCTTATTGATAGGCTTGATTTTGCAAGGGTAGCATTCCGGGATGGAAAACTCCATAGATAAGGGAACAGGGGAGGGATATAAATCGAGATACATTCTTATTTCCAGAAAAAAACCCGCCAAACAGCGGGGTCTACTTCCAACTCGTTACGTTAGCTTGAGACGGTCAGAAACCAATCTTCGGCACGGCTCATGGATTTCGCGGACAACATGGAATCGTTCGGTATTGTCCGGAAATCTTCCATGCATTCCGTGTTGTCCGTGTCCTAAAAAAGATCATGGCGAATTGAGCTTAATTCATTTGGAGTCCACCTCTTATAACGGGGGAGTCTAAAACCTCAGCCACGGATTTCGCGAATTCACACGAATTTTCTTGACCATTGGCGGCAGGGAAATTCTTCTTTATGATGCCATCCCGCCCAAAACGGGAGAATCATCTGCGTAAGATAAGCTGACCAGCTTATTCTATTTCTTGATAAACGCCAGATAGGCGGCTGCCTCTCCCCGCGTGCTGACGTTGAGTTTTTCGAGGATGCTGTGTACGTGATTTTTGACCGTGCCAATTTCGATCACCAGTTGTTCGGCGATCTGCTGATTCGTAAACCCTTTACCGATGAGCTCGAGTACTTCGAACTCGCGCGTCGTCAGGCCCGTGGTATCGGTAATATTGTTTTCGATATCCGAGAACATGTGCGCCAGGTTCGAAAGCCGTTCCATCAGGGCCGCGGCAATTTGCGGAGAGACGAACACCTTTCCATCCTGTGCTGCGCGCACGGTCTCGATGAGATCCTCCAGCGAATCGTCCTTCAGAACATAGCCTGTTGCACCGGCTTCCACGTAACGCAAAACACGGTTTTTCTCCTCCGTCAGGCCAAGAGCCAGGACCTTGGTGGATGGCGCAAGTTTGGTGATATCGCTGGTGAGTCTGAGGGCACCCTGGTCAGGCAGGCGCGTGCTGACCAGCGCCACATCCACATTCTGTTCCTGGATGACTTGCAGCGCATCCTCTATGCTCGTAACGCTGGCGAGGACGTTGATATCGGGTGCATCTTCGAGTGCGACGGTGATTACATTCCCAATCAGGCGGCTTTCGTTCACGAGCAGCAGGTTGATCGGTCTTTCCGGCTGTTCGATCACATTGCTCATAGCGGAAATTATACCGTGAAGCGCTACTCGGTGCCGCTACGTGTGTAGCGTGAAATCCAGGTTTTGGTTTTCAGACAATTCTAATAGTCCACTGCGGATGAGACGAGCGGAGATATATCCAAATTTATATCCTGGGCCTGTATATCGATGCATACTCTCCGTCATTCTTATGTGCTATCTTCGTCAGCATTCCTCCAACATTCACAAGAGAGAGAATCAGGTGAGCTCATGACTCAGACCAAATTACATACACTAGCTGAAGTAGGCCAGTCTGTCTGGCTGGACTTTATCGACCGGCCGCTGATCACTTCGGGCGGTCTGACAACCTATGTACAACGGGGCCTGAGGGGGATAACCTCCAACCCGGAAATTTTTGCCAAGGCCATCACCAAGAGTCGTGAATATGACGCGCAGATCGGTCAACTGGCACTGGCAGGGAAATCGGCGGAGGAGATCTATGAAGGACTCGCCATTGAGGACAGCCGTATGGCGGCGGATACGCTACGGCCGGTCTTCGAGGAGAGTAAAGGGGATGACGGCTTCTTCAGCCTGGAAGTAAACCCGCATCTCGCGCACGACAAGCAGGGAACCATCAATGAGGCCATCCGTTTGTTTGCCGCGGTGGACCGGCCAAATATTATGATCAAAGTCCCCGCCACCGAGGAGGGGATAGAGGCCTTTCATGAATTAATCCAGGAGGGCATCAACATCAACGTGACGCTGATGTTCTCCCTGGCTCAGTACGACCAGGTGGCGGAAGCCTATATCTCTGCGATGGAAAAGCGTGCAGCGAATGTATATGACTTGAAACAGATCGCGTCCGTGGCCTCTCTTTTCGTCAGCCGCATTGATAGCAAAGTAGACAGGATGCTGGATGTATTCAAAACGGCCAGGGCGGAGGCGCTCAAAGGCAGGATCGGGATTGCGAATGCAAAAATC
>Ga0105101_10001009_pt1 | contig 12123 bp, 8 predicted proteins | sample PPLLak21cMay2015_2_FD_87037 | JGI IMG/M metagenome (GOLD analysis project Ga0105101, IMG submission 87037) | Freshwater sediment microbial communities from Prairie Pothole Lake near Jamestown, North Dakota, USA - PPLs Lake P8 Core (1) Depth... | ecosystem: Environmental > Aquatic > Freshwater >...
TGAATTATCTGGAAACAATCAATGGTTTCGAACGAATGAAATTCTCTGTACGGAATACATAATAATACATTCCGGCTGTTAGGCTGCCTGCATTGAATTCAACTGTATGGATTCCTGCAGGCTTTTCTTCATTAACCAAAGTTGCAGTCTCTCTACCCAAAACATCATAAACCTTTAAGGAGACATATCCGAATTCTGCAATTCGAAATTCGATATGGGTTACTAAACTGAACGGATTAGGATAATTCTGAAACAGTTCCGAATGCTGAGGCAGCTCCTTCAAATCAGTTGAGATTTCAACCACTGAATTGTTTGAACTGTAACCTGACATGGATGAAGAAGCAAGATAAAAATTCGGATTTTCAGCATGTGCTGTAACTAAAAAGGTTTCGTCCACGTCATCATGTATAGTATTTATTACTGTAGTGTAATCGCTGGCCTGAATGGCAGGTATGGTCGCCACGATTTCATACCCGGTCTGAAGATTATCACCGGGCAGAAATTCATTAAAAGCATTCTCCGGAACCTGCAGATTCCTTACGGGTTCAGTTTTTCTCCAGATACCATAGCTGTTAATCTGTGGCGACATGCCTTCTGCATCAACCGCGGATGCAGACCAGCTTAACCGCACCCTGCCTCCGTTATCATCAGGGACATCGGTTACAGAAATAATGCTGGGATAAGGTTTGCCCGGGAAGGTATTCTTATCAATATGCTGGGCATAAATATCATAATTCTCACGGGTGCGATAATCCTCCCACACAACAATCACACCATCCATTCCGTCGTTAATAAACTGAGGAGAAGGATACGCCCAATTCGTTTTACAAACGGCAATTCCATTCTCCTGCCAGGCCGGAAGACCTTGATTATTTATATGCTGCATAAAAACCTTATCATTATTTTCATTATCGAGAGGCCGTCTGTCCTCCCAAACAACAAACATCCCGCCTTCACCATCTGGAATAACCCGGGGTTTAAACTGGTAATCATCTGCAGTACAAACCGGGATTCCGTAAAAACCCCAGTACTTTGTGCCTGAAGCATCAACAAATTGGGCATATATATCCCTGTCATCATAGGTAGGGGAAACACGACTATCTTCCCAAACAATGAAAGTACCTCCGGAATTATCACTGACAATATCCAGCGAATTTTGAGCTCTGATACTTGTACACATTCCAATACCATCTGCTGTCCATTGGGGTGTTCCACTCGAATTAATCCGCTGGGCATAAATGTCCATACCTGTTGATGAGGAATAACGCTGATCTGTCCATGCAATAATTGAACTACCATCCAGGCTTTTGCAAATAACGGAATACTCCTGATTACCGTCGGCATTACAAACAAGAGCGCCATTACTTGTCCATTGCACCACCCCTGACGAGTCTATCCGCTGCACATATATATCTTCTCCTGTTGTTGCGTAATCACGGTAGTCAGTCCATGTAATAATTGCCCCGCCGTTCCCATCCTCTATAATTTCCGGTGATAGCTGATAATTTGGAGCTACAGAAACAGGTACCCCATTTTCCGCCCAATGCACCAGACCGTCTCCTCCAATTCGCTGAGCATAGATATCTGCATCGGTAACATCGGATCGGCCATCACGCCAGACAATAATAGCACCACCTGCTCCATCGCCTACCAATTCAGCATCATATTGTTGTGTATTCATGATTGTACAAATGGGTATTCCGGTTGAATCCCATAAGATATTTCCTGCTGCATCAATATGCTGGGCAAATATATCAGCATCATAACGACCATCGGTCCATACGATGATTGCCCCACCTGCATCATCGCTTATTATTTTTTGAGGGGGCGCTCCGGTCCCGACCCCCATTCCTGTCTGCAATGTACAAATTGGTATACCATCCGTACCCCATAATGCATTACCATAAGCATCAATACGCTGCGCATAAACTGTTGTACGGTCATCCCACCATGCAATAATGGCACCTCCGTTTCCATCGCTTATCATTTGCGGATAGCGCTGATTGAATGTATCGGTACAGATGGATGTTGTCAGATGCGGGTCACTATTCCATTGGGATAGCAGTTCAGAATAAAATATTAAAATCAGACCTGCGGTAAAAAGTACTTTTGTTTTCATAGACAAATCCTCCGGTCTTGATTAATTTGTTTTAAGTGTATCATAAGGTGAACAGAACAATCTGATTTTTATTTAGGTCATATTATTTATTCAGGATTATAAATTTGTGTTCAATGTAACTTCTGACGTTCAACAGAATCATGTAAATGCCGTTGTTCAAATGGCCTGCATCAAAAATGATCTCATGTTTTCCGTCCGGTTGTAAGTCATTTACCAGTGATGCCACTTCAACACCAAGCATATTGTAAATCTTAAGCGTTACAAAATCATTGGCCGGAATCTCCCAACTGATGGTTGTACTTGAACTGAAAGGATTCGGGTATACCTGCAGCAGATTTTTTCCGGACAATTCTGACGACGTTCCGATACTGGTGGGTTTCTGTCTTGCCCTAACCAGGTTAATCTTCTTTTCCGATGTTAAACCGGTTAGGCCATCAACAGTTAAAATTACGGAATACACACCCGGATTCTGATAGATATGAACCGGATTCTTTTCCGTGCTGGTCTGTCCGTCTCCAAAATCCCAGTGATTTGACCGGGCACCCTGGAAGGAATTATTAAAGAATGCAACTGTCAGCGGGGCATTACCGGTGATATTTTCTGCATCAAAGTCAACATGGGCATGAAGCTTTGCCCTGAATACCTGTCCGTAATGATTAATATTCGGATCGGGATTGTTTTTATTCCACACCACAACTTCCTGATCGACATATGGTTCTGAATTGGGATTAAAAGGAGCGGAACTCGTCAGCCGGCTAATTATATTGCCATCGTACACACAGACTTCACCAGCTGAAGACCATGCCACTCTTCCATTGCTTAACCACAGCCATCTTGCTGCAGTAGGATTAAAATTAGCAACTTTATGTGCTTTACCAGTAGCAATATCGTAATACCACATTAAAAGAACTGAAGGATTGCTTTCAAACCAGACAATCTTTGAGCCATCCGTAACCGGTCTGTAGCTATCACTTATACTATTTGTGATCTGAGTTTTAATATGAGAATTTACATCATACAGCATAATCTGATAGACATTGTTGATAGATTCACTCCAGACAATTTTACCATTCACAAAACTAAATTGATTGTCAACAGGAAATTCAGTCAATCTTGTTTTAGATGATCCGTCATACAACATTAGCATTGTGACTGTTGAACTATCCCTGAACCAGCAGGCATAACCTCCATCGACCAGGGTAAAGGTATTTGTTATATCTTCCGAATCATCGGAGCTTAGCTGAATGAGGTCGGTTGTCGCGATGTTATATAGCCATGCCTGGTTTATGTTATTTCCTGCATCGGACCTGAAACCGTGAAATCCGATTAAACCGTCTGCCAGGTACATATTTTCGCATTGCAGGCTGTCAACTATCAATTCAGGCTCACTACTTCCATCATAGAGATAAAGGTTGGTAAAATCGTGACGCCAGACTGTGTAACCGTCATTTGTAGTGATAAAATCTTTGTAGATAATGGAATCGGTTAATTGTACGGTTGAATTCCCATCGGAATAGAAAAGACGTGCGTTTGTGGAATAATCCAGATTGCCCCAGATTACGCTGGAACCGTCATTATCTTTAAATCTCGACTGAGGCCAACCGTTTTCATTGCCAGATGACAATTGTGCGTTAGCAACCGGTACCATCATGCTTACGGCATCGCCCAGCGTCCAGGCAATCTGGCCATCATCTACCACAGGATTCCGGGCTGATCCCCATTCTTCCAGGAGACCTGTATTCAGGTTGTACAGCATTAGATTCTTTAAGGCATTTGTGCCTGAGCTCCATGCAATCAAACCGTTATCGATATGAAGTCCTGAAATACGTGCGGTATCATTAATGAAGGTTAAGGATCCGGTTTCGGAATTATATATCCGGATTTCAGTATCATTAGTAACTGTATCAGTGACAGCGGAAATTGCAATGCCATTGCTGAGATCAAATCCGGAAATAATTGAACCTGCAACTGTTTCTCCCAGGTTGAGAACAGAATCACCATCAAATAAAAAGACCCCATCGACATTCCCATATGATTGAAGCCAAACCACCTGTCCGTCTTTTACGATCGGATGGACGTTCTTAAATGAGCCCGTAGTTGTGAGCATGCGGGCTGACTGACCGTCATAGAAATATATATTTGACCGGGAAGTATCCGCCTGAAATTTCTGCACCCAGACCAATTGACCATGATTAATCGAGGGCTCCAGATTCCAAACACCTTCACTAAAGGTTTTTTCTTCACCGGATATTAAATCTCTGACCACAATTTCAGATCCGTTACCGGTAGCCCTGGAAAAAGCAATTTTTCCGTTGGCTATAGATATCGGTTGCTTATAATCCGGATTATAGGATGATCCGATCAACTGTGTTGTCCAGTCCCTTGTATTAAATATTTTTATTTCCTCAGCAGATGTGTTCCATGCAATATAGTCACCATCGATGGCTGAGGTTAAGCCAAAAAGACCTGAATCAAGTTTGAAGATCTCGGCACCTGAATAATATCTCAGGTTATAGGTTCCGGAGTCAGGATTGATATCTTTCCAAATCAGCCGGCCGTTATTCAATTTCAGTTGTCCGGGTTGATAGGTATCAAAGGTAATATTCAGTATGCGGTAAGCAGGGATATCCTGAGAAAAAACTGATATCGGAAACAGGGAAAAGCAGATAAAAAATAAACTCAGTTTAATTCTTGTCGTAATTTTCCTGTTCGAAGCCTTAGTTTTGATGGATCGGCACATAATTTAATACAGATAAAATTGTATTCCTGTGATTTCAAAAAAAATTGTGAAAACTTTTTTTTATGCAAACGGTATTTGCATTGCAGAAGGGTTATACTCATATTTTGAAAGAGTAATTCAGCGGTATTCAATATGTAATTCCTGATCATAGTATAAGTATATTCGGTAAAGAAACCTGAGATCAGAAAATATAAAAATAATAACAGATCATAAACTCTTTTGTTCATTTTATTTTCCCGGATAATTGGATTAAATTATGGGCTAACACCAAAGTAATACACAAGCCAGGAATGAATAGAAGGTCGGGTACGGCTGAAAATTCTACAATGAAGTAATCGATATGCTGAAAGGTCTATACCATCAGAAATTAAAATCACCCGGATCAGATCCGTATCGAAGGCCTTTATCGAGTGCATCAATAAGTTTCATGTCTTCTGAGGAAAGCTCAAAGTCAAAGAGCTGCGAATTCGATAAAATTCTGGCAGGGGTAACGGATTTGGGAATGGTAACCACCCCCTTTTGCAGGTTCCACCGGAGCACTATCTGTACGAGGTCTTTATTATATTTCCGGGCCAGGTGCTTCAGCAGGTCAACGCGGACAATTCTTCCCTGCATCAGCGGAGCCCAGGCTTCGTATTGTATGTGATGCTCATGGCAGAAGTCGATCAGATCCTGCTGCACCAGGTAGGGATGAAACTCCATCTGATTTACCATAGGAATAATTTCAGCCGATTCCATCAGATCGAGTAGTTGATGCTCCATAAAGTTACTGACCCCTATAGCCCTCACGCGGCCTTGTTTGTAAAGGTTCTCAAGAGCACGCCAGGTGTCCCTGAATTTGCCTTTTACCGGCCAGTGAATCAGGTAAAGATCGAGATAATCAAAACCGAGTTCTGCAAGGCTTCTGTCGAATGCTTTAAGCGCAGCATCATAGCCATGGTCGGTATTCCAGATCTTGGTGGTGACGAATATCGCTTCGCGTTTGATGCCGCTTTGCCTGATGGCCGTACCGACTCCTTTTTCATTCTGGTAAAGCGTTGCGGTATCAATATGCCTGTATCCTGCCTGCAGGGCATACGTAACGGCATTGATCACTTCCCTCCCTTCACTGGCCTTGTATACACCCAGCCCGAGGTAGGGCATTGCAACATTATTGTGCAATTTTACGCATCCGGTTATATCCGTAATCAGCATGGGGTTGATTTATTTTGGAACTGCAGGCATAAGGCATAAGGGATAAGGCATAAGGGATAAGGGATAAGGCATAAGGGATAAGGCATAAGGCAAAAGAGGGTAATGGTTAATTGCTCATTGTTCATTGACCGTTTTCCTTCTAATGTGCTAAACACCTAAATAGCTAAACACCTAAATAGCTAAATAGCTAAACTGCTAAACCGCTATTTTTGACTGCATGACTTCTTCCCCTAATCGTACTTCGGCTTCATAAACCAGATATCGCGGAGGGACAGATTAACATGAAGCATCAGGTAGTTTTCCTGAATTAATCCTTTATTGGTTGTCCCATTCTTCCCGGCCTCCAGGGTCAGATTGATCATACTGAAGTCATTTTTTAGCGGGATCCCGACACCCGCCGAAAGCGATATGGAATTAACGGGCACGCCTTCAATGATCAGATAAGAGTTTTCCATGGATCCGCCCAGGCGGTAATATAGTCTTCTAAATCCCCTCTCCCTGTAATTGCTATACGGGGTATATTCAACTCCGGCTGATATACGTTCGCTGTTCCGCAGTGACAGCAATGGGTTGGTGAAACTTGCCTCCGACCAGTCCCTTCTTTCATAATCAACGCCCAGCCTGAGTTTTTGCTTTTTTTCGATTCCCAGCCCAATCCCGTATTTTGCCGGAATGAAAAAGTCGCCTGACTGGTCATCATCGAGTTTGATTTTATTGCTGCTATAGGTAAGATAGGTATCGGTTGAATTCACCAGGTTTTTCTTGTTTCCATAGATCAGGCCCAGCGTGCATTTCCAGTCATTGGGAAACAACGAGAACTGGAGCCCGTAATCAACGTAGAGGTTATGGATATAATTGTTTTTTTCAATTTGATAGCCTCCGAACTGGCCGCCGGAACTGAATATTTCATCCTGGGCAATAGTCCCGAATAAATAGGACAGGTTTATTCCGAGGGAAAGGTTTTTAAAAAACCGGAAGGAATTACCGGAATAAAACTGGTTAATGCCTCCCTCACCGGTAAAGGTCCTTGTATATTCCGTCAGGTCTCCGTCTATATGAGCTGCTGACCGTATCCTGTAGCCAACAGAACTGTATGGTGCAACGCCCAGGCTGGTTGACCACCATTTCGTTATCCTGAAACCCAGGGCAATGTAACGGAGATTGCCGTCAAACTGTTGCTGTGTGGTGCCGGTTGTTTTAAACTGTGAATAGGTGCCGGAAACACCAACTTCAAAAAGGAATGAAAGCGTATCAATACCGCTGTAGGAAGCGGGATTGATATTATTCAGCGACCTGGATGAAGAAAGTCCTATGCCTGTGCCGCCCATGGCTTCATTAACGCCAAAGCCGTTATCTTCTATCTGCCCGGCGCCAAAAATGGTATAGGGTGATGACAGCTGGGCACCTGCCTGGATCAGGCTGACCGTTAGTGCAATAATGACCGGCAACCAAATTCTTTTTATCATCTTCATGGCAGTTAATAAGTCATGTAATAGATCCTCAATTTCGGGGCGGGATTTTTGGCCTCGATCACAATTCTTTCAAGATTAAGCTGAAAGGATCTGTCAAGTATGGATATCAGCAAACCGTGCTCGACATCAAAGTAAGCGTCGGAATATTCAGCGGTAATAAAATCGGTGATATCGAATGTGTATGAGGTTTCTACATGGTACATATAATCCGCAACCAGTGTTGCTGTCAGCGGATTCTCCTGATCCTTCATGATTATGTTAAGCAGTTTGTTATGGCGGTTTGTTTCATACAGGATCAAGTAGTCCGGCAGATCAAAATCATAATAACTGGATTTTTCAGGATAAAATACCAGCTCAGCCTTTAATATAACTCCTCTTTCATTCAGGAAGATGCTGGGGAGCGTAGGGAACCGGAGTTTTGTCAGGATCTTTTGATATCCCTGGACAAAAGCTTTGTTACCGGCCACGCCGGAAGGGATTGCCGTTTTTTCATTGTCCGCATAATTTAACACGGTATGGCTGAGATCATATTGGATCTGGTTGAACTGATAATCCGTGTTAATCAGCGGAAAATCATAATGGTTTGCCGTAGTTGTCTGATCTATACGATGTGTATACAGGCGTATATACGGCGACCCTTCCACTGCCAGAAATCCTATTATGGTTTTGCTTGCAGCTTCATCGGCCAGGATAGCGATGCCTTTGAAATATCTGAGAAATTCATTTATATCCGTGATCGTTTCCGTCTGCTCGATAAATTGATTGAACAGATCAAGCCCGAAAGCGTTCTTTAATGGAATGCTTACGCTGGCATCAGTAAGCTGTGGTGACGGCCGGAACGTTGCACTACCCAATGGATTGTCATCAAACTTAACACTTGAAACATTATACAGATAGCCGTTGTTGTGCAGCTTAATGGAATCAGTAAGCCTGTGAACGCTTATTGCCATCAGGCTGTTCGTATCGCCGTAAGAATATCCTGAATATTGAATGATCAGGGCAATAGAATCATAAATATCACTTTTGTCGAGGGAAATGCTTTCCGGCAGTCCGATCTGAAAATAGCCGCTGCAACTGGTGTTGCCAAACAGGGTGTCCTGGTAATGGCCGATCAGCATGGCGCCCTTTCCTGAAGTGGTCACGGAGTCCTGAATGACCGTTGACATATCCACCATAAAAGTATCCACGATGGAAAGGTTGACGGATGATTCAATGAAATCCTCTCCCATGGTGAATTCATTGTTTTTATCGCAGGAAGGCAATAATATACCTGTGCATGCAAAAAACGTCATGGTGAAAAAAAAGCCAGGCTTCCCGATTCTCATAAATTAATTAAATAAAAACAAATCAAAGTATTAACCACGTGGAAATGAAATAATATACCCGCAGGCAATATGATTACCTGAGAATGTAACGCGCAAATAAAGCGAAAATTTTCTGTATGGCAAAAAAACAATGGCTGGTTTCGGATATATCGCTCTCAACAGGATGCTTGCCTACATAATATTTCATTAAATCTACGTTATTATTTTGTATCTCCGCTTTTCTATGTTTGTGATTGATGTAAAATAAATATATTTGTGGCGGTAAAATTAATAAATTGTATCATGAAAAAAATACTCATCATGAATATCCTCGGAAAAAGAATCTACATACTATCGTTTTTATATCCGTTTTGTCTGGCTGTCTCATTGATATTAATTGCTGCTTCATGTAAGGATGATGATGATGATGGCGATACGCTGATAGGCAACTGGATCGAAATGTCGGATTTTGAAGGATATCCAAGGGCTGATGCTGTCGGATTTGCCATTGGTAACAAAGGATACGTTGGCACAGGATATAATGGACAGGAGGATGAGCGTTTAAGTGATTTCTGGGAGTATGATGCAGACCGCGATACCTGGGTCCAGCGGGCTGATTTCACGGGCGGTGCGCGCAACAGCGCAGTAGGTTTTAGCACCGACAGCAGGGGATATATCGGCACCGGTTATGACGGGCGCGATAAGCTGAAGGACTTCTGGGAGTATGACCCGGGAGCGAACACCTGGACGAAGAAAGCGGATTTCAGCGGATCGGCAAGATACGGCGCTGTAGGTTTTACGATCAATAACAAATGCTATATCGGCACTGGTTATGACGACTATTACCTGAAAGATTTCTGGGAATATGATCCCGGTACTGACACCTGGAGGCAGATGACCAGCGTTGGCGGAAGCAAACGAAGAGATGCCGTTGGTTTTTCCCTTAACGGAAGAGGATATATCTGTACCGGAATAGACAACGGATCCTATGAAAATGATTTCTGGGAATATGATCCGTCATCGGATTCATGGACTGAAAAGAATCCCATATCCGACGTTTCTGATGAGGCTTTTGATGATGCATATACTTCCATAAAAGGGATCAGCAAGGTAGCTTTTGCCCTGAACGGGAAAGGATATCTGGCTACCGGCGGAGAAGGCTCTGCAGGCAATATTGTTTGGGAATATGATCCGGTTAATGACCTCTGGGAACAGAAGACTGCTTTTGAAGGGAGTGGAAGGGCTGACGCCGTTGCTTTTGCGATTGGAAACCGCGGATATGTGACTACCGGCCGCAGCAGCAGCTATTACTTTGATGATATATGGGCTTTTGAGCCTTCATCTGAATATACCCAGGGTGATTGATATCCGTAAGCCTGCAGTAATACTGTTGATTGTTTTGCTGTCTGCAGGTCTCAATGCATGCCGGGAAACCCCGTCCAGTCACTACGACCTGAAGGTTGTTAGGCTTGATCATGGATGGGGCTATGAGATCCGGAAAAATAACAAACCTTTCATAGTGCAGGACTTTATTCCCGCCGTGCCCGGGAAAAAAGTATTTGCTGACCGGAAGTCAGCCAGAAAAACCGGCTTGCTGGTCCTCGGGAAACTCCGCAATAATCAACTGCCTGCGGTTACGGTGCCTGAACTTAAAGAACTTGGGGTGATTGCGGATTAACAACTTAGGCGTTTGGCAAGTCAGCCGTGCAGGGCCCGGGCTCTGGTCCGGGGCTTCATTTATATTTTTATGGCAGCAATATTACCCTTTCAACAGCAGATCCGGCTTTAACCATCAGTATCTGATTGCGGTATCGGCTGAGATCAAGAATCAGGGTGCCGTTAACGTCTGTTTTGCCGGAATATACCTGCACTCCCGTAACCGTGAATACCTCGATCTCCTGTTGTCCCCTATCCGGCGTTTCTATAGTTATTATTCCCCCGGTAGGATTGGGGTAAATATGCAAAGATTCCGGGACAGATACGGCCTCAACCGAAACCAGATTATCATATTCCTCAATGGCCCAATTCTCCCCGAAATGATTGTCGTATGACGGATCCTTCAGGCGAAGCACAGATCCGGCACTGGCCATCGTGAACGGCCAGGGAGGATCCGGACTGTAAATGACCTGGTCAACCACAATGCCGAAGCTGTCGGTGAGCTGAAGCACTTCCCCTGAATTATTAAGGCTTCCGCTGGTCCACTGGTATATCTTCGGAAAATAGTCAGGATCCAGGGGCTGAAGGTTTCCCTTCGATATCACAATTGTACCGCCGGCTTCCAGCCGTGTACCCTGCGGAAAGGTAAATTCAATTCCCAGATTGAACGCATAACCTGCAAGATCAACGGATTCCGCAGCGGGATTGTATATGCCAATAAATTCATGCTTGTCAGGTTCATTTAATGCATTGTAGAATATTTTTGAGATCATCAGCGATGGTGACTCAAGGAATTTAAAATACCGCGAGCCCATAGTGCCTGGTATTCCGTTATCATCAGCTGTATTAATTGCTGGTGAAGCAGCTCCGAGGCCATAGTCCAGCATGGAAGGATTAATAAACGATGGATTGGCAAAAAGATTGGTTCCGTTTTCCGGCAGTTTCACATTATCGGAAATGCTATGGTATATGGCAAGGGTTGACTTATTGTCAGAAGAATAAGATGCCATATAACTGTTTGACAGGATACTGTTCCTGACAATGGCATTGCCTCCGGCACTGCCGGGATTCTTTTCATAGCAGGCAACAGGGGTAGCCACTCCGTAAAAGGTGCAATGGTTAATGGATGCGCGGCATGAATCTTTCACCCCCAGGCCCATATTGCAGTTTACAAATGTACAGTTGGTCACTGTTACAGCAGATTGCTGACCTACGGATATTCCCTTATCATAAATATTGTAAAAGCATACACTGTCAATCAGGATATTGCCGGCTTTCTCACCAACGTCAATGCCATCGGAATTAGGCCCGTATATATTAAAGATCCTGCAGTTGCGGATTATACTGCCTTCGTCAACATTATCGTAATCAATGGCGTCAGCATCAAAACATCGGTTTCCCCTGAAATCACAATTTTCGATTTTCCCATAACCATATTTGACATTGATCAGGTTACCCGTTACTTCTGAATGTAACGAGCTGTTGGTGAGCGTGATATTTGAGTACCTGCCGGCTATGGGATCACCGTTTATTTTCTCAAGCAACATATGATCGAGCACCAGATCAGATTTAAAGGCCGAGATGGCTGCTACTTCCCAGGTAGGCACCGGGCCCGATGAGGCATCTTCAATCGTAACA
>Ga0105101_10001011_pt1 | contig 12114 bp, 13 predicted proteins | sample PPLLak21cMay2015_2_FD_87037 | JGI IMG/M metagenome (GOLD analysis project Ga0105101, IMG submission 87037) | Freshwater sediment microbial communities from Prairie Pothole Lake near Jamestown, North Dakota, USA - PPLs Lake P8 Core (1) Depth... | ecosystem: Environmental > Aquatic > Freshwater >...
GAGTTGCGTTCTGATGAACTTACTCACATAGTCTTCCTATTCCGCGCCGTGAAACGTGTCCACAACCTTGCCATGCCTGTAGACCTTGATGGTGGGCAGGCTGACCACGCCGTGTGAGCGCGCCAGTGGGCCCAGCTCGTCGCTGTTGAGCATGACCAACAGAAAGCGACCGCCGAATTCACCGGACAGGCGTACCAGGCGAGGCATCAGCATCAGGCACGGGCCGGCCATCGGGCAACAGTAATTCACCAGCACCGGGCCCTTGGCGGAATTTTCCAGCACCAGGCGCGCAAAATTTTCCGCGTTGGCATCGAAGACGTAGGGGGAGTTGGTCATAGGGACGTTACCTTACTGAAAGCGCTGTGTCAGCGAAAGTGTGTATGCCCATCTCCATCCTCAGCCTCGGCAACCGCTCCCGGCGTTGCCCTACCTCCTGCATGCATGCAGTCGTCATTCCCTCTTCCGCAGGGAGAGGGAGGCGAGCCGATCGCGCTTGGCGCGCGTCGTTTTCACCTGGGGAGAGGGGCGTCTTGGAGGGCTGCCAGACGCGGCTGACTCGCGTATCATGGGCGACGTTGAATTTACAATTTAAACAGGGGATTTGCATGACACAGATGACTGATTCCGGACTGAAATTCGAGGACACCACCGTGGGCAGCGGCGCAGTCGCCAGCAAGGGCCAGACCGTTTCCGTGCACTACACCGGCTGGCTGGAGAACGGCACCAAGTTCGATTCCAGCAAGGACCGGAACGATCCGTTCGAGTTCAAGCTCGGTGCCGGGCAGGTGATTCGCGGTTGGGATGAGGGCGTGGCGGGCATGAAGGTAGGCGGGGTACGGCGCCTGACCATCCCGCCGCAGCTCGGCTATGGCGATCGCGGCGCCGGCGGCGTGATTCCGCCGAAGGCGACACTCCTATTCGAAGTTGAATTGCTCGCCACTCGCTGACTGTCTGCTCACTGGTGGGTACGCCACTCAGGAAACGGTCCTCCTCATTGGAACTTTCCGATGAATCGGCACTTACAGCCATAACTGGCTTTGGGATTGCATAGCCTTTTTTTTTGCTTGCCGCAATGAATCGCAAGTGTATTATCTTGAGCTGACGGGGGATACGGAGAGGCTGCCGATGGGTGTCGATAAGGTTGCTAAACACAACAAAGATTTTGCAGCGGGGTTTGCGGCCGGGCTTGCCGCGGCAAGAGAGGGAGACTTCAGTCATCTCGATCTACCTCGTAACGCGTTGGGAATCGCAACGAACAATAGCGACGGCGGGGAAAGAAACCAGGGGTTTCCCGCCATCACCGAAGAAGACCTCGGCCATCTTGCACCTGGTTGTTTCGTGCAGGTCGGATCGGGTGAAGCCGCCTACTGGGTCGAGATCGGACTGATTGAAGGCGACACGATCAGCGGTATGGTGCATCCGGAGTTATCCGGTTCGCTGTGCCTCATCGACCATGACTCCTGCGAGATCGCCCGCTTCAGCCGCGATCAGGTCACGGCCCTGGGATGTGACCGTTATTGCTGGTGCTAAGGTTCGGCGATTGGCTGCGTTCGTGTGCAACACCATGGCCGCACCCAACTGGCGCCTGCGGACCAGGTGGCAGCGCAACGCTCCGGACTCGCTACGAATAGTGTTCACATACCAGTTTCGGGTGCAATTGCATTAAGATGGCGGCATGAAGACCCGCGCGCTCGAAGACTTTGTAGGCAACACACCGCTCGTGCGCCTGCAGCGGCTCCCCGGCAAGACCAGCAACACCATTCTCGCCAAACTCGAAGGCAATAACCCGGCCGGCTCGGTCAAGGACCGGCCGGCGTTGAGCATGATCAAGCACGCCGAGGCGCGCGGCGAGATCAGGCCGGGCGATACGCTGATCGAGGCCACCTCCGGCAACACAGGCATTGCGCTTGCCATGGCCGCGGCCATGAAAGGCTATCGCATGATTCTGGTGATGCCCGAGAACCAGAGCCTGGAACGGCGCGCGACCATGAAGGCCTTTGGGGCCGAACTGGTGTTGGTGTCAAAAGAGGCCAGCATGGAAGGCGCACGCGATCTCGCCGACCAGATGGGAAGGGAAGGGAAGGGCAGGGTGCTTAATCAATTTTCCAATCCGGACAATCCGCTCGCTCACTACGAAGGAACCGGCCCGGAAATCTGGCGTGACACTGAAGGCAGGATCACACATTTTGTCAGCTCCATGGGCACGACCGGCACCATCATGGGGGCCTCACGCTTTCTGAAAGAAATGAATCCCGCCATACAGATCATCGGCGTACAGCCAAGCGAAGGCTCGCAGATTCCCGGCATCCGTGCCTGGCCGAAGGAATATCTGCCCAAGATATTTGACGCCAAGCGTGTCGACCGGGTGATGGAGGTAACGCAGACTGAATCCGAAGACATGACGCGCCGGCTGGCACGCGAAGAGGGCATTTTTTGCGGCATCTCGTCGGGTGGGGCGACCGTGGCGGCGTTGCGGCTTTCCGCCGAAGTGCAGAATGCGATGATCGTGACCATTATCTGCGACCGCGGCGACCGATACCTCTCGACCGGTGTGTTCCCTGATTGAGTAAACATCCGCCGCAAAGGACGCAAAGGACGCAAAGATGACTTCCTGGTAACGACATGCGGCATAACTTCTGTCTTATATATTTCTTTGCGCTCTTTGCGCCTTTGCGGCAAAAACTCATATGAATATATTAGTCTTCGATATCGAAACCATCCCCGACGTCGCCTCCGGCCGGCGGCTGTACGACCTTGAGGGCCTGAGCGACGCCGACGTGGCCAAGGTCATGTTCCACAAACGCCGCGAGGAAACCGGTGACTCCGAGTTTCTCCGTCACCATCTGCACCGGGTGGTGGCCATCTCGGTGGTGCTGCGTCACGCCGACCAGTTGCGCGTCTGGTCGATCGGCGATGCAAATTCGGACGAGGCGGAAATCGTCCGACGCTTCTACGAAGGCATCGAGAAATACTCGCCGATGCTGGTAACCTGGAACGGCAGCGGGTTCGATCTCCCAGTGCTGCACTACCGGTCGTTGCTGCACGGCGTGAGCGCGCCGCGCTATTGGGACACGGGCGAACTCGATCGAGACTTCAAATGGAACAACTACCTCAATCGCTTCCATGCCCGGCATACCGATCTGATGGATGTACTCTCGGGCTATCAGGGACGTGCAACGGCGCGGCTCGACGACATTGCGCAAATACTCGGCTTTCCCGGAAAGCTCGGCATGGACGGATCGAAAGTGTGGGACGCCTATCAAGCGGGGAAGCTGACGGAAATCCGCGATTACTGCGAGACCGATGTGCTCAATACCTACCTGGTGTATCTGCGCTTTGAGTTGATCCGCGGCACCCTCGATCAAAAGGCTTACGACTCGGAAATCCGGCGGGTGCGCGATTATCTCAAGGCCGAGAACAAACCGCATTACCAGGCCTTCCTGGAAGCGTGGAAATGAAAAACTCAACGCCAAGACGCAAAGAAGGCGATTAATAGTTGGTGCGATTCACTGTGATTCGGGTTTTCTCTGCGCCATTGTGCCGTACATGGATGTACCAATGCCGCGAGCGCAGGATGCGCGTGAGCGGCCGTCTTTGCGTTGAGTTGTTCTCATAAAGATGGACGAACCATCCAAGGCAGACATCGAGTCGATCACCCACGAGGGGCACGGGGTTGCCCACGTCGACGGCAAGGCGGTGTTTATCGAGGGTGCGCTGCCGGGCGAGACGGTGCTGTATCGCACACTGAATCGTGGCAAGTCTTACGATCTCGGCAGACTAATCGAGATCGTTGCGGCGTCGCCGGACCGGGTGACGCCGCGCTGCCAGTATTTCGGCGTGTGCGGTGGCTGCAGCCTGCAGCATCTGCGTGCCGAGGCGCAGTTGCCGGCCAAGCAGAAAATTCTGCACGACAACCTGACACGCATTGGCAAGGTGGAACCGGAGTCCTGGCTGCCGGCACTGGACGGACCACACTGGGGTTATCGGCGCAAGGCGCGTCTCGGCGCGCGTGTGGTGCAAAAGAAGGGCGGGGTAATAGTCGGCTTCCGCGAGAAGCGCAGTGCCTATCTCACATCGCTGGCTTCCTGTGATGTGCTACATCCACGCGTAAGTAAGCTGCTGCCGGCGCTGCGCAATTTCATCGCCACACTGTCGCGACCTGACCGCATTCCGCAAATCGAAGTTGCCGTGGGCGACAACGCTGCCGCATTCGTTTTTCGGCATCTGGTGCCGCTCACGGCAGACGACGATGCGCGGCTCGCCGACTTTGGTCGTCAGCACGATATTCAGATTTTTCGCCAGCCCGATAGACCCGATCAGCTGGTACCGGTCTGGCCGGAATATCCGACGCCGCTTGTCTATAGGCTGTCGGAAGCAAACGTGGAACTGGAATTCGCGCCGGCCGATTTCATTCAGGTGAACGCCGGGCTCAACCAGCGCATGGTGACGCGCGCACTGCAACTGCTCGACCCGCAACCCGGCGAATCCGTGCTCGATCTTTTCTGCGGCCTCGGCAACTTCACGCTGCCACTGGCGCGCCATGCCGGCCGGGTGCTGGGTATCGAGGCGGATGCGGCACTCATCAAGAAGGCGCAGCACAATGCCCGGCACAATCAGCTCCGGAATGCCGAATTCCGTTCGGCCGATCTCTACAGCACAAATACTCCCGATCCCTGGGGTGCAGAGCAATTCGACAAGTGGCTGCTTGATCCACCACGCACTGGGGCTGCGGGGGTGTTGAAGCGCCTGCCGGCGGAGGGCGGGCCCCACCGTATCCTGTACGTTTCCGGCAATTCCGGCACCCTGGCGCGCGACAGCGCGGTGCTGGTGCATACGAAGGGCTACCGGCTGGCATCGGCCGGGGTCATGGATATGTTCCCGCAGACCAGCCACATCGAAGCCATGGCCCTGTTCGAGCGGTCGAATTGACCCCATAATGACGGCCGATGCTGATCGAAGTTCATGTTCCAAGCCAAACGCTGCGCCTGAAAGACGATGGCGGGCGCGTGCTCATGGAGACGCGCATTTCCACCGGCAGCAAGGGCGTGGGCGAACAGAACGGCAGTGAACAGACGCCGCGCGGCTGGCACAAGATCCGCGCCAAGATCGGCGCCGGCCAGCCGGAAAACACCGTGTTCATTGCGCGCCGACCGACCGGCGAGACCTTTTCGCCCGAGATGCGCGCGGCCTATCCCAACCGCGACTGGATTCTCACCCGCATCCTGTGGCTCTCCGGCCTGGAGCCGGGCCGCAACCGGCTTGGCAAGGTCGATACCATGCGCCGCTTCATTTATATCCATGGATGCCCGGACGAGGACCCGATGGGTGCGCCGGGTTCGCACGGCTGCGTGAAAATGCGCAACCGCGAACTGATCGAACTCTTCGACCGTGTACCCGTCGGTACGCGCGTGTACATCATTGCGGAGGACGCATGACGCTTGGTCCGGTGATGCTGGATGTCGCGGGATTCGCGCTCACGCCCGAGGAGCGTGAGCGTCTCAAGCATCCGCTCACCGGCGGGGTGATTCTGTTCGCGCGCAACTACCAGTCTCCTGCGCAAATCGAGGCGCTGGTGCGCGAAATTCACCAGTTGCGCCAGCCGCCGTTGCTCGTGGCCGTGGACCATGAGGGCGGGCGGGTGCAGCGTTTTCGCGACGGTTTCACCAGCCTGCCGGCGGTGGCGCGCTTCGGCGAGGTGTACGACGAGAATCCGAAGCGTGGTCGGCGCCTGGCCGAAACCGCCGGTTGGCTCATGGCTGCAGAACTGCGCGCCGTCGGCGTGGATTTCAGTTTTGCGCCGGTGCTGGACGTCAATCGCGGCATCAGTCAGGTGATCGGCGACCGCTCCTTCCACGCCAGTCCCGAGGCGGTGGCCGATTTGGCCCACGCCTACATGACCGGCATGCACCGGGCCGGCATGGCGGCAACTGGCAAACACTTTCCCGGGCACGGTGGGGCAGAGGCCGATTCGCACGTGGCGGTGCCGGTGGACGAGCGTCGCTACCAGGATATCTACATGGAAGATGTAGTGCCGTTCGAGCGCATGATTCACTATGGCCTGGAGGGCATCATGCCGGCGCATGTGATTTATCCGAAGGTCGATCCGCAACCGGCCGGTTTTTCGCGTTTCTGGCTGCAGCAACTGCTGCGCGGCGAGCTTGGCTTTGAAGGGGTGATTTTCAGCGACGATCTGTCCATGGAGGGCGCCAAGGTCGCCGGCGGGGTCGTGGAGCGGGCGCGGGCGGCGCTCGGCGCCGGTTGCGACATGGTGCTGGTGTGCAACGACCCGCTGGCGGCCGGCGAATTGCTGGATGGTCTGGGCCAGCACAATAATCCAGCCGCGCTGTTGCGTCTCGCGCGCATGCATGGCCGTCACCCGGTAAACCGCAGCGATCTGCTGGCCGATTCCGGTTACCGCGAGGCGGTTCGGGCGGTGGGCAACCTGGCCTGATGGTTGTACAATTCGCCGCCCCGGCGCGGCACGTCTGGGCTAGACTAGAATCAATCGATGAACATTGAGGAGGAATACGGCGTTGGCAGATTTTATCCAACCGCTCAAGAAGCTCAAGCTTGAGAGTTTTAACAACCTTACCAAGACGCTGAGCTTCAACATCTACGACATCTGCTACGCCCAGAGCGAGAAGGCGCAGAAGGAATACATTGCCTACATCGACGAGGCCTACAACGCCGAACGCCTTACCCAGATTCTGACCGAGGTAGCGACGATCATCGGCGCTAACGTCCTCAATATCGCGCACCAGGACTACGACCCGCAGGGTGCCAGCGTCACCATGCTCATCTCCGAATTGCCGATCAGCGAGGAGCCGCAAAATCCCGAGGCCCCCGGCCCGCTGACCGTGGACGCGTCCACCAGCCCGCAGACCGAACTCGGTCTGGATTCGCAGAAGCCGATCAAGGACTCGGTGGTGGCGCACCTCGACAAGAGCCACATCACCGTGCACACCTATCCGGAGTCGCATCCGGACAACGGCATCAGCACGTTCCGCGCCGACATCGATGTTTCAACCTGCGGCAAGATTTCGCCGCTGCGCGCCTTGAACTACCTGCTGCACAGCTTCGAGTCGGATATTGTCATCATCGACTATCGCGTGCGTGGTTTCACCCGTGACGTGAAGGGCGTGAAGCATTACATCGATCACAAGATCAACTCCATCCAGAACTTCGTGGACAAGAACACGCTCGCGCGTTACCAGGCGATGGACGTGAACATTTACCAGGAAAATGTGTTCCATACCAAGCTGATGCTGAAGGAGTTCAACCTGAACAGCTATCTGTTTGGTATCACCGAGAGCGATCTGCAACCGCAGGAGAAAAAAACCGTGGTGCAGCGCATGCAGCATGAAATTACCGAGATCTATAACGGCACCAACATACCGAAATAGCGCGGCAGGGCGTCCGAAAAAAGGCGGGCCATCGGCCCGCTTTTTTTATTTCTACCACCAGGTTGGAATGAATTTATTACTTATATATTACAATTAGTTATAACACTGTTCTCATTCCGTTTCTTGGCTTCGTTTTCTGATAAAGTTGGTTTCTGGGTGCCAACACCTGTCCGGGAGCCGTGATATCCGCATGTCAGAATTCAATATCCATTGCGTCGACTGCACGCGCCTGGCCAGTCACCTGGCGCATGTACGCGAACGCTTCAATGGTTACCACGGGCGTCCGGTAGCGCCGTTCGGCGATCCGCTGGCGCGCTTGCTGATCGTGGGTCTGGCCCCGGGCATGCACGGCGCCAATCGCAGTGGCCGGCCATTCACCGGCGATTACGCCGGTATTCTGCTGTACCAGATGTTGCACAAGCATGGTCTCGCCAGCCAGGCCGAGGCGGTGAGCCGGGACGATGGGCTGGAGCTGCGCGACTGCCGCATCACCAACGCCGTAAAGTGCCTGCCGCCCGAAAACAAGCCGACCACGGACGAGATCCGCGCCTGCAATCGCTATCTCCGGACCGAGTTGGCAGGCCTGCCGGAGCATGCGCTGATCCTGGCGCTGGGGGGCGTTGCCCATAAATCCGTGTTGCAGGCCTTCAAACTCAAGCAGAGTGAGTTTGGTTTTGCGCACGGCGCCGAACATCGCTTGCCAAACGGCTTCACGCTGCTCGATTCCTACCATTGCAGCCGCTACAACACCCAGACCCGGCGGCTCACCCCGGCCATGTTCGATGCCGTGGTGGCGCGGGCACGTGCGCTGCTGACGAGTTCGCCATGACCGGTTTCGACCCAAAGGCCTTCGTCGAAAACCTTACCGGCGCTCCCGGCATTTACCGCATGTTGGATGCCAACGGTGAGGTGCTGTATGTGGGCAAGGCGCGCAACCTGCGCAAGCGTGTCGGCAGCTATTTCGCACGCGGCGCGCACAGCGGAAAAACGCACGCCATGCTGCGGCGGGTGGTGGGTATCGAGGTGACGGTCACACACACCGAGAACGAGGCCCTGCTGCTTGAAGACAACCTCATCAAGAGCCTCAAGCCGCGCTATAACATCCTGCTGCGGGATGACAAGAGTTACCCCTATATCCATATTTCCGATCACGAATACCCGCGTCTCGCATTTCATCGCGGCGCGCACAAGGAGAAGGGGCGCTATTTCGGGCCCTATCCATCGGCCTCGAGTGTGCGCGAGAGCCTGGGACTGTTGCAGAAGGTGTTTCCGATACGCCAGTGCGAAGACAGCGTTTTCCGTAGCCGCTCACGTCCATGCCTGCAATATCAGATCAAGCGCTGCACGGCGCCGTGTGTCGGTTATATCAGCGCCGAAGCTTATGCCGAGGATGTGCACCATGCCGCCCTGTTTTTGGAAGGCCAGAGCCAGGCGGTGGTCGAGGCCATGGCGAAGCGCATGGATGCCGCCGCCGCGGCGCTCGATTACGAAACCGCCGCGGGCTACCGTGACCGGATCGCGGCATTGCGACAGGTGCAGGAACGGCAATCGGTAAGTGGCGAAGAAGGCGATGCCGACATTATCGCCATCGTGCTGGAAAAACGCGTCGCCTGTGTTGGGGTTACGTTCATTCGCAACGGCCGAAATCTCGGCAACAAGCTGTTCTATCCGCGCTTGGGTGAAGTTAACGATGTTGGTGAAATCCTGCAGTCCTTTCTCAGTCAATATTATCTGGGCAAGCCTGTCCCGCCGCAGATTTACCTTAACCACGCGGCGCCCGAGAAGGACTGGCTCGAGGCGGTTTTTACACAGCAGGCCGAGCATGCGGTACGGATCACCAGCCAGCCGCGCGGATTGCGGCGGCGCTGGGTAAAACTCGCCGAACTCAATGTCCGTGACGCCCTGCGCCGGCAACTCAACGATCGCGCCAGCTTGCGCAATCGCTTCGAGGCGTTGCAGGAGGCGCTTGGTCTTGAGGCCGTACCGGAGCGCATTGAGTGTTTCGACATCAGTCACACCCAGGGCGAGGCGACCGTCGCTTCGTGCGTGGTCTTTACCCCCGAGGGACCTCTGAAGTCCGATTACCGCCGATTCAATATCGATGGCATCGAGCCGGGTGACGACTACGCGGCCATGTCCCAGGCGCTGACACGCCGCTACCGGCGGTTGCAGGCGGAGCAGGGCGACGGGGCGGGGCGCTTTCCGGATCTGCTGCTGATCGATGGCGGAAAAGGGCAGTTGGGTGTCGCTGAGTCGGTCCTGGACGAGCTGGGGGTGGAGGATGTGCGCCTGGTGGGCGTGGCCAAGGGTGAGGAGCGCAAACCCGGCAAGGAACGGCTTTTCTTGTCCGGGCAGGAGGCCCCCACTATACTGCCGGCGGACTCACTGGGACTGCTTCTGATCCAGCAGATCCGTGACGAAGCCCACCGTTTCGCCATCACCGGGCACCGCCAGCGGCGCGACAAGGCGCGCACCGCCTCGGTACTGGAAGAGATACCTGGAATTGGCGACCGGCGCCGTCAGGCGCTTCTCCGGCATCTCGGGGGCTTGCAGGAGGTAGTGCGCGCCGGGGTGGAAGACTTGGCGCGCGTGCCCGGCATCAGCCCGGCTCTGGCACGCAAAATTTACACGACTTTTCACGAGGGGGAAGCCTGACAGTGCTGTGGAATGCCCCCAATCTGCTCACCCTGCTTCGCATATTCCTGATCCCGGTCTTTATTGCCGCCTATTATCTGCCGTTCCGCTGGGCGCCGCTGCTGGCCACGGTGCTGTTCGTGCTGGCCGCGCTAACCGACTGGCTGGATGGCTACCTGGCGCGCCGCCTTAACCAGGCTTCTCCGTTCGGAGCCTTTCTGGACCCGGTGGCCGACAAGCTGATGGTCGCGAGTGCCCTGGTGTTGCTGACTGCAGACCCCCAGGTTCACAGCATGGTGCTGGATCAACGTCTGTTCGCTATCGTGGTCCTGATTATCATTGGACGAGAAATTACCGTCTCCGCGCTGCGTGAGTGGATGGCTGAACTGGGTGAGCGGGCGAGGGTGGCGGTTTCATTTCTTGGCAAGTTTAAAACCATTGGTCAAATGGTCGCGATCCCATTCCTGCTGTATCGTGAACCGTTGTTCGGCCTGCCGGTGTTCCGGATCGGTGAGCTGCTTCTGTACCTGGCCGCCGGCCTCACGCTTTGGTCCATGGTGATCTACCTGCGCGCCGCCTGGCCAAGCCTGACTCGAGCCCGGCGGGACTGAAGCGGCGGCTTGACAGCCTTCAGACGCAGCTTAAAATGTCGCCTTCTTACGCGGGAATAGCTCAGTTGGTAGAGCGCAACCTTGCCAAGGTTGAGGTCGGGAGTTCGAGCCTCCTTTCCCGCTCCAGATCCAGGGGAGGCATTTGTCCTCCCTTATTTTTTTGATACGGCTGGGTGGCAGAGTGGTCATGCAGCGGCCTGCAAAGCCGCGTACGCCGGTTCGATTCCGACCCCAGCCTCCAAATTTACACCCCCACAACGCGCCCGAGTGGCGGAATTGGTAGACGCAAGGGACTTAAAATCCCTCGACCGCAAGGTCATGCCGGTTCGATTCCGGCCTCGGGCACCAATTACCGCAGGCTCGTATTTCAGGCAGCGACTGGCGATGGACTACGGACTGTCTTGCCGGGGGACTTGAGCTCGGCGTTCTTGAGCAGAAGCGCCGTTTGACTAAAACCCGCCTTATTCGCCGCCTGAATAGCAGTCACACCGCTACCATCCTGGCCAGATATATCGGCACCATTATCCAGCAGCAGCTTCACAACCAAGGCCTGTCCGTTTGCGGCTGCGACGACTAAGGGCAATTGGCCTTTCTCGTCCTTGAAATTCGGGTTGATACCGGCACTGATCAGCGAATAAACCATCGATGCATGACCCTTGGCCGCCGCATGACAAAGTGTCCGTGAGCCATGCGAACTGTTGATCTGAGCGATCGGTTTGACGCCTTTCGGCAATTTGATAAGGAAATTGGCGAGAGATGTGGCCACCATTGCCACTAGCGCGAACAGCATGACTTGCGGATCAACGCCGATTTCATTGGCCAGGTCGTTCGGCAAATTGGCGCCAAGGGCAAGAATGGCGATTACCAGAACCAGCGTGAATTTCAGGTAGCGCACCAGCGACACTGCAACGACTGCAACAAGACCAATCAAAAGATACGTCTGGTTTATTCCCAGTACCGCCATGAACGATTCTGGCAGGTTGGCGCCAATGCTCATCAGCGTTACCAAGCCAACAAGTGCAACGTCCTTCGTCACACCAGAGATTTTAAAACTATCGGAAAATTTGCCCACGCGCTTCTCCAGATTTTCTCTCGATCAATAACATTAATTGTTAACTGTAATTGCCATTGCACTGAATTCTAGCTGTAAAGTTGCATTACATCTCCATACTGATGAGATGGTAATATAAATTATATTTAACATAATATACATTATGCGAAGTACTTAAGTGTCCTGCATCTAAGCGAATGTCCCCTTTTCTGGGCGCGCATTTTTGAACAGCGCGAAGAAATTGTCAGTTGTGGAACGAGCAAGCTCGTCCACGGATACGCCACGTATTTTAGCCAATTCCTCGGCCACGTGCCTGACATAAGCGGGTTCATTGGTCTTGCCACGGTGAGGTACTGGCGCCAAGTAGGGGGCATCAGTTTCGATCAGTAATCGATCTGCGGGAATCCGGGCGGCA
>Ga0105101_10001012_pt1 | contig 12112 bp, 6 predicted proteins | sample PPLLak21cMay2015_2_FD_87037 | JGI IMG/M metagenome (GOLD analysis project Ga0105101, IMG submission 87037) | Freshwater sediment microbial communities from Prairie Pothole Lake near Jamestown, North Dakota, USA - PPLs Lake P8 Core (1) Depth... | ecosystem: Environmental > Aquatic > Freshwater >...
ATTTCCTTCTCTTCAAACTTCATGCCCTGGGTGGAATCGTCCCAGTAGATAGCCTTCATCTTGATCAGGTCGACCACGCCCAGGAATTTCTCCTCGGCGCCGATCGGCAGCTGCAGGGGCACGGCATTCGCACCGAGACGCTCCTTGAGCTGGCTGACGACGTTCAGGAAGTTGGCGCCGGCGCGATCCATCTTGTTGACGAAGGCGATGCGCGGCACGCCGTAACGGTTGGCCTGGCGCCACACGGTTTCGGACTGCGGCTGCACGCCGCCCACGGCGCACAGCACGAACATGGCGCCGTCGAGTACGCGCAACGAGCGTTCCACTTCAATGGTGAAGTCGACGTGGCCCGGGGTATCGATGATGTTGAAGCGGTGTTCCGGCAGCGTGCCGTCCATGCCTTTCCAGAAGCAGGTCGTGGCCGCGGAGGTAATGGTGATGCCGCGCTCCTGTTCCTGCTCCATCCAGTCCATGACGGCCGTGCCTTCGTGGACTTCGCCGATCTTGTGCGACACGCCGGTGTAGAACAGGATGCGTTCGGAGGTCGTGGTCTTGCCCGCATCGATATGCGCCATGATGCCGATGTTGCGATAGCGATTGATGGGTGTTACACGGGCCACGACGTATTCCTCGAATTCGGTATTTAGAAACGGTAATGCGAAAAGGCCTTGTTGGCCTCGGCCATGCGATGCACGTCATCGCGCTTCTTCATGGCGGTGCCGCGCCGTTCGGCGGCTTCCATGAGTTCGGCAGCCAGCCGCGCACCCATGGACTTCTCGCCGCGGGCACGCGCCGCTTCGGTGACCCAACGCATGGCGAGGGCGGCCTGGCGTGCCGGGCGTACTTCAATCGGCACCTGGTAGGTGGCACCGCCCACGCGCCGGCTCTTCACCTCGACCAGCGGGCGGACATTTTCAATCGCGCTCTTGTACACCTCGAGCGGATCGGTCTTGCTACGCTCGGCAATCAGGGTGAGCGCGCCATAGACGATCTTTTCCGCCGTGGACTTCTTGCCACTGCGCATCAGCACGTTGATAAATTTTGCCAGCGACTCGCTGCCGTACTTCGGATCCGGCGTTACCGTGCGCTTGGGAGCTTCTTTTCTTCTGGCCATGGGCCTGACCTGCCTCGTTTAAAACCTGTCCACATCTAATTTGGAGAAACAAAACGCCGCACAACCCCTGTGCGGCGTGGGATCTTTCCGTCTTTACGCCGACTTTGGACGCTTGGCGCCGTACTTCGAACGACTCTGGCGGCGATCGTTCACACCGGCCGTATCCAGGGCGCCGCGTACCGTGTGATAGCGTACGCCCGGAAGATCCTTGACGCGACCGCCGCGGATCAGCACCACCGAGTGCTCTTGCAGGTTGTGGCCTTCACCACCTATATAGGTAATGACCTCAAAACCGTTGGTGAGACGCACCTTGGCGACCTTGCGCAGCGCCGAGTTCGGCTTTTTCGGGGTGGTGGTGTACACACGCGTGCACACCCCGCGCTTCTGCGGGCAGGCCTGCATCGCCGGCACGTTGGTCTTCTTGGTCGCGCGGGTGCGCGGCTTGCGCACCAGCTGGTTAATCGTCGGCATCCGTAATCTCTCCAGCCACAAAACAAACGACAGGCCGCCTGTAGACACTACAGGTCCGGCCTGTCTCAGAGGGGCGCGATTCTAGGGAAGCGCCCCGGAAGTGTCAAGCCAAATCAGACTCCAAACCGGCCGGATTCGGCGAAAATCCGGCCGTTTCCTGGTCCCGGCCGTTTAGCCGGAAGCCGCTTCACTGCCGGCGGCGGTTTTCGGCTTGGTCGTCAGTGATTCCTTCAAGGCTACTTCCTCGTCGCGCTGGTCTTTGCGCTTGCGCCGGCGCTCCTCATGGAAGGCCAGACCGGTGCCGGCCGGGATCAGACGGCCGACAATCACGTTTTCCTTGAGGCCGCGCAGGTGGTCGCTCTTCCCGGTAATCGCCGCTTCCGTTAGGACGCGGGTGGTTTCCTGGAAGGACGCCGCCGAAATGAACGACTCGGTCGAGAGCGACGCCTTGGTGATTCCGAGCAGCACGCGCTCGTAGGTCGCCAGGCGCTTGCCGTCGCGCTCGATCTGCTCGTTGTCCTCCAGCAGGCGCGAACGCTCCACCTGCTCGCCGGGCAGGAAAGTGGTGTCGCCGGCGTCATCGATCTTCACCTTGCGCAGCATCTGGCGCACGATCACTTCGATGTGCTTGTCGTTGATTTTCACGCCCTGCAGGCGATACACGTCCTGCACCTCGTCCACGATGTAGTTGGCGAGCGCCTCGATGCCGAGCAGGCGCAGGATGTCGGCCGACACCGGGGCACCGTCCACGATCACCTCACCCTGTTCCACGGTTTCGCCCTCGAACACGGTGATATGCCGGCCCTTCGGGATCAGGTATTCGTGCTCCTTGCCTTCCTTGTCGGTGATCACCAGGCGCAGCTTGCCCTTGGTCTCCTTGCCGAACGAGATGATGCCGCTGGTTTCGGCGAGCAACGCATGATCCTTGGCCTTGCGCGCCTCGAACAGCTCGGCGACACGCGGCAGACCGCCGGTAATGTCGCGCGTCTTGGAAGTTTCCTGCGGGATACGCGCGAGCACGTCGCCAACGCCGATGGTCGTGCCGTCGTTGACCACGATGATGGCGCCCGGCGGCAGCATGTAACGCGCCGGAATCTCGGTACCGACCAGGTTCAGCGGCTTGCCGGTGCTTGGATGTACCAGGCTGATCATCGGCCGGATGTTCTTGGCACCGCTGCGCTGTTTCGGATCGAGCACCACGTAGGTCGACAGGCCGGTGAGCTCGTCGGTCTGGCGGTTCACGGTCACGCCGTCGATCATGTCGGTGAACGCGATCTTGCCCGCCACCTCGGTGATGATCGGGTGGGTATGCGGATCCCAGTTGGCCACGACCTTGCCGGCCTTGACCTTGTCACCATTGCTGACCGATAGCACCGCGCCGTACGGGATTTTGTACCGCTCGCGGTCGCGGCCCTGATCGTCCTGGATGACGAGCTCGCCGGAGCGCGATACCGCGACGTTGTTGCCACTCGCATGCTTCACGAGCTTGATGTTATTGAGACGCACGGCGCCGGTGGTCTTGACCTCGATGCCACTCACCGTGGTGGCGCGCGAGGCGGCGCCGCCGATATGGAAGGTGCGCATGGTGAGCTGCGTGCCCGGTTCGCCGATCGACTGCGCGGCGATCACACCGACCGCCTCACCCTGATTGACGAGATGGCCGCGACCGAGGTCGCGTCCATAGCACTTGGCGCAGATACCATAGCGGGTATCGCAGGTCACCGGCGAACGCGTGAGCACCTGATCGATATTCTTCTCTTCGAGCAACGCCACCAGGCCTTCGTCCAGCAGCGTGCCGCTTGGCACCAGCACCTGGTTGGTTGCCGGGTCGCGCACATCGTCGAGCACCACGCGGCCGAGGATGCGATCGCGCAACGCGACCACGATCTCGCCGCCTTCGACGAGCGCGGCCTTGACGATGCCCTTGGTCGTGCCGCAATCGACATCGGTAACCACGAGGTCCTGGCAGACGTCCACCAGGCGGCGCGTCAGATAGCCGGAGTTCGCGGTCTTGAGGGCGGTGTCGGCCAGACCCTTGCGCGCGCCGTGCGTGGAAATAAAGTACTGCAACACGTTCAGGCCTTCGCGGAAATTCGCCGTGATCGGCGTCTCGATAATCGAGCCGTCCGGCTTGGCCATGAGGCCACGCATGCCGGCGAGCTGGCGGATCTGGGCGGCGCTGCCGCGCGCGCCCGAGTCGGCCATCATGAAGATCGAGTTGAACGAGTCCTGCATGACCTTGTTGCCCTTGGCATCCGTCACCTCTTCCTTGCCGAGCTTGTCCATCATGGTCTTGGCGACCTTCTCGGAGGTGCGTGTCCAGATGTCCACCACCTTGTTGTAGCGCTCGCCGTCGGTCAGCAGGCCCGAAGAGTACTGGCTCTGGATCGCCTTCACCTCGGCCTCGGACTCGGCAATGATGCCGGCCTTCTCGGCCGGTGCCACCATGTCGTCCACGCCGATCGAAATACCGGCGCGCGCCGCATAGGCGAAACCGGTGTACATCAGCTGGTCGGCGAAAATCACCGTGGCTTTGAGGCCGATGCGGCGATAGCAGGCGTTGATCAGTTCGGAAATCGCCTTCTTCTTGAGATCGCGGTTGATCAACTCGAACGGCAGGCCCTCGGGCAGGATGTCGGACAACAGCGCCCGGCCGACGGTCGTGTCATACAACTTGCGCGTCTCGCCCTGGCTGCCATCCGCCTTGAGCTGCACCTCGCGGATACGCACCTTGACGTGCGCATTGAGCGACACTTGGCGCGATTCATAGGCGCGATGCACTTCAGCGATATCGGAGAATGCCTTGCCCTCGCCCTTGTCGTTGATGCGCGAACGGGTCATGTAATAGAGACCGAGCACGATGTCCTGCGACGGCACGATAATCGGGTCGCCGTTGGCCGGCGACAGCACGTTGTTCGTGGACATCATCAGGGCGCGGGCTTCGAGCTGTGCCTCGAGCGACAGCGGGATGTGCACCGCCATCTGGTCACCGTCGAAGTCGGCGTTGTACGCCGCACACACCAGCGGATGCAGCTGGATGGCCTTGCCTTCAATGAGCACCGGCTCGAACGCCTGGATACCGAGGCGGTGCAGGGTCGGCGCGCGGTTGAGCATCACCGGATGCTCGCGAATTACCTCTTCCAGGATGTCCCAGACTTCCGGGCTGGCCTGCTCGACCATCTTCTTGGCGAGCTTGATGGTAGTGGCCAGACCCTTGGATTCGAGCTTGCTGAAAATGAACGGCTTGAACAGCTCGAGCGCCATTTTCTTCGGCAGGCCGCACTGGTGCAGCTTGAGGGTCGGACCGACCACGATCACGGAACGGCCGGAGTAATCGACGCGCTTGCCGAGCAGGTTCTGGCGGAAGCGGCCCTGCTTGCCCTTGATCATGTCGGCGAGCGACTTCAGCTGGCGCTTGTTGGCGCCGGTAATCGCCTTGCCGCGACGGCCGTTGTCGAGCAACGCATCCACGGCTTCCTGCAGCATGCGCTTTTCGTTGCGCACGATGATATCGGGCGCGTTCAGGTCGAGCAGGCGCTTGAGGCGGTTGTTGCGATTGATGACGCGGCGATACAGGTCGTTCAGGTCCGAGGTGGCAAAGCGGCCGCCGTCGAGCGGCACCAGCGGACGCAGTTCCGGCGGCAGCACCGGCAGGATTTCAAGCACCATCCACTCCGGCTTGTTGCCGGAATGCAGGAACGCCTCGATCACCTTGAGCCGCTTGGCAAATTTCTTGATCTTGGTTTCGGAGGTGGTGCCGGCCAGCTCTTCGCGCAGCTTGGTCGCCTCTTCCTCCAGATTGATGCCCTTGAGCAGGTCGCGCACCGCTTCGGCGCCCATGCGCGCGTCGAACTCGTCGCCATACTGCTCGACGGCATTGAGGTAGGCCTCTTCGCTGAGCAGCGTGCTGCGCTCGAGCGGTGTCATGCCCGGATCGACGATTACATAGGCTTCGAAATAGAGCACGCGTTCGATGTCGCGCAGCGTCATGTCGAGTATCAGGCCCATGCGCGACGGCAGCGATTTCAGGAACCAGATGTGTGCCACCGGCGAGGCCAGCTCGATGTGGCCCATGCGCTCGCGCCGCACCTTGGAGAGCGTCACTTCGACGCCGCACTTTTCGCAGATCACGCCGCGATGCTTGAGGCGCTTGTACTTGCCGCACAGGCACTCGTAGTCCTTGATCGGGCCAAAGATCTTGGCACAGAACAGGCCATCGCGCTCCGGCTTGAAGGTACGATAGTTAATCGTCTCCGGCTTTTTGACTTCGCCAAACGACCAGGAACGGATTTTTTCTGGCGACGCCAGACCGATGCGGATGGCATCGAAGTCTTCGCTCTTGCCAGCCTGCTTGAAGAGGTTAAATAGGTCTTTCATCTCATCTCCTGCCGAAAATATATCGGGACGGTTGTCGCGCTGCTCACTGCGGGTTCAGCGCCGCCTGGCTCAGTCCTGTTCCAGCTCGATATCGATACCGAGCGACCGGATTTCCTTGATCAGCACATTGAAGGACTCGGGCATGCCGGCCTCCATGCGGTGATCGCCCTTGACGATGTTCTCGAACATCTTGGTGCGTCCGGTCACGTCGTCCGACTTCACGGTCAGCATCTCCTGCAACGTGTAGGCCGCGCCGTACGCCTCGAGCGCCCAGACCTCCATTTCGCCGAAGCGCTGGCCACCGAATTGCGCCTTGCCGCCGAGCGGTTGCTGCGTGACCAGGCTGTACGGACCGGTGGAACGCGCGTGCATCTTGTCGTCCACCAGGTGGTTGAGCTTCAGGATATACATGTAGCCCACGGTCACCTGGCGTTCGAAAGACTCGCCGGTGCGTCCGTCATACAGGGTGGTCTGACCGGAGCGCGGTAGGCCGGCGAGTTCGAGCATGTCCTTGATTTCCTCCTCGGTCCCACCGTCGAACACCGGAGTCGCCATCGGCACGCCCTGCGACAGATTGCGCGCCAGTTCGGTGATTTCATCGTCGCTGAGCGACTTGATGTCTTCCTTCTTGCCGCTGCCGTTGTAGATCTTGTCGAGGAACTTGCGCAGTTCCTCGATCCGCGCCTCGCGCTTCAGCATCGCTTCGATCTTGTGGCCAAGGCCGCGTGCCGCCCAGCCGAGGTGCGTCTCCAGCACCTGGCCGACGTTCATGCGCGACGGCACACCGAGCGGGTTGAGCACGATGTCCACCGGCGTGCCGTCCGCCATGTGCGGCATGTCCTCGATCGGGACAATGCGCGAGATCACGCCCTTGTTGCCGTGCCGGCCGGCCATCTTGTCGCCCGGCTGCAGGCGGCGCTTCACGGCGACATACACCTTCACCATCTTGAGCACGCCCGGCGGCAAATCATCGCCGGAGGTGATCTTGATGCGCTTCTCTTCAAGCAGGTGGTCGAACGTCTGTCTCTGGTTGGTGAGCTGCGTCCGGATCTGCTCGAGCGCCTCGTTCACTTCTTCGGAACGGAAGCGGATATCGAACCACTTCGAACGCAGCAGATCGGCGAGATAGGTCTTGGTCACCTTGTCGCCGGCCTTGAGGCCACTCGGACCACCGTCCGAGGTGCGGCCAACGACCAGGCGCTCGATGCGCGCATAGGCGTCGTCCTCGACGATGCGGTACTGATCCTGCAGATCCTTCTTGACACGCGCCAGCTCGGACTGCTCGTTGGCCTTGGCGCGCGCGTCCTTCTCGATGCCATCGCGCGTGAACACCTGCACGTCGATCACCGTGCCGGACATGCCGGACGGCAGGCGCAGCGAGGTGTCCTTCACGTCCGAGGCCTTCTCGCCGAAGATCGCACGCAGCAGTTTCTCTTCCGGGGTGAGCTGGGTCTCGCCCTTGGGCGTGACCTTGCCCACCAGGATGTCGCCCGGGTTCACCTCGGCGCCGATGTAGACGATGCCGCTCTCATCCAGCTTGGCGAGCGCCGCTTCACCGACGTTCGGGATGTCGCGGGTGATTTCCTCGGAACCGAGCTTGGTGTCGCGCGACACCGTGTTCAGCTCTTCGATGTGGATGGTGGTGAAGGTATCCTGCTCCACCACGCGTTCCGAGATCAGGATCGAGTCCTCGAAGTTGTAACCGTTCCACGGCATGAACGCGACCAGGACGTTGCGTCCGAGCGCGAGCTCGCCGAGGTCGGTGGACGGGCCGTCGGCCAGCACGTCGCCACTGGCGATCTGGTCGCCGACCTTCACCAGCGGACGCTGGTTGATGTTGGTGTTCTGGTTGGAACGCGTGTACTTGGTCAGATTGTAGATGTCGACCCCCGCCTCGCCCGGCCGGGTTTCGTTGTCGTTCACACGCACCACGATGCGCGAGGCATCGACCGAATCCACCGCACCGCCACGGCGCGCGACCACGGTCACGCCCGAGTCGATGGCGACGATGCCTTCGATACCGGTGCCCACGAACGGCTTCTCCGACCGCAGGGTCGGCACTGCCTGGCGCTGCATGTTCGAACCCATGAGCGCGCGGTTCGCGTCGTCGTGTTCGAGGAACGGAATGAGCGACGCGGCGACCGACACGATCTGCGACGGGGCCACGTCGATGTAGTCGATCTTGTCCGGCGTCGACAGCACGAACTCGTTCTTGGAACGGCAGGACACGAGTTCATCGCTCAGCCGACCATGATTATCGACCGCGGCGTTCGCCTGGGCGATGACAAACTTGCCTTCTTCGATCGCCGACAGGTAATCGACCTGATCGGTCACCTTGCTGTTCTCGACCTTGCGGTACGGGGTCTCGAGGAACCCGTACTCGTTGGTGCGCGCGTACACGGCCAGCGAGTTGATCAGGCCGATGTTCGGGCCTTCCGGTGTTTCGATCGGGCACACGCGCCCGTAGTGCGTCGGGTGCACGTCGCGCACTTCGAAGCCGGCGCGCTCGCGCGTCAGGCCGCCTGGTCCAAGCGCCGAAACACGGCGCTTGTGGGTGACCTCGGACAGCGGATTGGTCTGATCCATGAACTGCGAGAGCTGCGAGGAGCCGAAGAACTCCTTGATCACCGCCGACACCGGCTTGGCGTTGATCAGCTCCTGCGGCATCAGGCCTTCGCTTTCGGCCAGCGACAGGCGCTCCTTCACGGCGCGCTCGACGCGCACCAGGCCGACACGGAACTGGTTCTCGGCCAGCTCGCCGACCGAACGCACGCGCCGGTTGCCGAGGTGATCGATATCGTCGATTTCGCCGCGGCCGTTCTTGAGGTCGATCAGCACCTTCATGACATCGACGATGTCTTCCTTGCTGAGCGTGCCCGGGCCCTCGTCGGTGCCGCGATTCAGGCGGCGGTTGAATTTCATGCGGCCGACCGCCGACAGGTCGTAGCGATCGAGGCTGAAGAACAGGCCGTTGAACAGGTTCTGGGCGGCGTCGCGGGTCGGCGGCTCGCCCGGGCGCATCATGCGGTATATCTCGATCTGCGCCTCGAGCGCGTCGCGCGAGGCGTCGACACGCAAGGTCTCCGAGACGTACGGTCCGTGGTCGAGGTCGTTGGTGTAGAGGGTCTTCACGTCGGAGACGCCGGCTGCCACCAGCTTCTCGATGACTTCCTTCGTCACCACCTCGTTCGCCTGGGCGATGATCTCGCCGGTGTTCTTGTCGACCATGTCCTCGGAGAGCGAACGGCCGATGAGGAAGGTCTCCGGCACGTCCAGGTGCTTGAGGTGGCTCTTGTCCAGCTCACGCACGTGCTTCGCGGTGATGCGCCGACCGGCCTCGACCAGCACGTCGCCCTTCGGGGTCTTGATGTCGAAATCCACCTGTTCGCCGCGCAGACGCGCCGGCACCAGCACCATGCGCACGCCGTCCTTGCCCAACTGCCAGTGGTCGTTCTCGAAGAACGTGGCGAGCATCTCCTGCGTGGTCATGCCGAGGGAGCGCAGCAGGATCGTGGCCGGCAGCTTGCGGCGCCGGTCGATACGCACGTACAGAAAATCTTTCGGATCGAATTCAAAGTCCAGCCACGAGCCGCGGTAGGGAATCACGCGCGCCGAATACAGCAGCTTGCCGGAGGAATGGGTCTTGCCGTAGTCGTGGTCGAAGAACACGCCGGGCGAACGGTGCAGCTGCGACACCACGACGCGCTCGGTGCCGTTGATGACGAAGGTGCCGTTCTCGGTCATGAGCGGGATCTCGCCCATGTACACTTCCTGCTCCTTGATGTCGCGCACGGTCTTGGTACCGGACGTCTCGTCCTTGTTGAAGGTCACGAGACGCAGCAGCACGCGCAGCGGCGCGGCATAGATCATCCCGCGCTGCATGCACTCCTTCACATCGAACGGCGGGATGCCGAGACGATAGCTCACAAATTCGAGGGCAACCGAGCCATCGTAACTCTCGATCGGGAAAACCGACTTGAATGCCGCCTGCAACCCCTGGTCGATGCGTTGCTCCGCCGGCACATCGGCCTGCAGGAACTTGCGGTACGAATCCTTCTGGGTAGCCAGCAGGTTGGGTACGCGCAGAATGCTCGGGCGTTTGCCAAAGCTCTTGCGGATGCGCTTCTTCTCGGTGAATGAGTACGTCATCGTATTCCTCGGCTCTTGAGATCCACGGACTGCCACACCCGGTCAACACGCCGGGGCTTTACTGTCGAGTCAGTCTGCAACACGGCAGACGTGACCTTTGAGAGAAACGGCACAAGGCCGGTGGCCCACGCCACCAGCCCTGCTCGTTTTTCTTTTCAACCGGCGGACCAACCGCGATCCGCCGGCAATTCCTGAAAGCAACGCGCCCTTACTTAAGCTCGACCTTGGCGCCGGCAGCTTCCAGTTCCTTCTTCATCTTCTCGGCTTCTTCCTTGGTGGCGCCTTCCTTCACGGTGGCCGGCGCGGACTCCACGAGATCCTTGGCTTCCTTCAGGCCCAGGCTCGTCACGGCGCGCACCGCCTTGATGACTTCCACCTTCTTCTCGCCGGCGGCCGCCAGGATGACGTTGAACTCGGTCTTGGCTTCGGCAGCCGGAGCAGCGCCAGCGGCCGGGGCCGCAACGGCGACGGCGGCAGCGGCAGCGGACACGCCGAACTTCTCTTCCATGGCCTTGATGAGCTCGGACAGGTCGAGCACCGACATGGCGGCAACGGCGTCAAGGATCTGGTCTTTGTTTAATGCGGACATGGTTGAAATCTCCTGAATCGATCTTTAAAAAATGGAAATAAGTTAGGTTACGCAGCGGCCTGTTTCTGGTCGCGGACAGCGGCGAGCCCACGTACGAACTTCGTCGGCACCTCGTTGAGGGTCGCAACGAACTTCTGCACCGGGGCCAGCATCGTGCCCATGAGTTGCGACAGCAGCACATCGCGGCTGGGGAGACTGGCCAAGGCCTTCATTTCCGCCATCGACATGAGCTTGCCGCTCATGCTGCCGGCGGTGACACGAAACTTCTCGTTGTCCTTGGCAAACTCCACCACGACTTTGGCCGCCGCCACCGGATCCTTGCCGGCCACGAACGCCAGCGGACCGGTAAGGTGGTCCATCAGGCATGCGAACGGCGATCCGTCCACGGCGCGTCGCACCAGCGTGTTCTTGACCACGCGCACATACACCCCTTCCTTGCGCGCCTTGCTGCGCAAAGTGGTCATCTGTGCCACGGTCAAACCGCGGTACTCGGCCAGAATCGCCGCCTGCGCATCCGAAACCACTTTGGACACTTCGGCAACGACGGCCTGTTTCTGCTCTAAGTTAAGACTCACGCGAGTCACCTCCTGTTGCTGTGGCGACCCTACTTCAGGACACGTCCTGTTTCGGGGTCACCGTCTGCGCGGGCCGGCGTGCTGCCATTAAGTCGTTGGCGGGTGGTGTACAAACCCACCTGCCAGGACACCTGCGGTCTTTGACATCCGGCGGGGATATCCCGCCGGCCCAAAGTTCCGGTAATACAAAATCTTCTTCCTACTCCCCCTCTCCCGCGCTAGCGGGAGAGGGATGGGGAGAGGGCGTCAAACTCTGGCACCTCTCGACCAATGAAACTGTGTTACGCGGCCAGTGACGACGCGTCCACCACGACTCCCGGACCCATGGTCGTGGACAGCGTCAATTTCTTTATATAGATACCCTTGGCGGTCGCCGGCTTGGCCTTGTGCAGGGCCGCCATGAGCGCAACCAGGTTTTCCTTGAGCGCATCCGCGCCGAACGACGCCTTACCGATCGAGCAATGCACGATGCCACCCTTGTCGATGCGGAACTGCACCTGACCAGCCTTGGCGTTTTCGACCGCCTTGGCCACGTTCGGGGTCACCGTACCGACCTTCGGGTTCGGCATCAAACCGCGGGGGCCAAGAATCTGGCCGAGTTGACCGACCACGCGCATCGCGTCCGGCGACGCGATGACCACGTCGAAATCCATGACGCCGGCCTTGATCTGGTCGGCCAGGTCCTGGAAACCGACGATGTCGGCGCCAGCCTTCTTCGCGGCCTCGGCGGCGGCGCCTTCCGCGAACACCGCGACGCGCACGGTCTTGCCGGTGCCGCGCGGCAGCACGGCGGAACCGCGCACGTTCTGCTCGGACTTCTTGGCGTCGATGCCGAGG
>Ga0105101_10001014_pt1 | contig 12108 bp, 9 predicted proteins | sample PPLLak21cMay2015_2_FD_87037 | JGI IMG/M metagenome (GOLD analysis project Ga0105101, IMG submission 87037) | Freshwater sediment microbial communities from Prairie Pothole Lake near Jamestown, North Dakota, USA - PPLs Lake P8 Core (1) Depth... | ecosystem: Environmental > Aquatic > Freshwater >...
CTTGACTACCGCGACTTCGTCCAGGCCCTGCCGTTACTGTTTTCCCTTCTGATGTATGCCTCACCGGTCATCTATCCGCTGCAACTGGTCAAGTACAAGCTGCTGGTGCAGCAGGCCGCAGGCGAATGGTCCGGTGCACTCTATACGCTATACACCCTCAACCCCCTGGCCGGCATCATCGATGCCTTCCAGAACGTCGTCCTGCGAGGCGCGCCGCCCGACCTGAACGCCATGATCCCCGGCGCCATCATGATCGCCATCCTGCTGCCACTGAGCTACCTCTACTTCAAGCGGGCAGAAAGTTATTTCGCCGACGTCATCTGAGATAAAAAAACCATGCCCGCCATCGAAGTCAGCCACCTCACCAAGGAATACCGCCTCGGCGCCATCCAGGGCCTGAAACAGACACTGCTCAACACCGGCGCGCGGCTCATGGGAAAGGAAGTCCCGGAACGACCGCTCTTCAAGGCGCTGGACGACGTCAGTTTCTCCATCGAGCAGGGCGAGGTAGTCGGCATCATCGGCCACAACGGCGCTGGCAAATCCACCCTGCTCAAGATGCTGGCGAAGATCAGTACCCCCACCCGCGGCTCCGTGAAAGTCAACGGCCGTATCGCCCCATTGATCGAGGTAGGCGCGGGCTTCGTGCCCGACTTCACCGGCCGAGAAAACGTCTACCTCAACGGCGCCATCCTCGGCATGTCCAAACAGGAAATCGACCGGAAGTTCGATGAGATCGTCGATTTTGCCGAGATGGCAGAATTCATCGACACCCCAGTCAAACGCTACAGCTCAGGCATGCAGGTCAAGCTGGCCTTTTCTGTTGCAACCAGCATCGAAGCTGAAATTTTAATCGTCGATGAAGTGCTCGCCGTCGGCGATATCGCCTTCCAGCGGAAGTGTTTGGGTCGCATGCAAAGCCTTATCAACGAACAAAATCGCACCGTTCTTATAGTCGGTCACAACATCAGACAACTTGAGCGGGTGTGCTCTCGAATCATTTTGCTTCGAAATGGGTGCATCGAAATGGATGGCGAGCCATCGCTGGTTTCAAAAATGTTCTTCGATGAAAGCGTTGTTGCACCAGCAGAGAGCAACTCCAAAGAAAACGGCTTCAAGCCTGACATCGACACAAAAGAGATTGAGATCAGAAACATAGAAATCCTGCCCCCCACTGGTAACAATGGCATTAGATCAATCCCTCTTTTCTCTGACTTTCAGATCCGACTAAACGTTTACTGCGCCGAACCCATGAAAAACATAGAAATTCACGTCGGCTTACATAACGCAGAACTGATTTACGTCCATAAAACGAGCTCCCTAATGCTCGACACCCCTCTTGATCTCGCACAAGGCGAAAATTTAATCAACGTAACAATCCCAAAAATACCTATTTCTCCGGGACCTTATGGCATCGGGCTTGGTGTTTTTGACTGGGCACGAAGGCCGATTTGGACCGGAAGCAATTTGCTCCCTATTTCAATAGAACTGCCAATCGAGTATGAGAAGAAAATACCCAAGAGCACACTAACGTATCTCCCCACACAGTGGTCATTTGATTAATCTGCCACACACATACCTCGATTTTCCATTGCGGCATGGTTTTAAGAACTACTATTTTGAGCGCTTAGCCTCCCCGGGGCAGGCCATTCCGCATCTTCGGTAACAAGAAACGATTGCATCGATAAAATGAAACGCTACTGGGAATTGATCAGAAAAAACATTGGGCGCCAGACCGTCAAAGCGACGCCTGCAAAAACATTAGTCAGCGACGCTCATAATGAGAGGCCTGCGCGCGTATCGGAAATACTTTCAAAAAATGGAGCGCCAGTAGTTCTAGATAATACGGGAACCTTTGATGTACTTCAAAATAGGCCCGCACCACCATTGCAATATAGTTACGACACCTACAGTTGTTGGAAAAGGGGCGTCGATCGTGCGGCATCCATAATTGAAAATACGCAAATGACTGAGGCTGGTGCAGCCATCTTGGAGGTTGCTTGTGGCGATGGAATGGTAAGCGCGGCACTTTCTAGCTACGGTCACCATACGACACTGATCGATCTCGAAGACTGGCGCGACTCTCGTGCAAAGGGACTCGCGTTCAACGTGCACAACATGGCAAATGCATTGCCCCACGATAACTCGTCATTCGATGTGGCGTTTTCATATAACTCGTTCGAGCATATCCCAGATCCCGAGTTCGCACTTAGTGAAATGCTGCGCGTGGTACGTCCCGGTGGTTTTGTTTTTCTAGACTTTGACCCACTCTTCGCAAGCGCATGGGGTCTTCATGCCTGGCGCACCTTAAAAATGCCATATGCACAATTCTTGTTTTCAATGGGCTTCGTTGAAAAAAAAATCAATGAGCTCGGTTTATATGACTTGGGAAAACAAATCACTGCGCTGCAGCCGCTCAACCAATGGCGGATTAACGAATTCCGTAATCTCTGGAAAAACAGTGGTTGCATTATTGTCAAATTGGAAGAGTCTAAAAACTTTAGCGAATTGCCGATCGTCGAAGCGTTCCCACAATCCTTCCAAGGCAGAGGGCTCGTGCTTGACGATTTAGTGGTACATGGAGTGCGCGTTCTTCTTCAAAAACCCAACACTTCCAATTAGCCATTCACCCTTTCGCATTCCGACATACTACTGAAGCAAGTCTCCATGGATACAAAATCATTCAATGATGCAATTTCTCATTTTGAGAAATTCTCCGAAAAGAAAGTTCTAACCCTCCTGGTTCTCGGCGACCTTGCCCATTTTGAAGGCTCTGTACTTGGCAAGATATCTTCAAATCTATTTAGCGTGGTACATGTAGATACGATTGGCGTGCCAAAAGATCTAAATAAACCTACCGCATGGATTAAGTGGTCGCCCTGGTCAAAATACAAAATACCGAAATCCATCGCAACATCAATCCCGAACGGGACGCGAGTAATCAACAATACACACTTTAATTGCGCGAAAAGTGTTGTCCAAAGTACTTTTGAGCGAGTGTTTGGATTTCCGTTAAGAGTTGATCCGGCCACACATAAAGGCAAAGCGGTAAAAAAGTCAAACTTAAATGCTACACATGACGGACAGGTTGTGTTGCTTCCTCAGACTCATAACCAGTCTGAAGACGCTGTTTATGAGAGGTTAATCGACAATTCTTTTAAGGATTTTGTGTGCGATATTAGAATTCCAATAATCCTTGGCGTGATACCTTTTGTATATCTTAAGTTCAGAAGCCTGGAGCAAAGATTCAGTAATGACAACACATACGCAAAGATCCTTTCGCCATTCGATGTGTTGACGATAGATGAGCTTCGCAGGTGCATCTCATTCTGCAGCAACATGGGGCTGGATTATGGCGAAATCGACGCCTTAAGAGATGTACATACCGGGGAATTATTCATAGTCGACGCAAACAATACACCTTATGGCCCGCCAAACCACCTTTCCGCCGACGAATCGGACGTTGCTTTGCGCATAATGTCGACGTGTGTAATTAATCAATTTTTTAAGGTTTAAGCACTCCTGGCTGACGCAAAATATTTGCATAGAAAGCCAACCTTGGACCAATCGCTGATATGTTGGCTGGTGAATAGAAGGCAATTTGCAACCGAGAAGGCATAAATACTTACCGCATCACTAATTTAGTGGATACAGCTCTGCTTTGCCAATGCATACCATGAATAGCCATAACTCCAAAACAACAAGAATAAACATTCTATTGTTTTGGTTCCACGATGACTGGGGCATGTATGGCCGCGCATACGAGCGGGTTGCGGAGCATCTCGCAAAGCTGCCCGAAGTTGGCCGCGTCGTGTGCATGTTCCCCCCGGTTTCGGGACGGGAAAATCGCATGGATGCTCCACTACGTATCCGCGAAGTCTCGCAGAATTTGACGCTTTTAGCAGAAACGGATTTCAAACCAATCCATTTGGGCCGACGGTTTACCCGAATACAAAAGCGATTCAATCAATTTCTTAGGAATCGTGCGTTAAAAGCTCAGTTACGAACGCTGGGATTTCGGGGTGAAAATACAGTTCTATGGCTTTTCCCGCCACATCCTTATATAGAACGACTTCTGAAAACTGTCCCTTACCAATTGGTCGTAACACATGTAATCGATAACTTTTCCAAATTTGACTCGACTCACTTTCTTTACCCCTATGCTCAGGATCAATATCCTAAGCTTGGCGAATGGTCAGACATTATCATTACCACTTCTGAGGCTAACCAGCAGGTATTCGCTAAGTCTGGCGCGCCCTGTCACCTTTTCTATCCTGCGGTAGACCAAAGCTTTATTGGGAAGCCAGGAACCCTGCCTCACCGAATTGGCGGTAAAGCACCACGCCTTGGATACGTTGGATTCATAATGGATAGAACGGACTTAGACCTAATAAAGTTTGTTGCCAGTCAACGGCCGCAATGGCACATCTTGCTAGCGGGGCCTCAGTATCCCGATAGGTATCTGGATGAATCAGGTCTGCTTGAACTACCCAATGTTGAATATCTCGGCCCCCTTTTGCAGGAAAATGTTCCGGATTTTCTCAATTCACTCGATGTTTGCCTAATGCCTCATCGAGATACGGAATATTCCCGATCCATGGGCCCCTTGAAGCTGTATCAGTACCTGGCTTCGGGACGCCCGATCGTATCGACAAATGTGGCAGGCCTGGAAAGAGTCCGTGAGCATATTCTGGTTGCGGATGACCCAAAAGAATTTATCGAGCATATCGAGAAAGCACTGCAGACCGATACCGAGGAGCTTAGTGCTGAACGCATAGAAGTTGCCAAACAAAATACGTGGCCGATTCGCGTACGTGAAATGCTTAGTTTGGTTACAGAACGTCTATCGAACATATGATTAATGATATTCGCGCCATCGCCTTCTACCTCCCTCAATTCCACCCCATCCCAGAAAACGATGAGTGGTGGGGCCGAGGCTTTACCGAATGGCGCAACGTGGCCAAGGCGAAATCCCTTTTCCCCGGACATTACCAACCCCACCTTCCAGCCGATCTGGGTTTCTACGATCTGCGGCTACCCGAGGCACGCGAAGCACAGGCTGGATTGGCACGCGAATATGGCATAGAGGGCTTCTGCTATTGGCATTATTGGTTTCATGGCAAACGTCTTCTGGAACGGCCTTTTCAGGAAGTTTTAGCCAGCGGCAAGCCTGATTTTCCTTTTTGCCTTGCCTGGGCCAACGAAAGCTGGTCACGCCGCTGGCTTGGCGAAGAGCGGAATGTCCTGATGGAGCAGTCCTATTCCGAGTCCGACGACCTGAATCACGCCCGCTGGCTGTTGCCTGTGCTGGCAGATTCGCGCTGCATCCGGGTAAATGGTCGCCCACTATTTCTGATCTACCGCCCTACCCATCTCCCCAACCCGAAACGAACAGTCGAAACCTTGCGCGATGAATGCATCAAGGCTGGCCTGCCTGATCCCTTCCTGCTTGGAATAGATGCGCATTCTGCAGGCACCGACTGTCGACAACTCGGCTTCGATGGAACCCTTCGTTTCGAACCACAACTCGGTGCATTGCCACGTGCTTTTGAGGACGGACCGTCATGGGGTCGTCTGCGGCAGAACTTAAAACTGGGGGTGTTCAGCCGCGAACTGAAGGTTTACGACTACACAGAGGGCCGGCGATTAATGAACCGCGCCAAGTACGATCACCCCTACTTCCCTTCTGTTTGCGTTGGTTGGGATAACACTCCCAGACGGGGAGACAAGGGCGTAATCATGATCAACAACACCCCCGATGCATTTGCCAAAGCAGCACAAGAGGCAGCCAACCTGATGCAGTCACGCCCGAGCGAGGAGCGCCTGGTGTTCATCAATGCCTGGAACGAATGGGCGGAAGGCAATCACCTCGAACCCGACCAGCGCAATGGCCTTGCTTATCTGGAAGCGTTGCGTGGCGTTGTCATGGGTCGCCGTGAGCAATCAAAATGAATGACGTAATCCGCGCCATTGCCTTCTACCTCCCCCAGTACCACCCCGTACCCGAAAACGACGAGTGGTGGGGGCGTGGTTTTACCGAATGGCGCAACGTTGCCAAGGCCAGGCCGCTGTTCCCGGGGCATTACCAGCCGCACGTGCCTGCCGACCTGGGATTCTACGATCTGCGGTTGCCCGAAGTGCGCGAGGCACAGGCCGAACTCGCGCGTCAGCACGGCATCCATGGTTTTTGTTATTACCACTACTGGTTCAATGGCCGCCGCATCCTGGAGCGACCTTTCAACGAAGTGCTGGAGAGTGGCAAGCCGGATTTCCCGTTTTGCCTGTGCTGGGCGAACGAGAACTGGACCCGGGTATGGGACGGCGGCGAACGCAACGTATTGCTGGAACAGAAATACAATCAGGAAGATGACCTTGCGCACATTCGCAGCCTGATCCCGGCGTTCGAAGACCCGCGCTACATCCGCATCAACGGCAAGCCGCTGTTCCTGGTCTACCGCACGGAGCTGTTGCCCGACCCTGCCAAAACCGCGGCACTCTGGCAGGAAGAGGTCAGAAAAGCCGGCCTGCCCGGACTTTATCTCGCACGTGTGGAAAATTTCGTTAAGGGCGATGACCCGAACAGCATCGGGTTCGCAGCAGCGGTGGAATTCGCCCCTGCCTCATCCAAGGCCGGAACCGCCTTGTTTCGTGGTCGAATTGCAGGCCTGCTGGGCAAATTCAGATTGTTGCCCGCTGTCTTCCGCGACAGTTGGTTGTATTCCTATCCCGCGACCGTGCGCGGCATGCTGTCCAAACCGGAGCAAGAATATCCCTGGTTCCGATGCGCCACCCCGATGTGGGACAACAGCGCACGACGCAGCGTCAATGCCAGCATATTCGTCGGTTCCACACCGGCAATTTATAAACAGTGGCTCAGCAAGATCGTCGCCCGAACCCGGCGCCGCTTCGCAGGCGATGAGCAAATCGTGTTCATCAACGCCTGGAATGAATGGGCTGAAGGTTGCCACCTGGAGCCCGATCAGAAATGGGGTCATGCCTACCTGGAGGCCACACGCGATGCGCTGGCTACGCCTGCTGCAGGCTTGTCACCCGCCGCAGCCCCAGTTACAAGCCCGAATTCGTCAAGCCGCTTCAAACCAATCTATTGGCGATTGCGCGGATTGGTTTCGGATATGCGCACGCTCATCGACGCATTGTTATGGCACTTGAAACACCGGCTCCCGCCCCGATGAGAATGAAAAAATGCGTGAGTTCATTGTGAAATGCAGCGGCTATGCATGCGTCCCATAAGAGGTACCGCGGCTTGCTCGCCCCATTCTTCCCTGTGCAGCCAGGTTCTCTAAGCATGCGACCAGTGGGGCGGTTTTCATGTCCTTCGATGTACGCGCGCTCCTATTTGCAATGAAGCGACTAGCCGCCCTTCTGATAGCCGTTTCGCTGCTACTGATTGCACGTACTGCGGCAGCCAAGGACGTGTTGCCGCGGCAATGGCGTGTGTTCGAGCTGGCATTTACCGCCAGCCGGGAACACGCCTCGCCCCTGGCATTGAACCTGCCCGCACATTTTGTGGGGCCCGGTGGTGTTCAGTTCGAGGTTCCCGGTTTCTGGGATGGGGGGAATACCTGGCGGGTCCGCTTTGCGCCACCCGTTCCCGGCGAATGGCGCTATCGAACTGCCACGGAACTCAGTGGTGATTCCGGGCTAGACGCGCAGAGCGGCGCGTTCATGGTGCAGCCTGCCAGTGGCGAAAATCCCCTCTTTGCCCACGGTGGTTTTCTTCGTGTTTCTCAAAACAAACGCTACCTAACGTATTCGGATGGAACGCCATTTTTCTGGATGGGCGATACGTGGTGGTTCTGCCCATCGAAGCATTGCCCCATATCCGGTTCGTATGGGGGCCCTGGTGAGTCGATGTTCAAGACCCTTGTGGATACAAGAAAAGAACAGGGCTATACCGTTGCACAAATGGCTTTTGTTGGTCTGGAACGCGACATGCGTGCATTGTTTAGCCCTCAGAAATGGCGGGAACTGGAGATTCGCCATTGGCGCAGGATTGATAGCTATTTTGTTTATGCCAATGAGCAGCGCATTGTTCCCTTTATCGGCATCAGCTTCCATAAAGGCCTTGATGCGCCACGTCTCGACGACCTGAAGCTGCTTTGGCGCTATGTGGTAGCGCGATATGGTGCGTTTGCCGTGGGCTGGCTCGTCGCGGGTGAATACAACGAGGGCAATAAATCGGCCCGGGTGGAAAAACTCCTGGCGTTGGGCCAATTCATCAAGGACACCGATCCATACAAGCGTGCCATGAGCATTCACCCATGGGCGTACAGCAAGGACAAGCGACAAGCGTGGGATCAGCCCTGGTACGACTTTATCATGCTGCAGTGCGGTCACAAGGACTGGGCTTTCAAGGGGGGGCCACCGCCCGCATCTCTCTATCTGGACATATACCAGCGCCATCCTCGCAAACCGTTGCTCGAGGACGAGTGCGATTATGAGGGCATCAAGGACATCGACGCGCAACGGGTTCGATTGGTCGCGTATCGCGCGGTTCAATCGGGATCATTCGGCTTTACTTACGGTGCCCATGGTATTTGGTATCCCATCCAGTCGTATGACGAACGCAAGTTTACTCATTTCGGCAAGGCGGTCCCTTGGTGGGTAGCACTGGCCCACCCCGGCGGCACCCAAATGGGCCACATGCGACGGTTGTATGAGTCGGTCGACTGGTGGAAGCTTGAGCCACGGCCGGGGGCAGTGACTGCAACCGGAAACGTGCCCGAGAGTAAGCAAGTACTTGCCAAAGCCTTTGAAGACCGGCTTTTCCTGATTTACATACCACCGGATATTGAACCGGGCAGCGCGCTTATGCTGCAAGGTACCAGCAACCGCCTTCGATACAACATGACCTGGTTCAATCCCAGGGATGGGAAATTTGAACAAATACCTCGTCAAATGAATGGTTCGCCGGGCAAGCTGCGGCTTCCTTCAAGACCTGATGGACAAGACTGGGTACTCGTTATGCGCGCCGACTAGCCGACACGACACGCAATAAGAATGAGAAATTAGAAATGAGATCGGACAATCCAAAAATGAGTATGCAGACCGCTGGGCTGATCGCAGGCGACGGCCAATGACTGCGCCCGTCGTCAGCATCCTGATGCCTGTTTTCAATGGCGCCGCCTATGTTGGCCAAGCCATCGAATCGGCGCTCGCCCAGTCTTACCCCGACTTTGAACTCATCATCGTCAACGATGGTTCAACCGACAACAGCGCCGAAGTGATCCGTCCCTATCTCGCAGACCCACGGATCATGTACCTCGAGCAGCCGAATGGTGGAGTGGCCGCGGCCAGAAACACGGCAATCCTCGCGGCGACAGGCCGTTACATCGGCTTTCTGGATCAGGACGATCTCTGGTTGCCCGAGAAACTGAATCTCCAGGTGCAATATCTGGATGATCACCCGGACGTCGGCCTGGTTCATGCCAATCAAAGCTATATCGATTCCGACGGCCGGCACACCCGTCTCCCCTTTGACGACGGGTTCGCCAATGTCAGCGGCTGGTGTTTCAGGGACCTGTTCATCAGAAACCGGATCGCTGTGCTGACCGTCCTGGCAAGAAAGTCCGCCCTGGATAGCGTCGGCCCCTTGAACGAGACCATACCCGGTGGTGACGATTACGAAATGTGGATGCGAATCAGCAAACATTTTCCGATTGGTCACCTGGACCAGGTCCTGGCGCACTATCGGACACATGGGAGCAATGTGAGCAACGATAATTTCAGGATGACCCGGACGGACCTGGGCGCCATCCAATCCATATTGCGGAGATATCCGGAAGCCAGGAAGGAGCTTGGCGCAGGCGTCGTGGACGCCCGTCTTTTCGAGCTGAATTATCAACTGGGGGGCTGGTATATGTGGAAAGCACAGGACCACACCAGCGCCAGACATCATTACTGGCAAGCCATCCGGGCCCGGCCGTTTTACCTTAAAAGCTATCGGCGGTTTGTATGGTGCAGCCTGAACGATTCGCAGCGGCGGATGCTGAGCTGGTATTGGCAGAGGCTCAAGACCGCGTTGCGTATCGCGCCGCGTACATGAAACTGATGGGGATTCAGGTGATATGGAGTCAGGATGGACGTGACGGGATTTAACGTAATAGGCCCGGTGAACGGCAAGGTCGGGGTGAGCGTTCACGCCCGTTATCTGATCGAATTGCTGCACGCCAATGGTCACCCGGTGGCTATCTTCGACTTCGATTCCGGTCCGGACGGCCCCGGTCCGGATCCGCGTTTCGCCGAGTTCTACGTCAACTCGCCCTCGGAACTGCCGCACAAGATCAACCTGTTCGTCTTCGACATCAGGACGCTATGTGTTTTCCTGTCCAGGCATTCCGATTTCGCTTCCCGCCCCGACACCCTTAATACCGGCATCATCGTCTGGGAGCTCACCGTGCTTCCGGAAATCTGGAAGCACGCCTTGAGGCATGTCGATGTCATGCTGTGCGCCTCCGACTTCATTCGCGCCACGTTTGATACCTGCCTGCCGGAAACCTTGACGCTTGATGCGCCCTGTCCCGTCGTGTTGCCCGAAGGGATAGCGCCTGCGCGGCGCGAGTTCGGTCTGCCCGAGGACCAGGTGCTGTTCATTTCCAGCCTGGATCTTGGCAGCAGCCCCGAACGAAAGAACCCTTTCGCGACAATCGAAGCATTCAATCAGGCTTTTTCCGGTGACCGGCGAGCTGGGCTGGTACTCAAGCTCACGAACAACCGTCCCTGGGCAAAAGATGCGCAGCAGGGACTCGCAAAGCTTAAGCAACACATTCAGGAAAATCCGCAGATTCATGTGCTCGACCAAGCCCTGAGCTACCCAAAGGTTCTTTCTCTTTACGCATCCTGTGACGTGTATGTGTCTTTGCACCGATCAGAGGGACTTGGCCTGGGCCTCATGGAGGCCATGCTGCTCGGCAAGCCTGTAATAGCGACAGCCTGGTCAGGAAACATGTCTTATATGGATTACACGAACTCGTGTCCCGTAAGATATGCCCTGGCCAGGGTCCAAAGCACGCACCCCAATTTCGACGCAAGGTTTGTCGGTAATGACGCCTCATGGGCCGAACCGGACCTGAGCCACGCCTCCGCATGGATGCAGGCCTTGGTGGAAGATGGCGATCTCCGGGATCAGATCGGCAAGCGCGCAGCCTCCGACATGACCGAATATAACCGGGTGGCGGCGCATGCGAGTTTTGTCGAGGAACTGAAGGTCATCTGGGAATACCGACGCTTCCTGCCTAGGCATCGAGGGGCAGTCCCCGTCGACGAAGATCAATTGTGGTGGGCAGCGCGCGGCCAACAACCCAGCTTGTGGGGCCGGACCTCACGCCAACTGAACAAGTTCTACGTGAAGCATATTAAATGGCGCCTGAGTAAATGAGTGCAAATCCGGATTGCCCCCTGAAATGCTCATATCATCGCCGACCTCGCCGTCATCACGCGGTTTAGAGTCAAAACGACCCCGACAAAAACAATGCATGGCTCTACCTTGAAAAACTTTTGCCCAAGCACTCTTTTTTGCAATGAAAACGAGCCGCTGCTGCGTCTGAGCCGGGGACAGCGAGGCGTCGGTGATTTTGTCGGCATGCAGAGTGTGCTGGATGCCTTCGAGGACGCTGAATGCCTGTTTCTGCGGGGCTCAACTGCTTCGCAATTCCGGCTCGATGGCGATTACCGTCTGCAGCGCTGCGCGTCGGGCGGCTGGCTGCTGCACACCCGCGATTCCGCAGGGCCGAGCTATTGGCTGCCCGTCCCGGCGATGCTGCGACGCACCAACCCGCAAGGCCATATCCTGGAAGAGCGCGTGTCAACGCTGGATGGATTCGATCTGGATTCGAGCGGCGTGACGATCTCCCTCCCTGGAATCCCGGAAGGATGGATGCTCGATGCGGTGATCTGGAAGCTCAACAAAGCAGCGCTCGTCGACGAACTGCAAACGCTTGCGTCTGTCGAGACCCAAGGCTACTTCCTGCTTGGCACGCACACACGCTATGGCCAGCCCGCCGATCTGTACCGCCACCTGATCCACGGCTGGGTGTACGAAGACCGCTACGCCTGGCCGCACAAGCGCCGCATCTGCTCGGAAAACGA
>Ga0105101_10001015_pt1 | contig 12107 bp, 12 predicted proteins | sample PPLLak21cMay2015_2_FD_87037 | JGI IMG/M metagenome (GOLD analysis project Ga0105101, IMG submission 87037) | Freshwater sediment microbial communities from Prairie Pothole Lake near Jamestown, North Dakota, USA - PPLs Lake P8 Core (1) Depth... | ecosystem: Environmental > Aquatic > Freshwater >...
AATTCAGTGGCAACGCAGGGGCAACCAATGTTTACAGGCAAGCCGGGATGGTCTGGGCAGCGGTCGTGCTGCGCCTCGATTTCGTGCGCGCCCTGTTGTTCTCGTTTCTCGCCCTTCACTGGAAAGCAAATACACTGATGCAGTGGGTCGGCCTCTCTCTTCTTCTCGGAAACCGCTTCACCTGCTTTCATCAATTCAAGGGGGGGAAAGGCGTGGGCTCGTATATCGGCTTTACAGCCGCCCTGTCTCCCCTCACTGCGGCCTTGTCCTGCCTGGTATGGGTCGCAGGGTACAGCATTTTTCGTGTCCCTTTTATGGCTTCCCTAGGGATGATCTTGGTTCTGGCCGCCGGTTCCATGATCGCCCTTTCGTGGGATGCTACGGCCGTCACCGGCATCGGGCTCAGCACAGCCCTTCTTCTCGCCAACCACTGGCCGAACATCAAACATTACTCCGGGTCGACGTGATCGTTCGGCTGTCACGGTCTTGAGGATCCAAATGAACGGCATTAACAAAGCCCATCTCCGAATACTGCTCTCCCTAGGGAATCCGGCAAAAAACCAGCAGAAATCCTCTGGGGCCCCGGACCTGATCAGGGGTTCACCGGGGTGACGAGGTCTCAAGGATCATCCGCCACTCTCTGCGTCGGCACAGGAGAGACTGCTCCTCAAGGCTGATGTTTTTTCGTATCTTTGCTCAGTTTTCCAATTTCTCTTTCCAGGGCATCAATGCTCCTGCTGATCTCCGTGCTCACCCACCCCGAGCCTCGCGCGATCTTTTTACTGACCTGTTTTGCCGTGTCGATTGTGGCTTCGGACGCTTTATCCGCTTTGCTCTTTGACCATGCCCAGCCACTTTCCAAATGAAGTGCCGCTTCGTTCAGAGCCTGCCCCGTTTCAGAAACGGTCTTCTTTGTCCAGGAATCCGAAGCCCGCTGACGGTAATAATCTGCGAGAGCCGCGTGGGCCCGGGAAAAAGTATTGTCTAACTCCTCAACCGTTTTCACGGCTCCCCGCTGCACCCTGGCACCTAGCTCGTCCAATTCCTGATAGGACTCAAGAATCCATTGTTTTGAGCGGCCTTGAGCCTGATTTGCTTCCTTCTTTAGCAGGGCTGCAGCCTTGTGAATCTGGGCGCTTGCTACTGACGCGTTGTTTTTGAGTTCTTTCCGAGCCTTTTGGAAATACTGTTCGAGTTTCACAGAAGTGTCCGTCTGGGTTACCTTCTTTGAGGACTCGCCCTGGGATTGCGTGGGCTGGCACACTCCGATCGAAACAAACCCAGCGGCGATCATGAAGGCTATGGACAGGACAGCCGCAACGAATCTTTTTAAGGATTTCATCTTAACCCTCCTTCTTGTTCTAGTTCTCGCTCTCACGTTTTCCAAGTCGGAAAAGATCGCCATGAGCCCGGGCACGAAGGGACTGGACAAGGCTGAGAATCCCTGCACTTTCTCCATCCTGCAGCGTCCAGATCGTGAGAGTCCAGACTTTTCATTCTTTATACCGACCTCGCGCTCTTCAGTAAATGGGGTGAACCCTGTATTTCGACAAAAAATATGTAATTGTGCGGTCAAAACCTCGCGGAAAAGGTTGTAATGGGGTAACAGCAGTTCGTTGGACAGGGGTCAAAACCACGCTTCAAATGAAAAGATGAATGAATTAGCCTTCCTGTCGAAAGTCCAAGAGCATACGAAGAAAGAAAGATGCTTGAAGAGATTCGCCACGGTATCGGCCGGCGGGGAGGTGTGCGCAAAAGGTAAGGTCGTGGCGGTGCAGATGCCGTAGCACCTAAGGCCAAAGAGTTAGGCGACCTAACCACTCGATGAACCTGACATCCTTGACCTTGCGATGAGCTGAGCGGGCCCGTTACTTCCTGCTGTACTTTTGAATCGCTTCTCGCAAAAGCTCCCGGTCTCCCTCACTGACTTTTACAAAACAGAAGCCCATTCCCGGCAAGATATCCCTGTCCGCAGCGCTGTCGAGATTGGACCAAAGGAGTTTGCCCATAACTTCGATTTTTTCCCCGGCAGGCTTTATGACCAAGCGGTAGGTCTCATTCAGACTCAGCTTCTCCATGCAATGAATAAACACGCCCTCGACCGTGATATTCCTCGCTTCCCCTTCAACTGACCCTTTCTCCGTTATCAGCGTCACAGGCCACTGGACTTCGATGCGAGGGAGTTTTCGCTTTTCCAAAAACTCGTTCAACGTCTTCCACCTCCTGGGCTAAAGCCGGTTGCGTTTTCCTTCCAGGTGGACCTTGTAATCCAAAAAGAACAGAAATTCAAGCTTTTCCAAACCTGCCTTCCCTCCAGAATCCTCTGGAAAATGAAAACGGCCTATCGTATAGTTTGCGCAGGATTCCTCTTGGAAGGGAGATGATTCTATGAATCTGTGTCTCATGGTTCTGCCTCAGTCCGGCAAATCAACGATTTTTTCGGCCATCGCAGGAGCCAGAGGCGAAGAAAAGGCTTCTCGATCCGACCAGCTCATCACGACCGTCAAGGTGCCGGACGAGAGGGTGGATTTTCTGACCAAGGTCTTCAAGCCCAAGAAGTCCACCTATGCCCACATCGAGTACCTTTTGCCTTCTCAAGCGCCTTCCGTTGCAGGAGCCAAGGCTGAAAATGCCGTCCTCACTCAGGCTCGGATCTGTGACGCCCTCATTCACGTGATCCGGAACTTCACAGCAGGAGGATTGGAACCCGCTTCGGAAGCTGACTTCTGGAAGACCGAGGAGGAGATGATTCTCAGCGATCTCGTGGTTGCAGAAAAGAGAATCGAGCGCATGGAGTTGGACGCCAAGAGAGGCAAAAAACCGGATGAGGAAGAGCACTCTCTCATCAAATCTTGCCGGGAGATACTGGAAGCAGGCGATCCTTTGCGCGCCAACCCCGAATTGGCCGGGGCCCCTGCCTTGAGAGGCTTCACTTTTCTCTCCGCCAAGCCTCAGTTGGTGATCATCAACAATGACGATGAAGATGAGACCTTGCCGGGGTGGGAGCGCAACCCTCCCCATGTGGACATGATCGTCGTTCGAGGTAGACTGGAAAAGGACATCGGGACCATGACCCACGAGGAGGCCAAGGAATTCATGGAAGCCTACCACATCCAGGAGTCCGTCCTCGACAGGGTGATCAAGAGCTCTTACAGCCTTCTCAACCTGATCTCCTTTTTCACAGTGCTCAACGAGGAAGTCAGGGCCTGGCCCTTGAGGCAGGGCTTTCCTGCCCTTGAGGCTGCCGGAACGGTTCACACGGACATGAAAAAGGGCTTTATCCGCGCGGAAGTTCTCTCTTTCGAGCATCTCAAGCAGTACGGTTCTGTTCACGAAGTCAAACAAAAGGGACTTGTTCACCTGGAAGGGAAAGAGTACGTCGTCAAGGATGGAGATATCGTTCAGTTCAGGTTCAATGTGTAGGGAGACAGTGACAAGGGACAAGTAACGAGTAACAAGTGAGAACAAGAATGGACGAAGCATGACTCGTTACTCGTCACTCGTTACTTGTCACTTTATCCATTCTATACAAGGAGTGACTAAGCATGAACAAGATAAAAGCAGGGATCATCGGTGCCGGCGGATACGGGGGATGCGGAGCGATCGAGTTGCTGGTCAGCCATCCCCATGTCCAGATCGCGGCCCTTTTGGACAAACAGGACATCGGCAAACCCATCAGCGACCTTTATCCGCACCTCAAGGGGTTTTGCGACCTTCCCTTGATCGATGCGGACGACCCGAAGCGGCCTGATGACTTCGACGTGGTCTTTTTCGCTACGCCGGACGGCGTAGGGCAGAAGGAAGCCCGCTTCTGGCTCGGCAAGGGAGTGAAGGTGGTGGACTACAGCGGAGATTTCCGGTTCAATGACGCGGAAACATACAAAGGGTACGCGGCAAGAATCGGAAAAGCCCAGGGGCACGCCTCTCCGGACCTGCTCCCCAAATCCGTTTACGGGCTTGCAGAGCTCCATCGCAAAGACATCGCGAAAGCCAGCCTGGTGGGGAACCCCGGATGCTTTGCCGTCAGCTGCATCCTGGGTCTTGCCCCTGCCGTTAACTCGGGACTGATCGACCAGGGGTCTATCATCTGCGACTCAAAAACCGGCGTTTCCGGAGCAGGGAAAAAACCCAATCCCATTTTTCATTACCCCGCTCGCTATGACGCCATCAACGCCTACAAGATCTCAGGCCATCAGCACGTCTACGAAATCGAGCGGGAGCTCGGTCTTGTGGCAGGCAAGGAGATGCGGATTACCTTCACTCCCCATGTGATTCCTCTTTGCCGCGGCATCCTGAGCACGATCTACGGAAACCTGAACCCGGGTTTGAACATCCAGGCGGTGATCGATGCCTATCGCAGCTTCTACAAAGGGGACGCCTTTGTCAGGATCTTCGGACCGGAAAGAATGCTCACGAGCACCGATGTCCGCGGAAGCAACTTCTGCAATATCTCTCTGAACATCGACGAGCGGACAGGGAAGCTCATTGTGGTGAGCGTGATCGACAACCTCGTGAAAGGCCAGGCCGGAAGTGCGGTGCAGAACATGAACATTATGTTCGGGCTGGAGGAGACTGCAGGGCTGATGAGGCCGGGACAATATCCATAGCCGAAGGCTAAAGGCGAGAGGCTGGAGGGTTGAGGCAAAACCCAAGAGATTAAAACACACGGTGCGCGAAAGAACGAAAAGGCGCAGGCCATGAAAACATGCCCTGCGCCTTTCGTTTCAAGCCTATCGACTTGACCCTGTTGAACAACCCAACTTCTTCTTATATTGGCTTTTTTTTACTCTCCGCTCTTTGCTCTATGCTTACTTGATACACACTTTCCTCACCTGCATGAGATCCGTCATGCCGACGAGGGTTTTCCGGATTCCATCTTGCATCAGCGTGGTCATGCCGTCATTGATCGCCTGTGCCCTGATCTCTTCCATTTTGGCCCGTCCCTGGATCAAGGATTTCAGCGGGTCTGTCCCCACAATGATCTCGTGGATTCCGGTTCTCCCTCTGTAACCGGTGTTCGCGCACTTGGGACAGCCTTTGGGCTTGTAAAGGACGAGGTCGGAGTCGTATTTGAAACCAAGGGCATCGAAATCCCCGGCATAAGATCTCGCCAGGGTGTCATATTCCTCTCTGGAGGGATGATAGGCTTCCTTGCAGTCTTTGCAGAGGGTCCTCACCAGACGCTGGGCAAGCACCCCGAGCAGAGCGTCTGCGAAGTTAAAGGGATCCATTCCCATGTCCAGAAGCCTGGTGATCGTTTCGGGTGCGCTGTTGGTGTGGAGGGTACTGAAAACCAAGTGACCAGTCAGGGAGGCCTCGATGCCGGTTGACACGGTTTCGTGGTCACGCATCTCACCCACCATGATCACGTCCGGGTCGGCTCTCAGGAAAGCCCTCATGGCCGTGGCAAAGTCAAACCCGATCTTCGGGTGAACCTGAACTTGGCGGAGCCCTTCCTGGGTGATTTCCACGGGATCCTCAGCCGTCCATATCTTGGTTTCCGGTTTGTTGATGAAGTGCAGCGCAGCATGAAGGGTTGTGGTCTTGCCGCTTCCGGTGGGGCCGACCACGAGCACGATCCCGTAAGGTTTCTGGATCATCTCCGTGAAAACCTTGTAGTTCCTGTCGCTCATCGCCATCTTTTCGAGAGGCAAGGGCTCGCCGGCTGCCAGAAGCCGCATGACCACATCCTCATTGCCTCCTGAGGTCGGGATCGTGGCCACGCGCAGCTCGATGTCCAGCGGCGCGAATTTCTTGAACTTGATTTTTCCGTCCTGGGGGAGCCTCCTCTCGGAGATGTCGAGCTCCGACATGATCTTGATTCGGGAAACGAGAGCTCTCTTGTACGTGTAAGGGACCGTCTGGTAGAGCTGGCAGGCACCGTCAATCCTGATCCTGATGTGGGCATGGTTCTTCCCGTGGCGCGGTTCGATGTGAATGTCCGAAGCGTTGCGATTGTACGCGTCGATGATCATCTTGTTGACCAGCTGAACAATTGCGCTGTCTTCCTCACTCACCTTGTCCGCATCTTCAACACCCTCTTCCTCAGAAGGTTCGAGCTGCCCCAGAATTTCTTCGATGCTCCCTGCGTCTTCCATCAGGTTCGATCTCTTCACGTCAAAGAAGAGATTGATCATCTTGAAAATATCTTCCTTGAGGGCGACACAGTACTCGAACTCCTTTCCCGGGATGAGTCTCCGGATGGTGTCCCTGGCAGGCAGGTAATCCGGGTTCTCCATGGCGATGACGACTCTGTTCCCGGCTTGAGACACTGGGACGAAAATATTGTTCTTGAGAAAGCTCGCCCTCAAGCCCTTGAGGGTATCCCCGGGAATCACCATCTTCTCGTCAAAGGGGATAAAGCGGGTCTTGTAATAGGCCGCCAGGGATTTGCCGATGTCGTCCCTGGTCACCTGGAGATCTGCCACAAGAATCGACTCCACCGGTTTCTTGGTTTTTCTGGAAGTTGAGATAGCCTGCTCCAGATCCTTTTCCGTGATGATGTTGTTCGCGATCAGATAGTCGAACTTGGTAGGCCTTCTCTTCTGTGTCGCTTTCTGGTTGTTGAAGAAGGCGATCCCGAGAACCTTGGCAATCTCCTGCACAGAGGATTGGTCTTCCGGGGTGAACTGCTTTCCGCTTTTCTTGTTGATCAGCTGGATTACGCCAAGGAGGTATTTGTTGTAAGACACGGGCGCCACAAGAACCTGGTTTGTCTTGTAACCCGTTTTTTCATCCCAGCTTTTGTCAAAGGTCAGGCCCGAGCTGAGTTTCTTGAGTTCCGTGTCATCATAGGCATTGGCAATGCTCACCATTTTTCCTGATGCGGCGCAGTACCCAGCGATGCTGTCATTCCCAATGGGGACACGAATCTCCGAGACTTCATTCCCTGTCTTGAATTTCGAGACAATCTGACGCTTGATTCCGTCCACCATGTAGATGGTGATCCTGTCCGCGTCGAAAAGGCTCAGGATCTCTCCCTGCAGATTCAGGAGGATATCGCTCGTATCTTTGGCAGCGTGAATCTTGTTGGTTATGTTATTGAGTCTTTTCTGGAACTTAAGCTGTTCCTCGAGGATCTTCTCTGAGGGAACTGCCTGTTGCTCGGGCGTGACAAGTGCAGCCATTCTGAAAACTGACCTCGTTTTTGTTGTTGACTGAATTATTTTATAGATTTCTGTAGAATTTGCAACTTATTTCATTATACTACCCTGGACGATTTATAGGCTAACCTGCTAATAACTCACTGAAATGAGGAGGATAGAAATTATTACATGCTGATTGACAGCCATGCCCACCTCGACATGGACGATTTTGACGCCGACCGTGACCACGTCATCAAGAGAGCGGTTCAAGGGGGTGTGGCGCGCATCGTAACCATTGGAATCGACCTCGCCAGCTCAAGAAAAGCGATTGAAATCGCTCAGAAATATGAGCATATTTACGCCGCCGTGGGTTATCATCCCCACAACGCAGATGAAGCGGATTCAAAGGATCTTGAAAAACTGAGAGCCCTCGCCTCTGAGTCCAAGGTCGTTGCCTGGGGCGAGATAGGCCTTGATTTCTTTCGTCGCCATTCACCCCCTGAAAAGCAGGTGGCGGCCTTTGAACGCCAGCTGGACATCGCCTCCGAACAGGGCCTTCCGGTCATCATTCACGATCGCGATGCCCATACGGATCTCTTGCGCATTTTGAAGAGCAGGAAAAGACAGTACCGGGGGGTGATCCACTGCTTCTCCGGCAATTACGACCTGGCCATGGCTCTCACTGACCTGGGTTTCTGCATTTCTTTTCCCGGCACTGTAACCTACAAGAACGCAGTCGATACCCAGGCCGTAGCCACCCGGATCCCGCTGGAGCGCCTGCTGGTGGAGACGGACTGCCCTTACCTGACCCCGGTGCCGTTCAGAGGAAAAAGAAACGAACCTCTCTATGTCAAACACACAGCGGAAAAGATCGCTCAGTTGAGAAAACTGGATTTCGAAGACCTGGCGCAAGCAACCTCAGCAAACACCATACGGCTCTTCAACCTTCCGGAGAGCCTATGAATCGACCCATCAGCGAAGACTCCCCTCTCGTGCTCGCCTCAGCCTCTCCGAGAAGAAAGCAGCTTCTCAGGCAGATCGGGATTCCGTTTCGCACTATCACAAGCCGCGTCAATGAAGACCCCCTGTCCCGTGACCCTCTCATGAATGCCCGGCTGCTCGCAGAAGCCAAAGCTGACGCGGTTTTTGACAAATGTGAAGACAGCTGGATCCTCGGAGCGGACACGATCGTGGTCCTCGGCAGGGCGGACCTCGGGAAGCCTGCGGATGAAGACCAAGCCTTTTCCATGCTTCGGCAACTGAGCGGCAGGGAGCACAGGGTCATTACCGGCTTCTGCCTTGTCGCTCCTGATTCAAAAAAGTCTCACTCCGAAGCGGTCGTGACTAGAGTCACTTTTAAGACGCTTACCAAAAGTGAGATCCTGGGGTACATAGCAACAGGCGAGCCGTTCGGCAAGGCGGGCGGCTAGGGAATTCAGGGCGTCGGAGCGTTGCTCGTGAAGAGGATCAACGGTTCTTACACCAATGTCGTGGGGCTGCCTTTGTGTGCTCTTGTCAACGCGCTCTTTGCCACCGGTGCGCTCAAGAAATTCCCCGTTCCCTCCCGCCCTTGCTTCCCCGCTGGCGGAGAATCTCGGAGAGGATCACCCCTCCTGCCACAGAAAGGTTGAGCGATTCGACCTGTCCGGATCCTGGGATCTTGACTAATGCGTGGCAACGATCCCTGACCGAATGGCTGAGCCCTTTGCTTTCGCTTCCGAGAGCGAGAACTACATCCCTATCCCAGTCAAAATGATAGATGGACTCCTCTGCCTCTCCGGCTGCACCGATAATCCAGAAACCTTTTTCGGCAAGAAGATCCAGGGTTCTTCCCAGATTGACCACCTGGGCAACGGGCAGCGACGCGTAGGCTCCGGAAGTTCTTTTGAGGAGCTTGCCTGTGATCTTGGCGGAGCGGTCTTTGGGCAGGATCAGACCGTTCACGCCGAAAAAAGCGGCTGTTCGGATAAGGGCGCCGAGATTTCCTTCATCCGTGATGTGATCGGCTACCATGAGGATCGCGCCGCCTGGAGTCTGGCGTGACGTCTCGATCAGATCTTCAAGATCTGTGTAGGAGAAAGTCTCTGCAAACGCGACAAAGCCTTGATGGGCAGCCCCGGGTGCGACGGCCTCTATTTCACGGAGCTCCTTGAATTGAACCGGGACACCTTTCTCCGCGCCGAGCCGCGCAATCTCCTCGGCCCTAGCCCCCTTTCTGCTCACCCCGACCCAGACCTCACGAAGGGTTTCAGGGGTCTTTAGGAGCGTCTCCCTCACTGCGTGAAAGCCGGGAATTAAAGAGAAGCCTTTTTGATTTTTCGTGCTGATTTTCGCACCTCTCAGTGCGCACCCAGGTTAAACAGGGTCTGAGCTTTGGGGAGTCTGACCGACTTGCGGCATCGTTCCGCGATGAGAATAGCCTTCAGTTCCTCCACCGCCTGATCGAGCTGGTCGTTAAAGAGGAGGTAGTCGTAGGAGACACAGTTCTTGATCTCCTTCCCTGCCTTCTTGAGTCTTGTGCGGATCGCTTTTTCATCATCCGTGCCCCTCTCCCTCAGCCGCTTTTCCAGAATCTCCAAAGAAGGGGGAAGCACATAGATCGAAATCGCGTCTTTGAAGTGGTCCTTGATATTTCTTGCGCCCTGAACGTCTATGTCCATGATCACATCCAGCCCGATCGTGATCTGGCTCCTGAGACTGGAGACGGAGGTTCCGTAAAGATCCTGGTAGACCTCCGCCCACTCCACAAACTCCCCGTTGTCGATCATTTCCAGGAAATTCTCTTTGCTGACAAAATGGTACTCCACACCATTCTTTTCCTGCCCCCTGGGAGGCCGGCTGGTGTGGGAGACGCTGTAACCCAGGCCCGGAACCTTTTGTCTCACCTCTCGGATGAGGGTGGACTTACCTGACCCGGATGGACCGGAGACAACGAAAATTCGACCGGCTGCACTCATTCCTCTATGTCTTCCTTGAAGATCTTGCCGTCAGGGCTGAACCGCTGGGCAATGGTTTCAGATTGGATGGCGGATAGGATCACGTGATTGCTGTCCGTGATAATGACCGACCGGGTCTTCCTCCCTTGGGTGGCATCGATGAGCCTCTTTTCTTCGCGCGCTTCATCGCGAAGACGTCGGATAGGGGCTGCATTGGGCGAGATAATGGCGATCACCCGTCGCGACACTACGGAATTCCCGAAACCGATGTTGATCAGTTTGTCACTCATGCTCGTTCCCCCTACTCTACGTTCTGAACCTGTTCACGCACCTTTTCCAGTTCCGCTTTGATCTCCACGCCCCTGGCGGAGATCGAGGAGTCCGATGCCTTCGAGCTCATGGTGGTAATCTCCCGATTGATTTCCTGCAAAAGGAAATCCAGCCGCCTCCCGACCGCGTCTTCCGGAGAAAGGTAGGACCGGAACTGCTCCAGATGGCTTCTCGCGCGAACCAGTTCCTCGGTGATGTCGCACCGGTCCGCGAAAATCGCGATTTCCTGCATCAGCCGGTTCTCATCAATGGGCATTCCCTGTGCCACGTGCTCCACCCGTTGTCTCAGTTTGCGCTTGTAGTCTTCCACCACCGAACCGGCCCTGCTTTCGACTTCCTTGAGATGGTCCTCGATCAAAGCGAGTCTCTTGTGGAAATCTTCTTTCAGGGCTTTCCCTTCCTGCACCCTCATGGAATCACACGCCTCCAGAGCCTGACTCAAGGCCAGCCGGAACGCGTCTCTTGCGGCTGCAAGATCAAGCTCCTCCGGTTTGAGGAGGAGCACATCCTTCATCTGGCAGAGGTCATCCGCCCTCACCTTCCCTTCGAGGCCGAACTCCTCGTTCAACTGGTTGAAGATCCGAAGATAGGACCGAACCAGGGGGAGGTTGAGCTGCAGGTCATACTCCAGTTCCACGCCTTCCTTCTCCATCTGAAGGGTCACTTCGACTCGACCTCGATTGATCACCGCCGACACCTGACTGCGCACCTCGTCCTCGATGGCCTGAAGGGTTCGGGGCAACCGGACAATCAGGTCCCGGTGCCTGTTGTTGACCGTCTTGATTTCGGCGATAAACCTTCTGCTGTTTAGGATTGCTTCTCCCCGGCCAAAACCGGTCATGCTCTTAAGCAAGGGAACCTCCTTTATCAGAACTGGAGTAGTGGAGTAATGGAGTGATGGAGTACTGGAAAATCCGAAAATAGGATGCGTTGTGGTTTTATCGCCTCCATCTGTTCGTTATTCGCTTACCCCGCGGAGCTGGTTTTTGTAACGCTCTCTCAGGTCGTTGAAGTACCCGATGACCACCGGGTCCGCATAGTCCCTGTAGGTCCAGGCCAGTGTTTGAAAACTCCCCTGATGAAAAACCAGGGTCAAGTCCGCGTAGATCCCTTTCGAGAGATGGATGCGGTGCGTGTAGTTCTTCCCTGTGGCAAGAACCAGTCTCTCCAGGGCGACATAACCGGGATCTATGTTGACCTTCCGTCTGCCTTCCTGCAGATATCTTCTCTCCAGCTCATTGGTCTGAAGCTTAATGTCGACGATCGCTTCGGGCCGGATGAGAGGTTTGAAAGAGACAAATCGTCTGTGAAGCGGCCAGCCCATCTCTTTTTCATAGTACCGTGTCCTATCGAAAAAGAGAGGGGGGCTTACCCAGTCCGTGGACCCGTACGCCGCCTGGAGTTCGAGGGTGACCTCTTCGAGGATTTTCTCCTCAGGAGAAAAGAGGCTCGCCACGAGCTTGACGTCATCTGCATCCTTCGGCGCACTCACGGCATCCCTTTAGGCTTTCCCCAGCCTTTCGTAGATCACTCTCTTGAGCTCTTCGGTTTTCACCGTGGACGTCCCCACCTCTCCCACCACAATGCCGGCTGCAAAATTGGAGATAAGGGCCGCTGATTTCAGATCCATTCCGGCAGCCAAGCCCAGGCAGAAGGTGCTGATCACCGTGTCGCCGGCTCCTGTGACATCGAAGACTTTTCTTGCCACGGTCGGGATATGAACAGGCTCTCCTTTCTTCTCGAAGAGGGTCATCCC
>Ga0105101_10001020_pt1 | contig 12080 bp, 15 predicted proteins | sample PPLLak21cMay2015_2_FD_87037 | JGI IMG/M metagenome (GOLD analysis project Ga0105101, IMG submission 87037) | Freshwater sediment microbial communities from Prairie Pothole Lake near Jamestown, North Dakota, USA - PPLs Lake P8 Core (1) Depth... | ecosystem: Environmental > Aquatic > Freshwater >...
CCGCGGGCTGTGCCTCCATCCCGTCGGGCGGGCCGGTCGCGCCGAAGCCAGAGGTCGTCGAAACGCAACCAGCCACTCAGTCCACCGCCGGGCCTTCAGCGCGAGCGACCCCGCCGCCCATACCTGCTGCGGCACCGGCGCCCACCGCGCAACCTCCGACGCAGCGGATTGAAACCAAGGACGCCGCGCGCGGCACGAAAGCGCCAGCCGCTGGCACAAAGCCTTCGGATACTCCCGCGTCCGGACCGGCGGCAACCAAGCCTGCTGCGCCACCCGCGGCGGCAACGCCAGCGCCTGCGGCTCCCGTGGCGCTGGACCTGAACGCGCTCAAGGAACAGCTCAAGGAAACCAAGGCTATCGGCACCTTCACCAAGCTCAGCCTCAAGAACCAGGTCGACGACCTGCTTCAGCAGTTCCGTGACTACTATCAGGGCAGGGCCAAGATCACGATGGCGCAGCTGCGCCGGTCCTACGACATCTTGTTGATGAAGGTGCTTTCGCTGCTCCAGGATGCCGACCAGAAGCTCGCCTCGGCGATCGTTTCCTCGCGCGAAGCGATCTGGGGCATGCTTGCAGATCCGAAGAAGTTCGCCACTCTCGATGTCTGATGCCGCGGGATCCATGAAAACTCGCACTGCAGGTTTCGCCCAGTCGCTGCTTGTGGCGGCACTCTTTGCCGGACCGTCGTTCGCTGTCGACGATGAGGCGCTGAAAAAGGACATGACGTCCGTCATCGCGTTGCAGGGATTGCCTTGCGGACAGGTCGTCGCCGTCAAGGTGAATGCAGAGAACGACTACGCGTGTGTGTGCAAGGACGGTAACAAGTACCGCGTTTACATCAATGCGGCGGGGCGGGTCGTCGTGGAGAAGCAGAAGTAGCGGTCTGCGCGACGCTTCCGGTCTGCCCGGAGCCTCTCACTCCAAGTTGCCTCTTCAGGTGGACGCCCAGGGCAGACCGCCCAGCGCGTTGCCGCTGAGACAAACGCGTCTCCCCACCGGACCAAATCGTCACAGCTCCTGCTGCGCCGGCGGTCGCGGGGCGTAACACGCTGAGCGGGACAAATTCATCACGCCCTTCGCGCCGGCTGCTCGGTCGGCGCCTGAACAAACAAGCACTTGCGATTGCATAGACGCTGGCATCGACCTTGCAGAGGTGGTCCGGCGTGAGCGGCTTCGGACACGATGAACGACGTCTCCGATCTGATGCGTGTCGTGCACACGCTGGTGGCTTACCTGCTTGCGCATCCTCAAGCGAGCGACACCGCTGAAGGGATCGCGCGCTGGTGGCTGCGTGCGGATGTGCCGGTGAACGCGACGCTGCTTCAGCAGGCGCTCGACTGGATGGAAGGGCAGGGGTTGATCGAGAGTGTGGTTGCGGGTGACGGCCGCGTGCGCTGGCGGCGCAGCGAAGATGCTGCCGGCTTCGAGCGGGCGGTCGCCGAGCTTGGCCTGCCGCCGGGCCGCCGGGAGCACTGATGGCGAATGTCTTTGCGCTGCATGCCCTGGCGGATGGACTGGCGCGCTATCTCGATCGCGCGTTTCCCTCTGATCTGCGCGCCACTCATCCGTGCAGCTTCGAGTCGGTGGGGTCGGGCAGCCTGGTTCGCGAACGGCCCGACGGCGCAGGCAGTCGCATCACGCTCTGGCCGTACCGGCTGCTGATCAACGAGCACCAGCGCAACCGCCAGTTTCCGGCGGGGCCGGGTCGAATCAACCAGCCGTTGCCGCTCGACGTCCATCTGATGCTCACGGTCTGGGCGGACGCGCCGGGTGATGAGCTCGTGCTCTTCGCGTGGGCGATGCGCGAGCTGTACCTGTTGCCGGTCATCGATCGCTCGCTGCTGACAACGGTCGACGCCGGCTTTGACGACGGCGACCAGATCCAGCTCGCTCCGACCGAGATGACGGTCGAGGACATGATGCGCATCTGGGATGCGGTGACGCCGTCGTACCGGTTGTCGGCGCCATTCGTCGCGCGTGTCGTGCAGCTCGATGTCGAGCACGACGAAGGCCGCAATGTCGTCGCGCAGCGCCTGCGATTCACGGACGAGGTCCCTGCATGATCGTCGAGGACGTCGAGTTCCGCGTCTGGGCCGCGCTGCGGCCGGTCGATGCGGTCTCACGCCGTCCGCTCGACGCGCCGTTGCGCGTGCACGGAACCGGGCAGCGCTGGCTCCGCAACCTGAGCGGCCTGCTCGTGCTGCACGAATTCACGGAGCCGGCGGCCCGTCGCGCGGAGTTCGAGGAATACGAAGCGACGTTTCCGGCGCCGACTACGGTCGCGCCGGCAGTGACAATCCGTACGACGCTGGAGGATCCGCGCGGGCGCTACCTGGCACGCACCGTCACGTTCGGACTTCCGCGTTCCGATGCGGGAGGATCGCCGCCGCTCTTCGATCCGATCGACGTGCCGATGTATCCGGCACCGTCGGCGCCGCTCGCCGCGCCGTGGTCGGTGCTGCGGGTGCATGCCGAACGCGGCGGTGCCCCGGCCGCCGGCTGCGTGATCACCGTGCATGAGGTCGGCGATGACACCCAGGTTCTCGGGCGCGGACAGAGCGACGCGCGCGGGGAGGCAGTGGTCGCCGTTCCGGGCGTGCCGCTGTTCATTCCAAGCGGCGGAACGAATGCCTTCGTGCGCGAGCGCGACGCGGAAGTCACCGCGGTCTTCGAGCCGGCTGCGAGCAGTCCGCCTGATACCGACGCCCTCGCACTCGCGAGCGGCGCGGGTTTCGTCAGAACCGTCGTCACTGTCGTCATCGCCAGCGGCCGCACGACGCCGCTCACCATCAACTTGCCATAGAACCTGTCTGAGAGCGGACTCGATTCCCGTGAAGGAGGTGCACCGTGCCTGAATACCTAGCCCCCGGCGTCTATGTCGAGGAAACGAGTTTCCGGGCCAAGTCGATCGAAGGCGTGGGAACCAGCACGACTGCCTTCGTCGGCCCGACCCGCAAGGGACCCGTGGCCACATTGACCGAGATCCCCGAGCTGCTGACAAGCTTCGCGGACTTCGAGCGGCTGTACGGCGGGCTCGCGGACCTGCGCTTCGGCGCCGCCGATCCCGGCACCGCGACGACCAACTTCCTCGCGCATGCGGTCCGCGCGTATTTCAACGAGGGTGGTTCGCGGCTGTACATCGCGCGTACCTACACAGCGAGGTCCGCGGCAGCTCCGGCCGATCAACCGGCACAAGGCTTCGCAAGCAGCGCCAACCTCGCGACCGGAGCCGGAAACGTCGTGCAGTTCTCAGCGCGCTTCGCGGGCGAGTGCGGCAACGGCGTCGTGCGCGTGCGAGAGGTGGAATCGCCAGCCCCCGCCACCGCGCGCCGCGCCGCTCCGGTCGGCAGCCTGATCCGCACGGGCGCTGGCGCCGGCATCCAGTTCTGGCAAAAGGTCGACACAGGCTTCCAGGAAGTTAACGCCGGGGGCAACGTCGGCGGTGTCGCGGCCGACACGGCGCCGGCGAATCCGGTGTTGCTCACACTTTCGGTGCTGGCGACCGATGGCGACGGCAACGACATGGCGCTCGACGACCTGGGCTACGCGCCGAACCATCCGCGCTACGTCGGCGATGTCCTGCGTGCAACACCGCAGCGCCGCGCCGAGCAGCTCGAGAACATGGTCGCGCTGACGGTTGCCAACGTTGCGCCGTTCGCACTGCGCGCGGCGCTGCAGACCGCTGGCGCCGCCGGCGCCGACCCGCAGCCGGAAGCACTCGGCGGGGTCAACTGGATGCGAGTGCGGCTCACCGGCGGAAACGACGGCGTGCAGGCGATCGTCGGCACCGACGCCGCGACGGCGACCAACGAACGGGGCTACGAACTGGCGCTGGCCGCACTGGCGCGCCTCGAGGACATCAGCATCGTCGCAGCGCCGGGCGCATCGGCCTACGCGACGAATGCCAACGACGCAATCATGCGCAGCCTGATCACGCACGCGGAAGGGCGTCGCCGCTATCGCATCGCGGTGCTCGACACCGCCGAGCGGCTGACTCCGGGCGAGGCACGCGAGGCCCGGGCGCGCATCGATTCACGCTACGCGGCGCTGTATTACCCGTGGGTTGTCATCGCGAACCCGAACGCGCGTCCGGGCAACGACCTGGTCGCGAAGGAGATCGCATTGCCGCCGTCGGGGTTCATCTGCGGCATCTATGCGCGCAACGACATCGAGCGCGGCGTGCACAAGGCGCCTGCCAACGAAGTCGTGCGCAGCGCGCTGCGCTTCGAACGCGAAATCAGCTTCGGCGAACAGGAAATGCTGAATCCGCTCGGCGTCAACTGTCTGCGCTATTTCGCCGGCCGCGGCTACCGCGTCTGGGGCGCGCGCACCGCGAGTTCGGATCCCGAGTGGAAGTACGTGAACATCCGGCGCTACTTCAATTACCTCGAGGCATCGATCGACCGCAGCACGCAGTGGGCGGTGTTCGAGCCGAATGGCGAACGCCTGTGGGCCAACATCCGGACGACCGTCGAGGACTTTCTCTACAACGAGTGGGTCAACGGGCGTCTGCTGGGCTCGACGATCGAGCAGGCCTTCTTCGTCCGCTGCGACCGCTCGACGATGACACAGAACGACCTCGACAACGGACGGCTCGTCTGTCTGATCGGCGTCGCGGCGCTGAAACCCGCCGAATTCGTGATCTTCCGCATCGGGCAGAAGACCGCCGATGCGCGTGAATGACTGATCTCCGAGGAGCCCATCCATGGCCACAAGGACCCATCCCTACGGCGCCTTCAACTTCCTCGTCAACATCGACGGGGGCGAGACCTTCGGCGGTTTCTCCGACGTCTCGGGCCTCGGTACCGACATCACGATCGCCGAATACCGCAACGGCAACGAGAAGGAAAACCACGTGCGCAAGGTGCCTGGAATCCACAAGGTGGGCGATGTCACGCTGAAGCGCGGCGTCATCGACTCCAAGTCGTTGTGGGACTGGATCAAGGAGACGCGCACGACCGGTGTCGGCGCGCAGAAGAACGTCGTCATCACGCTGCTCGATGAGGCGCAGAGTGCGGTCCAGAGCTGGAAGCTGCGCGGCGTCGTGCCGATGAAATACACGGGCCCCACGCTGGCCGCCAAGGGCGGCGGCGACGTCGCGATGGAGGAACTGGTGCTGTCCGCCGAGGGCATCGAGATCGAGTCGTGACCCGGATCGACGGCGGAGGAACGCAACAGTGTTCGGACTGAGCTTCGAGGAGCGCGTCGCGGCGCCGGCGGCCCTGGAACCGCGCGCCGACATCGCGCTTTTCGTCGGCTGGTGTGCGTGGCGGCCCGAAGTGCGGGTCGACCGCGAACTCGCACGCTGGTTCGAAGCCCGGTTTGCCGTGTCGGTGCCGATCGGCGCGCCACTTCCGTTCGACCAGCCGCTGCCGTTCGACGCCTGGGCGCAGTTCGACGCGGCAGCCGACTGGCGCAATCGGCCGGTTTCCGCCGGCGGCAGCGAGCGAGCCGATGCCTCGCTCGGGATTGCAGTGCGCGATTTCTTCGCCAATGGCGGCCGACGCTGCTATGTCGTTGCACTCGACGCGCCGTGGCCGATGCTTCAACTGCTCGATGACGCCGGACGTGAAAACCGCTTCGAGCAGATGCTGCCGGCGTTCATCGACCGCGAACGCAGCGGATGGCGCGGACTGGCGCATGCGAAGGCGCTCGACGACGTCGCGCAGCTGCTGATACCCGACCTTCCGGAACTTGCGGCCGCGCAGCGCGATACCGTGGCGCCGTCGCGCGACGCGGTCGATCCCCCCGAAGTTTTTGTCGAATGTGCGCCGCGCGTCGCCCCGCGCGTCGGCGACCCCGGCGTGCTGCGTGTCGCGGTCCCGCGCTGTGACGACGAGGACTACGCGCGCTGGCGGCGCTACGCGGGGCGCATCAACCAGTTCCTGGCACAGCATCGGCGTGACTGCTGCGCGCTGCTGGCGTTGCCGCTTCCGGCGCGCAGCGCGCGCATCGGCCGCGACGCGCGCGCTGCGCTGGATGGGCTCGACGCCAGCTTCGTCCAGGTCGCTTACCCGTGGTTCAAACAGGTCGCGCCGCCGCGTACCGCGCAGGGCCTGGTCGCGCCTGACGGCGCGCTGGGCGGGATGGTCGCCGCAAGCGCGCTCGCAGGGGGCGCATTCCGCACTATCGCAGGCCGGGCACCGCTGGGCGTCTACGACGTCGAGCCGCTGCCGCCGGCGCGAGAACTGCAGACGCCCTCGCCAGAGGCCGACGCCGGGGCGTGGACAGCTCGACTTTCACTCTTCGCGCCGCGCATCGATCGCATCGAGCTGCTCTCGGATCGCACGCTGTCGAACCGCAGCGGTTGGCGCAATGCGCCGGCCGGGCGCCTGATGGGTCAGTTGCTCAGACTGGCGCGGCGCACCGGCGAGGCCTTTTCGTTCGAGGCGGCGGGTGACGCACTCTTTGCGCGCATCCGCAGCCGCTTCGAGGATCTGCTGACGGCGCTGTGGCAGCGCGGCGCGCTGCGCGGCGAACGGCCGGGCGAGGCCTTCACAGTGCGCTGCGACCGCGCGCTGATGTCGCAGAACGATCTGGACAACGGCCGCGTCATCTGCGCAGTCGAGTTCGCACCGGCGTTCTCCGTCGAGCGCCTGCGGGTCGAACTCTGGCTCGGCGAATCCGGATCGGTCGCGTGGCGCGAGACCGCAGAGATACCGGAGACGACCACATGAGCAGTGATCCCTCCGCCGCGACCGGCCCGCCACTGCACGTCTTCAATTTCGATGTGAGTTTCTTCGAAGCCGATCTCTCGCGCTCGGCCGGCGGCGACCCGCTGCCACTGGTGCAGGGGGCGTTTGCCGAGGTTTCGGGCCTCGAGTCGACGATGGAAGCCAAGAGCATCCGCGAAGGGGGACTGAACGGCTTCGCGCACCAGCGCCCCGGACCGGTCACGCACGCCACCGTCGTGCTGCGGCGAGGCGTCACGCGCGCGCGCGACCTGGCGCTCGCATTCGACGCGCTGGCCGGCGGCGGCTACGCGAAGCGGCTCGACGTCGTCATCGCGCTGCGCGACGGCACCGCCCGGCCGGTCATGCAGTTCAAGCTGCGACGCGCGCTCCCGGTCAAGTTCAAGGCCGCCGACCTGAATGCGCGCGCCACCGAGGTCGGGATCGAGGAGTTGCACCTCGTGCATGAAGGCATGGAGCAGTCCGCATGAACGCAGTGAAACTCACGAAGGCACGGCTGGTCCCGCAGGGCACGGATCCGATCGAGGTCCAGTTCAACCCGGTGTCGCTGGTCTACGAAGTCTCGAACAGTCTCGACCAGCAGAACCGCGACGCGACGCGGCGGCAGATCGTTACGCAGAGCAATGCACGGCTCTCGGTCGAGCTGCAGTTCGACTCGACGCCGACCGGCGAATCGGTGCGCGAGCAGACGCTTCCGATCAAGCGCCTGCTGCGGCCCGACGAAGCCGACACGCGGGCGAGGCTGGACATCGTTCCTCCGGTCGTCCGTTTCGAGTGGGGGACATTCCTGTTCTCCGGCCTGATCGAGTCGTATCGGGAAACGCTCGACTTCTTTTCGCCGGAAGGTGTGCCGCTGCGGGCCCAGGTCAGCCTCGCGATGACGCAGCAGACACGCGCGACCGAGCCGGCGCGTACCGGCGGTGGACGGCGCACGCCGGCGTCGACTCCGGCCGTGATCGGGCAATGCACGCCGCAGGGCGTCGACGGCGCCGCCGGCGTGGCCGGTCGCCTGTTCGGCGCCGGGATGGCGGCGGGCCAGGCGCTCGGCTTGGCGCGCGGAATTGCGGCGGCAAACGGCGAATCGAGCCTGCGACGCTCGGATCAGCGCGCGCTTGCGGTTCCGGACCAGGGCGGAAGTCCTCCGGCCATGCCGGGCGGCGGCCGCAGCGGTGGCGGCGGCACGCAGGCCGATGTCGGCCAGCATGTGCCGCTCTCGCAATTCATGCAGTTGTTCGACTAGTCGAACGGGGAGACACGATGCCGGTGACGATCGATGAACTGCTGGTCGACGTAACGCCGCCGACCGCAGCCGCGCCGTCGGAGACGGCAGCGGCGACCAACGAAGCCGCGCGCGTGCGCGAACTCGATGCGCTGCTGGCAGAGCGCGCCCGCGTCTGGGCGCGGCTGCTCGCTGACTAGGTCGAAACGGGACGCCGACGTGGGTGCGAACGAGATTCCAGTCAGCGTCGCGGCGGTCTACACCGCGCGGCCGACGATATCGATCAACGGCCAGCCGCCGGAGCGACTGGCGATCGGACTGATGTCGATGGTCGCGACCGAAAGCATCGATGGCCTCGCGGCCCTCGAATTGCGACTGGGAAACTGGGCCAGCCACGAGAGTGGCGCCGGGCTCGCGTTCGACACCGGCAGCGACGTCGCGCTCGGGGCCGCTATCACTGTCGACGCCGGTCCTCTCGGAGCGCAGGAGCGGATCTTCGATGGTCGCATCAGCGGCCTCGAGGCCATCGCCGGCGAGCGCGAACCGCCGGCTCTGATCGTGCGTGCCGAGGACAAGCTCGTCGCAGCGCGGCTGGCGCGCCGCACGCGAATCTACACCGACGTCTCGCTGGCCGACCTGGTGCAGCAGATCGGCCGGGGACTCGGTCTGAACGTCGACGCGCGCGACCTGCCGCGCGTCAGCGCAGTGTTCGCGCAATTCAACGAGAGCGACCTGGCGTTCCTGCGGCGCGTGCTAGCGCGCCACGACTGTGCGCTGCGTATCGACGGTCAGTCACTGCGCGTGTCTTCGCGCATAGCGGCCGGAGCAACGATCGATCTTGCGCTCGGCAGCCAGCTCAGGCGCGTGCACGTCGCGGCCGACCTTGCGCATCAGTGCACCGAGATCACGGCGTCGGGCTGGGATGCGAGCCAGGGTTCGCATTTCACCGGACGCGCCACCGGAACGCAGCTCGGCGCCGGGCGCGGCGTCAGCGGCGCGCAGTTGCTCGAGCGCGGCTTCGGCGAGCGCGTCGAGCATCTCGGCGCATTGGCCTGCGTCGATGCTGCCGAGGCCGATGCGTTGACGCGGGCGGCGTTCGACCAGCGGGCGCGCCGCTTCGTCACCGCGCGCGGCTCCGCGGAAGGCAACCCGCGATTGCGTGCCGGGACCATCGTCGCATTGAGCGGGCTTGGCGCGCGTTTCGACAACAGCTACGAAGTCCTCGAATGCAGCCATCGCTTCGACCTGCAGGCGGGCTACCAGACCGATTTCGCGGCCAGCAGTGCGTACCTGGCCGCGGCCTGAGACAGATCGACACAGACCACGATGGAACCTGTTCCTCCGTTCACCCAGCAACTGGCGCTCGCGGCCGGCCTCGGCGTTCAGCTCGCGCAGGTCGTGTCGCTCGACGATCCGGAGCGGCTCAATCGCGTCAAGGTGCGACTGGCCGCGGTCAGCGGAACGACGAACCAGGAAGGAGAGGTCTGGGCGCGCGTGGCAACGCTTTTCGCCGGCAGCGACCGCGGAGCCTTCTGGATGCCCGACGTCGACGACGAGGTCGTCGTCGTCTTCGTGCAGGGTGATTCCCGCATGCCGATCGTGCTCGGTGGGCTGTGGAACGGTTCCAGCCGTCCGCCGGAGACGCTTGCAGCGGCCAACAACCTGAAAGTCGTCCGGTCGCGCAACGGCAACCGCATCGTGCTCGACGACAGCAGCGGGCAGGAGAAGGTCATCATCGAAACGCCGGCCGGCAACCGCATCACGCTTTTCGACGGCGGCGGCAGCGCGGTGACGATCGAGGACATGCACGGCAACACGACGACGATGGCCGGCGGCGGCGTGACCGTACGGACCAGCTCGAAGGTGACGATCGAAGCGTCGCAGGTCGAAGTCACGGCATCGATGGTTCAGGTCAATGCGGCGATGTCGCGTTTTTCGGGCGTGGTCCAGTGCGACACGCTGATCACGAACTCGGTGATCTCGGCGAGTTACACGCCGGGCGCCGGAAACATCAGGTGAGCGATGGACGGCGAGCGACCCCATCATGCGATCGCGCTCGGCGGACCTGCGCGAGGCGACGGCCCGGATGCGCCCGCATTGCTCGCGTTCGATGAATCCGATTTTTTGCGCGCGCTCGACGAACTGCTGCTGTCCGCGTCCTGGCCGGCGCGTGGCTGGCCGCAGCAACTCGCGAACCGTTCGCTCGGCGCGGCGGGCGGCGCGGTCCGCCTGTTCCAGCCTGTTCATCGTCGCTTCAGCCTCGCGCTGCTTGATGCGCACTGCCTGGGATTCGGCGAGCCGCGCCTGGACTCGCGCAAGATAGTCGGCAGCGGCCTCGTGCTGCGGCGATTCATCGGCCCGGACAATCCCGGCTCGGACGACCTGGCGAATCCTCGGCATTGGCAGGGCTGGATGGGCTCCGAGTCCGACGCGCAGGGCTGGGTGACGTTCGCGAGCCGGTCCGCGCTGGAAGCCGATCCCGAAGCGACGCAGGGCGTTGCGGCCCGCACCGGCTCGGCTGCAGTCGATGCACTGCTGGCAGCGCGCAATCAGCGAACCAAGGCGGTCGAACGCACGGTGCCGCTCTGGGTGGCGAAACCGGAACTTGCGCAGGCGACCGGCCGCACGCTGCTGTTTGGCCTGATTCCGACCGCGAGCCCGGCGCAGCAGCGTGCTCAGGCGTCCGAAGTGCAAGCAGAAGTCGCGATCCTGCGCGCGCGCGGCTCGGCGCCGCGCCAGGCCTTCATCGATCATCTCTCGCCCTGGCTGAAGGTCGGCGTGGCCAAGGCGCCCCCGCGCGCCGGTGGCACCTTCGATCGCTCGTGGCTGACGCAGACGCGCATTCCGGATGACGAGGACGAGTTCATCGCCTTCATCGAGCAGCTCGCGTACGAGTTCGATGCCTTCCGTGCCGGCGCGGGGCGCTGGCGCCCGCGGCTGGCTGCGCTGCGCATGTGGCGATTCAATCCGGCGCGGCTCGGCGTCTGGAAGTACGACCGCATCGATCCGGTCGCCTTCCTCGCCGCCTGTGCGCGCGTGGTCCGCAACGACCTGGGCGCCGCCGCCGCGGTGACGATGCCGCATCTGATCGGCCCGGCGCCGCAGTCCTTCGATCCCGCGCCGCCACCGCCCGCCGCAGTGCTGCTCGAGGCGTTGACCGACGAGGCTCTGGCGAGCGTCGAGACGATCGCCGTCGCGCAACCGCTTCCACGCGGCCCTTACGAAGAAGAGGACGCGCGTTACGCGGTGCGCGCTTTCGTGCGTGTCAAAGGCGATGATCCGCGCTCAGGGACAGAATGCCCGCCGCGGCTCGTCTGGAGTGCGCCGTCGCGGCTCTTCACGATCGCGCCGTGGTTCGAGTCGACCGGGCGTCCGCCGCCGCCGATCGCGCTGCCGAAGCTCGATCGTGCCTCGCTCGCGCGACTGAAGCCGAGCACGTCGTTCATGCTGCCGCCCGAGATCCGGCGGCTGGTCAATCCGAACGGCGCGCAGGCCATGCTCGCCGGCAATCCGCGCCGATCAAGCTTCGGGATCGACTGGGTGCTGCAGGTGTCGATGCCGATCATGACCGTGTGCGCGTTGGTTTCGATGACGGTTGTGCTGACGCTGCTCGACTTCGTGTTCCGCTGGATTCCGTTCGCGCAGATCCTGATTCCGCGCATTCGCCGCTGATCGGTCCGACCATGCCGCGCTCCCCATCCTTGATTGCTCCCGCCATCGGCTGGCCGCTGCTGCCGCAGCCGGACGAAAACGGCCGCATCGACTGGCCGACGCTCGAGGCGAGCGTATCCGGGCAGTTGAAGGTCATCCTGGCCACGCGGCCCGGCGAACTGCTGGGCCACCCGGACTACGGCGCCGGCCTGCAGGAGTTCCTGCACGAACCGAACACGCTTGCAACGCGCGCCCGCATCCAGGCGCGCATCGAGGACGCGATCCGGCGCCTCGAACCGCGCGTCGTTCTCGATGCGATCGAGGTCTTCGACGACACCGATGCGGCCGCGGCTGAACTCGGGCGCGTTCGCATCGAGATTCATTACCGACTGCGCCGGACCGGTGTCGCACGCACGACCGGACTGACGCTGGCGCTGGCGGGAGCCTGAGATGCCTCTTCCCGTGCCGAACCTCGACGATCGCGGCTTCGACGACCTTGTCGCCGACCTGGTGGCGCG
>Ga0105101_10001024_pt1 | contig 12076 bp, 16 predicted proteins | sample PPLLak21cMay2015_2_FD_87037 | JGI IMG/M metagenome (GOLD analysis project Ga0105101, IMG submission 87037) | Freshwater sediment microbial communities from Prairie Pothole Lake near Jamestown, North Dakota, USA - PPLs Lake P8 Core (1) Depth... | ecosystem: Environmental > Aquatic > Freshwater >...
ACATAAGGCCGTCAGCCTGTCCGGTTTCAACTATTCCTATTTTATTAGGTATCTCGGAAATAGCTTTCTCCTGGCACAGGTAGCTGCAGGCGCCGCAGCCGTGGCATAATTCAGGAAAGGTGAGGACATACTCTCCCATCACCGCGATAGCATGATAGGCGCACACCTCGGCGCATCTGCCGCAGCGAGTGCATTTATCTTTATTTATCTCCGGCACCGGTATCGAGACCGCTTCACTCCGGGTGATGGTCGGTTTGAGCAAGATGTGGTCATTCGGTTCTTCAACATCACAATCCAGAAGCTGTACCTTAACCCTGTCTTTCAAGGAAAGAGCCAGGCTGGTAGCCACGAGAGTCTTACCGGTTCCACCTTTACCGCTGGCAACGGATATTATCATTTATGTTTTTAGTCCCTTACCATTCTCGTCCCGCATTTGGGGCAACCGGTGTTATAACAGGGTGTTCCAGGTTTATGGGGCTCTTTGTGACCGCAGCTCGGGCAAACACAATTCCCCCCGGGACCAGCCCCAGGCCGGTTGCCCTGCATCCTGCCCCCTCTTTGGGTGGCATTACGCGGCGGGCCCATTCCATCTCCTCTTGGCATAGCGTCACCTCCCGTTTTAAGTGTTGCTAGTGTTAAGTTAAAAACACCTACATCCCGGTCTTCCGTCCCATCCCTTGACCGGCGCCGCCACCCATGCCTCGACCCATGCCGCGTCCCATCCCCCGGCCCATACCGCGGCCCATCCCCATACCGCCGGCGGCTCCGGGACCCGTACCCATGCCGAAGTGGTCCGGCACATTAGCTTGCTGCGACGCCGAATAAGTGCCCAGTTTATATTGGGAGATTGCATCCTGGACTTTTCCAGTAACACCGGTGATTACCTTTACTTTGGATGCAGCAAACACTCCGTGAGCATTCGGCCCGCAGTTACCGGTAAGAACAGCCTCGACACCTTCTTTAATCACCATTTGTGCTGCCGCTATACCAGCCCCACCGGCGGCCATAGCACTGGCATTATCGATAGCACTAAATTTCATCGTTTCCGGGTCGGCAATGATGAGATACTGGCACCGTCCAAAGCGGGGATCAACATCGGCATCCAGACTTTTACCAGTGGCAGAAATCGCTATTTTCATTTTTTCTCCTTGATTTTTACCACCGAGAGTTTTCCTATCTCGGCATCTATTTCCTTCAATTCGTCTCTTAACGCCTCGGCCTGTCCTTTCAGGAACTCCAGTTCCTGCTCGCGGTTCATCGCCGGCGCAAACGGCTGGTATCCCGAAGCACCATAACGGGGAAATCCGTAAGGCACCCGGCGGCGCGCCCTGAATGGCCACCAGGCAATGCCCCTGCCGGCGGGATTGCAGTATCCCCTGCCTCCGCCTGTCATTGGCCCCATCCCGTCAGGGCCGGTACCATTAAATCCTGGCATGATACACCTCCTGTTATTTATTACAATATTTTTCGTAATTTAGTTCAGGTTCTCTCAGAACGGGATCATTTTTTAGGATCGAGGTCATTCATTCTGGACTCAATTTCCCCCAGTTCTTCCTTGATCGCTTCCGCCCGGTTCTTCATGTAGTTAAGTTCATCTTCTTTAGTCATCCCGGCCGGGTAAGGCGCATGCCCGGAAGCGGGCGGCGTCCCGGAATAAAAGGGCCTCGGCTGGCTAAACCCGGCTATAGGTGCCGCTGGGCCGATGTAGTAACCGCATCTGGGTAGACCGCCTCGGCCTCTTCCCACATAAGGCCAGGGGGGCGAACTCCCGCGGAAACCTAGCCCCATACCTCCACCTCCACCTCCTCGGCGACCGGAACCTCTTCCCCGATTAGAATTAAACAACATTTATTTTACCTCCTATTAATTATCTATTAATTTCACTTTTTCCTACTTCAATATTGTAATCTGGCGGATACCTTTAATCTGTCGGTAAGTAGCCCCTTCAGTTACGCACCTTAATGCGGCTTCGTAATCAATGACCCTGGTACCTGATATAGCGTCGACGCGGTAGTTAAAAAGCACACGAGACAAAGGAGTGGTATCGCCAAGTATAACCACATAAGCTTTTTGGCTGCACAGCTCCAACAACTGCTCTAAAGTGTGATTAGTGAACGCAGTCCCGGTTATACCGACAACATCAGCACGGGGAATAAGGTGCTTGGCTTCTGCTTCGGAATAATCCCCTTCACGGGGATTCTTTTCAATAACCCAAAGCTCTTTGGCGGTTTTTTTAAGCTGTGTTATAAACGGGAAATGACCAACGATGGCAATGTTCTTTCCTTCTCCCTTTGAAGCGATAAGATCCCTGGCATTCAGGTTTTGACATTCTTCCTCATTAATTTCCAGGAGCGAGTTGATCGTTGCCATCCCAATAGCCGCTTCATAAAGGCTTGCTGATTTAGCCATTCTCGTAAGGTCGTCGGCCGTTCTTTCCATAAGTGAGCCGGCTTCCTGTACGGGTCTGGTATCATGATAAAGGCCGGCTTCATGAGGTGTAGATGCGAGTCCGCAGTAACGGGTCCTCACTGCCGTTTGAAAAGGTCCCATGCATATTTCTTTTACCGGTGCTTCACAGTTTATGGTTGAGAGTAACTCATCGATTATTTTCATGATTAGTTTACCTGCTTAATCTCCCCCTAAATTGTTTACCGCGACCATAACCGCCGCGGCGCAGGCCGGGTGGGAAAAGCGGCATGATACTCGGCGTATCGCATTCCGGGCAATTCTCGGGTGGGGCAGATATCATCCTTTCAAAAGGCACATCCCATTCGTGACCCTGCAAACACCGGAAACGGCGTACCGCCATCTCGAAGTTGCCGCCCTCGATGCGTATTGCCTTCCCGTTTAATAAAGCATCGGCTATTTTCTGCCGGGCGGTATCCAGAAGGCGCGAAAAAGTGCTGCGCGATATGCTCATCTTATCGGCGCATTCTTCCTGTTCCAGTCCTTCTAAGTCTTTAAGACGGATTGCCTCCGCTTCTTCCACTAGAAGCTGCAATTCCTCAAGCTCGGCCATCCTTACACCGGCAGGTTTGAAATATGTAACTGCCGGTATAGAACTGACCTTACGCCATAATTGCCGTCTTCCCATTCGTGATCACCTCTTATTATGAACTAATGCGCTATATATTATTATATTGCACCTATGCTCAATATCAGAATACAACTTTCCTGTATTTTTGTCAAGACCACTTTAAATGATAAAAATTAAGAAATTTAGTGATATTCTCTTTGTTGGGCGTGTCCTGAACCCCGCCAACGTAGGTAAGCACCCATTGCATTGCGCCAAAACTTCTTTGGTTTTCCTTCATGACTACCCTAACACATTATTCATACTGCAATTCTAAAGAATAAAAAGCAGGGACATCGACGAAACGGGGCAACTTTCAGGCATACAATAGACGCAAGGAAAATCTAACGGGCCTCAACGGTTTAACATATTGCAATGAGTGGTCCCGAGGGGGAGGCAGCTTAGCGGTGTGTTATTATCTGGTCGAGGCGGGAAAAGTAATTGCCGTAAAAAAAGTAGATTGTTGAGTAACATTTGCTTGTTTTGTGTGATTTGCCACAAACGTTGCATTAGAGGTGACGAGAACATGCCATGCTGGCATTGACGCCAGCATTTACCATCCGGTTGTCTTATAGAACTGCCCATTATCCATACTAGCCGATAAAGAGGCTTTTTACTGTCATAACGCAGCCAGATAAAGTGCGAACAGTGTTTCTTAGAGCACGAAACAACAAGATAAGGAGTATATAAGGCTAAATAGCAACTATGTAAGCCGTAAATCAAACTTGATAAGACCCCGAAGCAATTCGGCCGGATATAATAGGATACTATAGCTAGGGATACTCGCAGCAAACAGCATTAATCACTACATAGAAACCTCCTGAGCGGTGAAGATAATAGCAACTAAAGGTAATAAAACAGGTGATACGGATCCGTTATCGCTGGGCTGGCAGCCGGTCCGTTAATAAATTACCCCACACGGGATGATTATTTAAGATTTGGCCTGTTACAAGGAGGGGTCTTTACGTTGGTGATGGTGGTTGCGGCGTTGATAGTGGTGTTATCTGGCCGTTGGTTTTCAGAGGGTGTACTTTATCCTGGAATTCTCGTATCATCTTTGCTCCCTTCAGATCGCCTTTCTCAAGAAAGTCTTGATAAATTTTTTCACGAGCCTGCTCTGGGGTTAATCCCTCGGTCTTTAGAGTGCCTATACGGAACCAGTACCAAATCTCCGCTTTCTTCATTTCTGCTTCTACGCCCAACCTTATAATAACATTACGTTCTTCGTCAGAAAGTGTATCGGGTTTGACCCGCTCTTTCCGTTCATTTTCCATGTCTGTCGCGAGCACCTGGTGAAATAATGCCATCATTTTGTTATCCTCTTCGATTCCGGCATCTTCTTCCTCGCGGTATTTCATGTTCTCCCACAAATAGCGCTTGAGTGCAAAGTAGATATCTTCGAATTTCCCCTTATGTTTTATGAGGTGGTCTGAAACCAGCAGAGCTAATTCTAGGGCTATATGAAGTATATTGTCGGCATTTGCATGTGTTGAGAAATAATATTTACCGGTCATTAATCGCTTTAATCCATGGGGTTGGGCCAGAATGGTCTCGAGCCGCTCTTTCTTAATTCCCCACACCCTGGCAAACAACTCGATATTTTTATCTCGGTCCGCTGCTGTCTTTTTTAAGAGACTCTGAACGTAGGCATATCGATGTCCTAAATCAGGGTCCTTCTTCCATTGCTGGTGGTACCTGCGAATTGTCTCGATCTTGACACCTACGTCCTCAGAAATTTCACTCAAGGGAATTTTGTCTGAGAACATCTCGAAGCTCCGGCTGCGCGCGGACTTTCCCCTTCCGTCAACCTTGATGGGGTATTTCCTCCTTTTCCGTCTGAACACCCGGGTTAATTTCATTCGATTAACCTCCTCAATTTCAGAATTCTCCTTTGAAGTTGCCAGGAAATTTGGCCGATTATATTATTAATGAATGTCTGTGTGATCGTTGAGCGCACCTGCCTAGATTGAGGACTGGCGATCCATTTAGACATTACTAGGGGCGCTATCGTCATTAGTCTTTTTCTTCTTTTTTGCTCGCGCTTTTGCTGCCATTGACCTCATAGACATTTCATCCACTTCTTTATCATGCAGACAATATGCCAGAAAAACCATCTGCATATCCTCTATTGACATGTCGGTCCAAGGTTCCGCCCGGCTGATGAGACGGACACCCCGTTCCTTCAATCCCAAAATCACAATGAGAAAGTGCATGGGATATTCACAGTCTATGTTTTTCAATGAAATGATGAACACGAAATCGAATTTGTGCTGCTCGGCGTCCCGAAATAGGCGCCCTAATTCTTTCTTGCCAGAGTGTCTAGGCAAAGGGGTGGCGTCCCGATACTCCATGATTTCCGTAAATCCTTTTAATGCCACCCAGGCACGAAGATTAGCAACTTGTTCCTCGTCAGCGTCTTTCACATATATGGCTGCCTTCATCTTTCATTAACCTCCTTGGTTGTTGTCTTACTTTTATCAGTCTCGCTTACAGATCGTGTCATCACTCATCACCTTTTCGCACCGAAACCAAACTGGGAACTGATTGGTTTTGGGTAACATGTGGAACTGCCCTCTTGATAATTTCGAGAAACATCGGGTCGCTACCAGAAAGCCGTTTGTCGTTGTGGATACAGGTCACGGCAAATTTACTAAAGTCAGATATTGACTTTTGATACTTTATAGCCACCTTAGTGCCCCGCGTACTCTCCAAACTCAATAGCCATCGGTAATACTTCTTGTCAAGATTGATGATAAAGGGTATGATTCAATAGGTCTAAAGCAGAAAATACACACGGAATTATGTGCATTTTGTATCGATGTGGACCGGCAAACGGGTTGAACAAGCACTATTCCATTGGGGGAAATGGAGGCGCTCGCTCGTCCTGCAATGGCTTGACGTTGATATAGACTGGGAACTGTTATCTCAGAGTCAACTCAGGAGTAAATCGACGAATGAGTTGCGCGCGCTCGAACTCCTGCCCTGTATACAATTGCAAGTCTACTGGATTTGTTGTATTATCTCCGATTACAGTTTTGACGATTCCAGTCCCTACCGGGAAATTCGTATGCCTAATTGGCTTTGGTCCAGGTATCGCAGCGTCGTCAAAGACTACGGGATTGATCTTAGGCATGCAAGCAACCGTGTGTATCCTCCCGAAGTATGGACTGAAGACGATGGGATCACAGGAGTTGATGTTGATAAATTCGACTACTCGCAAGTACACTTATACCATCCTCAGGACATTCAGTACGACACAAATATTCCTGCCGTTCTTCAAAACAGAGATAAACCGGAAGCATTCCACGCCTGGGAAACGTATGATACTATCTCGCTATCTTCTAGTCATGAACTTTACGGTATTCTCAAGGGACTTAAAGGTAGACCACAAGAACACCGTAAGAGACGAGGAAGAAAAGCTCACTACTCGGATCGCTTGGCGGTCCGTTGTGCTCTCTTGAAAGATAAAAAAGGCATGGCTGATTATGAGATTGCCCTCAAATTTAATCTACCAACTAAACGGTATTATTCAAGCAACCAGAGCGATACCGTAAGACACTTGGTGGAAAAAGGTAGAAGACTGCTTGAATCGGTGGAGTTAAGCTGGCCTATTTAAAAAAGAACCGTCAAACGAGAGATTACAACCTGATTCTCACCAGTACAATATTAAGCCCTGTTATTCCGAGCAAATACACAACTGGCTAAGTCGGTTTTTAGCGTACCTGTTGCCAAGTAACGCAATACCACCCCCGCTACCAAAGAGATTAACGAAGCCCACTTGGAAGATGGTGGGCTTTTTTCATTACTTTCTCTTCACAACTCCAACATATTTTTCAAATTGCATCTGGGAAATCAACTATTCCTTCTATTCCACGATTCTCACTTTTAGTCACTTGCGGGTCCAGTTAATCTTGACAAATATTTGATGAAGCAGTAATATAGATAATGAGCATATGCTCATTACTCAGGAGCGAAAGATATGTCCAGACCGCCCAAGTGCCGCAGAGTAGAATTTCTTCCTAATGTGACTTTCTTCAAACCTGCGGGTATACCGTTAAGAGACCTCGCGGAAGTCTGCATGTCCATAGAAGAGGCTGAAGCGGTGCGTCTGAAAGACCTTGAAGGACTGGAGCAGGAGCAGGGAGCGGAAAAGATGAATATCTCCCGCCCCACTTTCCAGCGGATACTGGCATCGGCGCGACAAAAGATAGCTGATGCGCTTCTCAATGGCAAAGCGATCAGGATTGATGGCGGTAACTTCGAAATGACCTGGCGCCGGTTCCGCTGTCATAGAGGGCATGAATGGGAATTGGAAACACCGGTTAGCGTGCCGCCCGAACATTGTCCCAAATGCCGTCTGCATGACGTCCAGCCGGTAATGCCCGGAGTAAAAGGCTCGTCAGGAGGGCGCTGGAGCAAAAATGAGGAAAAAAATGAGCCATGAGCACTTTTACCACCGTTGAGCATCATAAGACCGGGATTTTGCCCGGCGATGGAAAGAGGAGGTAACGGTATGGAACGCCGGTTTTTATGTAAGCGATGCCGGTATGTCTTCGACATGGAAATTCCCGGCGATTCTTCCCGGGGGACAGAGGTACGCTGTCAAAAATGCGATAGTGCCGATGTCATAGAAGCCCCTGCCTGGGCGCCACTCGGCTCCGGCTCGAATATTTTTGAAAATGATATCTGGGAATACCAGTGCCAGCAATGCCGGAATACCTTCAAACTGCCAATTCCCAAAAGCCCGGAGGAGGATAAAGGCCGGAGATGCCTTTTCTGTAACAGCGCGCACCTGCACCTGTTGACCGGCGCCGGAGCCATGCCGCTATATTGCGGCTGATAAGACTTATTGAGGCCGTGCGCCTAATTAAATAAAAATACAGGAGGTGAAAGATGTCTGGAAGGAACTTAACAGGACGCGGACGTTCAGGCGGGGCGGGGATGGGCTTTAGAGGCAGCTCTCCGCCTTATCCCTATATGGGCCGGGGTCGAGGCGGGCTGCCCCGTTGCCAGTATCCCGGAGCTATCCCGAATATGGCTCGCATGACGCGTGAACAGGAGCTTGAGCTCCTGAAAGCACAAGCCGGGGAAATGAAAAAAGATCTGGACGGAGTAGAATCCCGGATACGTGAACTTGAAGTAAATAAAAAGGAGTAAACGATGAAAATTGCGATTACGGCTAATGCCCCTAACCTCGATGCAGATATCGACCCGCGCTTCGGCCGGTGCCAGTGCTTCATCATCGCCGATCCGGACACAATGGTATTTGAGACCTTGGAGAACTCCGGTGCCGCAGCGGGCGGCGGAGCAGGCATAGCCACGGCCCAGACTCTTACCGGTAAAAACATCGAAGCAGTGCTTACCGGTAACTGCGGCCCCAATGCTTACGAGGTGCTGGCGGCTGTTAATATCAAGGTGGTCACCGGAGTGTCCGGCAAAGTGCGGGAAGCTATCCAGAGCTATAAATCCGGTAAGCTTAAAGCCAGCTCCCAGCCTAATGTTGCCGGGCATTTCGGCACGGGCGGAGGGGGCATGGGGCGCGGCAGGGGTATGGGCAGGCGATAAGAACCGCAAATATTTTTTGGAGGTGAAATATGCCCAGGGGAGATGGAAAAGGTCCGCCTGCCGGACGAGGTCAAAGAGGGGGCAGGATGCAGGGCAACCAGGCAGGAGCGGGACCCGGTGGTAACTGCGTGTGCCCCGGCTGCGGGGAAAAAGTGCCCCATAAGCCGGGAACGCCGTGCTACTCCGTAAGCTGTCCCAAGTGCGGCACGAAAATGATAAGAGGGTAGGATGATTATCTCGGTAGCCAGCGGCAAAGGGGGTACCGGCAAGACTTTGGTAGCAACCAGCCTGGCCCTCTCCCTGAAAGACAGGTGCAGGGTGCAGCTGCTCGATTGTGATGTCGAGGAGCCCAACGACCATATTTTCTTAAGGCCGGTCATCGCGGGGAGCGAAGCGGTATGCATTCCTGTTCCCCGGGTGGATGAGACCAAGTGCACTCACTGCGGCAAGTGCGCGGAAGTCTGCGCTTACCATGCCATCGTGGTTTTTTCAAAACACGTACTCATCTTTCCGCATCTCTGCCATGGCTGCGGCGCCTGTAGCTATCTTTGCCCGGAAAAGGCTATTACGGAAATAGGAAAGGAAATCGGCGTTGTTGAGTCCGGGTACGCAGATAGTATTGATTTCGTTCAGGGAAAGCTGAGCGTGGGTGAGGCTATGCCGGTGCCGGTCATCCGGAAGGTGAAAGAACAGGTGGATCAGGAAGGTATTTCAATCATAGATGTGCCTCCCGGGACTTCCTGTCCCGTCGTAGAATCGATAAAGGGCGGCGATTTCTGCCTGATGGTGACCGAACCCACTCCCTTCGGACTGAACGACCTTATTTTAGCGATAGAAACGGTAAAGACACTCGGAATCCCCTGCGGTGTGGTCATCAACCGTGTCGGAGATGGTGATGGGAAAGTGGAAGAGTATTGCTTGAGAGAAAATTTGCCAATACTCCTTACCATCCCGCTGGATAATGAGATCGCCCGTCTTTACTCCAGAGGAGTGACTCTGGCTGAAGGGATGCCGGAGTGGAAGGCGAAATTCACCGGGCTTTATGACCGTATTCAGGAGATAGTGGATGAAAGAAGTCGTTGTCTTAAGCGGTAAGGGCGGCACCGGTAAGACCAGCGTCGTCGCTTGCTTCGCCGCTCTGGCGAAGAACAGTGTATTGGCGGACTGCGATGTTGACGCCGCTGACCTTCACCTGTTGCTCCAGCCGGTTATCCGTGAGAAGTATGATTTCTGGAGCGGGCAGGTAGCCTTGATTGATGAAGATAAGTGCACACAGTGCGGCTTATGCCAGGATGTTTGCCGTTTTAAGGCCATCAAGGATTTTAGAGTAGTTTCAGTTTCATGCGAAGGATGCGGGTTCTGCGCCCGTATATGTCCTGCCGGGGCTATCACGATGAAGGAAAATATGGCCGGGCAGTATTTTATCTCTGATACCAACTATGGCACGCTTGTGCATGCGCGATTGGGAATCGCCCAGGAGAATTCCGGCAAGCTGGTGGCTCTGGTCAGGCAAAAAGCGAGGGCGCTGGCGGAAAAGCAGGCGGCTGAATACATAATTAGCGACGGCCCGCCGGGTATAGGCTGTCCCGTTATTTCTTCGCTGTCCGGGGCCAGCCTGGCTCTTCTGGTTACCGAACCTACACTTTCGGGGATACATGACCTGGAGCGCGTCCTTGAGGTTTGCCGCCATTTTGACGTGCCGGCTCTGGTATGTATCAATAAATATAACATTAACGAGGATAACACATACCGGATTGAGAATTATTGCCGCTGTCAGGGGGTGGATGTCATTGCCAGGATACCATTTGATAAGGTGGTAACCGAAGCCATGGTACACGGCCTGCCGGTGGTCAAATATTGCGATGGGAAAGTAAGCCGGCAGATAAACCTGCTCTGGCAAAACGTTGTTGAGAGATTGACAGTTAGAAAAGGAGAACATCATGCCGATATACGAGTATAAGTGTAAATCCTGCGGTCAGGTTTCCGAAGTATTAGTTCAAGGCTTCTTTAGCCCACAAACCCCCAGGTGCCCCAGCTGCGGGCAGGACATGGAAAGGCGACTATCGTCTCCGAGCCTGGTAACGGAAAGGGGCAGCCATGGAGGTAAAACCTGCTGCGGGCGCGAGGAAAGGTGTGAGAAACCGCCCTGCTCGAGTGGCGAAAGATGCCACCGGCATTAAGGGGGGTATTGAGGTGGCTAAACAAGAGACTTATGACCTCGAGCCAAGGTATTCGACCAATGAAATATCAGGTAAATGTCTCAAATGCCTGAGCGAGCAGGAATTGAACAGCTGCCTCAGGCAGTTGCTGCGTGAAGATGGCATAAATCCAGATGTTCAGCATAAATACGAGGCCCTGGTAGCCTTTCTGCAATCACCTGAATCAAAGCAACTTCGCGTGGAATCGGAGCGGTACCTGTCCGAAGGTAAACAGGTATCGGTAAGAATTTCTATCATTGAAGACCGGCCAAAATACGAGTTAATAATAAAGTAAAGGAGTAGAGTAGCTATGAAAATTGCTGCCATATCTGAAGACGGAGTCACTATCAGCCAGCACTTCGGCAGGGCGCCGCTGTATGTGGTGGTCACGGTAGAAAACGGGAAAATCGTGAGCAAGGAAAAGAGGGATAAAGCAGGGCACCACACTTTTTCCGGCGGCCAGCACCCCGAGACAGCGCCCGGAGAAAAGCATGGTTATGATACCGGAGCACAGTCAAGGCATGCCGCCATGGCCCAGAGTATTGATGACTGTAAAGTGCTCATCGCCGGGGGCATGGGGTGGGGCGCCTACGACAGCCTGAAAAGCCGCGGCATTGAAACGGTAGTCACCGATGTTGAAAGCATCGATGAGGCCGTCAAGCTCTATCTTGATGGCAAACTGCCCAATCTCATGGCGCGGCTGCACTAAAGGTATAAAATGGCAAAGGCAATTGAAGTTACAGGACTCACCAAGTATTATCAAGGCCTGGTCGCCGTCGACAGCATCAGTTTTGATGTAAATGCCGGAGAGGTCTTCGGTTTCCTCGGGCCAAATGGCGCTGGTAAGACGACAACCATCCGGATGCTCACCGGATTATCCAAGCCTACGGCCGGCAGCGCCCGCGTCCTTGACTGCGATATCGCCACGGAGATCGTCAAGGCAAAAAAAGAGTTCGGAGTCGTGCCGGAGCAGTCCAATATGTATGATGAACTCAGCGGTCTGGAAAACCTCATATTCATGGGGCAGCTTTACGGCATACCTCGCCTTGAACGCCGGGCCAGAGCCGAGGAGCTCCTGAAGACGTTCGGGCTCTTCGAGAGAAAGGACTCCAAATTCGCCGCCTATTCACGGGGGATGAAGCGGGCCCTGACGATTGCCGCCGCCCTCGTGCACAAGCCACGCCTGCTTTTTCTTGACGAACCTACCGTAGGTCTGGACGTAGTGGCGGCACGCTCCCTG
>Ga0105101_10001026_pt1 | contig 12070 bp, 11 predicted proteins | sample PPLLak21cMay2015_2_FD_87037 | JGI IMG/M metagenome (GOLD analysis project Ga0105101, IMG submission 87037) | Freshwater sediment microbial communities from Prairie Pothole Lake near Jamestown, North Dakota, USA - PPLs Lake P8 Core (1) Depth... | ecosystem: Environmental > Aquatic > Freshwater >...
CGCATGAGCTCGAAATGCGGCTCGCGCAGCAGGTGCGAGACGTTAGTCCGGGTGCCGGTGTAGAAATTGTCTACACAGAGCACGTCCTTGCTGAGAGCGAGCAAGCGCTCGCACAGGTGCGAGCCGATGAAACCGGCTCCCCCGGTAACGAGCACCCTGTCTTCAGCAAGCGTCCGCACGCGTGACCCCTCCATGGGACGCTACTCAGTGGACGAAAGAGCGCGATTATACCGGGGGCGCTATGCTACGCGCCCCATGAGCGATGCTAAGCGTCTGATCGTCCCGATCGTCGGCAAGGTCTCACCTAGAGAACGCGCCGAGTTGCTCCAGCAACGTCCAGTCACCATCTGGCTTACCGGCCTCAGCGCATCAGGTAAGTCGACGCTCGCAACAGAACTCGAGAGACGACTGGTCGATGCGCGAAGGCCCTGCTACCTGCTCGACGGCGACAACATCCGCACGGGCATCAGCCGCGATCTGGGCTTCGGGCCCGAGGACCGGCACGAGAACATCCGGCGCATCGCCGAGGTGGCGCGGCTGATGAACGAGGCAGGGCTCGTCGCCATCACCGCGTTCATCTCGCCCTATCGCGCCGATCGCGCCATGGCGCGCTCGGTGGTCGGCGCGGAGCGCTTCATCGAGGTGCACGTCGCGGCGCCGCTCGAGGTGTGCGAGAAGCGCGATCCGAAGGGCTTTTACGCGAAGGCGCGGCGCGGCGAGATCGCGGAGTTCACCGGGGTGTCGGCGCCGTACGAGGCGCCGGGGGCGGCGGACCTGGTGATCGAGACCGCGCAAGCTTCGGTAGAGTCGTGCGTGCAGCGGCTGTTCGACGCGGTCATGTCGAAGATCCGCGCCGCGTAGGCGATGGCGCCGCGCCCGCTGCTCGCGATCGGCGCGCCACGCAGCGGCTTTTCGCTCCTCATCAGCGTGCTCATCGAGCTGCGCATCGCCGCCGGCGTGCGCGCGACGAGGCGCCAGCGGGTGCTGCGCGCGATGGAGGGCACGCTCGGGCGCGTGGTCGCCGACCGCATCGAGGCGGTGTTTCGCGACGCCGGCCTGGGCGGGAAGCTTCTCTACAACGACAACTTCAAGCGCCTCACCGGCGGGCCGCGCTGGCTCGAGCCCGAGGGCGTGGTGTTCCGCAAGTATTTCGGGGTGCCCGGCATGGGCGACTTCACGGTGCTGACCCGGCACCCGGCGGTGCTGCTCGAGGCCGATGAAGTGGTGCACTCGCATACGGGGGCCGGCACCTGGCCTGGGCTTGCACCCTTCGCCGGCCACCTGCGCTTCGCGTCGGTGCGCAATCCCTTCGGCATCCTCAACTCGGCCGTGTTCTCGATCAATGCGCTCACCAGCGAGTACCTGCAGCGAAAGTATCCGTCCGGGCACGACGCCGAGCCGCTGCGGCAGCGGCTCGCCGAGTACAAGCTCACCGACCGGCGGTTCTTCGCCAGCCTCGCCAAGCACCTGGCGCGCGAGCTGGAAGCCTATCTCCCGCACCGCGGCCGCTACACCGAGATGCGTTGGGAGGACCTGATCCAGCAGCCGGCGCCGACCATGGTGCGGCTTGCCGCGGCCGCGCAGACGCCGGTCTCGGAGGCGGCCGCGGGCCGGATCTGGAAGCGCATCGGCTATCGCAACCTCACCGGCGCGCACCGGCACAATTTCCGCGAAGGGCACGGGCGCGTGGGCGACTGGAAACGCTGGCTCGTGGACGAGCACCTCGAGATGGCGCGCGCGGCGGGGCTCGGGCCGCTGATGCGCGAGCTGGGGTACGATCCGGCCGAGCGCATCGATCCCGCGTCGCACACGCCGTTCCAGCGCAAGGTGGCCGCGGCGCTCGCCGCCGGGCAGGTGCTCGACGAGACCGAAGACCGCGACCTTTTCACTTTTGCCTTCAACAAGACCAACATCGATTTCTCGCAGTTCGGCTTTCGCATCGGCGAGTGGCGCGCGCACACGCGCATCGAGCGCTCCTGCTTCACCGACGAGGCGCTCGAGGGGCGCGTCTCCGATGCCGCCGAGTCGGCGTGCGCGGCGATGAACGGCTTCCTCGACGAGTTCCTGGCGCTCGACTTCGACCGCGAGGACCCGGTCGCGCTGCTCGATGCGCACCGCGGGCGGCTCGATTCCGGGCGCTTCGACGAGGCGCGCAAGGCGATCGTTGCGGCGCTTCCCGAGCCGCGGCGCTCGCTGCTCTCATGGCTGCGCCGATGACGCGCGAGCTGGTCATTGCCGAGAACGCGGCCGAACCGGCGAATGGCGACTTGCTGGCCTTTCTCGACGCGGACGCCACGGTCGTCGCGCCTCCCGGCCCGCCGCTGCCGCTCTTCCTCATCTCCATCCCCAAGTCGGGCACCCATCTCCTCTACGAGCTCGCGCGCGCGCTCGGCTACCGCGACGGCGTCGTCTGCCCCGACTCGCCCGCCGCGGGCACGTGGTACTGCATCGAGTTCTCGAACTCGCACACGCGCGCCGCGGACTTCCTCGTCGACACGACGCGACGCGCCGCCTTCGGCAACAAGCACCACCCCTTCTTCCGCTCGCCGGCGCTCTTCATCTACCGCAACCCGCGCGACATCCTCGTCTCGGAGTCGAACTGGTTCCACAAGGCGAAGAACAGCCCGCTCGCCGGCTACCTGAGCTCGCTCCCGCAGGAGGAGCGCCTGCAGCGCCTCGCCGACGATCCCTGGCTGCTCGGCTCCATCCGCGAGCGCGTCGGCGCCTTCATCCCCTGGCTCGACTTCCCGAACGTGATCCCGCTCTCCTTCGAGGAGCTGGTCGGCAGCCGCGGCGGCGGCAGCGACCGGGCGCAGCTCGACCTGATCTGGTCGCTGCAGCTCAAGCTGCGCATCCCGGGCCGGCCGGCCGACATCGCGCGCAAGGTGTTCAACCCGGAGAGCCCCACCTTCACCGAAGGGCGCATCGGCGCCTGGCGCGAGCAGCTCACGCCGAAGGTGAAGGACAAGCTGCGCACGCTCGGCAGCGACTACCTCGAGATCTACGGCTACGCCGATGATGCGACCGCGGTTCCGTCGCGCGCCGAGGAATTCCGGCGGCGGCCGCTGCGGCTTGCCGATGCGGACTTCTCGGCAACGCCGATTGCCGTCGATATGGGATACCTGCGCCACAACATCGTGCTTTACCGTCAGCGCTACCACGCGGTGCCGCACGCCTTCGGCGCGGTCGACCTCAAGCGGCACGTGCCGTTCGGCGTGAAGACGGCGGACTCGCTCGACGAGGCGCGCTTCGCCGTGGTGCGCCGCCGCCTGCTTTTCGGCCCGCTCTGGCGGCTGTGGGCGCGGGCGCTGGCGCTGCTGCGCCGCGCGTGAGCAAGCCGCTCTACCTCTCCGAGTATCCGTCGTTCGGCGACTTCGACCGCGAAGCCCTGCGGCGCCTGATCCGGCGCGCGGGCCGGCCGGGCGCCCGCATGGCCGAGGTGGGGAGCTGGCTCGGGCAGGGCAGCACGCAGGTCTTCATCGAGGAGCTGCGCCCGCTCGACGGCCGCCTAACCTGCGTGGACACCTGGGAGGGCTCGCCCAACGTGGTCCGCCACCAGGAGCTGGCGCGCGATTTCGACCTCTTCGCCACCTTCCGCCACAACGTCGCCCATGCCGGCGACGCCGTCATCGCGCTGAGGATGGAAAGCGGCGGCGCCGCGGCCACCATCGCCGACGGCTCCCTCGACCTGGTATTCCTGGACGGCGACCACTCGTACAGCGCCACCTCGCACGATATCCGCGCCTGGCGGCGCAAGCTGGCGCCCGGGGGCATCCTGTGCGGCCACGACTGCGAGGCACGGCTTACGTGGCTCAACCGCCGGCGCATGGCGGCGAGCCGGGACCTGGACACCATCCCGGTGCGCCGCGGCCCTTTCGCGGTCAATCACCCCGGCGTGGTCGTCGCCGTGCACGAGTCGTTCGGCCGCGCGGCGCATCTCTGGGCGGAGGAGCCGATCGAGCTGGCCGACGGCCGGCGCGGGCGCTCGAGCCTCTGGGACGTCCGGCTCTAGAGCACCCGGCTCGCCGCCCGCCGCGCGAACAGCCAGAGGAAGAGCTTCACCCGGCGCCCCGGCGAGATATCGCGGTCGAGAAGGGTCGCGTTGAAGAAGCCCTCTGGAATGGAAATGCTGCTTGCGTCGATCGCGCGGCCCTCTATTGCGGCGCGCATGCGCGCGGCGGCCGCGCTGCGCTCCTGCCGCAGGCGGAGGAAGGTCTCGTCGTCGGCGAAGCGGCCGCGGTTGCCGTAGATCTGGTCGAAGTCGCCCTTGCCGGTGCGGAAATGCATGTGCTCGAAGATCACGTCTTCCAGGTAGACGATGCGCGGGTGGCCGCGCCATTCCAGGCGCTTGAAGACGTCGAGCAGGTGCTGGTCGATGAAGGCGCCCACATAGGCGCGCGGAAACGGATCGGCGAGCAGCTCGCACGTCCGGCGCGAGAGGATGGGGAAGGAGCTGAGCCGCCTGCCCTTGAAGAGATCGTTGGGATAAGCGAGGTAGACCTGGTCCTGCATGGCCGCGTGCAGCTCGCGGAGCTTGCGGTCCCAGCCGCGCGTCTGGATGACGACGTCGTCGTTGCCGAGGATGACGATGTCGCCGCGCGCGGCCTCGAGGCAGGCGCTGTTGTACTCGCCCATCGAGGCGCGCGGGCCAATGATCGTCTTTACATGCAATCCTTCCACGGACAATGCATGACTGGCGGAATCATCCTCATCGGCATAGAAGATCACTTCGACGAGGTCCGGGCGCTCGCTCCTCGCCAGCACGCTCTCGAGGAAGCGGCGCGCGAGCTCGGCGCGCCCGCGCGTGGGAACGAGGAGCGAGAGCCGGTAATCGGTGCCGCGCGCGCCGCGGCCGGCGATGCGCTCGCGGTAGCGCGCCACCACCTCGCCTGCCGGCCCGGAGTCCACGACGCGGCCGAAATCGAGGCAGATCGCCTCCTCGCAGAGCGCCTCGATCTCTTCCATGTCGTGCGAGACGAGGAGAAGGGTCCCGCCTCGCGCCTTGAAGTCGCGCAGCGCGTCCCGGCACTTGCGCTGGAAGCGCGCGTCGCCGACGGTGAGCACCTCGTCGACGAGCAGCACGTCGGCCGGCGAGTGGATGATGATGGAGAAGCGCAGCCGCGCGATCATCCCGGCGGAGTACTTGCGCAGCGGCCGGTCGAGGCTGCCCTGCATCTCGGCCCACTCGGCGATGCTGTCGAGGCGCTCGCGGATGTCGCGCATCGACATGCCGATCACCGCGCCGTAGAGGAAGATGTTCTCGCGGCCGCTGAGGTGGCCCTGGAAGCCCGCGCCGAGCTCGAGCAGCGATGCGGTGCGGCCGTCGACCCGGACCTCGCCGCGGTCCGCCGGCACCGCGCCGAGCAGCGCCGAGAGCAGCGTCGTCTTGCCGCTTCCGCCCGGGCCGATCACCCCCACCGCGCGCCCGCGCGGCACCTCGAGATCGACGCCGCGCAGCGCCCAGCGCCGCGCGTGGCGCATCTCCGGCCGCCCGCGGTAGGACTTCCACAGGTTCTTGCACGCGACTGCCGAGGTCATACGACCTCGCCGACCCTCGGCGCGAAGCGGCGGTAGAGGAACCAGACCACCACGCCCTCGACTGCGGCGAAGGCGGCGGCATACGCGGCATGCGTGGCATCGAAGCGCGACTCGATGAACACCGTGCGCCAGCACTCCATGAGGGCGTGGAAGGGGTTGAGCTCGAAGTAGCGGGCAAGGCCCTCGGGCACCATCGACACGGGGTAGACCATCGGCGTGGCGAAGAAGAGCAGCACGAAGCCGATGCCGAGCCAGTACTCGATGTCGCGCACGTAGGCATTGGCGAGCGCGGCAGCGAGCGCGAGCGGATAGACGAACACGAGCTGCAGCGCCATCAGGAGCGGGATCTGCCACAGCCAGGACCACGTGGGCGGATAGTCGCCGGGGATCGCCACCCAGGCGACGATGAGCGGCAGCGCCAGCGCGAAGTGCATCATCTCCTGCACCACGTTGGAGAGCGGCAGGATCGCGTGCGCGATCCCCATCTCCTTGATGAGCCCCGCATTGGCGACGAAGCTGCGGCTCGCGCTCACCACGCCCATGCTCATCCAGGCCCAGGGGAAAAGCCCGGCCACGAGGTAGACCGAGTAGTTCGGCAGGTCGAGCCCCATGATCACCTTGAAGGCGATCCAGAACACGAAAGCGAGCGCGAAGATCAGGCCGACGGCGCCGAGGTAGCCGAGGAAGCGGCCCTTGTAGCGCGCCTTGAGCTCCATGCGCGCGAGCAGGTACAGGAACTCGAGGAGCTGCCAGGGGCTGCGCTCGATCATGGCCTCTGGTAGCGCCGGACGACGTCGCCGATGGGCCCCGCGTCGGTCACTTCTCCCATCTCGAGGCGGATGCCCTCGTCGCAGACCTCGGCGAGCGCCTCCATGTCGTGCGAGACGATGACCAGCGTGCCGTTGCGCTTGCGGAACTCCTGCAGGTGGCGGCGGCATTTTTCCTGGAAGCGCGCATCGCCGACCGCCAGGACCTCGTCGATGAGGAACACGTCGGCAGGCGCGTGCGCGATGAGCGAAAAGCCCAGGCGCGTCACCATCCCGTTGGAGTACGTGCGCAGCGGCTCCTCCACCGCATCGCCGAGCTCCGAGAACTCGACGATGGCGTGGTAGCGCTCCTCGACCTCGTGCAGGCGCATGCCCAGGATCGAGCCGTAGAGGAAGACGTTGTCGCGCCCGGAAAGCTCGGGATGGAAGCCCGCGCCGAGCTCGAGGAGCGATGCCACGCGTCCCTGGACCGACACCGAGCCGCGGTCGGGCTGCACGATGCCCAGGAGCACCGAGAGGAGCGTGGTCTTGCCCATGCCGTTCGCGCCGAGCACGCCGAAGCCCTGCCCGCGCGACACCTTGAAGCTCACCCCCTGCAGCGCCCAGCGCCGCGCATAGCGGCTGGTGCGCGCCACCTCGGGCCGCAGCAGCAGCGTCTTCAGCCCGACCCGCTTGCTCGAGTAGGACTTCCAAAGGTCCCGGCACTCGAGCGCCGCCGTCACAGCACCTCCCCGATGCGCGGCGCGAAGCGCCGGTAGCAGAGCCAGGCGACGGCGCCGAAGAGCGCGGCGCAGGCGACCGCGTAGCCGAGCTTGCCGCCGTCGAGCGTCCCCGACAGGAACACGCCGCGCCAGCTGTCCATCAGCGCATGGAGCGGATTGAGCTCGAACCAGCGGCGCAGCCCTTCCGGCACCATCGAGATCGGGTAGACCATCGGCGTGAGGAAGAACAGCATCGCGAAGGCGAGCCCCACCAGGTGCTCGATGTCGTGCACGTAGACGTTGCCGACCGCGAATACCAGCGCGATCGGGTAGACGAACGCGAGCTGCACCGCGAGCAGCAGCGGCAGCTGCCACAGCCAGGACGCGCGCAGCTCGAAGCCGCCGGCGAACATGAGGAAGCCGACGATCACCGGCAGCGCGAAGAGGAAATGCGCCATCTCCTGCGCCACGCTCGAGAGCGGCAGGATCGCGCGCGGGATCCTGACCTTCTTCACGAGCGAAGCATTGTTCTGGTAGCTGCGCGTCGCCTGCGTGATGCCGCTGGAAAGCCATACCCAGGGGAAGATGCCCGTGATGAGGTACAGCGAGTAGTTCTCCATCTGCACGCGCATGATGTACTTGAACGCCACCCAGTACACGAGCGCGAAGGCGAAGGGATTGGCGAGCGCCCACAGGTAGCCGAGCACGCTGCTCTTGTAGCGGACCTTGAGGTCCTTGCGGACCAGCAGGTAGAGCAGCTCGAGCGAGTGAGCGCTCATGTGAGACTTGGTTTTCTCATACGATCGCCAGCCGCTCGGCCGACAGGCGCGAGCCGAGCACGGCGTAGCAGCGCCAGTAGAGCTGCCGGGTCAGGACGATGTTGCGGTCGTTCCGCTTGAGCAGCTCTACCACTTCTTCGGTGCGGTGGATGCGCACGAGCTTCGCCCGCGGCGCGATGCCGAGCCCTTTCAGCATCCTCAGGAAGAAGATGGTGCGCGGGCTGTCGGCCAGCACCGTGACGGCGCCGGGGAGGAAGCACAGGTTCTGCGCGAGGTCCCCGAGCGCGTCGCCGATCAGGCCGCTCTCGGCGGCGAACTGCTTAACCCGCTCCGCGGCCGGGACGCCGGCGCCCGGCGCCCCGCTCCCGCCCGCGGCGGCAAAGCGGCGCAGCAGGCGACCGGCGCGGCGCCAGAGGTGACCCACCGCCAGCCACGCAGGCACGAACACCCTCGCCAGTCGCAGCCCCAAGGCAGCTTTCGTGGGAGTGACTCCATCAATGGCTGCGTGCAGGGCAGGCAGATCCTGCGCCTCGACGTATTTCGTGTACTTGCCGGTCCTGCCGCGATGCCGCTCGAAGGCGAGGTGCGCGTAGTAGCCGCGCGCGTCGCCATACACGAGGAAGCCGCGGTAGGTGTCCACGTGCAGGTCGCCCGGATCGACGCGGCGCTCGAGCGCGCCGCTGTCCGCATGGCTCTTCAGCCATTCTGTTTTGTAAAGTGGATTGATAAGTACGGCGGACGCCTGGCCCACGGGTATCGCTGGGTTTTCGCGCAGCTTGCGGATGGCCGCGTTCTCGAGAAGCGGCGCGATGCGCCCGGAGGCGAGCGCGGCGAGCGAGGTCGTGGAGACGTGCCGCCCGTCGTGCGGCCCGAGGTAGTTGTCCACCCCCGCCTGGCCCGGGTGCCACGTGTGGTACATGAACTCGCTCTGGTGCCAGTGCTCGCGCCGGCCGCTGTTCACCAGGCGCCAGGTCATGTCGTAGGGGCCGCAGATGTGGCCGAGGAAATCCACGTGCTCGTCGGCGCCGCCGATGGCGATCAGGGCGTCGCGGCGCGCGCACATGCAGGCGCCGTAGTTGCGGCTGTGGATGGGATCGGCGCTGTCGCCGATGCCGGCGGGCTTGCCGCCGGCGTTGTTGATGCAACCGTCGCCCAGCACCGCCTCGAAGCCGGGATAGCTGAACGGGTAGAGGTCGCGCCGGTTGTTGCGGAACTGGTCGAGGTGCAGCACGAGCTGCGGCTCGCGCTCGAAGGCCTCGACGATGGCGCGGATGAAGGTCGGCTTCACCATCGCGTCGGAGTCGCAGATCACGCACACCTCGCCGCGCGCGAGCACGATGCCGGCGTTGTACATGAGGTGCTTGTGGTAGTAGCACTCGGGCGGCATCTCGAGGAGCAGCCAGGTATCGACTTCGGCCTCGAACCTGCGGATCGCTTCCGACTCGCGCGAGTAGTACTCGACGACGATCACCTCGAACCAGTCGCGCGGCACGTCCTGGCTCGCGAGGTAGTGCAGCAGGTGGAAGCTCTCGCGCACGCTCCAGTCGAGCAGGATCAGCGAAACCTTCGGCTTCGCGCGCTCGCTTTGCTTCAGGAACCTAGACATTCCCGTGCAGGGTGTTGCGGATCATCGTGTAGCCCTTGACGAGCTCCGCGACCCCGGCGTCGAGCGAGTGCGCCGGCTGGTAGCCGGTCGCCTCGATCTTGGCGTTGGAGACGACGTAGTTCCTCTGGTCGGGATCCTTGCCGACCGGCGCCTCGAGGAAGACGAACCCCGGGACGTGCCGCGCGATGATCTCGCACAGCTCGCGCTTGGAGACGTTCGCGTCGGACAGGCCGACGTTGTAGATCTGCCCCTTCATGCGCTCGAAGTTCGCCAGGCCGTGCTGGAACACGCGCGAGACGTCGCGCACGTGGATGTAGTTGCGCTTGAACGAGCTCTCGAAGAGCACCACGAAGCGGTCGTTGACCGCGCGGTAGGTGAAGTCGTTCACCAGCAGGTCGATGCGCATGCGCGGCGACATGCCGAACACCGTGGCGAGGCGGAAGCTGATCGCGTTCGGGTGCTGCATGAGGTGCTTTTCCACCTCGACCTTCTCGATCGCGTAGCGCGAGATCGGCCGCAGCGGCGATTCCTCGGTGCAGAAGTTGTCCTTCTCGCCGGTGCCGTAGGCGCTGTTGGTGGTGGGCATCAGCACCATCTGGCTGCGCGAGAGGTTCCTGAGCATCATCAGGATCGCGTCCCGATTGGTCGTCGTCGCGCCCACCGGGTCCTGGTTGCACAGCGGCGCGCCCACGAGCGCGGCCAGCGGTATCACCGCGTCGGCTTTTTTCAACAAAGGAAGAAGAATGGATTCGATGCGGATGTCGCCCTTCACCACAGTGAACTTGGGGTGGTAGCAGACGTGGTTGAGGCTCCCCTGCCGGAACATGAAGTTGTCCAGCACGGTGACTTCGTGGCCCGCGGCGAGAAGGTCGGGGACCAGGATGGAGCCGAGGTAGCCGGCGCCGCCGGTGACGAGGATTTTCATTGGATGATCGCGCCTGCGCTCTGGTAGTCGTCCGGTACCCCGATGTCGACGAACGGCCGGTCGAACTCCCGCCCGAAGACCCCCCAGCCGCTGCGCAGCGAGTAGGGCATGAGGTCGCTCTCCAGGCTGAAGCGGCCGCCGGGCTTCCAGGGCAGGCCTTCGAGCTTCGACGCGTTCATCATGTAGATGCCGCCGTTCGCCAGGTCGCCCGCAAGGACCGACACGCGCCCGTCGGCTTCCAGGCCGATTCCCTGGTAGCGCTTGCTTTCGCTCGAGCGGAAGAGCGCGAGCGTCCAGTCGGCCTTTCGTTGCTCATGAAAGGCCTTCAATTCCTCGAGAGGAACGGCGAAGTAGGTGTCGCCGTTCATGACCAGGATGTCCTTCGTCCTCGCCTTCGCGACCGCCAGGAGCAGCCCTCCCCCCGTGCCCAGCGCCTGCTGCTCCACGGCATAGTCGATCTCGGCGCCGCACCAGTGCGTGCCGAAGTGCCGGGTGATGCGGTCGGCGAGATAGCCTACCGAAAGCACGAACCGGCGCACGCCCTGCCCGATCCAGTACTCGAGCAGGATCTCGAGGAAGGGCCGCCCCTTCACCGGGGCCATGGGCTTGGGCACGTCGCTCACCAGCGGGCGAAGGCGCGTGCCCAGGCCCCCGGCGAGAACGATGGCGTCCACGCTCGTCAGCGGGCGGCCGTGTCGAGGACGGCGCGCAGGCGTTCGATCTGAGGCCGCAGCTCGCGCGGATGGTTGCCGACGAAGAAGCCGCGGTCGTGCGCGAGGTCGGCGTTGCGCATCTCGCCCACGCGCTCGTAGTCGAAGTACTTGATGACGTCGTGGCGCAGGAAGCAGCCGCCGGTGATGATGCGAAAGCCGATGTCGGCCTCCTTCAGCGCATTCATGATCTTTGCTCTTTGCAGATCGCATTTCGGATTCAGGACGATCGTAAAAGCGAACCACGAGCTGCGGCCGTTCTCGCGCTGGATGATGAAGCGCTCGTCCCCCCGCATCAGGCCGACGAAGAGCTCCGCGTTCCTGCGGCGCACCTCGACCATGCGGTCGAGCTTCTTCAGCTGCTCGACGCCGATCGCGCCCGAGAGCTCGAGCGGCCGCGCGTTGTAGCCGGGCAGGATGAAGCGATAGGCTTCGTAAAAGTCGTCGCTTTTCTTGTCGAAGATCTTGCTGTCGGAAGGCAAATCGCGTGTCCATCCATGCGCCCGCAGGCTCTTCGCGACATGGTAGAGCTCGGTATTGTCGGTCACCAGCACCCCGCCTTCCATGGTCGAGATGTGGTGCGAGAAGAACGAGCTGAACGTGCCGAGGTCGCCGAAGGTGCCGCACTGCTTGCCGTTGAGGCTGGCGCCCATCGACTCGCAGTTATCCTCGAAGAGGACCAGGCGGTGCTTGTCGCAGAACGCGCGCAGCACGTCGAGCGCACACGGGTTGCCGAGGATGCTGACGGCCACCACCATGCGCGTGCGCGGCGTGAGCGCCTGCTCGAGCTTCGAGACATCGATGTTCAGTGTCTCGAGCTCGACGTCGACGAACCTGAGCTTGAGGCCGTACTGCTGCAGAGGGTAATACGTGGTCGACCACGAAATGGCGGGCACGATCACCTCGTCGCCGCGCTGCAGTGGTCGCTTGCCGGCGTAGAAGAGAGCGGCGACGCCGACCAGGTTGGCGGCCGAGCCCGAGCTCACCATGAGCGCGTGCTTCGTGCCGAACTTGCGCGCGAAGTCCTCCTCGAAGCGGCGCACG
>Ga0105101_10001027_pt1 | contig 12070 bp, 12 predicted proteins | sample PPLLak21cMay2015_2_FD_87037 | JGI IMG/M metagenome (GOLD analysis project Ga0105101, IMG submission 87037) | Freshwater sediment microbial communities from Prairie Pothole Lake near Jamestown, North Dakota, USA - PPLs Lake P8 Core (1) Depth... | ecosystem: Environmental > Aquatic > Freshwater >...
CGTAGTTGTTGTCCTTGCTCTCGGCCACCTTGTGGTACACCACCGAGCCCTCGATACCGCCGTTCTCCACGATCTGGCGCAGCGGTTCCTGCATGGCACGCACCGCGATCTGGATGCCGACGTCCTGGTCGTGGTTGTCGCCCTTGATGCCCTTGAGCGCGGCCACGGCGCGCACCAGCGCCACACCACCGCCCGGAACGATGCCTTCTTCCACGGCCGCGCGGGTGGCGTGCAGCGCGTCTTCCACGCGCGCCTTCTTCTCTTTCATTTCCATCTCGGTCGCGGCCCCGACCTTGATGACGGCGACGCCGCCGGCCAGCTTGGCCATGCGTTCCTGCAGCTTTTCCTTGTCGTAGTCGCTGGTCGCTTCCTCGATCTGGGCCTTGATCTGCTTGATGCGGGCCTCGATGTCCTGTTTCTTGCCGGCGCCATCAATGATCGTGGTGTTTTCCTTGTCCACCACCACGCGCTTGGCGGAACCGAGCAGGCTGGTGTCGGCCTTCTCGAGACTCATGCCGAGTTCCTCGGAGATCACCGTGCCCGCCGTCAGGATGGCGACATCCTGCAGCATGGCCTTGCGGCGGTCGCCGAAGCCCGGGGCCTTGACGGCGCAGACCTTGAGGATGCCGCGGATGTTGTTCACCACCAGGGTCGCCAGGGCTTCGCCCTCGACGTCCTCGGAGATGATCAGCAGCGGACGACCCTGCTTGGCCACGCCTTCCAGGACCGGCAGCATCTCGCGGATATTGGAGATCTTCTTGTCGTAGATCAGGATCGACGGATTCTCGAGCTCGGCGCTCATCGTCTCCTGCTTGTTGATGAAGTACGGCGACAGGTAGCCGCGGTCGAACTGCATGCCTTCCACGGTGTCCAGGTCGTTCTCGAGACCCGAACCTTCCTCGACCGTGATCACGCCTTCCTTGCCGACCTTTTCCATGGCATCGGCAATGATCTTGCCGATCGACTCATCCGAGTTGGCGGAGATGGTGCCCACCTGGGCGATTTCCTTGGGGTCGGAGCAGGGCCTGGAGATTTTCTTCAGCGCCTCGACCGCCGCGGACACGGCCTTGTCGATGCCGCGCTTCAGGTCCATCGGGTTCATGCCGGCGGCCACCGACTTCAGGCCTTCGCGCAGCATCGCCTGGGCCAGCACGGTGGCGGTGGTGGTGCCGTCGCCGGCGACGTCGGAGGTCTTGGAGGCGACTTCCTTCACCATCTGCGCGCCCATGTTCTCGTATTTGTCCTTCAGTTCGATTTCCTTGGCGACGCTGACGCCGTCCTTGGTCACCGTCGGGGCACCAAAGGATTTTTCCAGCACCACGTTGCGGCCCTTGGGACCAAGCGTGATTTTCACCGCGTCGGCCAGGATGTTGACGCCGCGCAGCATGCGCGTGCGGGCGGGATCGCCAAACAATACGTCTTTAGCAGCCATAGTTTCCTCTCTTCAGAATTCGTTCAGATGAATACTTCGATTACTTCTCGACCACGCCCATGATGTCTTCTTCGCGCATCACGAGCAGCTCTTCGTTGCCGACCTTGACCTCGGTGCCGGAATACTTGCCGAAGAGGATCTTGTCGCCGACCTTGACGTCCAGCGGACGGACCTTGCCGTCTTCGAGGATCTTGCCGTGACCCACGGCGAGCACCTCGCCCTGGATCGGCTTTTCCTTGGCGGTGTCGGGGATGACGATGCCACCGGGTGACTTACGCTCTTCTTCGAGACGGCGCACGATCACGCGGTCGTGCAACGGACGGATTTTCACAGACGATTCTCCTTTGATAGCGGGTTGTACACTCATGCTGTTCTCCTTCTGCAATCTTTCCTGAACGGCTGGAAACACCAAAAAACCCTGAAAAACCGGGTGCCAGGATTGTTAGCACTCGGTTCAAGTGAGTGCTAATGATAATCGCAAGCCGATTCTTGTCAACCGGGAAGCAGCTCAGTCCTCGCGGCGGGACTCCCCCTCCAGCGGGGGGCGGCCGGGCTGGCCCGGCCCGGGATAATGGTGGGTGGCGGGCCCCTGCGGCCGGACCCGGCGCAGGTAAAACCGGATAATCCCGCGCCGCAGCGGGGGAATCAGCAGGGCAAAGGCCGCGACGTCGGTCACAAAACCGGGGATCACCAGCAACACGCCGGCCGCCAGCAGGGCCAGGCCCTCCAGCATCCCCAGCGCGGGCGATTCGCCCTGTTCGATCATGGCCTGGACCCGCGTCGCGGCGGCAAAGCCCTGGGCGCGGACCAGCCAGATGCCGAACATGGCGCTGGCGAACACCAGCAACAGGGTCATGCCCACACCGATCCACGAACCGACTTGAATGAATACCGCGATCTCGGCCACCGCCGTGACCAGCAACAACAGCAAAAGCATGAAGCCACACCCCGCGCCGTCAAAACCGCAGCATAACCCGGTTGGCCGCGGCCTCGCATCCGGGGCGCCGCCGCCGCCGTTTCGCTACAATGAATAAACCTGAATCCCGCGCCGTCATCATGGCGGGCAACGGAATGCCAAACGCAATGAAACGGCACGAATACCAGCTGGTGCTCACGACCTGTCCCGACACCGAGGTGGCGGAACGACTGGCGCAAACACTGGTGCAGGAACGCCTCGCCGCCTGCGTCAACATCCTGCCGATCGCCAAGTCTGTCTACCGGTGGAAAGGCCGGGTGGAAGCGGCGGCCGAACAATTGCTGATCATCAAATCCATGACTGACGCTTACGGCTCCATCCAGAAACGCATTCGGGAGCTGCACCCCTATGAACTTCCCGAGGTCATCGCGGTCCCTATCGCCGACGGCCTGCCCGACTATCTCGCCTGGATTCGCAACCCGGATAAAACATGATGACGAAATCCCTTGCCGCCCTGCTGTTGCTGCTGCTGTCGCCTGCGCTGGCCGCCGCGCCCGAGGATGAGCTGCTCGAACCCGATCAGGCCTTCCGCCTGACGACGCGCACGGTCAGCGAGACCACGCTCGAGGCCAGCTGGAAGATCGCCCCCGGTTATTACATGTACCGGGACAAGTTCCAGTTCGAGGCCCTCGACGGCACGCAGCTGAAAACGCCGGTCATTCCGCGCGGCAAGGTCAAGGATGACCCGTTGTTCGGGCAGGTCGAGACCTATACGAAGGCGGTGAAGGTCCGCCTCCCGTTCACGCGCGCCGAGGGCGCGGACACGGCGCGCCTGCGCATCACCTCGCAGGGCTGCAACGAGCCGGTGGGCGTGTGCTATCCGCCCATCGTAAAAGAGATCGATTTCAAACTGCCTCCGGGCAAGGCGAAGCCCGCCGCCGCCATCGCTCCGGCCGCTGACACGTCCGACAAGATCACCTCCCTCAAGGACCTCACGCGCAGTCTCGCCCCCGGAAGCGAGCTGGAACCGCCGGACCCGGAGCAGGCGTTCCAGGTCAGCGTCGCGGCGCGCGACAACGCGACACTGCTGGCGCGCATCGACATCGCCGACTGCTGTTACCTCTACCGCGACAAGACCAGGTTTGAACTGGTGGCGGCCGATGGCGCGCCGCTCTCGGACGCCCGGCTCGGCAACTACACATTGCCGCCGGGCAAAACCAAGGTCGACGAGTTCATCGGCAAGACCGAGGTCTATGAACAGGGTTTCGAAACACTGTTGCCGGTCTCGGGCCTGGGCGCCGGCGACCAGGATCTGCAACTGCGGGTGATGTACCAGGGATGTTCGGAGAAAGGCGTGTCCATCTGTTACCCGCCGGCCACCAAAACCTTCGGCGTGCAATTCCGCGGTGGCGTGTTGAGCGCGGCGCAGGCATCGGTCGCGCCGCCGGCGACGCTGGCTGACGCTGCTCCGCGCGACATGAGAAATTTCGTGTTCGCCGTGATCGCGGCCTTCGGTGCCGGGCTGCTGCTGAGCTTCACGCCCTGCGTGCTGCCGATGGTGCCGATCCTCTCGGGCGTCATCGTGGGCACGGAAGGCACGCATGTCACCAAGCTGCGCGGCGGGCTGCTGTCGTACAGCTACGTGCTCGGCACCGCGCTCACCTACACTGTCGCCGGGGCCGTCGCCGGCGCCACCGGGGATCAGCTGCAGGCCTATTTCCAGACCCCCTGGGCCATCGGCACCTTCGCCACCCTGCTGGTGCTGCTCGCGCTTTCGATGTTCGGCTTCTATCAATTGCAGGTGCCGTCCTCGATCCAGTCGCTGCTGCACCACCACTCCAGCCGCGTGCACCAGCATGCCAGGCAGTGGTTCGGCGGCGAGCTGATCGGGGCGCTCATCCTCGGCCTGATCTCGGCGCTGATCATCGGCGCCTGCGTCTCGCCGGTGCTGGTCTCGGTGCTGGGCGCGGCCATCGCCGCGAAGGACCCGGTGCTGGGCGGCGGCATCATGTTCGCGCTGGCGCATGGCCAGGGCGCGATCCTGGTCGCGCTCGGCGTGGGCGCCGGCTTCCTGCTGCCCAAGGTCGGCAAATGGATGGACAGCGTGAAGCACCTGTTCGGCGCGCTGCTGATTGCGGTGGCCATCTACCTGCTCGGCTACCTGCCGCAGGTGCCGGTGCTGTTCCTGTGGGCCGCTTTCTTCATCATCAGCGGAGTCTATCTCGGCGCCACCCAGAGCCTGCCGGAGGCGGCCAGCGGCTGGCGTTACCTGTGGAAGGGCGTGGGCACGTTCCTGCTGATCTGGGGCGTGCTGGCCCTGCTGGGCGGATTCGCCGGTCATCGTGACTTTCTCCACCCACTGCCGCTGTCCTCCTTGTCGACCGGCATGATGCCGGCCACAAGCGGGCCGGGCGCGGCCGTCACCGAAGGCCACTTGTTCGAACGCGTCAGCAGTCTGAACGATCTGGAAAACCGGCTGACGGCCGCCAAAACCACGGGCAAGCCGGTCATTCTCGATTACTACGCCGACTGGTGCACCGACTGCCTGCGCATGGAAAAGGCCACCTTCGCCGACCCGCGCGTGCGCGAGGAACTGCGCCGTCGGTTCGTGTTGTTGCAGGCCGACGTGACCGACCCGAACCACCCGGAAGGGAAGGCAATCAAGCAGCGCTTCGGTGTCTACGGTCCGCCGGCCATGTTATTCTTTGCCGCCGATGGACAGGAGCGCCGGGAACTGCGCACCTACGGCTTCCGCAACGTGGATGAATTCACCGCCCTGCTGCAAAAAATTCCGTGAGTCGTGAATCGTAAAAACGACTCGCGGTACACGTATCACGACTTACGATCCACTCTTTTCATGTCATCCACTTCTAAAAACCTGCTGCTGCTGATCGCGGCGGTACTGGCCTTGATAGGCGGTTACTGGCTGGCCCAGACGCTGCGCCCGGAACCGGGGATCACCGCCGCGAAGACCTACGGCGGCGGCGAGCTGATCAATTTCACCCTGCCCGAGCTGGACGGCAAACCACATTCCCTCGAGGAGTGGCGTGGCAAGATCATCGTGCTGAATTTCTGGGCCACCTGGTGCCCGCCGTGCCGCGACGAGATACCGCTGCTCATCGCCTTGCAGAAACAGCGCGCGGCCGAAGGCTTGCAGGTGGTCAGCGTCGCCATCGACAACGAAACCGCGGTCAGGCCATATCGCCAGTCCGCTGGCATCAATTACCCCGTCCTGATGGGCGGCGACGAGGCGCTCGATCTGGTCGCCCGCTACGGCAACAGCATGGGGGCCCTGCCCTTTACCGTCATCATCGACCGCGGCGGCGTTATCGCCGCCCGCAAATTGGGCGCCTTCACCCGGAATGAGCTTGAAAGCCTGGTCAAACCATTGCTGGGCCCTGCCCAACCGCAAATCCCCTGAATTACTCGCCAATTTGTACTTATCTTTCGGCTATTTTTGCCGAATTCCGGCGATCATGTGTTTAAAAGGTTTTTGCTGGACAAAACAGCCTTTAGCATGCACAATGTTTGGAATTGAGAAGATAGCGACAAATCAATGCCTGAACACGGAAAATTTCCGCAGTTTACTGAATATCTTGCCAGTGCCGGTTCGGACAACCCCGCAAAGCCCAAGAACATATGGCAGAAATCCTGGTACTAAACGGCCCCAACCTCAACCTGTTGGGGGCGCGCGAGCCGGAGCATTACGGCACCACCACGCTCGAAACCATCAATCAGCGGCTGGCCCAACAGGCCGAGGCCGCCGGACACCGCGCCAGCTTCTACCAGAGCAACGCCGAGCATGAACTGGTCGGGCGGGTGCAGCAGGCCATGAAGGACAAGGCGGCCTTTATCCTGCTCAATCCCGCGGCGTTCACGCACACCAGCGTGGCGCTGCGCGATGCCCTGGCGGCCTCGCATATCCCGTTCATCGAGGTGCACCTGTCGAACGTGCACGCGCGCGAGGCGTTCCGAAAACATTCTTATTTCTCCGATCTCGCCGTTGGCGTGATCAGCGGCCTCGGCGCCCAGGGCTACGAACTGGCGCTGGCCGCCGCGATAGAAAGGTTAAAAAAATAAGACTTATGGAACCGCAGATAAACGCGGATAAACGCAGATAAAAATCAAAACAGATTACGCTTTTTCAATAATCGGCGTTCATCGGCGGTTTCAAAAATTTTAAGGAGTTGAAAATGGACATACGCAAAGTCAAAAAACTCATCGAGATGCTGGAGGAATCGAGTCTCGCCGAGATTGAAATCCGCGAGGGCGAGGAGGCCATCCGCATCAGCCGCAGCCCCACGGGCAGCCCGGTCGTGCACATGGCCCCGGCGCATATCGCACCGCACCACGCTGTCCCTGCCGCCATTCCCGCGGGCGCACCGGTCACGGCGACCTCCCCGGTGGTGGAAACGCCGGCCGGGCATGCCGTGGCCTCGCCCATGGTCGGCACCTTCTACCGCTCTTCCGCGCCCGGCGCCGCGCCCTTCGTGGATATCGGCAGCCAGGTCAAGGTCGGCGACACCCTGTGCATCATCGAGGCCATGAAGATGATGAACGAAATCGAATCCGACAAGGCCGGGGTAGTCAAAGCCATTCTCAAGGAAAACGGCCAGCCGGTGGAATACGGCGAGGCCCTGTTCATTATTGAATAAAACCGGGAACCACAGATAAACACGGATGAACACAGATGGTTGTGCGGGTGGTTTCTGCTTGATTTCTTATCCGTGTTTATCCGTGTCCATTCGTGGTTTCAAAAATAATATTTCTACCCATGATTGAAAAAGTCGTTATAGCCAACCGCGGCGAAATCGCGCTGCGCATCCAGCGCGCCTGCCGCGCGCTCGGCATCCGCACCGTGGCGCTGCACTCCGAGGCCGACCGCGAGGCCAAGTACGTCAAGCTCGCCGACGAGTCCGTGTGCATCGGCCCGGCGCGCGCCAGCGACAGCTACCTGAATATCCCGGCCGTGATCAGCGCCGCCGAGGTCACGGACGCGCAGGCGATCCACCCCGGCTACGGCTTCCTCTCGGAGAACGCCGATTTCGCCGAGCGCGTGGAGCAGAGCGGTTTCATTTTCATCGGCCCCAAGGCCGAGACCATCCGCCTCATGGGCGACAAGATCTCCGCGATCAAGGCCATGAAGAAGGCCGGCGTGCCCTGCGTGCCCGGCTCCGACGGCCCGGTCGGCGGCGACGACAAGGAAGTCCACCGGCTGGCGGCGCAGATCGGCTACCCGGTGCTGATCAAGGCCGCGGCCGGCGGCGGCGGCAAGGGCATGCGCGTGGTGCACACCGAAGCGGCGCTGCTCAACGCCTTGACGCTCACCAAGTCCGAGGCCAAGGCCGCCTTCGGCAACGACACCGTGTACATGGAGAAGTACCTCGAGCATCCGCGCCACATCGAATTCCAGGTGCTGGCCGACACCCACGGCCACGCGATCCACCTGGGCGAGCGCGACTGCTCGATGCAGCGCCGCCACCAGAAAGTGGTGGAGGAATGCCCGGCGCCGGGCCTCCCGGAAAAACTGCGGCACAAGATCGGCGAGCGTTGCGCCGAGGCCTGCCGCAAGATCGGCTACCGCGGGGCCGGCACCTTTGAATTCCTGTACCAGGACGGCGAGTTCTATTTCATCGAGATGAACACGCGCGTGCAGGTGGAGCACCCGGTCACGGAGATGGTCACCGGCGTGGACATCGTAAGGCAGCAGCTGCTCATCGCCGCGGGCGAGAAACTGGCCTACCGCCAGAAGGACATCGTCTGGCGCGGGCACGCCATCGAGTGCCGCATCAACGCCGAGGACCCGCGGACTTTCATCCCCTCGCCGGGACGCATCACCGCCTGGCACCCGCCCGGCGGCCCCGGCATCCGCGTGGACTCGCACGTGTACACCAACTATTTCGTGCCGCCGTATTACGACTCCATGATCGGCAAGCTCATCGCCTACGGCGACACGCGCGATATGGCGCTGGCGCGCATGCGCATCGCCCTGTCCGAAATGGTGGTGGAAGGCATCAAGACCAACATTCATCTGCACCAGGACATCATGAACGACGCCGCCTTCATCCGCGGCGGCGTTAACATCCATTATCTGCAGAAGAAACTGGGGCTGTAATCCGGGTCGCAAGCAGCAAGGGAGTCGCCCACGCCTTTCTTGCAACATGAAACTTGTAACCTGAAACCGTCTTAACCATGCCCTGGCTCAAACTGAAACTGCGCGTTGATGAAAGTCACGCCCAGCCGCTCGCGGACGCTCTCGAGGAATGGGGCGCGATTTCGGTGACGCTCGAAGACGCGGCCGACCAGCCGATCTTCGAAACCCACTGGGACAAGAATCCGCTGTGGTCACAGGTCGTGGTCACCGGCCTGTTCCCGGAACACACCAACACCGACGACATCCTCGCGCGCACGCGCGCGCTGATGAATCTTCCGGAACCGCCGCCGCATGAAATCGACCTGCTCGGCGACGAGGACTGGGCGCATTCGTGGATGGCGCACTACAAGCCGCTCCAGATCGGACGCGGTTTGTGGGTGGTCCCGAGCTGGTGTGCCCCTCCCGAACCGGATGCCGTGAATATCATTCTCGACCCCGGACTCGCCTTCGGCACCGGCGACCACCCGACCACCTCGCTGTGCCTCGCCTGGCTGTCGGAGCAAACGCTCCCTGGCAAAACCCTTCTCGATTACGGCTGCGGCTCGGGCATACTTTCCATCGCCGCGATCAAGCTCGGCGCGGCGCAGGCCTGTGCCGTGGACATCGACCCACAGGCGCTCGAGGTCACGCGCCGCAACGCCGTGCACAACGGCATCCACAGCGGAATGCAGGTGATGCTGCCGTCGGAACTGCCGCCGGATTTTCAGGCCGATATCGTGATTGCCAATATTCTTTTCGGAACCCTGATCGAGCTCGCCGCGGAGATCATGGCGCGGGTGCGCCCGGGCGGCTGGCTGGTGCTGTCGGGCCTGCTGGGCAGCGATCAGGCCGTGGAAGTGCGGCCGCATTATGAGCCGCCATTCACCTTCGAACAGCGCGAGCGCCAGCAGTGGGTGCTGCTCGCGGGGCGCAAACCGGACTAAGATCATAAATATTATGTCCGGACGAACAACGCAGGGAGACTGTTCTCATGGCCGAACGAACGGAGTAGGTAGACATTAATGTACGCCCAGTGCCCCGCCTGTCTCACGACCTTCAAGGTCACGCCCGCGCAGCTTGAGGCGCGCGGCGGCATGGTGCGCTGTGGCATCTGCTCTGCGATCTTTCACGCCGAGCAGCGACTGTTACAGGTACCGTCCGGGGCAAAACCGGCAAAAACCGCCGAGGAAATAGCAGCCGCCAAAAATGACAAGCGCCGGCCCGCCGTAAAAACCCGGCGCCGCACCGCGAGGCGACGCAGCGACAAGCTCCGGGCCATCGATGAAAAGATCGCCCATGAGGCCGGCATTCCCACCATCACGAAACAGCCGCTGTTCACCCGGCCGCGGTTACGTGTCAGCTCCCTGTTCTGGGGCCTCGGAAGCCTCGCCTTGCTGATGCTGCTGGCCGGCCAGTTCGTGTATTCCTACCGCAACGAGCTGGCCACGATACCGTCCTGGCGGCCGTATCTGGTGGATATCTGCCTGTATGCCGGTTGCGAACTGCGCCCGTTGCGCGACGTGGGACGCATCGAGCTGCTCCAGACCAGCATCGCGCCGCATCCGCAATATGAGAACGCGCTGCGCATACGCGCCACGCTGGTCAATCGCGCCGCGTTTCGTCAGTCCTATCCCCAGATGGAAGTGAGCCTCACCAGCAACGCCGGCGACGTCATCGCGCGCCGGATTTTTTCTCCCATTCAGTATTCGGAAACTCCATTGGAGGGAGCGCTGACACCGAACGTCGTCGCCACGGCGCTGCTGGATGTTACCAACCCTGATGGAAAAGCCGTCGGCTACGAAATCCGTCTGGTCACGCCCTGATACGCTACCCTTTACGCAGTGAAATAAATTTCTTTTCCGCTTCACCCGTTTATAGCGCGATGTGAAACCCGGATGAAATTATTGAGCCCCTGCGTCATTCCGGCATCCCGCGCGTTAAATCCGGGAATAAAAATTCTTTCGCCGTTCATCGCGTCCCCTCTTCCCTGTGCTTGGAGTTTCTGGTTAAGATTGCCGCCCTTTCCCGACGTTCAGGGTAGAGCAAGCCGATCATGAGAATCGGACCTTACAAACTGAAAAATAATCTGTTCCTCGCGCCCATGGCTGGTGTCACCGACAGGCCCTTTCGCAGCCTGTGTCGCCGGCTGGGCGCCGGCATGGCCGCCTCGGAAATGGTGTCGTCCAATTCCCTGCTGTGGGGCAGCAAAAAGACCCTGCGCCGCGCCGATCACACCGGCGAGGACGAGCCGCGCGCGGTGCAGATCGTCGGCAGCGACCCCGCCATGATGGCGCAGGCGGCGCGCTACAACGTGGACAACGGCGCGCAGATCATTGACATCAACATGGGCTGCCCGGCCAAGAAAATCTGCAACGTCTACGCCGGCTCGGCGCTGATGCAGAATGAAAAACTCGTCGCCGATATTCTGGATGCAGTGGTTAAAAGCGTCGATGTTCCGGTAACGCTCAAGATCCGCACCGGCTGGGACCGCGCCAACCGGAACGGTCCGGCGATCGCGCGCGTGGCCGAGGCCAGCGGCATCCAGGCGCTCGCCGTGCACGGGCGCACCCGCGCCGACGCCTTCCAGGGCGAGGCCGAATACGACACCATCGCCGCCATCAAGGCGGCGGTGACAATCCCGGTGATCGCCAACGGTGACATCAGCACGCCTGAAAAAGCCGCTTTGGTGCTTGCCCGCACCGGGGCCGACGGCCTCATGATCGGCCGCGCCGCCCAGGGCAACCCCTGGATCTTCCGCGAGATCGGACATTACCTGGCGACCGGCGAGAAACTCGCGCCGCCGCCGGTGACGGAGGTGCGCGACACCCTGCTCGACCACCTTGAAACCCTGTACGCCTTCTACGGCGAATACAGCGGCGTGCGCATGGCGCGCAAGCATATCTCCTGGTACAGCAAGGGTCTGCGCGACGGCGCGGCCTTCCGCCACCGCGTCAACCAGGTCGAGACGCGCGAGGCACAGCTGGCCATGGTGCGGGAATTCTTTGACGGGCAGGCACAGGCCCTGGTCGCTCCTGCGCGTCCTGCGCTCGCGACATTCGTACATCCCTGTACAGCAGGGCTCGCGGCATGACGAAAGACCGCAAGGCGCCGCTGGCGGCGTGCGTGAAACAGTCGATGGAGCGCTACTTCCACGACCTCAACGGCGAGAAAACCTCGGGCGTGTACGACATGGTCATCAGCGAGGTGGAAAAGCCGCTGCTCGAGATCGTCATGCGCCACGTCAAGAGCAACCAGTGCAAGGCCGCGGAAATCCTCGGCATCAACCGCAACACCCTGCGTAAAAAGCTGAAGCAGTACAAGCTGCTTTAGAGCGTCAACTAAAAAGAAATTTGGCCACAGAGTACACACAGGCCACAGGGCTAAAAAAGCTTCTTTTTCGATCTCTGTGTGCTCTGTGATCTCTGTGGCCAAATTTTTTAGTCAGGGACCCTAAAGCAGCTTGTACTGCTTGAGCTTCTTGCGCAGGGTGTTGCGATTGATGCCGAGGATTTCCGCGGCCTTGCACTGGTTGCTCTTGACGTGGCGCATGACGATCTCGAGCAGCGGCTTTTCCACCTCGCTGATGACC
>Ga0105101_10001029_pt1 | contig 12062 bp, 10 predicted proteins | sample PPLLak21cMay2015_2_FD_87037 | JGI IMG/M metagenome (GOLD analysis project Ga0105101, IMG submission 87037) | Freshwater sediment microbial communities from Prairie Pothole Lake near Jamestown, North Dakota, USA - PPLs Lake P8 Core (1) Depth... | ecosystem: Environmental > Aquatic > Freshwater >...
CGATTCTCCCACATTTACCTGCTGCGAAGCATCTCTCGGAAGCTCTATGCCGTTCAATAAAAAAGTAATTTTTGATAAGCCGCTGCAATCAAGTCCCTTTATAGATGTTCCGCCCCACAGATAAGGAATTCCAATAAATCTTTTTGCGGTTTTTAAAATTTCTTCTGCCGAAGGTTTTAAATGACTAATCCAATCTTCATAATCGTTGGTTAATTTTTCCGGAATAAATGCAATTCGTTTATCGGGAAATTCCACTTTTATAAAATTTTCGGTTTTATCAAGCTTTTTAAGAACATTGCCCAGTATGATGTCCGAAACCGGGAGTGATTTGTAATCAGGTTTGCTGTAGCATGTGCCGTACATTTCGGTAAAAATAATTTTTTCAGCCGAGCGCCATTCCTTCATTTCTTGTTCATCCATTAATTGAACCGCATCATATTCTGTCCATCCAAGATAATCATCGGGAGTTTGGATTTGCAGCCATCCGTCTTGTTTTCTATAGACTTTTACAACTGTGCCAAGCAGAGCTTGATTTGACATTTCAGCCCAATGCTTATGTTTGGTACGGATATTTGCTGCCGATAAGTTTATTACTCCATAAATTTTTCCGTTTAATTTTTTTGATGGAAGAAGTCCGATGTTGTCGAATATCCTGATATTCTCTTTTATAAGATTTTCAATTAAATATTTTTCTGCTTCCGGTAAATTAGTAATGCCGAAGAGAATAATTAAACTGTCTTTTCTTAATGCATCAACATTAAAAATTGAAGTTCTTTTATCCGGAGCGAATATAATTTCTGTTTTTTTAATTGCAAGTGCAGCTTTTTCAAGTTCATAATCCTGAGCCGGAACAGAAGCGGCAAGCAATAAAATAAATAATATTATTTTCATTGAATCGGTTTCATTTTATGTACAAAAATATATCATAAATGGATAAAGATTCAAAGATTGATGAATCCGTTAAAAAAGAATTATTATACTTGAGAGTTTAAAGAAAGCTGGGATAAAAAAAAATCGCAGCACAAGTTTCTGTACTGCGATTATTGAATAAGATAAATCAGGGGATTATCTGGTTATTTTCATCGTCTTCATTTGCAGCATGAGCAGCAGCCGGCTTATAAGCCGTATTCGATTCAGTGCCGGCTAATTTAATTTTCCCTTCGCGTATATTTTTATACAGGAGATCATTCTCTATGAGATAATAGAATTGTTTTCTGAATTCCTCGAGGGATATTCCGCAGGTTGCAGCATATTTAGCAAGTTCATGCGGATCTTCAAAATCAGCCTGGTGAAGGCGGAGCATATACCGGCGTGCAATGAAGAATGTTTCAGAACTTGGATCAACCATTCTCACTTTTGTTTTTCCGGTCAAAGGATCGAGAATATCTTTGAAATAAAGAGGAACAAAACGTCCGTTTTGAATTGAAACCATTGCTCCGTTTCCCCCGCCAAGAATGAACTGAGCAGCAGAGAATCCCAAATCTCTGGTATATTCCATGTCAAAAGGTATCGGATCGGCGCACCGCAATTCATAACCGATATTTTTGGCAACAATAGTAGTCTTCAAACCGAATTCTTTTAATCTTTCCTGAACTTTATATTTTAATATTTCTCCAAAATTTACCTCGGCTATACGGATATTATCATGAGCATCTCTTTCAATGTTTACCAATGTCTCAAGGTCTTTAGGATTCAAATGTTCAACCAGACCTTCGGCTATTATTGCCACTCCGTCTTTCTTCCCGTAACTCATTCTTTTAATTATTGCCCCGACAAGAACATCAACCATGTGAGAAATACCAATAACTTTATTAGAAAATTCTTCAGGAATTAAAGTTAATGTTGCTCCAGCAGCTTTACCTATTCCAAGAGCAAGATGCCCGGCTTTACGTCCCATTGACACTACAAAATACCATCTTGAAGTTGTCTGGGCATCAACCATTAAATTTTTTACAAGCTCGACACCTATATGCCTGGCTGTTTGGAATCCGAATGTAGATATCCCGTGCGGCAGATCGAGGTCGTTGTCAATTGTTTTAGGCACATGAACTACTTTAATTCTTCCGGCTGCCATTTCATCAACTTTCATTGCGCTGTAGGCAGTATCATCGCCGCCGATTGTAATTAATTTGTCTACATTCAATCTCAGCAATGAAGTAACTGTATTTTCAAGATGTTTTTTATCTTTTGTAGGATTCGCTCTGGATATTCCGATATAAGAGCCGCCTCTAAAATGAATCCGGCTGACATTTTGTATTGTTAGTTCCTTATAAAAATTTATATCGCCTTCCATAAGCCATTTAAAGCCGTCTTTAATTCCGAGTACTTCTACTCCTTCTACTATTGCTCTTATGGTTGCGGCGCCAATTACACTGTTTATTCCGGGAGCCGGACCTCCGCCAACGAGAATGGCAAGTTTTTTAGGGGCTATTGACATGAACGAACTCCTTACTAAAGTTATTTTGTAATTATGTTTTACTAAGCTTATAGAACCTTAAGCTTCGCAAATTTTAACATTAATTGTTTAATATTGTTTCCTTCGAAAACTACTGTGGCTTTTAACGTATCGCCGGCTCCTGTAACATGAGTTACTTTTCCCAAACCGAACTTATCATGCATTACACGGCTTCCCGGGTGCAGTGTTTTATCTTCCTGGTTAAAGTCAACATAATCTACATTTTCAAAGTATTCATAATAAATTTCTTTCTTTGTCTTCCTGGCTGATTTTCTTCCGATGCTTCCATTTACTTCAGATAAGAGTTCAGGTTTTAATTCATCTATAAATCTTGATCTGCTCTGGTAGGCAACTTCTCCGAATCTGTAGCGGGACCTGGCATGAGATACATAAACCTTCTGCTTGGCTCTTGTTACAGCCACATAAAATAGTCTCCGTTCTTCTTCAACTGTGGAATCGGAGCTGAATCTTTTCGACAACGGAAAAATATCTTCTTCGCAGCCCGATACAAAAACTACAGGGAACTCCAGACCTTTCGCACCGTGAATTGTTAAAAAGGTTACGGCGTTTTTTTCCTCCTCATAGGTATCAACATCGGATAAGAGAGATATATTTTCAAGGTATTGCTCAAGACTCGCGGCATCTTTGTTTGCTTTAGAGAATTCACTAAGCTCGGTAAGAAGCTGGTCTATATTTTCCCATCTTTCCATCGATTCCTGTGTATTTTCCTCTTTAAACATTCTCATAACACCAAGTTCATCAACTAAGGCACGGGAAAGTTCGCCAACTGAAAGCTTATCTTTTAGTTCGATATACTTATCTAAGAGAATTTTAAAATGTTTTACGTTTTTCTGAATTCTTTCCTTTATATCGATCACTTCGAATACCCTGCCCATTGTTTCATAGAGAGTAAGTTCATGTTTTCGGGCAAAAGCAATCATTCTTTTAATTGTTGTGCTGCCTATTCCTCTCTGCGGAAAATTCATAATGCGGAGAAGACTTTCTTCATCATTTTGATTTGAAATAACTCGCATATAGGCAAGAACATCTTTAACTTCCTTACGTTTGAAAAATTCAATACCGCCGATAATTTTATAAGGAATTTTTTCTTTTCTAAATATATCTTCAAGTGCCCTGGATTGTGAATTAGTCCTGTACAGAATGCCGAAATCTTTAAGCATTAATTTCTTTTTTGAAATTTCTTTCTTTATATACTTGGCAATCTGAAAAGCTTCATCTTTCTCATCGGAGCATTTTATTAATGTAAGAAGTTCGCCGTCGTTATTTTCAGTCCATAATGTTTTGATCAGCTGCTCTTTATTGTTTTTAATAACAGATTCTGCAGCCTGAAGAATATTTTTAGTCGAACGGTAATTCTGCTCCAGCTTAAAAATTTTATGCTTATGAAAATCTTTTTCGAAGTCGAGCATGTTGCCCAGATTTGCACCACGCCAGCTATAGATGCTTTGGGCATCATCGCCTACAATGCAGATCTTTCCGTCCCTTGAGGTAAGAAGTTTTAATAATTCATATTGAGCTTTGTTGGTGTCCTGAAATTCATCAACCAGGATGTAGCTGAATTTCTTTTTATACTTCTGATGAATTTTTTCGTTTGAAAGGAACAGATTAATCGGATTGAGCAGAAGATCGTCAAAATCCATTGAATTATTTTCCAGAAGCCTTTTCTGGTACTCTTCAAAAATCTCCGCGATTTTCTCATCCATCGGGGATTTTATATGTTTTTTCCTGAACTCATCCGGCATGATCATATGGTTTTTTAAAAAACTAATCCTGTGCCTGACCATATTAGGAGAAAATCCTTCAATTTCTATATTGAAATTTGAAAAAATATTCTGGACGAGTGAAAGTGAGTCTTCCGTATCGTAAATAGAGAAATTGCTTCTATATTTAGTATTCTTTGATTCTATTCTTAAAATCCTCGCAAATATTGAATGAAAGGTGCCCATCCAGATTCCTTCGGCTCTGTTGCCGACTAGGCTTTTAATGCGGCCTTTCATTTCATTAGCAGCTTTATTTGTAAAGGTAAGTACAAGTAATGACTCAGGTTTATACCCGATATCTATTAAATAAGCCACTTTATAAGTTAAAACCCTGGTTTTGCCGCTTCCTGCCCCTGCCACTATCATGCTCGGACCGCTGTCATACTCAACTGCTATTTTCTGCTCATTGTTAAGTTGTTTTAGGTTTATCATACACCCTTTTGATGGTTAACTTGTGATTTTTTGAAGTGCAAATATATCGATTAATCTTCCCATTTGAAAGGTATGAAAAAAGTGAATTCAGTGCTTTTTTAGAATTGAACCGGGGCTTTTTAAAGAAAAGACTCCTCAGTGAATTTTCTAATATTCACTTTATTTTAGCAATTTTGAAGCTTTTTTATCAATTATCCATTTTGTGTTCCCAATTACCGGGATTATCTGAGAAGCTGGAAATGTCTTACCTTCTGGCGAATTTTTTAGAACAGTCTTAAGAATGCCGGCTTTTGACTCTCCTATAACAAGAAAAATGATTTTTGCAGAATTATTTATGGTTTCTTTTGTAAGAGATATTCGTTTTTGGCGGTTTGGATTTTCAGTAAGGCCGCAAATATTTCTTCTATCTGTAAAGAGAAGGCTTTTTCCCGGAAATAATGAAGCTGTGTGTCCGTCTTCTCCCACACCCAAATAGATCATGTCGAAACGGGGAAAACCGTTTTCATCTTTTTTAACATATGAATCGATTTCTTCAGCATAGCGAAGAACTTCTTCATGCAGATCATTTTCTCCTTTTATCCTATGGATATTTTTGTCAGGAATTGGAATATGGCCGAATAGAATTTTTTTTGCCGTGCCGAAATTGCTTCCGGGATCATCCGGAGGAACCATTCTTTCATCTGCCCAAAAAAAATGGATTCCGCTCCATTTAATTTTCTTTTCAAAAAAGGGAGCGGTTAATTTTTCAAGCATAAGTTTCGGTGTGCTTCCGCCCGAAAGAGCAGCAAAAAAATAATCATTCTCTTTCAGAACATGATTCACTGTCCTTTCAAATTCTTTTGCTGCTTCTTCTGCAGCTATTTCCGGGGAATCAAAAATTTGTACGTCGTTCATTATAACAAAATTATAAAATACCAACACCTAATCCCACAGCAATAAAAATCAGCATAATACCGACTAGAGTTTGAATAAATTTATAAGTAATTTTTTTCAGTAATCTTCTCCCTATGAAAGCTCCGATAAATGCAGACACTGTGGCAGTAAAAAGAAGCCAAAAATTATTAAACAATTCCGGAGATAAAAAATTTGTACTGTAAACAAGCAGTCGGGTTGTATCTATCATTACTGCAACCGCAACTCCCGTTGCAATAAAAGTCTCTTTGGCAAGATTAAGCCTGATAAGAAAAGCACTTCTCAAAGCACCCTGGTGTCCTGATAACCCGCCGAAGAAACCGCTTAATAGACCTCCGACGGGTAAATATTTTTTCTCAAACCTGTATTTTTTTTCAAATCCGGGAATCAGTTCCAACAAGGCAAAAATCAAAATAAGAAATGCAATAACAATTTTAATTAATTCTACCTGATAGTTTCTACTAAGAAAATTATAGCTTGCCAATGGCTCAGTGCCGGAAAGATAATTCAATATCTCTGCTCCGAAAAAAGCAGCTGCTATTGCGGGGATGCCAAAAACGGCAACTGTTTTAAAGTCGGTAAACTTTGCTAAAAGAAAAAGTTTAAAAACATTATTAAAAAAATGAACAATCGCTGTAAGTGCTATGGCAATATTTACAGGAAAGAAAAAAGCGAAGACCGGCAAAAGAAGCGTTCCTAATCCAAACCCGGAGTACATAGTTAACCCGGAAGCGAATAATGCAGCGGCAGAAATAATTACATATTCCATTTAATGCAATCTTACATAATATTTCTGTTTGTGCAAATGAGTAATTACTTTTGGAACAGCATTCATTAATGTTTAATTAAAATGAAACAAAACCTAATTCTATGGACTGCGGCTTTTATAATAACTTTTTTATCCGGATTCCTGGACAGCATTTCTTCTCCTAACTACCCGGTAAGCGGGACAATCGGAGTCGGCGGGGAAAAAGTATCTTACAAGTTTGACAAAATCCACCATGGAAATCAGCCGTACAAGTTTATAATCAGGACCGACATTGATACTTTAGAAGGAAAAATTGAATATAAAGCAAAAGAAGAAACCAATTGGAAAACAGTTACCTTAAAATCTGCAGATAATATTCTTTACGGGCAGATACCGGCTCAAGAAGCCGGAGCGGAACTGGAATACAGGGCAGTTATCTTTCACATTAATAAAAATTATTTTCTCCCTTCACAAAAGCCGGTTTCAATAAAATTCTTCGGAAAGATTTCACCGTTTATAAATGCACTCTATTTTTTTACATTATTTTTGGGAATATTATTGAGTACTAGATCAGGACTCGATTTTTTTAATGAAAACGAAAAAATAAAAAAGCTCAGTCTGCTTACCGCTGTGCCTTTTTTTGTAAATGCTTTTGTTGCAAGCCCGTTAAGAAAAACTTATGAGCTGGGGGGAATCGGGAATAAAGTACTCCCTTTATCGGAGATTTTCCCCCTGGGCAATATTATTTTATTCTTCTTCTGGATAGTAACAGTAATTGTAATTTTCAATATAAAGGGATATAAAAAAGCAGTAATCATCTCGGCAGTTATTATTTTAATATTATTTCAGATCCTTTTTTCTTGAACTTTTGATTATATCACCTATTTAATAATCTTGTTTGTCACAGTCCTTTCATCCTGATCACTATTAAATAAAAATCATTTTTTTGATAAAAAAATATGAAACTGATTTGTTTTGTATTATTAATCTCTTCTCAAATATTTCCTCAAAGACTGATAATAGATCATTCTAAAGTAAATGTAGTTAAATTTACTGCTGATGCTACATTGGGAGACTTTGAGGGGACAACAAGCTCGATTGAAGGGTTTATTCAATTCAATGGGATGAAATTTAGTCTAGGTGGAAAACTTGAATTTAAAGTTTACCTGGATTCTATCGATACAGGAATTGGATTGCGAAACACTCATATGCGTGATAATTACCTTGAGACGGGAAAATATCCCGCAGCAGTTTTTACCGGGGAAATAACTAATCTTGATACGGTTTCACCTTCTGAATTTACATTAAAAGCTGAAGGCAGTTTTAAGATTCATGGAGTTAAAAGAAATAAAGTTATTGAAGTTAAGATTTTTAATTATGGTGAGTTATATAAATCAGCCGGCGACTTTATCCTTAGACTTTCGGAATTTAAGATTAATCAACCGTCTTTTCTTTTCAACTCTGTTGACAACGATATTAAAATACATTTGTCTCTTTATTTTAGGAAAGTCTAATTTAAAATCTTAATTATTTCTTGATGAATAGATTGTGAGGATGCAATGATGCTGTTCCCTTTTACAGGATCATTTCCATGGTAATCAGTGATTATCCCTCCGGCTCCGCGGATTACCGGAATCAAAGCCATTGTATCCCACGGCGACATTATTGGATCAATCATTATATCTGCAAAACCGGCAGCGACAAGATAGTAACCGTAGCAGTCGCCCCAGTTTCTCAGCAGTTTCACTTTTTTTACAAGTGTATTAAACCTGTTTATATTCTGGAATTTCTCAATATCAGGAATATCGGTTACCAGCATAACCGCAGAAGATAATGAATCGCAGTTTCGAACTCTTACTTTTTTATTATTCAATTCTGCACTATAATTATCTCCTATTAAAAATTCATTTAAAACCGGCAGATTGATTGCACCTAATACCGGATCCCCGTTTTTTAGTAAAGCAATTAATGTCCCGAATAATGGAGTGCCGTATATAAAACTTTTTGTCCCGTCAATGGGGTCGAGTATCCATTTAAATTCAGCATCAGGATTGTAATTGCCGAATTCCTCGCCTAAAATTCCATGTCCGGGATACTCTTTCATTATCAGCTCACGCATCGCCTCTTCAGATTTTTTGTCGGCTAAAGTTACAGGCGAAAGATCCTCTTTTACTTCAATTTGAATTTTAGTACGGTAGTAATTGTTAATAATTCTGGCACTGGCATCTGCAAGTTTTTTGGCAAATTTCTTGTATTCTTCGATCATTTCAGTACTTGGAAAATTATCCATAATCGTATTTATTTGTTAAATAATTTTATTTCCGCATCTCAAAATAACTTATTATTTTTGCGGCTCAAAATAAACTAGAAGGAATAAGGTAAAAAGAAAATGAAAACTATCGGTTTACTTACTGTGTCAAATATTTTCATGACTTTTGCATGGTACGGGCATCTTAAATTTAGAAATCATCCCATTTGGATTGTTATTTTAGCAAGCTGGGGTATTGCATTCTTTGAGTATATTTTTCAAGTTCCGGCAAACAGAATAGGCTACGGTAAATTTAACGGGGCAGAGTTAAAAACAATTCAGGAAGTAATAACATTACTTGTATTCAGCATCTTTTCGGTGCTTTATCTTAAAGAAGATTTTAAATGGAATTATGCCGTTGGATTTTCTCTGATAATTATGGCAGTATTCTTCATTTTCAAAAAGTGGTAGGAGAAAGTATTTTTCGTTTCGGCAGAATCCAACAATCATTATATTGCATTTTGAGTTAGAAAAAGTTTTTAAAACCGGAGAGATGGCAGAGTGGTTGAATGCGGCGGTCTTGAAAACCGTTAAGGATGTAAGTCCTTCCGGGGTTCGAATCCCTGTCTCTCCGCAAAACTTCAAATTTTACAGGTTGACTTAGAGGGGGATAGATTTTAACAGCCTTCCAAATTCAAAATAATTAATCAAATCATTAATCAATTATTATTTCAACTTTAAAAAAGAAAATAGCCCAAGTGAAAAATTCAAGGAGTTGAAGCCTATCAAAACCACGCAGGCTATTTTCAGTTTTAAACTTTATGTTCATTTCAACTTTTCTGAATTTTCTTGTAACTCAACACATCAATCATTCAATGTCAAATCGAATAATTTTTCTTGCGTTTGTAAGTAATTAATTTTAAATAGGTTAAAGACCCAAAAATATTTTTTATTTGTACGTCCAGTTAACTTTCTGAATCCAGTATTACCACCGGAGGGTAGAATGAAAAATCAACTTTTTTTTATTGTTCTAATAATCATCTGCGTGGGTATTGATAGTTTTCCGCAGAAAATACCACTCGATTTGGCAATAATCGGTGAGCCACTGAGGGATTTTAACCTACCAATTTATCAAGGAGGTGAATTTCAACTATCAAATGAAAAAGGGAATAATATATTATTGGTCTTTCCTAGAGGTTATTATGATAAAGATGTCTGGTGCGAAATATGCGCTTATGAATACCTGGACCTTGTAGATGAATTCCATAATAAAAGGTTTGCTGAAAAATATCATCTGGATGTAATAATTGTCTTACCTTATGATGAAAATACTATTGACAAGTGGCTTACAGATATCCCTGACGTGTATGCCTTACTAGAAGCAAGGAAGCATCTTCCTGATACTTCAGCTGATGAAAATGCAATAAATTGGGTTCGTTTTGTAAATAAACATTATCCTAAGATATTTTCTATTAAAAAAGGGGAAACTCCTCAGCCATTTAAAATATTAATAGATAAAAAACACATACTTTCTGATCGGCTTGAAATCTTTAGAACCGAGTTGTGGGGTACATTAGTTGAGCAAAATATTCCAACATATATTCTACTTGATGCAGACGGAACGGTTGTATTTAAATATATAAGCCAGCATACTATAGACAGACCAACAATGAATTATCTAACTAAAGTGATTAACAAGTTCCTTAATGATTAATGAAGTCAAGTGGAGTGTATTTCTATCAGATAATGGCTGAGACTTCATTCAAAGAAAGGGGTATGACCCCTAAAACCTAGGGGCGGAATTGTGGGTGAAATATCCCACACATTATTACCAATTTTTTTTCACCGTTCACTAAGATTCTATTGGGTAAATGAAATTCAACTTTCATTTTTTTAGAAAATTTTGAAAAAACAATATATTCCGCCAATCTTAATAAGTTAAAAAAAAGTTTAAACTAGTGAGACTTATTACCCCTACCGAAACTAAAATTGCTATTAATCTAGCCATCCCATAAGAAACATTATGTTTTTCAAGATAATTTTGTTTATGTTCTTTTCAGCTAATCTCACCTCTTCCCGCAAACAAACAACTACTTCAATAATTGAAATAATTCATAAATCTGCGAAAATTAATTTAATCTATAATGGGACAAAATCTGAGCATTAGTCCATTGCAGAAGTGATCTGAAGTTTTTGTACTTTTGTTTAACATGACAGAGGATTTAATAAGAACTATGATTGCTTCAGAAATAAAAGAAGAGCATCTTGAAGAAATAAAAGCAGCAAAATTACTTTTGGAAAATCCAAATCAATGGATACAAATAGCAAACAAAATAGGTAAACCAATCGAACTGGGAATGAATAAACTTCCCGAAAAATTTAGAGAACCAATAAATAAAGCTGTCCATAAATCTATTGAAAAGGCAGTAAATTATGTTGCATATTCATTTAACGAAAAAATCAAAATTGATCCCTTAGCTTATAAAGTAGCGTCTGCAGCAGCAGGTTTTGGAGGCGGATTTTTCGGATTTCCCGGATTATTTATTGAGCTGCCAATAACTACAATGATGATTCTTCGCGCCATCATGGAAACAGCAAAAAATAAGGGCGAAAATATAAATGATCTGCAGACCCGTTTGTCCTGCATCGAAGTATTTGCTTTAGGTGGAATTTCTTCCAAAGATAATGCATCGGAAAGCGGTTACTATACCGTTAGAATCGGAATAACAAAAGCAATAAATGAAGTAACTAAATATATCACCGGAAAGGGTCTGGCAAGGGAGGGTGCTCCATTTCTCATTAGGTTAATTACAAGCATCTCTGCAAGATATGGAATCGTTGTCTCCGAAAAAATAATGGCGCAGTCATTACCTATTTTGGGAGGATTAACCGGCGCAGCTATAAATACAATTTTCATGGATCATTTTCAGAAAATGGCATCAGGACATTTTACTATTCAAAGGTTAGAAAGAATATATGATCCTTCGTTAGTAAAAGAAGCTTATGATTCGATAAGCATGGAATAGTGGGAGTTAAAAGAAAAACTGACTAACGGCCTAGAGCATCAAACACAGCTTTTGGGAGTGTAATCTGATAAACAGCCTGTTTGAGAAGACGGCTCTTAATTCTTGTTATTACTGATCCCTGAAGATGATATAGTACATTTCGATTCCGTCCGGAAAATTCCTCTGAATGTTCCCGCAAACAGATAGCCATCCGGAGATACTGCAACCGAATAAACCGACTTATTTGTTAAACCTGAATCTGCAAGCGTCCAATCATTGCCATCATTAGTAGAACGGTAAACTCCACCCCGCCACGTCCCTGAAAAAAAATGACCGTCTTCATTAATTGCCAACGAAGTAATTTCAGTATTGCTCATTCCTGAGTTTGATCTTAACCAAGACTCTCCATTATCCGTGCTGCGGAAAAATCCGCCGACATCGGTTCCTGCATATATTTTTCCTTCCTTACCTGAAACGAGAG
>Ga0105101_10001030_pt1 | contig 12048 bp, 6 predicted proteins | sample PPLLak21cMay2015_2_FD_87037 | JGI IMG/M metagenome (GOLD analysis project Ga0105101, IMG submission 87037) | Freshwater sediment microbial communities from Prairie Pothole Lake near Jamestown, North Dakota, USA - PPLs Lake P8 Core (1) Depth... | ecosystem: Environmental > Aquatic > Freshwater >...
AGCAGCACGACTACCAGCCATCCCCAGAATCCCAGGGTCTTGTAAGCGACCACGATAGGCGCAACCATCAGTGCCACCAGGTTAACTACCTTGATCATCGGATTGAGTGCCGGTCCCGCCGTGTCTTTGAAGGGATCACCGACCGTATCGCCCACCACGCCGGCTTTGTGCCGCTCAGATCCTTTACCCAGGTTGTTGGCAATGTCACGCGGCTCATCCTCGATCAACTTCTTGGCGTTATCCCATGCGCCGCCAGCGTTGTTCAGGAAAACCGCCAGCAGCTGCCCAGACAGGATAATGCCTGCCAGAAATCCACCCAGGGCTTCGACTTGCAGGAGCATCCCGACGATAATCGGGCTGAGCACCCCCAGAAGAGCTAAAGGCACCAGCTCTTTCTGTGCAGCTTGGGTGGCGAGGGCAACAGCCTGGCGGTAATCGGGCTTGACTTTGCCCTCCAGCACGCCCAGCTTGAACTGCCGCCGGGCTTCGAATATGATCAAGGAAGCCGCCCTGCTGACAGCCTGGATAGCAAACGATGAGAACAGCCAGGGAACCGCACCACCGATAAGCATACCGACGAAAACCTGCGGCATAGAGACTCGAATGCCGTTTGCGAGCGCGGTGGGATCTACCCGGCTGACATCGGTGATGAAGGAGCCAAACAGTGAGACCGCTGCGATCACAGCCGATCCGATGGCGATGCCTTTGGTGATTGCCTTGGTGGTGTTGCCCACCGCGTCCAGGTCTGCCATGATCTGGCGGGCAGCTACGGTGTCGTCATCATTCTCATCGTGCCACGCCATCTCTCCGATGCCGTTAGCATTGTCGGAAATTGGCCCGAAAGAATCCATCGCCACATTGTTGCCGGTCAGGGTGAGCATGCCGATGCCGGTCATCGCGACGCCATATAATATGAAGGTGAAGCGCACGAAATCTTCACTCAATCCGGAACTTGCCGCCAATGCAGAGACATCAAAGCCCGAAAATACCAGGATGGAGATAAAGATTGTCAGTGCAATCACCAGGATCGACCAAACGGAGGATTCAAAACCGACCGAGATGCCGGAGAGGATCAGCGTCGCCGGGCCAGTGTCTGCCGATTTCTTGATCTCTTTCACCGGCGATGTGTGGGTACCGGTGAAGTAATCAGTCAGACGGTCAATCGTGATCGCCAGGGCTACACCCAGGGCGGTTGCCAGGAATGGGCGCCACCAACCACCGGCAACATCGGTCATGTACAGCAATCCAATGGCACCGAAGAACACCACCGAGATGCCTGCAGAGGTCAGGAAGCCGGTAAAAATGGCTCTCATGGCGTCGCCGCTCTTGCCCGTACCGCCGCGCACCAGGTAGGTGCCAATGATCGATGCGAGTACGCCGATGCCGCGCACCAGCAATGGGTAAATGATCCATTCCAACTGCCCGGTGATGGTGGTCAAGGCAACACCCAGGATCAGGCTGGAGACGATGGTGACTTCATAAGACTCGAAGATGTCAGCTGCCATACCTGCGCAGTCGCCGACATTGTCTCCGACCAGGTCGGCGATCACCGCCGGATTGCGGGGGTCGTCCTCAGCGAGGCCGGCTTCCACTTTTCCGACCAGATCAGCGCCCACATCGGCAGCCTTTGTAAAGATGCCGCCTCCCACGCGCATGAATAGTGCCAGGAGCGTACCGCCAAAGCCAAATCCCAACAGGGTATCAGGGGCAGCGATACCGAAGATGATAAAGATGATCGTCCCACCAAATAAACCAAGACCGTCGGTGAGCATGCCGGTGATCGTGCCAGTCCGGTAGGCAATGCGTAGCGATTCGCCGAAAGATCTACGTGCTGCAGAAGCCACCCGCACGTTGCCCTGGACAGCCATGCGCATGCCGAGCTGGCCCACAGCCAATGAGAAGCTGGCGCCCATCACAAATGCGATGGCTCGCCCCAGTCCGATCAGGGTACGCAGCTGCTGCTCTTCAGCGCCGGTCAGCCCGTCCGCGCAGGTCCGGGCTGTCTCCATGTTGGCGTCTTTAAATGCCAGACAATACCACTCCGATGCTTCTGGAGTGGGTGGGGCAATATAAACTGAAGCAAATAAAGCCAGCGTGAGAATTACTATCAGAGGCAGGATGGATTTTAATTGTCGACGCAGGTAAGCATCCGCACCTTCTCGGATGGCGTTCCAGACCTCCTGCATCTTCGGCGTGCCTTTATCCTCGCGTAGGATCTGGTAGCGCAAGAAAAGCGCATACAGTAAACCCAGTATGGCGACGCCGAGCACACTCCAGATCGCAATTTGCTCGAATGTGTTTAAACCATACATATCCTTATCTCCTCCCGATGGTAGTTAATCGTGGTAAGCAGACCAACTCACGCCTCTCTGCATAGCAGCGGCGTTAGCGAAGGGCGCTCAATAATGTCTGGATCGGTTTGTGATTATCATCACCTCAATTGTTAAATTCCCTCCCAGTTTATTGGACATTGTTCATATATGAGGGCATAGAGGGTGTTTGGCTGGATAGGGAGTGTACCTGCAGTACTTGCTAAATCCGCCCCGCAGGCAGAATAAACCCAGCGGTCTGACCGCTGGGAGACTGAATTTATTGGTTTCTTTGACGGTGGCTATGATGAACACAATTAGTACGCGGGCCGTTCTGCATAACCGGGCATGTCTGGTTTCATTTTACAAGGGTGACGCAAAAGTGTCAAGCAGCGCAATTTCATTTCTGTTCGTTGGTAATTTTGAGCAACCAAAGCACATGCAATCCTGCCAGGACCGCCATAGTTTAATGAACGATCTACGTATATTAGCGTTTCGTTAATAAAGTTAAAACCTGTTGACTTTACCTGTCTGTTTGTTGTATAACCTTACTCGGGAAGTAACTACTCGTAGGTATCAGAAATCCCCGAACTATCTATCTGTAGACGGCATAGCCCGACTCGAGCACTGCCGCCGAACAACGGCTGTTGTGTTAGGTATCACTTTGTCTATTACGTTGGAGTGATCAATGATACGTGTTGAGGGGTTGACCAAAGACTATGGCGCGCGCCGGGCCATTGACCATCTGAGCTTTCACGCCGATGACGGAGAGATCCTCGGCTTCTTGGGCCCGAACGGTGCCGGTAAAACCACAGCAATGCGAATTTTATGCGGCTATATGCCTCCCACTGCAGGAAAAGCAGAAGTTGCGGGATACGATGTGGTCGAACAATCGCTGGAAGTGCGCCGCAGGGTGGGCTACCTGCCGGAGACTGTTCCGCTCTATCCGGACATGACGGTTTTCGATTATTTGAAGTTTATGGCTGATCTGCGCCACCTGCCAAAAGCTGGAGAACGCGTGGACGATGTTCTCGAGCTTGTGGGCTTACTCGACCGCGCCGATGGGTACGTAGCTAACCTGTCAAAAGGAATGCGCCAGCGGGTAGGTCTGGCGCAGGCGCTGCTTCACCAGCCAGAGGTGCTGATCCTCGACGAGCCGACGATCGGACTGGATCCGGCGCAGATCCATGAAGTACGCAACCTGATCCAGAAGTTGGGTCGCGAGCGCACAATTCTGCTATCGACTCATATCCTTTCGGAAGCGCAACAGGTCTGCGACCGGGTGCTGATCATCAATAAAGGACATATTGTTGCCGAAGATACCCCGGAGCGTTTGCAGGCACGCGTTTCAGGCGCGCAGCGCATCGCTATACGCGTTGGCAACGATGGCGACGGACTTGAGGCAGTAGTCCGGAAAGTATCGGGCGTTCTGCGAGTCACTCAGATCACGGTAGGCAGTGTAGAGTTCGAGACCACTCCTGGCACAGATGCTCGACCGCAGGTTGCTCGCGCCCTGGTCGAAGCAGGTTACGATCTGATGGAGATGCGCCCCATCGGTGTGAGCTTGGAAGAGATCTTCCTCCAGCTGACTCGCGATGAGCCGCAGCCCCCCGAGGTCTGGGAGGGTGAGCCGGGTCCCGAGGAAACTGCAGAATCCACTTCTGCCAGCCATGAAGAAGTGAATCGGGAAGGGTGATCGATGCGCAATATCTGGACAATCGCCAATCGTGAGCTGAAATATTACTTCGGCAGCCCGGCAGCTTATCTGGTTGCTTTTATGTTTCTGATCATCATCGGCATCATTTTCTATGCCAATGTGGTGTATGCAGTTACCAATCAGTATGCACCCGGGATCGATATCGTCATCGGTCCAATGGTTACGGTACTGCTCTTTGCCACACCTGCGATCACCATGCGCCTGTTAGCCGATGAGCAGCGTCTGGGCACGATGGAGCTGCTGCTCACCGCGCCGGTGCGGGATTGGGAGCTGGTGGTCGGTAAATGGCTGGGAGGATTTTTATTTATGATCGTGATCCTGGCCCTTACCTGGCTTTTCCCGCTCTTGCTGAACCAGATCGTTGACCCGGGCATCGATCAGGGTATTTTGGTCAGCGGTTATCTGGGGCTGCTGCTGTTCACCGGGGCGCTGGTCGCCATCGGAGTTGCGGTTTCCTCGCTGTTCAGCAACCAGATCGCCGTTTTCTTCGCCACGCTGGGTGTTTACATGGTACTCTGGCTGATCGGGCTGCCTGGTCAGGCTTCCGGTGGTACTGGCAGCGAGCTGCTGCGCTACATTGACATCAGTGAGCATTTCTACAACACATTCTATCGAGGCATCATCGACCTGAGCGATATGGTGTATTTTCTGGCTCTTCTGGCGCTGGCACTATTCTTGGGTACTGTATCACTCGAATCACGGAGGTGGCGCTGATGAAGATCGACCGCAAACGCCTTGCGCCGCTGGGATTGGTACTGGCTGGCGTTGCTGCGCTGGCAGCTATCGTGTTGTTCATTATTCAGCGCGAGTGGAATGTGTATCTACAGGTCAGCCTGGGTTTGCTGGTATTGGGGCTGGCGCTGTTTGCAATCCTGGATCCAGCCAGGGTGCGGACAGCCTTGCGCGGCAGGCAGGCCCGCTACGGCAGCAATACCCTGGTGATGACGATTGCCTTCCTGGGCATCGTTGTGGTGATCGCATACCTGGCCTACCAGAACAACCACCGCTGGGATCTAACCGAAGGAGGTCAGAACACCCTGGCGCAAGAAACACTGGACACGCTCACGGCGTTACCCGAGAGCGTCCAGGTGAAGGCGTTTTACAGCGCCCGGTTGAATTCAGAAACGACCCGCAGCCTGTTGGATCAATATAAATTCAACGGCAACGACCGGTTCAACTATCAGATTATCGATCCGGTAGAGGATCCAATCGCGGCACAGGAAGCTGAAATCACCCAGGATGGTACGGTTGTGCTGCAAATGGGCGATCGGCAGGAGACGCTGACGTATGTCACCGAGAAAGAGTTGACAGGCGCCCTGGTGCGCTTGATCGGTGACGAGCAGGCTGGTGTGTACTTCCTCACAGGGCACGGTGAAAAAGACCCAACCGGGAGCGGTGACAGCGGTTATTCGCAGCTCCAGGCTGCCCTGGAATCGAAGAACTACAAAATCAACACACTAAACCTGCTGGCGACCGGCCAGATCCCGGCTGACGCCCGCGTGATCGTGGTTGCCGGGCCGACCAAGCCAGTAACCAGCGGCGAGGTGGACAAGTTTAAAGAGTTCATTGCCAATGGCGGTGCTCTGGTGATTATGGAGGAGCCGCTGCCGGTAACAGAGTTTGGCACCGAGACGGATTATCTGGCGGCCTGGCTGCAGGAATCGATTGGCATCGTGTTGGGTAAAGATATCGTCGTCGATCTCACCTCAGAGCAGCCATTCGTTGCCTGGGCTTTCCAGTATGGGAACCAACCAATTACTGAGAAAATGCAAGGCGTGGGGGTGTATTTCCCAACCGCACGCAGTGTCGCTGCTGGTGAGTCTTCCGAAGGTTACACCCTCACCGAGTTGGTGCTGACCGCGGATCAAACCTGGGCTGAAACAGACCTTGCTGGCCTGCAAGTGCAGGATCAGCAGATTGCACCTGATGAGGGCATCGATCTGATCGGGAGCGTGCCGCTGTCTGTTGCGGCTGCGAGCAGCTCTGGGTTGGGCCGGCTGGTGGTGTTTGGCGATTCGGATTTTGCCGCTAACGTGAATTTCGCCAGTCTGGGCAACGGTGATTTGCTGATCAATGCCATCGACTGGGCTGCCGAGCAGGAAGAGCTGATCAACCTGACTCCCAAAGAAGCGGTCCAGCGGGTGATCATTGCGCCTCAGCGCTACACGATGGGTTTGATGCTGTTTGGCTCGGTAATCCTCCTGCCAGCCATTGTCCTGGTAGCCGGCGGGGTGGTATGGTTCCAGCGGCGCAAGCGCGGCTGATCTACTACAGCTGGTCAGCAATTGAACCTGATCTCGGATTATTTCATATAGATTGAAGTACGGACATGATCAAGCGTTCTACATGGATTTTGCTGGCGATATTTATCGCCCTGCTGGGAGTATTTTTCTACCTGAGGCAGAATCCCCTGGGTACCGGAGATGAAGATGCTACATCTACCCCCGCAGCCCACCTGATAAGCCTGGCGAGCAGCCAGATCACGGCAATCGAACTGAAAGATGATAAGGGTGGTTTGGTGAGCTTCAAATTGGGGAAGGATGGTGTATGGGCGCTCACTCAGCCTCCCTCTGACCTGACAGACCAAACCCTGGTGCAGTCACTGTTGAGCCAGCTGTCTCTCATGTCGGTCCAGGTCATACTGGAGGCTGAATTACAGGACAGCAGCGTCGGTCTCGAAGTGCCCAGCTATATGGTCACACTCAGTGCTGCAGATGGAAGCCGGCAAGTTGTTTCGATTGGTGCGCTTACATCGATTGGCTCGGGGTACTACACCCGGGTGGATAATGAGCCGGTGGTTGTGGTCAGCAAAACTACAATCGATAACCTGCTCAAGCCGCTGACGGATCCATCGACAATTGCCACACCGACTCCCGTCCCGCCAACCACGCAAGCGGTCGAGACGCCGAGCGGTAGCACCCCTTCTCAGGGGATGCAAACTGCTACGCCGTAACAGATTGGGATTAACGCCATCGGTGGGAACTTTTTACGGAGCCGCGTAACCCTTAAATATAATGAAATTGGGTATTGCTTTTGCTAAAAATTAAGTGTATCCTGAATTAACCACACTGCAAACGGGTAGGGGGACGTGTGTAAATTCATAGCCCGGGTGGTGCGGGGCACGGATGCACACCATGAATAGGACACAGGTCCTGGAGAAAAAATGATTGATGAAGATCTGCTGAACTCAATCGAGGATCGTGATGAAGATGAACATCCTGCGATAGCCAGGTTGATTGAGTTTGGACGTCAAAAAACATATGTAACCATTGATGATATCTTGACTTTCTTCCCTGAAGCCGAACAGGATGTAGATCAGCTTGAGGAGGCTTTTGCTGCGCTGATCAGCGCCGGGATTGCCTACGTGGACGAGCCGATTCCGGGTGGTCCGACCGATGAAGAACTGGTGGAGGAAGAAGTTGAAGAGGAAGTAACCCGGCGCGATCTGATCGTTGATGATAATTACCTTGCCAATATCGACACCGACGATACGATCGGGCTGTATCTCAAGGAAGTTGGGCGCGTGCCGCTGCTCACTGCAGAAGAAGAGGTCGAGCTGGCACAGCGCATCGAGCGCGGGCGCCTGGCGCGTGAAGAGCTGGCGCGCGGCAATGTCAGCCCTCGCCACAGGGGTGAGCTGCAGATGCTTATCGAGGACGGTTGGGCAGCTCGTGAGCACCTGATCACCGCCAACTCTCGCCTGGTGATCAGCGTCGCCAAGAAATACATGGGGCGCGGTGTGCCGTTCCTGGATTTGATCCAGGAGGGCAACATCGGCTTGATCCGCGCCGCCAAGAAATTCGACTACCGGCGCGGGCATAAATTCAGCACCTATGCTACCTGGTGGATCCGCCAGGCGGTCACGCGCGCCATTGCCGACCAGGGGCGCACCATTCGTGTGCCCGTGCACATGGGCGACCAGATCAACAAGCTGCTGCGCGTGCAGCACCAGCTGACACAACGCCTGGGACGCGATCCATCCGTGGAAGAGCTGGCGGATGCCCTGGAAGTAACTCCCCAAAAGGTGGAGAACATGATCCAGGTTGCGCGCCGCCCGCTCTCCCTGGAGACCCCGACCGATGACGAGGAAGACTCGGTGCTGGGTGACTTCATCCAGGATGAAGATGTCGCCGCGCCGGATGATACTGCCACATACAACCTGCTGCGCGAGCACCTGGACAGCGTCCTTAACGGCCTGCCGCCGCGCGAAGTGCGCATCCTGCAGCTGCGCTATGGTCTGCTGGATGGCCAGGCTTATACCCTGGAAGAAGTGGGGCGGAAGATGGGGGTCACGCGCGAGCGCGTGCGCCAGATCGAGGCCCAGGCCCTCAGCCGTCTGCGCCACCCTGCCATCCGGCGCAAACTGCGCGAGTATCTGGGCTAATCCCTGGAGCTATTTACCCGGCTCGATGCTTCAAGAGCCGGGTTTCTTTTTAAATATCAGCATGCCTTCACTGCCGTATATATCCGTAGGGATCTTTTCGATCAGCTCATAAGCCTGCTGGAAGCGCGCGTCGGGCAGCAAACCATTGCGCCCGTAGACCTCCAGGATGACAATATAGTCCGGGTGCTGATCCAGTATCAGGTCTGGGGGGATGGCGTAATTAATGGCATAGTAGCGCTCATCCAGCGGGTAGTAGCGCGTGGATTGGGGCGAGTTCAACCCGACGGTATCCAGGATGCGCGTAGGTGTATAGAAGCCCAGCACCCCCACATCGCCGGCAGCCAGGGTAGCCGGGCTGTCCAGCGCCCCGAGCTCTGGAGCCAGGCTGTCGGCTGCCTGGCGGTAGAGCAGCTCTAGCTGGTACCAGGCCATACCTGGGGCTGGTCGGCTCAAACCGTGATCGGGGCGCGCCACCCAATCCTGGCTGATCAAGGCCAACGGAAGCAAGATTACCGCAGTGATCGCCGTCAAATGCTGCATCCAGCGGCGTCTCGGGCTGGCGAGCGAGATATCACCTGCTGATTCAGGCGAGAAGATAGCCGTCAAGAGTCTGTCTGCGCCGACCAATATCGTCAGCATATAGAATGGCAGGGGCGGGGTCAGGTACCAGCGGAAGATCAACGGGTTGGCTATCGCGAAGACGGCGAAATACAGCCAGGGGTACACCAGAAAAGGCCAGGCGTGTGGCTCGCTCTTCAGCACTTGCAGCCCTCCGATAATAAACAAGAAAGGGCACAGCAGCATTCCAACGCCAATCCACCAGGCGCCAAAGGTCTGGTTGCCCATGAACGGTATGGAGTAGTGCTGCAGCAAGCGGATAAAGGCTGAGTCGGCAGGCAGGTAGTAAGCGACAGCCTTGGCAGCCATCGAATGCGGCAAGGGACTGCCAAAATACAGCGTCGAAAAGGCGATCCACGCAACCAACGGAATGGCAAAAACCAGCGCGGTAGTCCAATAAGACGGTTTCTGGACGGCTTTCTCGGTATGCAAGGGCAGCTTAATAAACTTGCCCCAGCCAGTAGCCTGCAATACGATGTCCAACGCCAGTGGACCCAGCAGGATCAGCGCATCGGGACGGGTGAGCATCGCCAGAGCGGCTGTCAGCGCCGTAAGGATGAGGCGGTTTTCCAGATAAGCTGAGATCGTGGTTATCAGCAGCATCACGTACACGCTGGTCTCCAGACCGCCGATAGCAAAAGTCACGCTGAACGGGGCGATGGCCCACACCAGTGCCGCTCCCAATCCGGCTCGTGGTGAGCTAAAGCGTGCCCCCAAACGCAGCAGGAGAATGCAGGTCAAGCCGTCTGCCAGGGCGTTCACTGCCAGGGCAATATCGGGGAATGGCGCCTGGGTCCCGCCAGTGAACAGCGCCAGACCGCTTAACAAAAGTGTATAGAATGGCGTTGTGGTGCCCAGAACGTGCTCTCCGGGGTTGTAGACGAACCCGTTCCCGGCTAAAATATTTCGTGCATAGCGGAAAGTTATGTAGGAGTCGTCAATGGTGCGCGCCCCAGGCAGCAAGCGAGCTGATACTGCCAGCAAGAATACCACCAGCGGCAGCCAACGGGCTGCGGTAGATGTGAGTGTGGTGGTGCGGTCAGACGACGACATTGAGCGAATTGGGGGCAAGATCTCTACCCAGGATTCCACACCCGATTATATATCAGTGCCAGAGCCGAAAGCGCGGCATTTAGGTTTCAATTTTGTTATGCCTCAATTGACCTGGCTGGCGGGGGCAATTCTGATTGGGATTGCAATTAAGGCGTACCTGCTGATGGCAGGAGCGGCGCCGTTCAACAGCGATGAGGCTGTTGTGGCGCTGATGGCCCGCCACATCCTGGCAGGGGCGCGGCCGTTGTTCTTCTACGGTCAGGCGTATATGGGCAGCCTGGATGCCTGGCTGGCAGCCGGTGCTTTTACCTTGTTCGGTGAGCAGGTGCTGGCGGTGCGGCTGGTCCAGGTTCTCTTGTTCGTCGGGTACCTGTTCACGTTGTGGCTCCTGGGGCGCTCCCTTTTCGTCGATCACCTCACAGCCAACCTGGCGGTCGTGTTGGCAGCCGTGCCGACCGTGCTGGTTACCACTTACACTACTGTCTCGCTGGGCGGCTACGCTGAAACATTGGTGCTTGGCAACTTGATCTTATGGTTGGGCTACCAGGTGACCTGGGGAAAGTGGGGGGATCACCGGTGGGCATGGCCGGTGTTAGGTCTGGTGAGCGGGCTGGCGTTCTGGACGCTGGCGCTGTCGGTGGTCTACCTGCTGCCGGTGGGTATTTTGATCGTCTGGCAGGCGTGGCAGAATAGACCAGGGGCTGGTGCAGACAACGCTTTTACCTATGAGCAGGCCAAGGGGTGGGACCAAACCCGTAGGATCAATCGCCTCGCCTGCTGGATCCTGGCGCTGGCCGGTTTCTTTTTGGGGAGCCTGCCCTGGTGGTACGCCAACCTGACCGGCAGCTGGGCGGCAATGCGGGTGTTGGTGGAAGCGAGTTCTACGCAGACGTCCTTCGGCGAGCGCCTGGTTTCCCTCCTGCTGCTCGGCTTGCCCGCTGTGGCTGGGATGCGCTTTCCCTGGTCGCCGGAGTTTTCACCGCTGCCCGTGCTGTTCCTCTACCTGGTCTTTTACCTGGCGATTGTTTTCACGCTGGTGACGAGAACCTTCGCCTCCGCCATGCTGAGTGGAGCGAGTCCGCTCAGCATAAGCGGTGCAAGTCCGCCCGGCATGACACCACGGCATGTCGCCCAGGGTATCTCCATCGTGCCTGGGCACTCTTCTCCCCAAGATGACACCTTCGTCATTGCGAGGCGATCTCTGCCGAAGCAATCTCCGAGTAAACCGAGATGGGGGTTGCTTCGTCGCTACGCTCCTCGCAACGACGGGCCGCGTGCCATCCTGAGCGTAGCGAAGGATCTGGGTCAACCGGCTGAGGCAGATCACCGGGAGCATGTCGAAGGTCAGGATCGCAGCACCCAGCCACTTAATAGCAACAGATCCTTGGCCCCTGGCGCCGGACTGCTTCTGCTTCTGTACGCTGTCGCCTTCCTGGTCATCTACCTGTCGACGCGCTTCGGAATCGACTCCACCGGGCGCTACCTGCTGCCGCTCAACCTGCTGCTGGTCTATGGGGCTGCCCTTTTTCTCGCCATTGCCTGGCGGCGCAAACAGGTCTGGGGCGTTGCATTTCTGGTGCTCATCCTGGCATTAAATGCATACGAAATAGCTCGCGCTTCAATATCCTCTGACGGGCTCACCACGCAGTTCGATCCGCGCACCCGCTTCGACAACCGCCACGATGCAGCCTTGATGGATTTCCTCTCCCAGAAGGGCGAGCTGCGTGGCTATAGCAATTACTGGGTTAGCTTCCGTCTGGCATTCCTTTCCGAGGAAGAGCTGATCTATGCCCCCCTGCTGCCTTACAAGCCCGACCTGAGCTACGCGCCCGGCGATAACCGCTACCCGGCTTATGCACATGCAGCTGCCGAAAGCCCCCGAGTAGCTTACATCACCAGCTTGCAGCCGGATTTCGACGCTCTACTGCGCCGGGAGCTCGCATCTCTGGGGGTGGGGTTCGAAGAGC
>Ga0105101_10001032_pt1 | contig 12045 bp, 9 predicted proteins | sample PPLLak21cMay2015_2_FD_87037 | JGI IMG/M metagenome (GOLD analysis project Ga0105101, IMG submission 87037) | Freshwater sediment microbial communities from Prairie Pothole Lake near Jamestown, North Dakota, USA - PPLs Lake P8 Core (1) Depth... | ecosystem: Environmental > Aquatic > Freshwater >...
CAAGCTGAACCGGTATTGATTTTCCCGAATGCTCCAGGAGAATTTGAAAGGTATCAAAAATCCCTTCAAACATCCTTGGTCCGTGTATTATTCGATCCGGAAGAGTGAGCAATCCCTGTCGCAGTGTCAACAAGAGAGCCGCGAGGTTTCCGCTGTCAACTGATGAAATATAAAGTGGTCTTAGTGGTTTTAGAGTTTGAGTATCGTACCAGTTAAAGAAATGGCCCCGAAACCTTTCCATCGAATTCATTGAGCTGAAGGTATTTGAGGTTCTGGCAATAAGTTCACCGGTAAGTATGTAACCAAAATCATAAGCTGAAAGGGTTGCAAGAAGAGAAAGACCAATATTCGTTGGAGATGTCCGGTGGGCTGTTACTGAAATTGGATTTTCCTGGTAGTTATCGGGGGGAAGCCAGTTATCATCAGGTCCTGCAAAAGTCTCGAAAAAGGACCATGTCTTGCGGGATAAACTTCTTAGAAAGCTGAATTGTCTTTTTGTCAGTTTTGCCTCATGTGAAATAATAGGTCTGCTGATCCACCAGGCAATACCCGGAAAAAGAATCCATAATCCTAAAATTGGCCAGACCATTAAAAGTGTGACAGGAAATAAAATCTTAAGTAAAATTGCGGAAATGACAGCCAGAAATGGTGATATCCACATGGTTCGGAATGATTCAATAAGTTTAACCCTGACATGGGATTCACCATTTGCTATTGAATTCCATTCGAGAAGTCGTTTTTTTGAGATAATCAATCTCCAGGATGTTATCAGGATAGCTTTCAGGCTGTAAAATGCTTCATAAGGAAGGCTTAGAAGGATATATGCAGCCTGGGATATTTGCCGGACAACCAGTTGTCCGGAGGCCTTAAGATGTTGTGCCAGGTTAACTTCCTCCGGCTTTTGAAACACGTAAACAACATAAGTAATTAATGAAGGAATAAAAATAATTCCGATCACAACCAGTGTCCAGAACCATGGTGAGGCCAAAATAGTCCAGCCTGATAATAAAAGTAATGTCAATGCTAAGGGAATAAGGCTTCTCCTGAGATTATCCAGAATTTTCCACCACGATAACAGTGACAAAGGGTTTTTTCGGGAGGAACCATTTATCCTGGGTAAAATTGGAAATAACCAGGGTAATAATTGCCAATCTCCTCGTATCCAGCGCGATCTGCGGGCTACGTCTGTCCTGTAACTTGAAGGATACTCTTCAAACAGGAGAACATCACTAAGCAAACCGGATCGTGTATAACATCCTTCAAGAAGATCGTGGCTCAGTATTCTGTTTTCCGGAAACCGGTCCTTGAGAGTTTGTTCAAAGGAGTCAACATCGTATATCCCTTTACCTATGAAAGACCCTTCACCAAAAAGATCCTGGTAGACGTCCGATATAGCCCTGGTATAAGGATCTATTCCTGGCTCATTACCAAAAAGCTTTGCATATTTTGAAAGGTTTGTTCCGGGTAAACTAACAGCAACCCTTGGTTGAAGAATAGTGTATCCGTCTGTAACACGGTGTTTTTTTGCGTTGTATACCGGTTTGTTCAGAGGATGCGACATTGCCCCGATAAACTGTCGTGCTGAATCACGGGGCAATTGCGTATCAGAGTCAAGTGTAATCACATATTTGATTTTTCTTAGAAACCGGGTATTCCCAATGATAACCGAGAACAATTTTTCAGGGCCTCCGCGCAGCAGAGAATTCAAATCTGAAAGCTTTCCCCTCTTTCGTTCATAACCCATCCATATCCTGTCATTTGGATTCCACTTTCGCGGACGATGGAAGAGAAAAAAAGTATCCCTGTTTTCTCCATGATATTTTTCGTTTAGTTCTGTAATTTTCTTACTGATCAAATTGATAAGAAGATCATCTTCCTCAAGTTTCTCATGTGTTGAATCTTTCAAATCAGTCAGAAGCCCAAAATGGAGATTTTTATCCTGATTTGCCAGAAAACGAACCTCCAGAGCTTCTGCCATGTCTTCAATATTCTGATTGTTTAAAAGCATGGAAGGAATAATAACAATTGTTCTTGATTCCGGTGGTATCCCTTTTGAATAATCGAGTCGTGGCAATGGAAAAGGATTAACAAGCAGGGTTGACAACCAGTTCACAATAGCTATTGACAGATAACTGGTACAAAATGCCAGCAGAATACCAAGGGGCCAGAGATGCCAGTTCCCAATTCCATTACTTTGAGCTTTTTCCAAAAGGCTCCAGCAGAAGATAACTGTTAATAAAATAATCGAACCCAGATAGAAAAAGAGAGGAGCCCGGGCAATCATATTTTTTATAATGGAATTGATGGACCTTTTAGATTTTGAAATGTGTTCAAGCTGAGAAAGACCTTTGCCAATCAGATAAAATCCTACATGAGCTTTACGGTCCTCCTGACCATTCAGCTCAGCTCCTTTTTTGGCCAGGTCTATAGCTTTTTGGGCAATTTCAATCTCAGAAAAATTACTTTTTTTGGCAACCTTTTCTATAATATGACGATAATGGTCTCTGGTTTTAAAATCCATTAATTTGTATGCATCGATAGGGTCACTTCGCAGGATTTTTTCTACAAAACTCATCGATTCAACGAATTCGCGCCAGTTCAATCCGCTCAGGAAACGAAGGCTGCCTATGCTGTTACTTATTGAAACCTGATCTGCAGCCTGTTGCTGGGTTCCATACTGAATCAACTGCACTGTTGTCTGATTTGATTCAGACAGACGTTGTTCAATCCATGTCAATGGAAAAGCAAGGGCCGGACTTTGACCCTGTAATCGTCTGACAAATTCTGAGACGAAAGGTGGCGACATTGGAGGATTTGACCTTGCCATATCAGCAATTATAAGGATCAGACTCTTTGGATCCTTTTCAGCTGTTTTTGTCATCTTATCTGCCCAGGTATCTGCCAGATCTCTTTCTACTCTGCCGGCAGCCACTCTCACTGCAACTCGTCGCAGGTTCTCAATGAGAGCCAATCGCAACATTATGGGAATAGCCCACAATTCACCAAGTTTCAGAGGATTAATTGTTTGATATGCAGCTACAAAACGGCGTATTCTTTCCGGATCAATATGTCCCTCTCCATGCGATATGATTTCTTTTGCAATATCGTAAACGCGGGGAAGTCCGGCAGATGGACCATTGAGTAAACGCGGAAGTTCCTTGCTATAACCTTTCGGCAAATGTCTTCTTCCTGTACGTATTTGTTCTTCAATTAAATAAAAATTATCAAGCAACCATTCACCTGCAGGTGTAATTTGACGGCTTGCTTTTACTGCTTCTGATATGAGATCATGTACTTCGAGGAGTATAGCTTCGTTTTCTGCAAGTCGGGAAAGAAGATGCTGTTCAGGCTCAACTTTTGGCCCCAGGAGATGTAAGCCTGCTAATATACTGCCATATTGCTCCATCTGTTCGGTACTGAATAATTCCGAACGCAGCGGAGGCTCTCCATCAGCATATTTTTGAGAGAGGTCTTTTTCCCAGAGATGGGATTTTAAGAGGTGTAACGATTCGTTAATAATGGAAGGTCCTATCTTCATGAATTTCTGCTCTTTATAAGAAAATTTTTGCATCAGCGATGGTTAAAGAAAACAGAGAATGTTTAATCAGATAAATTTCAGCCCCAATTTTAATTATTCCGGACCGGATGAGTGTTATATAACTTTGTTAAAAATTTACATTATTCACATCAAATATATATACTCTCAGCTTATAGAAAAATTCATGCGTACAAATTTGAAATTGCCCATGGTCATCAAACGGTTCAGTGTGATGTTATGGTTTTTCCGTGAATAGAATTCGTTTTTCCGTAAATAGACAGATCTTGAAATAACTCTTGGCCTGATTTTCATTTTTCGCTATGTTGGGCAAAGCGTGCATCTGCCAACCATTAAAATCCTACTCCGTGATAAATTTCTGGCTCCGAGATAGTTTGTACCCCTGACGCTCGCTCCGTACTGACCGGAAAAGAATTTTGTTTTCAATAAACCATCCTTCATACTCCGTGGCGAATATATCGAAAGGATTATCCATTTTAAAAAGTAATTACCTGATCGCTTTCAATTGTCCATTGTGTAAGCTCTTTCATTGTGCTCAGCTCAGCGCCTTCTACAAGTTTCAATCCTTTGATTCCACGGGCTTCAGCGCATGAACCGCATAGCTTTACTTTTCCTTTCTTCATAAGAACAGCTTTCAGCATCCTTTCTATATTATAATATCCGTTGGGGGTGTTTTGATCAGGCAGGGCACTTGTAACTGCATCAGCCATAAGGAATACACACAAATCTGTGGCTTCGTAATCTTTTTGAATCTGCATTGCAAGGCGTAATCCATTATAGGCCTTCTCAGTTCCGTAGGGAGCATCATTGATGAGGATTAAAACTTTTTTCATTTTTATTGGTTTCGAAAATTGATAGTAAATAATATTTTAATTGATTTAATCATAATGACAATAATTAATATTTGATTCTCAATTGTTTAGTTTCAGAACTTTATCTGAAATGGCCCCAATAGCCAGGTCAATTTCTTCATCTGTTGTATATTTACCTGTTGAAATACGAACAGTGCCTGAAGCTGTTTTGATATTAATATTCATCGCCTTCAGGACGGATGATATTTCAACTGAATCTGCATGACAAGCCGAGCCGGTTGAAATAAATACTTCACTGCCGATTATTGATGAAAGGGTATGGGCGTCGACATTCCCGAAAGCGATACTAAGGGTATTTGGCAGACAATTTTCTAAATCAGCATTAAGTCTTACTATTGAACCTAATTTTTGTCGCAATCCGGATAAAAGCCTCTCCCTCATCCGATACATATGTGCGTTATTTTTTTTAAGATCTCTCTGTGCTATTTCACATGCTTTGCCCAGGGCAACAATGTATGGTACATTTTCAGTTCCGGGCCTGATACCTTTTTCCTGCCCAGCACCATAAAGAAGGTTTTCAATTTTAGTCCCCTGTTTTATATACAATGCTCCAATTCCTTTAGGGGCATATAGTTTATGTCCTGCTATTGAAAGCAGGTCAACTCCGGGAACAGCAACATCAGTATCAATTTTCCCGACGGATTGCGCAGCGTCCATATGGAACAAGATGTTATTTCTCCTGGCATAGGAAGCAATTTCTTTTACAGGTTGTATTGTGCCCACTTCATTATTGGCGTGCATTATGGTAATCAGCACAGTATCAGAGCGAATAGCATTTTCAACATCATTCGGATTAACCTTTCCATGTTTATCAACAGGAACATAGGTAATTTCGTAACCCAGTGAATTTAAATACCTGCAAACTTCTGTAACTGCAGGGTGTTCAACGGACGATGTAATGATATGCTTTCCTTTTTCTTTATTTGCAAATACAGCGCCCCGTATGGCATGATTATTAGATTCCGTACCGCCGCTGGTGAAAACAATTTCTTCAGGTTTGGCATTTATTAAGTCAGCTATCTGGTTTCTTGCCCTTTCAATCGCTTCCCGGTTCATCCTGCCAATTGAATATGAACTGGAAGGATTTCCATAGGAGGAATGGATATATGGCAGCATTTCCTTAGCAACTTCCGGATCTATGGGAGTTGTAGCATTATAATCGAGATATACAGGTTTTTTCAATTCTTAAATATTATATTCCAATGGCTACTTGAACTGTAAAAATGTTTTGATCATTTGTATCCGGGTGGTTAACATAAGTATAATCTAAGTTAAACTTGGTGTTATGACCTTTGAGATAGTAATTAAGCCCGCCTGATAGAAAGTCAGTATCACTCTTCTGTTTGCTAATCTTACTGGTTCAATTCAACTTGTTTCATTTTCCATTCCGGGTATCCTTCATCAAGTCTTCGGACACTATATCCCTGTTCACTAAGTATTCTCACTGCTTCATCAGCAAGCACACAGAATGGACCACGACAATAAGCAATAATGCTTTTATCCTTTTTTATGTTTTTCAGCTGTTTCATTAGTTCATTAATTGGAACAGATATCGCACCAGTAATATGCCCGAATTCAAACTCTGCGGAAGGGCGTACATCGAGAAGCAGTACATTTTCATTTTCAATCATACTTTCCAATTCATTAAGATTCACAGCATTGCGGGATTTATTGTTTTCACGCTGACGGTTCAGTATTTTTTCCAGTTCAGCTATTTCCGTTACCGCATACTTTGTAATGTGCTGGTACAAGGATAAAAATTCGTCATTGACTAAAGAATAATATACATAGTGCCCTGCTTTCCTTGCTCTTACAATATTATTATTCTTCATTACCTGCAGATGTTGAGAAGCATTTGCAATACTCATACCGGTAACCTGTACAATACCTTCCACACTTTTCTCACCTTGCGAAAGAATTTCAATTATTTCTAAACGGGATGGGTTTGCCACGGCTTTAAGCAATTTTGAAAGCCCATCGTACATAGCATCTTTGAATTCTCTGCCTTTCATGGTTTACAAACTTTAATTGGTTTTGCAAACATAAAAAGAAAATTCAAACATTCAATAAATATATTGAATAATTGAATTAGGACTGAAACTTACCATTAAGTTACTTAGACTTTTTACATAAAGCTCATTAAAAAACCTAGTCCCGCAGCGCCAAGAACGACCAATGCACTATTGATTTTTTTAAAACCAAATACAATGGCAAAGCTTGCAACCGTAATTACAATGGTGCGCCAGTCGGAAATAGTATCTTTACCAATTTGATAACATATTGCAATAATAATTGCTACCGAGGCAACATTAACAGCATCTAAAAATACCGATACGAGCTTCGAGTTTCGCATTTTACGGACAAGAGGATTGAGCAGGGCAACAAACAAAAATGATGGCAGAAAAATTCCTATGGTGGCCAATAAAGCTCCCGGAATGTTGTTGATTTGGTAACCGATAAATGTTACTGAAGAAAAGACCGGACCAGGTGTAAATTGGCCCACAGCTATTGCATCTATTAATTGCTGACGGGAGATAATACCTTTTGCTACCAGCTCGGTATCAAGAAAAGCAAACAGCACATAACCACTACCATATAGGATTGCGCCTATTTTTAAGAAGGTAAAAAACAGGCTAAAACTACCTGGATTTAACAGCCCTGTGACAGAAAACTGAAAAAAGGTAAAAGGGAATATACTATTGGCCGTCATGATTCTTTTGTTTTGTAAGGCTGCCAATGCCAGAGCAACAAAGCCTGCACCGAACAAGATAAAAATTTCGATAACACCAAATAAGCTAAGAGTAAGTGCAATAATTCCTATTATCAGCAATTTAACTGTCTTTAGTGATTTTCGGGCAAGTGGATATACTGCGGCAAGAATAATAGCAACAACAGCAGGTTTTATCCCGTAAATGAATGGTTGTATCTGCGGCAATTGACCGTATTTTTTATACAATACTGCAAAAATTCCTGTTATTATAACGGCAGGAAGGATAAAGCACAAACCGGCAACAATCAATCCTTTCCAACCTGCCCTTTCATGCCCGATGTGAATTGCCATTTCGGTGCTGTTAGGACCAGGGATAAGATTTGTAGCTCCTATTAAATCAAGAAAATGTTGTTCATCCATCCATTTCCGTTTCTTCACAACTTCGTCCTGCATCATGGCAATGTGCGCAACCGGCCCACCGAAACCAATTGTCCCCAGTTTCAGGAATAATTTTGCAATTTCAATAAGATTACCTTGGTAATTCATCGTTTACTTTTACAGGAAAATCATCTATTCAGGAATTTTTACAAGGTTGAAGATTCCAGTATGTTTAGAAGTACAATTGAACTCTGACGAGCAATTTCTTTCTGGAGTTTCCTGCAGAATTTAATATATTGCCAGCTCTGCTCGATGGAGTATAGCTACTGTTGCCAAACCAATCATTTTGATAATTTATCTGAAACTTTATATTATAGTTCAGATAGTAATTGAGTCCAAATGTTAAAGTTGTCACAGAATTTTTTTGAAGAAGAACCGGATTTCCTGATGCGTCTGTAAACCCGGTTGCTGTAACCGGTGAACCAGCATCTACTTTAAGTTTCTCAATCCTTGCAGCAACCTCAACGCCATTTTCCATTGCCCGGACTTTGTCCTCCCCTGTTATAAGATAAGTAATATCAACATCCCAGCCCTGTATAACTGCATCCGTACTGTTTGATGATCGTTCTTCAACATTACGGATATATTCGGCGCTAACAGAGTAAGGCCCCTGAATCCATTGAAAATCTCCTCCCATCGCAAAACGCGTTCCTTTTGTGGCTATTCGGGGGAAAAATTCGAACCCTAGCGGGGTACGTGGACGAATGCCTATTCCCTCCGGACGTTTACCTTCAAATAGAGCATAACCTGCAAAACGTGTGCTCCTTAACCATCCGGTAGAATTAGCGAAAGGGTATAAGGCTATTCGTCCTGCATACTCAAAGGTTTTATCCGTAGTTTTCACGCTGCCACCAAGCCCATTAAACATTCCAACTCCGTATTCAAGAACCTTGCCTATCGGATTACCAAAATTATGGATCATCACACCTATGTCTTCTGCTGGTGAAATCACAGTTGCTACTATCGACCGTTCAATAAAATCAAGGTATTTCTCTGGCAGTAGAACTTCATAATTGAAAGGTTCCTTAAATTGGCCTATTCGTACTTGCGCAGACCGGATATAACCAAAATTCATCCAGGCAAAAATCAACTCAGCGCCGCCAATACCAACATTTGTCTCCAGGTCATAATCAATCTTCTCATAGAGTTGACCCTCAAAACCAAGCCGGAGACGACGCGTGAGGAAGGTTGATGCTTGCGAATCATCAGTATTTATTTGTGCGCCCCTTTGGATCAAATGAAAATCAGTGTGAATTAGTCCGAATGGACGAAAAACGAATGACCCATCCTTACTACGGATGTAGAATCCATGATCGAAACCCGCCAAATTATCCTGAGCTAAAACAGGATAGTTTAACATGCTAAGAAGAACCGTTAAATAAACCAACTGTAAACATTTAAATACATTCATATTCCATTCTCCTTTCGTTATTTATTTAACCCCATCGCCATGTAATGATCATGACTAAAAATATGCTTCATAGATAACAGGGTTAAGGTATAAGGCTCCTTGAAATGTGGATTTGCTTTATAAATAAGGCAAACTGCACTGGATAGGCTGCTGCAATGACGGAATAAACGCCATTCCATTTGTTTTTAAGTTATCTTCTCTTTGATAATTGTGATAACTATTTACATTTTTGGTGTGAATTGAGCCAAATCGTAAATTCCAAGCTGTTTTTCAATACCGGCAACTTTCCCGACCATCGAGTCGAATCCGTCTTCTCCAAAGAGTTCATGCTCCTTATGTTCGAAATCTTCACCCAGGGCAAAATATTCATTCCTGGACACAATTTTCCGGATTGCCGGGAATAGGACAGTATCTTCCCTTGATTCGTGCGGACGGTACATTCCGTTAAAATAAGCCCAGAATGCTGGATCTGAGAAACCAATTTTCTCAAAACGCACCGTGCCGACTAATTCCGGGAACAAATACTTTTGGACACCCTCGGACAAGAAAATCAACCCGACAATTATCCTGGGTAAGATCGCCCTGTTATCGGCAACACTGCTCAAAATAAGTGTTTTAAGATTTTTTTTAGTTCCCATTTTTTTCGATCTTAAAATGACATTGTATTTTCTTATTTTCTTACCGGGGATTGTCTTTCAATCGGGGTCATAACTTTAATAAAAGCTACCTTCTCCAAAGCATGACAGGCCAGGCAGTTTGCCGTTAGCGCCATGAAAACCTGATTGAATTTTATAGTGTCCCGGCTTATAATGACACTGTCCATTTCGGGCAATGCGAAATTTAAAAAATTATGTGCGGAAGCAGCTCTTTTAGGCCTTCTTTCCAGGCCGTTTTCTATGGCAACTTTTATTTTTTCTGATAGGTAAGCTGCATATTCCCAGTTTTCGTCCTTACCTGCCCAAAACAGTTCCTGGTAACGATAGCCTGTTTCTACCATTGCCATATCGAATCCCCTTAATTGTTTCGCAATAGTTTCGAACTTCTGGCTCACGTCTCCTTTCAACCATCCGTCAATACCTGATGGATTTTTTTCTTCGCTGGGATTGCAGGAATATAAACAAGCAAATACAAAAACGTAAAGTATAACAATTGGCTTCATATCGTTTAGATTTTGTTGGTCCAAAATTATAATGATTAATCAGAACCGGGATGGTAAAAAAACTTGCTAATATGGTACTATTGAAAATATTTTTCCCTGAACCTGACAGGAGTTAAATTTTCATGTTTTTTGAAGAATTTTACAAAATTGGATGGGTCGTTGAATGAAAGCGTAAAAGCTATTTCACTGATTGTATTTTCTGTATGCAGTATATACCTTTTGGCTTCCAGCAGTAGCTGAGAAGTGATAAGCTCGCTGGCGCTTTTGCCGGAATGTTTACGACAAATTGCATTAATATTTTGGGGTGTTGTATTTAATAGTCCTGCAAAGTCATTTACCTTATGTATTCGGGGACATTCTTTTACCAGTAGGTCTTGGAATCTTTCAAATGTCGAAATTGGCACATTGCTTTCCTGCGATTGTATTTCAGCCAATTGCAGCATTTTTGCAAAAATGGCTTTTAAATACCCGTGTATGACATGCGTTGAATAAATAGAACCTGTGGAATATTCGGTAAGAAGTTCGTTAAGTAAGGTAACAGGATTATAATTGGCGGGAACAGGTATTCTGAACCTATCCGTGAGTTGGCGGTATAAATTGATTGTATCCGTTTCCTTCAGGTTATCGAAGAATTCAGATTTAAAAATGATAACAAATCCTCTGGGAATGGATGTAAACTGCCAGTAATGGAGCTGACCTGGTTTCAGAAAATAAAACTCAGGTGGCGACACCATGTACTTTTCGGTTTCAATCCAGTGAAAGCCTTCGCCTTCGCTTAAAAATATGAGTTCGTAGTAGTCCTCATGTTTATGAGGTGACGTCTTTTTTATTTTTTCTTTAAATCGGGAAATTATAAAAAGCAAACCCTCATCTAATTTGTTCCTGGTATCAATCGTTTTCTTTTCCATCACCTTTTATTAAAAATTTATTTGGCATTTTCTGGTTCTATAAATCAAAGTATTCAGTGGGTAGAATATTTTTGGGAATTTTCGATCCACAAACGATCTTTATCTTTTGAAACAATTAATTTACTTGTTAGTTAACCTCCTGCAACTTGAGTTAAATTAATATCTTATAATAATTGTTTCTTTTAAATTTAATAATAAAAAACAAGAAACCTTCAGACCTCATTCTGCTGCCATCCTCTTGTTATTCTTTTTGATTATCGATTTCCTTTACTAACTTTATTCGTCTATAAACCCTGAAAATGCTTCTTAACCTGCAATTACCACGGGAGTCGCTTAATAAGGCTTACCTGAAGGTCAAACCAAACAGAAAAGGCCCATTCGTAGCGAGGTAATTTTACTTTTTCAGTACAATCGTCTGCTGCAATTGAGCCTTCCCCCGGAATTTTATTCACCAGTCCCACATTATAACCCTGATTAAACAAAAAATTAAAAATAATTACATAAATTTTTTACTACAAAATGTCTGTGTCAGCCTTTTGATGTAACAAATTCAGGTGTGATCAATTGTGACTGACGTGGCAAAAGCATGGATCAATCGAACCAAACCGTCCCGTCTGCTGTCAGGCACATTCCGAAAGAGCGATGGTAGAATAAGCATCTGCACCGTGACTCAAAACTGGCTCCGTTCAACATTTGTACCGCGACACTGCGCCAGTGTCCGTTTACCAGTTCTCAGCACCATGATACAATTCCGTCCACTAAGTAAGTTTGTACCGCGATTACGCCAGCCTGGCATATTAATTACACTTAAACTGCAAAAACAAACTCCTTAGATTAATACTGCCTAACCCGGGATTAACAGATTTCGTTTCTTAAATTGACTACTGCTAACAGACAATAAAGTTCATAAACTCGTTACAGTTTTTGCAAATTAGTCCTGCTTCCTAGACAGGAAACATCAGGGAGACAAACCCGGACCGCTCCATTATTG
>Ga0105101_10001034_pt1 | contig 12034 bp, 10 predicted proteins | sample PPLLak21cMay2015_2_FD_87037 | JGI IMG/M metagenome (GOLD analysis project Ga0105101, IMG submission 87037) | Freshwater sediment microbial communities from Prairie Pothole Lake near Jamestown, North Dakota, USA - PPLs Lake P8 Core (1) Depth... | ecosystem: Environmental > Aquatic > Freshwater >...
CTCTTTTCCTTTCCGCTATGGGGGTGGGCTGTATTGTCCAGAGATCATCTGTTCACATTCCGCGTCGGGTATGCCGGTCGATCCCGGGAGGTCCGGGTCGGGCGCACCGCCGCGATGGTCGCCGCCTCCGTTCTCGGGGTCCTGTTCGTCCTTCTGACCCAGGGGATCTACGATATCCGCGATAACATATCGAAATTGCACGAGTTGCGGGCCTTGCGCGAGCGGGTATCCGAGCAGAATCTGGCGCTGTATCATCTCGATGCCAAGTTCGAGGGGCTTTCGGCCGAGGTCGAGCGCCTCCGGGCCATGGACAACAGGATCCGGTCGCTGGTGAAGGCGAACGACTCCCTCAGGAGTAAATCGTCCCGCGGGGTCGGCGGGGCGGAGACTCCCGAGGCGTCGGCCGTAAACCGCCTCGACAAGCTCCTCGACCTCAAGTTCGACCGGATGAAAAAAGACCTTCTGGTCGACGTGAACGACCTCGACATCATCGGTGAAACCCTTGACGGCCGCAGGCTGCTCCTCGAAAGCGTTCCGAACGGCTGGCCCGTGCGCGGGACCCTCTCCTCCGTGTTCGGGGTGCGCAACTCCCCGTTCACCGAAACCCCCGTCTTCCATCACGGCCTGGACATCGTCGCCCGGGTTGGTACCCCGGTCGAGGCGTCGGCCTCGGGCGTCGTGGTGAAGAGCGGCTACGAGGCGCTGTACGGGAACATTGTCGTGATCGACCACGGCGCCGGGTACCGTTCCGTCTATGCCCACATGTCGTCGTGCAGCGTCGAGGAGGGGGCGTGTGTCAACCGGGGAGAGGAATTGGGGAAAGTCGGCACCACGGGTCGCTCCACAGGGCCCCACTTGCACTACGAGGTCCGCGTGAACGGCCTCCCGGTGAACCCCGCGCGCTTCCTGAACTGACGGATCGTCCGCGGGGCTGCCCACCATGCTCGGAAACTTCCTGAAAAAGATGTTTGGCACGCAGAACGAGCGGATCCTCGACCGGATCCGCCCGACCGTGGACCGGATAAACGCGCTCGAGTCCTCTGTCAGCACTCTCCCAGACGACCGGCTTGCCGCGATGATCGCGGGGTTCCGCCAGCGGCTCGAGAACGGCGAACCGCTCGACGACCTCCTCCCGGAGACGTTTGCCGTCGTCCGGGAGGCGGGGAAGCGCGTCCTCGAGATGCGTCCCTTCGACGTCCAGCTGCTGGGCGGCGTCATTCTCCACGAGGGCCGGATCGCCGAGATGCGGACCGGCGAGGGGAAGACGCTCGTTGCCACCCTGCCGATCGTCCTGAACGCACTGACCGGGCGGGGCGTCCATCTCGTGACGGTGAACGACTACCTGGCCCGGCGCGACGCCGACTGGATGGGGAAGCTCTACCGCTTCCTCGGGATGTCCGTGGGCGTCATCGTCCACGGGATGGACGACACGGAGCGCCAGGCGTCGTACCGGAGCGACATCACCTACGGGACGAACAACGAGTACGGCTTCGACTACCTCCGGGACAACATGAAGTTCCGGGTCGAGGACATGGTGCAGCGGGACCTCCATTACGCGATCGTGGACGAGGTCGACTCGATCCTGATCGACGAGGCGCGGACGCCGCTCATCATCTCCGGCCCCGCGGAGGAGTCCACCTCCTTCTACGTGCGGGTGAACTCCGTCATCCCGTTCCTGAAGAAGGACGCCGACTACACGGTCGACGAGAAGGCCCGCCAGGTGCTCCTCACCGAGGACGCGGGGATTCCAAAGCTCGAACGTCTCCTGTCGGTGGACAACCTCTACGACCCGGGCAACATCGAGGTGCTCCACCACGTGAACCAGGCGCTCAAGGCCCACATCCTGTTCCACCGGGACGTGGACTACATGGTGAAGGACGGCGAGGTCGTCATCGTCGACGAGTTCACCGGGCGGCTCATGCCGGGGCGGCGATGGTCCGACGGCCTCCACCAGGCGGTGGAGGCAAAGGAAGGGGTCAAGATCGAGAACGAGAACCAGACGCTGGCGACGATCACCTTCCAGAACTACTTCCGCATGTTCGACAAGCTGGCCGGCATGACCGGGACGGCCGACACCGAGGCCGCCGAGTTCCAGCAGATCTACAAGCTTGCAGTGACCATCGTGCCGACGAACCAGGCGATGATCCGCCAGGACCTCTCCGACCAGATCTACCGGACGGAGAAGGAGAAGTTCCAGGCGGTCCTCGATGAGGTCAAGGAGCTGCACGCGCAGGGGCGGCCGGTCCTGGTGGGCACCGTCTCGATCGAGAAATCCGAGCGGCTCTCCGGGCTGCTCACGCGCCAAGGCGTCCCCCACAACGTCCTGAACGCCAAGCACCACGAGCAGGAGGCGCAGATCATCGCCGAGGCGGGCCATCCGGGAAGGGTGACCATCGCCACGAACATGGCCGGCCGCGGCGTCGACATCAAGCTGGGGGAAGGGGTCGTCGGGCAGGGGGGGCTCCACATCATCGGGACGGAGCGCCACGAGTCCCGCCGGGTGGACAACCAACTGCGCGGCCGCGCGGGACGCCAGGGGGACCCGGGCTCCTCGCGCTTCTACCTCTCGCTCGAGGACGACCTGCTGCGGATCTTCGGCTCCGACCGGATCTCGCCGATCATGGAGAAGCTGGGGATGGAGGAGGGGGAGCCGATCGAGCACCCGCTCATCAACCGGGCGGTCGAGAACGCCCAGAAGAAGGTCGAGGGGCACAACTTCGACATCCGGAAGCACCTCCTCGAATACGACGACGTGATGAACAGGCAGCGCACCGTGATCTACGACATGCGTCGCGACGTCCTGGGAAGCGAGGACCTCCGGGAGATGGTGCTCGAATTCGCCGGGGAGGTCGCGGAGGACCTCGCCGGGAAGTTCTCGGACGAGACAACGCATCCGGAGGAGTGGGATGTCGAGGCGCTTTCCACCGCCGTCTACGCGCAGTTCGGTTTCCGGCCGGAGATCCCCGAGGCGGAGAGGGCTACGCTTACACCGTCCGACCTCGTGGACCGGGTACGGACGGGGGCGGAGGCGTTCTACGCGAGGAAGGAGGCCGAGTACGGCGCCGACGCGATCCGGTACCTCGAGCGGATGTTCCTCCTCTCCACGGTGGACGCGCTGTGGAAGGACCACCTCTTGTCGATGGATCACCTCAAGGAGGGGATCGGCCTGCGCGGGTACGCCCAGAAGGACCCGCTCAAGGAGTACCAGCGGGAAGGATTCGACCTCTTCGCCGACCTGATCTCCCGGATCAAGGAGGAATCCCTCAAGCGCCTGTTCCACGTCAAGGTGCAGCGCGAAGAGGAGGGGGCCGAGATGAAGGAACGTCCGGCGGCGCCCCGCCCGGCCCGGGTCGTCCTCTCCCGCGGGGACATCAAGAGCGCCGGGAAGACCACGCAGAAGCGCCAGGGCGTCAAGATCGGCCGGAACGACCCGTGTCCCTGCGGGTCAGGGAAGAAATACAAAAAGTGCTGCGGCGCGACCGCGTAATCGGCGCACGGGGGGCGTAGGGGCGATGAAACTGCCGAAGGAGATCATCGTTCCCGGATTCCGGGGGGCGGGGACGTTTTGCGGGATCAAGAAGACCGGGATGCCGGACCTCGCGCTGGTGGTCAGCGACCGCCCGTGCGTTTCCGCCGTGGTCTTCACGCGGAACAAGGTGGCGGCGGCCCCCGTCGTCTGGGGGAAGGCGCTGCGATCACGCTCCCGACTCCGCGGGATCGTGGCGAACAGCGGCAACGCGAACGCCTGCACCGGGGCCGTCGGGATCCGCGCGGTCCGCGAGACGTCCCGGGCGGCCGGAAAATCCCTCGGCCTGCCGGACGATTCGTTGCTGATCGGCTCCACCGGCGTCATCGGCGTGCCGCTGCCCGTGGAAAAGATCGTCGCGGCCCTGCCGGGCCTCGCCGCCAGCCTCGCCCCGAAGGGGATCGCCGGGGCGGGAGAGGCGATCCGCACGACGGACGCTTTCCCGAAGCGCGGGATCCGGAAGATCCGCGCGGGGGGGCGCACGATCACGATCGGCGGGATCGCGAAGGGCGCCGGGATGATCGCCCCGAACATGGGAACGATGCTCGCCTACGTGTTCACCGATGGGACTCTGGCTCCCGCCGACGCACGACGCCTGCTGCGGGAGGCGACCGACGCGACGTTCAACCGCATCGTCGTCGACGGCGACACGAGCACCAACGACACGGCTGCTCTCTTCGCCAACGGCGCATGCGGTTTGCCCCCGCTGGAAGGAAAGGGTCTCGTCCTGTTCCGGGAGGCGCTCCTGTCGCTGCTGCTGGACCTCGCCCTGATGATCGTGCGCGACGGCGAGGGGGCGACCCGGGTGGTCCGGCTGTCGGTCACCGGCGCGCGCACCGCCGCAGACGCCGCGAAGGCGGCGCGCGCGGTCGCAACCTCCCCGCTGGTGAAAACCGCCGTCCATGGCGCCGACCTGAACTGGGGCCGGGTGATCGCGGCGGTCGGGCGGGCCGGGATCGCGGTGGACCCGATGAGGATCTCCATGCGGTTCGCCGGGGAAACGCTGCTGCGCCGCGGGATGCGCCCCGACCCGGCCGCGCAGCGTAGAGCAGCGCCGAAGATCCGGAAAGAGGCGTATGCCATCGACGTCGACCTGGGGCTGGGGAACGGGAGCGACCACGTCTACTTCTCGGACCTGAGCGTCGAGTATCTGAAGTTGAACTCGGGGTACAGATCGTGATATATATTTAAGGCTTAGCTGCAGTTTATCACCCACGGGCGGGACTCTCCCCGGGGTGCCCCGTATCGACGGGGTAAATGGGGAGGGGCGGAGCGCCCGGCGGAACAACCCCTGATCCGAAGGAGGAAAGAAAGGGATGGCGAACGGGCAGAGCGCGGTAATCTCGATGAAGCAACTGCTGGAGGCGGGTGTCCACTTCGGGCACCAGACGAAGCGTTGGAACCCGAAGATGAAGCGGTACATCTTCACCTCACGCAACGGGATCTACATCATCGACCTTCAGCAGACGGTGAAGATGTTCCGGGCCGCCTACGAGGCGGTGCGGAGCATGGCGGCGGAGGGGAAGACGGTCCTCTTCGTCGGCACGAAGAAGCAGGCGCAGGAGGCGGTGGAGGAGGAGGCCCGTCGGGCCGGCACGCCGTACGTCAACCAGCGCTGGCTGGGCGGGATGCTCACCAACTTCAGCACGATCCGGAAGAGCCTGGACCGGCTGCAGAAGCTTTCGGAGATCGGAACCGACGGCACCGCCGAGCGGCTCCCCAAAAAGGAAGTCCTTCAGCTCGAGAAGGAGCGGGTCAAACTCGAGAAGACCCTCGGCGGCATCCGTGATCTCCGGCGCGTGCCGGACGCGATGTTCGTCGTCGACCCGTCGCGGGAGACGATCGCGATCCTCGAGGGACGGCGGCTGGGGATCCCCATCGTCGCCATCGTGGACACGAACTGCGACCCCGACCTGATCGACGTCGTGATCCCGGGGAACGACGACGCCATCCGCGCGATCAAGCTGTTCCTCTCCAAGATGGCCGACGCGATCCTCGAGGGGAAGGCGGCCTACGCGGAGAAGAACGCCTCCCGCGTCGACAAGGAGGCGGAAGCGCCGGAGGTCACGGTGTCGCTCATCTCCACCGAGGGGGACGAGGAAGTCTCCATCGCGCCGAAGGCTCCCGCGGCGGCGCAGGCCCCCGTGGTGGTCCAGACCCCCACGGCGGCGGGGGAATAATTCCGGGTCCCGAGCGGCCCGAACGATCAGGGAGATCCAGGGGAATGCAGATCACATCCGGGATGGTCAAGGAGCTGCGCGAGAAGACCGGCGCGGGCATGATGGATTGCAAGGCGGCACTAACGGCGTCGGGAGGCGACATGGAAGCGGCGATCGACCATCTCCGCACGAAGGGCCTTGCGGCCGCCGCGAAGAAGTCTTCGCGGATCGCCTCCGAGGGGGTCGTCTGTGCCCACGTGGAGGGGAAATCCGGGGCGCTGGTCGAGGTGAACTGCGAGACCGACTTCGTGGCCAGGACCGACGACTTCGTCGCGCTGGCGAAGGAGATCGCCGCGCTGGTCAACGCCAAGGCGCCGAGGGACGTCGACGAAGCCCTGCTCCTGCCTGCGGGCGGCGGCGGGCATCTCGGAGAGAAGCTGACGGAGGCGGTTGCGAAGATCGGCGAGAAGATCTCCTTCCGCCGGTTCGCGCGCCTCGAGACGCCGGCGGGAACGTCCGGCATGGTCGTCCCGTATATCCACGCCGGGGGGAAGATCGGGGTCCTCGTGGCGGTATCGGGCGCGGATCGATCGAACGCCGCGCTGGCCGCGCTGGCCAAGGACCTCGCGATGCAGGTGGCGGCCGCCAACCCGTCGTACATCGGCAGGAACGACGTGCCCGCACCGGTGATCGAGCACGAGAAGACGATCTACCGCGAGCAGGCCAAGGCTTCGGGGAAACCCGACAAGATCCTCGACAAGATCGCCGACGGGAAGCTGGAAAAGTATTTCGGCGATTTCTGCCTCGTCGAGCAGGCGTTCATCAAGGACCCGGACCGGAAGGTCTCGCAGCTCCTCGCGGACGTGGGGAAAGCCGCCGGCACCCCGATCATGGTGTGCGCCTTCGCCCGGTTCCAGGTGGGCGAGGGGATGGAGAAGCGGTCGGACGACTTGGCCGCCGAGGTGGCGAAGCAGCTCGGGCAGGGGTGATCGATCCGACTCGCCGCCCTGCGGAGGATGCGTGGTGAAACCGTCGTACCGCCGGATCCTGCTGAAGCTGTCGGGGGAAGCCCTGATGGGGAAGCAGGCGTACGGGATCGACGACGCGATCCTCGCCGGCCTGTCGGCCGAGGTCCGGGAAGTCGCAGAACTCGGCGTCCAGGTGGCCCTCGTCGTCGGCGGAGGGAACATCTTCCGGGGGATCGGCACCAACCGGGACTTCGGGATCGACCGCGCCACCGCGGACCACATGGGGATGCTGGCGACGGTCATCAACAGCCTCGCCCTGCAGGACGTCCTCGAGCGGACCGGCGTCACGACCCGCGTGCTGAGCGCGATCGAGATGCACGCGATCGCCGAGCCGTACATCCGCCGGCGCGCCCTGCGCCACCTTGAAAAGGGGCGGGTGGTGATCTTCGCGGCGGGGACCGGGAACCCGTATTTCACGACGGACACCGCGGCGGCGCTTCGGGCGATGGAGATCAACGCCGACGCCATCCTCAAGGCCACCAAGGTCGACGGCGTGTACGATCGCGACCCGATGCTCGACCCGAAGGCGAAGAAGTACTCCCGCCTGACCTACCTCGACGTCCTCCGGAAGAACCTCAAGGTCATGGACGCCACGGCCATCTCCCTGTGCATGGACAACGACCTCCCCATCGTCGTGTTCAACCTGACGAAGAAGGGGAACATCCTGAAGGCGGTGCTGGGCGAGAGGATCGGCACCGTGGTCCACGGAGGGAAGTGATGGAAGCGCTGGTGAAGGACACCTCCGCCCGCATGGAGCGGAGCATCGAAGCGTTCCGGAAGGAGCTGGGGAAGGTGCGCACGGGGCGCGCTTCCTTCTCGCTGCTGGACGGGGTCAAGGTGGACTACTACGGCACTCCCACGCCGCTCCAGCAGGTGGGAACCCTCTCCGTCCCGGAGAGCCGCCTGATCACCGTCACCCCCTGGGACACGAAGATGATCGGGCCGATCGAGAAGGCGATCCAGGGAAGCGGCCTCGGGCTGAACCCGTCGAGCGACGGGAAGACGGTCCGCATCCCGATTCCGCCCCTGACGGAGGAACGGCGCAGGGAGCTGGCCAAGGTGGTCCGGAAGATGGCCGAGGATGCGCGCGTGGCGGTTCGCAACGTCCGCCGCGAGGCGATCGAAAAGCTGAAGGACCGGGAGAAGAAGAAGGAGATCTCCGAGGACGTCGTCAAGCGCGGGCAGGAGCGGATCCAGAAGGAGACGGACGCCCACGTGAAAAAGATCGACGAGATCCTCAAGTCGAAGGAACAGGAGATCCTGGAGGTCTGATGACCTCCGGAGGAAACGCACCACCTTCCTTGCCGCGGCACGTGGCCATCATCATGGACGGCAACGGCCGATGGGCGAACTTGCGGGGGCTTCCGCGCATCGAGGGGCACCGGATGGGGGTCCGCGCCGTGCGCGCCGTCGTGGAGTGCGCCCGCGAGCTGCGCATCTCCTGCCTCACCCTGTACGCCTTCTCGCTCGAGAACTGGGGCCGCCCCGAGCCCGAGGTCCTCGCGCTCATGACCCTCCTGCAGGAATTCCTCGTCGGCGAGCTTTCCCTGCTCCAGCAGCACCGGATCCGGTTGCGCGTCATCGGAGAGACCTCCTCCCTTCCGTTCGCCGTCCGAAAGGTCCTGGAGCGCACCGTGTCCGCCACGGCGGGGAACACCGAGATGACCTTGACGCTTGGGCTTTCGTACGCGGGGCGAAACGAGATCGTCCGCACGGCGCGCCGCCTCGCCGCCGAGGCGGCGGAGGGGAAGATCGCTCCGGAGGAGATCACGGAGGAGATGTTCACCTCCCGCCTCGACACCGCGGGGATCCCCGATCCCGACCTCGTCATCCGGACCAGCGGGGAGCTCCGCATCAGCAACTTCCTGCTCTGGCAATCCGCCTACGCCGAGTTCGCCTTCATGGACGTGCTGTGGCCGGATTTCGGAAAGGCGGAGTTCCTCCAGGCGCTCGAGGAGTACTCCCGCCGCCACCGGCGCTTCGGGCTGACCGGCGAGCAGGCCGCAAAGCTCCCGGGGAAGTAGCGATGCTCCGGAAACGGATCGCCACCGCCGCCGTTCTCGTCCCGCTCCTGGTCGCCTCCATCCTGTTCTCCGTGGGTCGCCCCGGGGGTTGGCCGTTCCTGCTGTTCTGCGCGGTCGCCGCGGCGATTTGCGCGAACGAGGGATTCCGGATGTTCCTCCACGGCGCGCGGGATCGCGCGGGCGGGGTCGCGCTCGCCGTTCTCGTGTTTTTTTCCGCAGCGCTTCTGCCGGGGTCCTACGGCGTACCGGCGCTTCTCGTTTGCGTCCTCCTGTCGGTCTTCCACGCCCTTCCCGGAGCGGCCGAACCCGCGGAAAAAGCGCGCAGGGCGGCGACGCTCTGCTTCGGGGCGGTCACCGTCGGGGGACTTCTGTCGACGTATCCGCGGACGCTCCTCCTTCCCCGCGGGGAGCACTGGGTGCTCCTGGGGATCCTCGCCGTGGCGGCGGGGGACACGATGGCCTACTTCACGGGAAGGGCGATCGGCCGGAGGAAGCTCGCCCCGGCCGTCTCCCCGAACAAGACGGTGGAAGGCGCGATCGGGGGCCTCCTCGGGAGCGTCGGCTGCGCGGTCCTCTACGCGCACGGTTTTCTCCCCGGGGTGCCGGCGGGATACGCCGCCGCCGCCGGGGTGGGGGTGGGGATCTTCGGACAGGCGGGGGACCTGCTGGAGTCACTGCTCAAGCGCGCGGCCGGCGTAAAGGACAGCGGGACGATCCTGCCCGGCCACGGGGGGATCCTCGACCGGGCCGACGGGATCCTCGCGGCCGGCCCCGTCCTCTACCTGTTTGCGGCGCTGTCGTCCATCGGCCGGGTGGGCGCGTGAGCCGCCTTGGAGTAGCTGTGCTGGGCGCCACCGGCTCCGTCGGCCGGAACGCGCTGGACATCATCTCCCGGTTCCCCCGCCGGTTTCGCACGACCGCGCTGTGCGCCGGGACGAACGTCCGGGCGCTGTCCGGTCTCGCCCGTCTTTTCCGCCCCGACATCGTCTGCCTCTCCGGGGGGAACGGGGCGGATCTACGGAAGGAGTTTTCACCGGGGACGCGCCTCCTCTTCGGCGAAGAGGGGATGCGGGAGGCGGCGTGCGCGGGAAACGTCGACATCGTCCTCGCCGCGGCGTCCGGGATCTCCTCGATCCGTCCGGTCATCGCCGCCGCGGAACAGGGGAAGCGGATCGCCCTGGCGAACAAGGAGCTTCTCGTGATGGCCGGGAAGTTCGTGACCGCCGCGGCGCGGCGGGGGAAGGCGGAGATCCTCCCGGTAGACAGCGAGCACTCCGCCGTTTTCCAGGCGATCGGGGGCCGCCACCGGGACGAGATCCTCCGGATCCTCCTCACCGCCTCCGGCGGCCCGTTCCGCACCCACACCGTCGCGCGGATGCGGTCGGCCACCGTGGCGCAGGCGCTGGGACACCCCACGTGGCGGATGGGGGCGAAGATCTCCGTGGACTCCGCCACCCTCATGAACAAGGGGCTCGAGGTGATCGAGGCGACGTGGCTGTTCGGCCTCCCCACCTCGCGGATCGACGTGGTGATCCACCCCCAATCGGTGGTCCACTCGATGGTGGAGTTTCGCGACGGGAGCGTGATGGCGCAGATGGGGGTTCCCGACATGCGGATCCCCATCGGCTACGCGTTCTCGCACCCCGGGCGGCTCCCCCTGGAACTGTACCGTCTGCGGCCGCATCGAATGGAAGGGTTGACCTTCGAGCGGCCGGACCGGAAGAGGTTCCCGGCGCTGCGGCTCGCCTACGCCGCCGCCGAGACGGGCGGCTCGGCCCCGGCGGTCTTGAGCGGCGCCAACGAGGAAGCGGTCCGGGCGTTCCTGTCCGGGCGAATCGCGTTCACCGGCATCGTCCGCGTCGTCGACCGGGTGCTGTCGGCGTGGCCGGCGCCGTTCACGGCCCGATCGCTTCAGGAAGTGCTCGCCGCCGACGCGCGAGCGCGCCGCGAGGCGCGGAACGAACTATCCCGTCACAGGAGACATCGACCATCGTGATCTATTTCCTCTCGTTCATCGTCGTCCTCGGAATTCTCATTTTCGTCCACGAGTTCGGCCACTTCATCGTGGCCCGGAAACTCGGGGTCGGAGTCACCAAGTTCTCATTCGGGTTCGGACCGAAGCTGGCCGGTTTCCGGCGGGGCGAGACCGAATACCTCCTCTCCGCGGTTCCCCTCGGCGGGTACGTGAAGCTCGTCGGGGAGAGCGAGGGGGAAGAAGTCCCGCCCGAACAGCTGTCGCGCTCCTTCCAGCAGAAACCGGTCTGGGTGAAGATGGCGATCGTGGCGGCCGGACCGCTCGGGAACCTCGTCTTCGCCATCCTCGTTTTCTGGGTCGTCTTCCTCGGCGGCGTCCCGTCGCTGACCACGCGGATCGGCGACATCGCGCCCGACACCCCGGCCGCGCGCGCGGGGCTCCTGAAAGGGGACGTGGTGCTCCGGATCGACGGCGAGACGGTGGCCACATGGGAGGATCTCGCGGCGAAGATCCGCGCGGGGAGCTCCGGAAGGCCGCTTCGGGTCACGGTGAGACGCGACGGATTGGAAACGACGATCCCCGTAGCCCCCGAGATGCGTGAGGGACGTACCGTCTTCGGGGAGAAGGTTTCCGAACCGAAGATCGGGATCGTCGCGGGGCAGGAGGTGGTCTATCGCAGCATCGGGCCGGGGGCGGCCTTCGTGCGCGCGGGACAGGAGACCGGGAAGCTCATCTACCTCACCGTGATGACGGTGGTGAAGCTCGTCACGCGCGTGCTCCCGTCCGAGACGCTGGGGGGGCCGATCCTCATCGCGCAGATCGCGGGGGACCAGGCGCGCCAGGGGATCTCCCCCTTCGCCTACTTTCTCGGCCTGCTGAGCGTCAACCTCGGAATCCTCAACCTGCTTCCGATCCCGATCCTCGACGGCGGGCACCTGCTCTTCTTCTCCGTCGAGGGGCTGATGCGCAAGCCGATCTCCCCGCAGGTTCGCACGCTGGCGCACCAGGTGGGGCTGGCGCTCATCCTCACCCTGACGGTGCTCGTCTTCTACAACGACATCGCCCGGCTCCTGTCCCGTTGATCCGGTGATCCTGGCGCTCGAGTCGGCGACGCCCCGCGGGAGCGTGGCGCTGGTGTCCGACGGCGCGGTACGGGTCGAGGTCTTTCTCCCCCCGGGCCTGCGGGCGTCCGGGTCGTACATCACCGCCGTGGAAGCGCTCTTCGCCGCCGCCGGGGCTGCGAGGGGGGGCGTCTCGGCCGTCGCCGTTTCGGCCGGCCCCGGGGCGTTCACCGGCCTGCGCGTGGGGATGTCGGCGGCGAA
>Ga0105101_10001035_pt1 | contig 12028 bp, 12 predicted proteins | sample PPLLak21cMay2015_2_FD_87037 | JGI IMG/M metagenome (GOLD analysis project Ga0105101, IMG submission 87037) | Freshwater sediment microbial communities from Prairie Pothole Lake near Jamestown, North Dakota, USA - PPLs Lake P8 Core (1) Depth... | ecosystem: Environmental > Aquatic > Freshwater >...
CGGGAAGCGCCCGGCACCCTCAGCCCTAATTCGGGACGGGTGAAGAGATAGTCCAAGCCCAGAAGAAATTTTGGGGCTCTTGTAACCACTAGGTTGCAGGTTCGAGTCCTGCCCGAGGAGCCACTTTTTTCCCCATCCCTTCGCCGATCTCCGGAGGTCCTTCTCCGGCCGGTTCACGGGAGCGGCGCGGCGGGCTTCTGCGGCAGGACCAAGGCGTCGGCCACGACTTCGATGACCGTCCTGACCTGGGTCCCCAGCTTGTATTCGCGGTTGAGCTCGCTCAGCTGGTCGATGCAGTTGTGGCAGGGCGCGACGACGACCTCCGCCTCCGTCTTCCGGATCTGGTCGGCCTTGATCCGGCCCGCGGCCAGGCGACGCTTGGCGTAGCGGGTCATCGAGAGCTGGCCGCCGCCGCCGCCGCAGCAGTAGTTCTTCTGCCGGTTGGGCGTCATCTCCCGGAAGTCCGTGACGGCGCGCTTCAGCAAATAGCGCTGTTCCTCGACGATCCCTCCCAGGCGGACGAGGTTGCAGGGATCGTGGAGGGTGAGCGGCTTCTTGTTCTTCGACGGGTCGAGCCGGATCCGGCCCTCCCGGACGTATCCGGCGGCCACCTCGAGGATGCTCTGGACCGGGAACGGGAAGCGCTTGTTCAGCCACTCCGGCGCTTCCCAGCGGGTCGAGGCAAAGCCATGCCCGCATTCGCCCAGGACGAGGACCTCGGCCCCGAGGCCCTCCCTGGCCTTGGCCAGCCGTTCGGACAGGAGCCCGGCGTACGCGTCGTCGCCCGAGTAGAGCCCGTAGTTCGTGACGTCATAATGGTCGGAGGAAAAGGTCCAGCTCTCGCCCGCCGCGTAGAACAGCTTGGCCGCGGCGAGGAGCGAGAGAGGGAAGAACTTGGGTTCGCGGGGGTTGACGGTGTAGAGTAGGCGGGCGCCCTTCGCGTCGACGGGGATGCGCGCCCCGGGATCGCCTGTTTCGGCCTGGAGCTCCTCTTCGATCCAGGCGAGGGTTTCCAGCCACTCGTCGCGGGGGATGCCCATGTTGTTCCCCTGCTCGACGGCCATCATGACCGTGGATTGGAGCTCGGGCGGGACGAGTCCGGCCGCGGCCAGGGCGCCGCGGGCGGCCCGAATGAGGCCGTGGATATTGATGCCGGAAGTGCAGTTGACCGTGCAGCGCCCGCAGCCGGAGCAGCGGCCGAACAGAACGTCGACCCACTCCCGGACGAGGACCTTGTCGAGCTTTTTCCCTCCGACCCACCTCCCGGCCAGGCGGCCGACCGGAGTAAAATGATGCTTGATGACCCCGAGGACCAGGTTCAGCTTGTAGGCCGGCAGGTCCTCGAGCTCGCCGTTGGTCAGGTAATAGTGGCAGGCGTCGGCGCACAGCCCGCACCTGATGCAGGTGTGGGCCGCGGCGATCTCGGGGGCTTTCAGGCGCCGGCGCAATTCGGCCAGGATCTTGGCGATGTCCGCGTCCGTCAGGTTATCGAGCTTCTCTTCGTAAGGGTCTCGTTTCGAGGTCAGGTTCTCCATGCTCAAGCCTCCCGGCCGGAACCCGGCAGGGCGCCCCGACGGCCGAAGTGCAGGCCGAAGACGATACGGGTGTAGAAGAAGAAGAAACAGTGGCGGATCTTGCCCAGGGGAATGTAGACGAAGAGCAGGACCGAGAAGCCCAGGAGGACGGGCTCGAGAGCGGGGATGAACGTGTGCAGAAGGGCCATCGAGAGGAAGCCGTCGACGAACAGGTTGGCGAAGAAGTCATCGGGACAGCTGAGCCGCCTCAAGTGGGATTTGGCGGTCCGCTTGATGAACAGGCTCAAGCCCACGATGGCACCGGCCAGAAGGAGAGGCCGGAAAGCCCACAGGGAAGGGGAGATGCGGAGGGGAAGAGCCATCCAGAGGACGTAGGCGAGCCCGGCGAATATGGCCATGTGATAGAGCGCCCCGCCGGCCATGGTCGGCCGATGCCGGCTGACGCTCTCCTTGTCGAGCATGCCGCGGCCGAAAGCGTAGACCAATCCCCTCCCCCCGTAGCCCCGGGGCGCGGAGAGATATTCGCGATGGCCGAACGAGAAGGTCCGGAAGACCATCAGGATCAGGGCGCCGAGGCTGGCCGCGGCCGCGGCCAGGGTGAGAGCGCGGAGGAAGCCGACGACCGTCATGGCCGGTCAGACGCAGCCGTCGGGCTTGGGCAGGCCGGCCAGCTTGCAGGCGCCCTTTGCCGGCCCCGAGGGGAACAGCTCGTAGATCTGGCGAAGCTGCAGATTCGTTGTCTTGCAAATGGCCCGGACCATCGGGGCGAGTTTCTTTTCCTGGTAATAGCCGCGGATGAAGCGGATCACGGCCCAGTGCTCGGGCGAAAGGGCGTCGAGGTTCTCCTGGTCCTTGGCCAGGATGAGGGCGATCTCTTCGGTCCATTCATCAGGATCGGCCAGGAAGCCTTCTTCGTTCAACTCGAGCTTCCTGCCCTGGTATTCGACGGTCGGCATGGGAGAAACTCCTTAGGCGTTATGAAGGGCCACTATAGCATATTCCGGACGTCCGGGCCAAGGAGGAGGCGCCCTCGACCGCCCGGAATTAACCAAGATTTGTGCCGCTCTTAATCGTTTCTTCACACTCCGCGCCTATTATGGGGGCGGACACTTAGAGTGTTCCCTCCCCCGAAGCCAAGTCATGGGAGGTCAAGGTGCACCGATTCTTGGCAGACGAGAGAAAATGCAACAAAAGGAGAAGACCGAATGACCAAGAGCCTCAAGCTCGCCGCCTTCCTGTTCGTGGGTCTTATGGCCCTGCCTTCCGCGTCCCTTCTGGCCCAGCAGACGTTCACCACGACCATCTATTTCGACTACATGACCTTCATGTCGAACGCGGGCCCCTACACCCTCAAGCCTTCTTCGGAAACGACGGCCTACAAGAACAACCAGTTCCTCTTCCGCCGGGCCTATTTCAACTACGAGAACAAGATCAACGACAACCTCAAGTTCCGCTTCCGCTTCGACGCCGACAACACGGCCAACATCGCCTCGGTCTCCCTGACCGTAGACCCTGTGTCCGGGGTGTCCACCAAGAAGGACGACAAGCTCCGTCCCTACATCAAGCATCTCTTCCTCGAATATTCCAACTTCCTCGTCCCGAAGATGGTCCTCAACATCGGCATGATCGAGACCCTGACCTTCAAGCCCGCCGAAGACCGTTGGGGCTATCGGAGCGTCGCCAAGACCCTGGTCGATGGCTACAAGGACATCACCGGCATGGACATCCTGGCGACGAGCGCCGACATCGGGTTGACCATGAAATACTCTTTCGCCAAGTTCTTCCGCGCGGCCGCCGGCATCTACAACGGCACCCACTATTCCCATGCCGAGAACGACCAGTTCAAGGAGATCGAGGTCCAGGCCCAGATCACGCCCATCGCCGGGTTCTCGATCGTAGGCTACTACGATTATGAGAGGAAGCTCCCCGTCGCCTCGCTCCCTGCCGAGACCGCACCCGCCACTTCGATGTTCAAGGTCGACGCTTACTTCGAGATGATCAAGAATTTCGTGCTCGGCGGCGAATGGTTCGTCTTCAAGAACGACCTCTACCAGTCGGGCGGCGAGAAGTATGATGTCGGCGGCTTTTCCGTCTTCGGACGCTACACCATCAAGCCGGATTCCTTCGCCCTCTTTGCCCGTTACGACGACTACACGCCGAACAGCCTCGACCGCGACCTCGACATGACCATGATCATCGCCGGCTTCGATTGGGTCCCCTTCCACAAGAGCTGGAAGATCCAGCCGAACATTTGGCTCCGCAGCTATGGTGACGGCACGCGTTATAACGCCAACGCCACGTCGAACAGCGACATCGTCCTGAACCTGACGTTCTTCCTGTCGTTCTAAGGCGAGGCGCGGCGAACCAATTTCAAAGGAGAATGTACATGAAAAAGATCACCCTCATCGCCTTGGCGACCCTGATCGTACTGGGCGGCCTGCTCATGGGTGCCAAGACCATCCAAGTCAAGGGCTCCGACACTCTCGTCAACCTGGTCCAGATCCTGGCCGAGACGTACATGGAGAAGAACCCCGGCTCGGCCCTGGCCGTCCTGGGCGGCGGCTCGAGCACCGGGATCGCCGGCCTGACCAACGGGACCTGCGACATCGCCAACCACTCCCGCGAGTGGAAGGCCAAGGAGATCGACCTGGCCTGGGAGAAGGGCGTCAAGCCCCGCTTCTTCGCCGTCGCCGTTGACGGCGTGAGCATCATCGTCAACGAGAAGAACCCTCTCAACGAGATGAAGATGTCCGACGTCGGGGCCCTCTACCGCGGCGACATCAAGAACTGGAAGGCCGTCGGCGGCCCCAGCCTCGGCGTCTCCCTCTACGGCCGCCAGTCCAACTCCGGCACCTACGTCTTCGTGCAGGAGCACGTCATGGGCCTGAAGAACTACTCGACCGACATGAAAGAGATGAACGGCAACGCCCAGATCATCGAGGGCGTCATCCAGGACGAGGGCGGCATCGGCTACGTCGGCGTCGGCTACCTCTTTGACGAGAGCGGCAACATCCGCAAGGGGATCAAGGTGCTCAAGATCTCCAACGGAGGAGCCGCCTTCTCGCCCCTCGACAAGGCCGCCGTCGATTCCGGCGACTATCCTGTCTCCCGCCCCCTCTACCAGGCGACCAACGGCAAACCCAGCGCCGCCGTGGCCGCATTCATCCAGTTCGAGATGAGCGACGAAGGCCAGAAGATCGTCGAGCGGGAAGGGTTCTTCCCCATTAGCGCCACCCACAGGGCCGCCAACGAGAAGAACCTCCGCTGAGTTGAATCCGTTCTTTCAATGATATAAACTACGCAGGTGAAGAAGGCTCTGATCGGGCGATGCGCAAGAAGAAGTGGGCCAACGCCAAAGAAGCCGCGATCAGGGCCTTCTTCTTCACCTGCGGCGTCCTCGCCATCCTCGTCCTGATCGGGATATTCCTGACCCTCCTCACGACCGCCATCCCCGCCTTCCGTGAGATCAATATCGGCAAGTTCCTCACGGGCAAGGTCTGGGACCCGACCTCCCCCGAGGAAGTCAAGTACGGGATCCTGTCCATGATCGTCAGCAGCCTGCTGGTGACCTTCGGGGCCCTGGTCATCGCCGTACCGATCGGCATCGGCGTCGCCGCCTACCTCTCGGATGTCGCCCACTGGCGTGTCCGGGAGGTTGTCAAACCCCTCGTCGAAGTCCTCGCCGGCATCCCCTCGGTCGTCGTCGGCTTCCTGGGGATCGTGCTGTTCGCCCCGGCGATCGCCAAGCTGTTCCATATCGGCCACGGGCTGACGGCCCTCAATGGCAGCGTCCTGCTGGCCATCATGGCCCTGCCGACGATCATCAGCATCTCCGAGGATTCGCTCAACGCCGTGCCGCTGGCCTACAGCGAGGCGTCGCTGGCCCTCGGGGCCTCGCGCTGGCAGACCCTCGTCCGGGTCAAGCTGCCGGCCGGCCTCTCCGGCATCATCGCCGCGGTCATGCTCGGCATGGGCCGGGCCATCGGCGAGACCATGACGGTCCTCATGGCCACAGGGAACGCCCGCACGTTCCCCAACCTCCCTCAGGGGTTCCTCAAGTCCGTCCGGACCATGACCGCCAACATCGCCATCGAGCTCGGCGAGGTGCCCTTCTTCACCACCCATTACTACGCCCTGTTCGCCATCGGGCTCGTCCTCTTCATCATGACCTTCCTCGTCAACCTCGTCGCCGACGTCATCCTCAGGAAATACCAGGAACGCGAGCAATGACGCGCGCGACCCAGAAGAAGATCGTCCAGTTCGCCGGTTTCCTGTCCCTTCGGTTGGCCACGGTCCTCGTCCTGGCCATCCTCGTCCTGTTCCTCTACGACATCGTCAAGAAAGGGGGCGGGGTCATCAGCTGGGAGTTCCTTTCGACGGCCCCTCGCAAAGGGATGACCCAGGGCGGCATCTTCCCGGCCATCGTCGGAACGTTCTTCGTCACCATCATCACGGCCGTGCTGGCCATCCCGCTGGGCATGTGCGCCGCGATCTACCTCAATGAATACGCCCGCCAGAACGTCCTGACCCGGCTCATCCGGCTGTCCATCCGCAACCTCTCGGGCGTGCCCTCCATCGTCTACGGGCTCTTCGGGGTCATCCTCTTCGTCAACGCCCTCAAATTCGGGACGTCAATCCTCTCGGCGGGGCTGACCCTCGGCCTGATGACGCTCCCCTGGACCATTACCGCCAGCGAGGAGGCGCTCAAGGCCATCCCCAACTCCTACCGCGAGGGCGCGCTGGCGCTCGGGGCGACCAAGTGGCAGATGATCCGGACCAACGTCCTGCCCTACGCGGTCCCCGGGATGCTGACGGGCACGGTCCTCGGGCTGGCCCGCGCCGCGGGCGAAACGGCCCCCATCATGTTCACGGGCGCCGCGTTCTTCCTGCCGTACCTGCCGAAATCGTTGAGCGACCAATTCATGGCCCTGCCCTATCACCTCTACATCATGTCCACCCAGCATCACGCCATCCTCCAGGTCCGGCCCATCGCCTACGGGACGGCGCTGGTCCTGATCGCCCTCGTCCTGGGGCTGAACATGACGGCCGTCATCTTCCGCTACCGGCTGAGAAGGAAATACCGATGAGCAGCGAAGACCTGAAGATCAAGCTCCAGGCCCAAAACCTCGATTTCTACTACGGCGCGAACAGGGCCCTCAAGAACGTCACGATTGACTGCTACGTGAACAAGGTCACGGCCCTGATCGGACCGTCCGGGTGCGGCAAGTCGACGTTCATCCGGACCTTCAACCGCATGAACGACCTCATCCCCGGGACCCGAGTCGAGGGCCGGATCCTGCTCGACGACAAGGACATCAACGATCCCGACGTCGACGTCGTGGAGCTGCGCCGCCGCGTCGGCATGGTCTTTCAGAAGCCGAACCCCTTCCCCAAGTCCATCTTCGACAACATCGCCTACGGCCTCCGGATCAACGGGATGAGGGACAAGCGGAAGCTCGAGGAGGTCGCCGAGCGGAGCCTGCGCGGCGCCGCCCTCTGGGACGAGGTCAAGGACCGGCTCGACGAGAACGCCTTCGCCCTGTCCGGCGGCCAGCAGCAGCGCCTCTGCATCGCCCGGTCCCTGGCCGTCGAGCCCGAGGTCATCCTCTTCGACGAGCCCTGCTCGGCCATCGATCCCATTGCCACGGCCAAGGTCGAGGACTTGATAGAGAAGCTCAAAACACGGTACACTGTTGTCATCGTGACCCACAACATGCAGCAGGCGGCCCGCGTGTCCGACTACACGGCCTTCATGATGCTGGGGGAGCTCGTCGAGTTCGACGTCACGGAAAAGATCTTCACCAACCCGTCGAACAAGCTCACCGAAGACTACATCACGGGGCGGTTCGGATGACGCCGGCCGGGCCGGCGGCCCCAGGAGGATCCATGTCCAAGATGGAACGACCGTTCGACGAGGAGCTCAAGTTCCTCAAGGAGAAGCTCTTGGAAATGGCCTCGAGGGCCGAGGAGCAGATCGCCCTGGCCATCCGCGGCCTCAAGGACCGGGAGGAGCCGCTGGCCTGCCGGGTCCTCGACCGCGAGGAGGCCATCAACCAGCTCGACATCGAGATCGACGAGATAGCCATGCGCCTCCTGGCCTTGCGCCAGCCCATGGCCACGGACCTCCGCTTCATCACCTCGGCCATGAAGATCGGAAGCGACCTCGAGCGGATCGGCGACCTGGCCGTCAACATCGCCGAGCGTACGATGGACCTCCTGAAGTCGCCCCAGCTCAAGCCGCTCGTCGACATCCCCCGCATGGCCGAGCTGACCAAGGACATGGTCCGGGACGCCCTGAACGCCTTCATCAACGGCGACGAAAGGCTGGCCAAGGAGGTCTGCGAGAGGGACGACAGCGTGGACAAGCTCAATGACCAGGTCTTCCGGGAGCTCCTGACCTACATGATGGAGGATCCCGCGACGATCTCGCGGGCGGTCGACCTCATCCTCGTCGGGCGGCACCTCGAGCGGATCGCCGATCACGCCACGAACATCGGCGAGGATGTGATCTACATGGTCAAGGGCAAGACTATCAAGCACCACGTCGAGGAGGGCCGGGCGACCGGCCTCAAGACCTGCGCCGGCGGCGAATAGGCGAGCTCAGCGGAGATCCCGGACCCTGATCTCGATCCCCTTCTCGGACGGCAGGAGCTTGACCAGTTTCGAAGGATCGGTGTCCCCGTAATGATACGGATAGAGGATCTTCGGCCGGAAGGCCATGGCCGCGTCGGCGACCTGCTCGGGGGTCATCGTGTAGGGCAGGTTCATCGGCAGGAAGGCGACATCGATGTCCTTCAGGGCGTTCATCTCCGGCGTGTTCTCGGTGTCGCCGGCTATATAGACGCGCTTGTCCCCGAACGTGACGATGTAGCCGTTGCCGTCGCCCTTCGGGTGGAAGGGATGCCCGTCGGGCCTCTTGTGGGCGATGTTGTACGCCGGGACGGCCTCGATGGCCAGGCCGAGGACCGTCTTCCTGTCGCCGTTGGCCATGACGATGGCCCCGGGGAGCTTAGGCGCGCAGGCCTTCGAAGAGACCATCGTCGTGGCGGGCGTGCTGATGATCCCGCAGGCCTTCGGGTCGAGGTGGTCGTAATGCTCGTGGGTGACGAGAACGAGATCGGCCTTGGGGAGTGAGCCGTAATCGGCGACGTCGCCGTAAGGATCGACGTGGATGGTCTTCCCCCCGAAGGTCATCATCAGGGTCCCGTGGCCGAGGAACGTGATCGCGAGATCGCCCTTCGCCGTCGGGATGATATCCGTCTCATGCTTGGGCCGGGCGGCGGCGAGGCCGGAGAACCCCAGAACAGTGAAACACAAAGCCAGGATGACGTCGTTCATGCGAGATCCCTCCGCGCGCTTTTTACTTATTATATACCCCCCGTCGCCTCCGGGGCAACCTCAAGAGCCGCCACGGAGACCAGCCGCCCCTCCGGCTCCGGACGATCCCGAAGAAGCACCAGGCGAAGAGAACGGCCGAGAGGATCACGGCGAGAACGATCGCGGTCTTGGTCATGGGACTGGGCCTCGCCCTCTTATGATGGGGGAAGATTGCTAAGAAACGTAAAAACGGTGTGAAATGAGCCGTATTGTGTTTATAATAGCGCATCATGAAGGGCGAAAGGTAAGCCCATGGCCCCGGTGATCGCCGCCCTGGACGATGAGGCCGACATCCTGGAGCTCCTCAAGGTCAGCCTCCATAAGGCCGGCTACCGCTTCGAGGGCTTCCAGGAGGCGGAAGACCTTTTCCGCTATCTCGAGAAGGAATCGCCCAGCCTGATCCTCCTCGACCTGATGCTCCCGGACACCGACGGTCTCGAGGTCTGCCGCCAGATCCGGAGGTCCGAGCGTCTGGCCGCGATCCCCGTCATCATGCTGACCGCCCGCGGCGATGAGGCCGACAAGGTCGTCGGCCTGGAGCTCGGGGCCGACGACTACGTCACCAAGCCCTTTTCCGTCAAGGAGCTCGTCGCCCGCATCCACGCCGTCCTGCGCCGGCCGGGGGGGGCCGAGACGGGGCCGCGGATCGTCGTGGGTCCGCTCGTCATCGACCTCGAGAAGTTCGAGGTCGCGGCGGCGGGAGGGGAGAGGGTCGATCTTACGGCGACGGAGTTCAAGATCCTCCAGCTGCTGGCCTCGCGGAAGGGGCGGGTCTTCAGCCGGGACCAGATCCTCGACCACCTCTGGGGCAATGAAAAGGCGGTCATCGACCGGACGGTCGACGTCCATATCCGCAACCTTCGCGAAAAGCTGGGCGAGGCCGCCTCGCTCATCAAGAACATCCGCGGCGTGGGGTACAAGCTCGAAGAATGAAGAAGACGCTTTTTCTCAAGGTTTTCCTGGGCTACGCGGCCGTCATCGTCCTGCTGGCCGCCGCGGTGACGCTGTTGGCGCCGCCGGCCATGCGGAGGCACCATGTCGAGGAGAGGGCGAAGAGCCTCGAGCGCATGGCCCTTCTCCTCGAAGGCCAGGTCGCTCCCCATCTCGAGGGAAGCGCCGAGGGCGATCTGGCCGGGCTCATCGCTTCCTGGGGACGCCGGACAGGCGCCAGGATCACGGTCATCGATCCCGAGGGCGTCGTCCTCGCCGATTCGGAGAAGAAAGCCCGGGACATGGAGAACCATCTCTACCGGCCCGAGATCCAGGCTTCGCTCCGGGGCGAGAAGCAGATGTCGATCCGCTACAGCTCCACGCTCAAGACCGAGATGATGTACATGAGCATCCCCGTCGTCGTCGAGGGCCGGATCGCAGGAGCGCTCCGCTTGAGCTACTTCATGAAGGACTTCGAGGCCCTCATGGCCTCGCTCCGCGGGGACCTCCTGAGGATCATCGGCACGGTGACGCTCGTGGCCCTCGTCCTGGCCTTTTTCCTGACACGGACGGTGACCGGGCCGCTGCGCGAGATCATCGACGCCTCGGCCCGGGTCGCGAGCGGCGATTTCGAGGTTTCCATCTCGACACGCCGGAGCGGCGAGTTCCGGCAGCTGGCCCGGAGCTTCAACGCCATGACCGGCCGGCTCAAGGCCATGTTCGGGGAGATCCTGACGCAGAGCGAGGAGATCCGCAGCATCCTGGCCTCCATCCGCGAAGGCCTGTGCGTCATCGACAAGGACTCCCGCATCGTCCTGTGCAACGCCAGCTTCCGCCGCCTCGCCGGCCACGACGCCCCCGAGGGACGGCACTTCTGGGAGGTCGTCCGCAGCTCCTCGGCCGCGGAGATCGTGCGCCGGGCCCGGGAGGCTGGGGCCGACGCCTCCGGCGAGATCGCCCTGGGCGACCGAGCCTATTTCTGCAGCGTCTCCCGCTTGGCCGCGGCCGACCGCCTGGTCGTCATCCTCCACGACGTCACGGAATTCCGGGCCCTGGAGAAGACGAAGCGGGACTTCGTCGTCAACGTCTCCCATGAGCTCAAGACGCCGCTGACGGCCATCAAAGGCTTCGTCGAGACGATGGAGCCCCGGGCCGACGGGGAGAACCGGCCCTACCTCGAGATCATCCGCAGGAACACCGACCGCCTGATCGCCATCGTCGAGGACCTGCTCGTCCTGTCCGAGCTCGAGTCGCCCGGGAAGAAGCTGGTCAAGGAGCCTGTCGCCGTGGGCCCGATCGCCGAGAACATCCTCAAGTTGTTCGAGCGCCGGGCCGCCGAGAAAGGGATCGGCCTTCGCCTGGAGGCCCCGCCAGGCCTGCCTCCGGTCCCGGCCGACCCCGTCCAGCTCGAGGGGCTCCTGCTCAATATCGTCGATAACGCTGTGAAATACACCGAGAAGGGCTCCGTGGTGGTGAGGCTGTCCGCGGCCGAAGGGCGCTTCCTCGTCGAGGTCGTCGACACGGGCATCGGGATCGACGCGGACCATCAGCCTCACGTGTTCGAGCGGTTCTACGTCGCCGACAAGTCCCGGTCCAAGAAGCTCGGCGGGACGGGCCTCGGGCTGGCCATCGTCAAGCACATCGCCCTGGCCCACGGCGGGACGATCTCGTTGAAGAGCCGGATCGGGGAGGGATCGACCTTCTCCGTCAGCCTGCCTCTGGGCTAGCCCCGCCCCCGAGCGGCGGCCGGGCGCCTCCTGGCGTCAGCGGGATTTCCGGCGCAGTCCGGCGATCTCCCCGACGGCCTTGACGGCCGCGACGATGTGCTCCTCCGTGTTGAACGGCCCGATGCCGAAGCGGACGGCGCCATGGACCTTGTCCGTCCCCAGCTGCTCGTGGACGAGCGGGGCGCAGTGCAATCCCGTCCGGCAGGCGATCCCGAAGTCGACATCGAGCATGGTCCCCACGTCGGCCGCATCCATCCCATCGATGTTGAAGGCCAGGACGGCGATGTGGTCCTCGAGGCTGTCCAGACAATAGAGCTTGACCCGGGGGATGGCCCGCAGGCCCTCGAGGAGGATCCCGGCCAGGCGCATTTCCTCGTGGTGGATCTTATCGAGCCCCTTCCCCAAGACCCACGTGACGCCGGCCTTGAGGCCGGCGATGCCCATGACGTTGGGCGTGCC
>Ga0105101_10001037_pt1 | contig 12015 bp, 6 predicted proteins | sample PPLLak21cMay2015_2_FD_87037 | JGI IMG/M metagenome (GOLD analysis project Ga0105101, IMG submission 87037) | Freshwater sediment microbial communities from Prairie Pothole Lake near Jamestown, North Dakota, USA - PPLs Lake P8 Core (1) Depth... | ecosystem: Environmental > Aquatic > Freshwater >...
TGAGTCTACTCCGAAAAGTCAGTTATTCTGAATTTCAGTGTTTTTTACCCCTGACCCCCAGGGGGGAAACACTGAAATTCAGAATAATACAAAGGATATCCTTCCTGCAAGTCGACAGGCTCATGTTGATTTAGGGGTAAATTAACTTTTCGGAGTGGGCTCATAATTTGAATAAATCTATCATTCAATATCTGGCAATATTGCACAGAATTCAGATTTGATTTTTGTCAGATTAGTCGAAATAAGATTAGGTATCAATTCATAGGCATTAAGGTTATAATGATTAGTAAAATAAAGTAGTAAAGCCTATTGCAAAATTGATTAAATACAGAATCTCTATACAAATTTAAAATTATTATCGGATTTACCAAGTTTTTAACGGATATTAAGTATTACCCGCCATATAGAATATTCACAATTTCCGGTATGGCTATTTCGACAATTAATTATGATAAAGGCAAACCTTACAGATGGTATGACATCAGCGGGAAACTTAAAAACGGGAGTGTAAATGATCCCGGATCTGTTATCAGATTAAAATGTTACTTCTTTTTTCATCTTTAATTATTAAATTCCTGAAGGTTAATAAAACCTTCAGGATTTCTTCCCCGATATTTCAATTAAAGTATTATCTGTTCTTCTGCTTGTCGAGATACAGTTTTATGAATTTATCATTCAGTTCGTCACTGTCGCCATAAAATTTACGCAGTTCTTCCAGCTTTTTATGGAGCATATCCCTGACATCAGCATAAGCCGGATCGTCATAAATGTTTTTCATCTCCATCGGATCAGTTTCGCGGTCATACATCTCCCATTCATCTACATCGTAGTAAAAATGCATCAGTTTATAACGTTCGGTGGCAACTCCGTAATGCCTTTTTACCATGTGAACCGACGGATATTCATAATAGGTATAATAGACTGCATCGCGCCATTCGGAAGATTTTCCGCTTACCAGTTTACGGAATGACATTCCCTGCATATCATCCGGTGTCTTTACTCCGGCATAATCAAGAATTGTGGGTGCAAAATCAAGGTTCTGAACCAGCTTATCAATTTTTGTTCCTTGTTTAATTTCTTTGGGATAGCGTACAAGGAGAGGTGTCAGGAACGATTCGTCGTACATGAATCTTTTATCGAACCATCCGTGTTCACCAAGGTAAAATCCCTGGTCGGAGGTATAGATAACAATAGTGTTTTCCTCCAGGCCTGCCTCTTTGAGATAATCGAGCACTTCACCAACTCCGTCATCAACCGATTTGATACACCTTAGATAATCTTTTATATAACGATTGAACTTCCATAAAGCCAGTTCTTTACCTGTAGGCTTTGCTTTCAGGAACTCCTGGTTTTCACTTTCATATGCAGCCATCCAGTTTTCTCTTTGCTCATCATTCATCCTTAAAATATCCCTGTAAAAATTAGTTGTATCCCCGTTGGGATCAACAATAAGCTTAAAATCATGTCCCCATTGTCCGTGGCCGTCGATCTTCATTTCCTGATCCCTGGCGGCTGTTCCTCTTCCGCTGTAGTCGTCAAAAAAGTTAGCGGGAGGTTCAAATGTTTTATCGTCATACAGGTTTACATATTTTGGTGCGGGGAGCCAGTTCCTGTGTGGTGCTTTCTGATGGTAAAGCATGCAAAACGGTTTTTCCGGATCGCGCTTGTTTTTCAGCCAGTCGAGGGCAGTTTCAGTAATGATCTCAGTACAGTACCCTTCAAGTCGCAATTTTTCCCCGTTGATCAGAAAATCAGGATTATAATACTGACCCTGTCCGGGCAATACCATGGAAAAATCAAATCCCTGTGGAATGCCGTCAAGGTGTATCTTGCCAATCATTGCAGTCTGGTATCCGTTAGCCTGCAGGATTTTCGGGAAGTTTTCCTGATCCCAGTTGAAAGGAACAGAATTATCGATCTTCCCGTTGACAAAACTATGTTTGCCTGTAAGAAGGACTGCCCGGCTCGGGGCACTTATTGAATTGGTCACACATGCTTTGGTGAAAATAGCACCCTCTTTTGCAAGACGGTCGATATTGGGTGTTTCATTCAATCCGTATCCATAAGCGCTGATTGCCTGGTAAGCATGATCATCGCTCATAATATAGATTATATTTGGCTTTCGGGATTCTCTTTGTTGTGTGCCACAGGAGACAAGGCTTGTCCCTGCTGATATAAGAGTTATTGTCTTAAAAAGGTTCGTATTCATTGTACTGGTGTTTTATATTTAGTTTACCATCGAAATAGATCCGCTATATTTTTTGTTTAAAATATACTCCTTAAAATTAGTGAATAATTCTGAATAGATTGAGCATTTATTTTTCCCGGCTAATACGGCAAGCATGCCTTTAATAAATATTTTCATTAGGGGATAATATTAAATAATTATCTGTTCTTAAGCCAGTCGAGGTATTCTTTTACGAATTTATTATTCAGTTCGTCGCTGTCTCCATAAAATTTGCGAAGTTCTTCAAGTTTTTTATGCAGCATATCCCTGACATCGGCATAAGCCGGGTCATAATAAATGTTTTTCATCTCCATGGGATCGGTCTTTAGATCATACATCTCCCATTCATCAATATCGTAGTAAAAATGCATCAGTTTATAGCGTTCGGTAACCACTCCGTAATGCCTTTTAACCATAGTTACTGATGGATATTCGTAGTATGTATAGTAAACTGCATCACGCCATTTGGAGGATTTTCCGCTGACAAGTTTGCGGAATGATATACCCTGCATATTTTCCGGGATTTTTACTCCTGCATAATCAAGAATAGTAGGAGCGAAATCAAGATTCTGTACCAGTTTGTCAATTTTTGTCCCGGGCTTTATTTCTTTTGGATATTTCATAAGAAGAGGAGTCCTGAATGATTCTTCGTACATGAATCTTTTATCGAACCAACCATGTTCACCAAGGTAAAATCCCTGGTCGGAGGTATAGATTACAATTGTATTGTTGTCGAGGCCGGCCTCTTTAAGATAATCAAGCACCTGGCCAACACCATCATCAATCGACTTAATGCACCTCAGGTAATCTTTAATAAAACGGTTGAACTTCCATAGCACGAGTTCCTTCCCTGTCAGCTTTGCTTTAAGAAATTCCTGATTTTCACTTTCGTATGCAGCCATCCAGATTTCTCTCTGTTCCTTGTTCATTCTTAAGATGTCGTTGTAGAAATTTGTTGAATCTCCATCAGGATCGACAATAAGCTTAAAGTCATGACCCCATTCTGTGTAGCCGTCAATTTTCATTTCCTGTTCCCTGGCGGCTGTTCCCCTTCCGCTGTAGTCGTCGAAAAAGTTTACAGGTGGTTCAAAAGTTTTATCATCATAAAGATTTAAGTATTTTGGTGCAGGCTGCCAGTTCCTGTGAGAAGCTTTCTGATGGTAAAGAAGGCAAAAAGGTTTATCAGGATCACGTTTGTTTTTCAGCCAGTCGAGAACAGTTTCAGTTATAATTTCAGTGCAATACCCTTCTATGCGCAATTTTTGCCCGTTGATAAGGAAATCGGGATTGTAATATTGTCCCTGCCCGGGCAATACCATTGAAAAATCAAATCCCTGGGGAATACCGTTGAGGTGAATCTTGCCAATCATGGCAGTCTGGTAGCCGTTAGCCCGGAGTATCTTCGGAAAACTTTCCTGATCCCAGTTGAATGGGACATAATTATCAATTTTCCCGTTAACGAAGCTGTGTTTTCCGGTAAGCAGAACCGCACGGCTGGGCGCACTTATTGAATTCGTAACACAGGCTTTTGTAAAAATTGCACCTTCCCTGGCAAGGCGATCTATATTAGGTGTTTCATTTAATCCGTAACCATAAGCGCTGATTGACTGGTAAGCATGATCATCGCTCATAATGTACAGGATATTGGGTTGTTTGGTTTCTTTTTTCTGTTGTGAATTACAGGCAATAATGCTTGTTCCTGCCGTTACCAGGGCTAAAGTTTTAAAAATTCTTGTCCTCACGATCATGGTTATATTGATTTGATTGTCATAAGTGATATTTTTAACTTAATTTTTTAAAGTCTATCCCTATTTTTCTCAACGAATAATCTAATTCCTTCATATAATCACCATACGCTGTTATCCAATGAAAGCCTAACATCTGTTTTCGCATCATATTGCTGTCGCAGTTATAACTGACATCAATTTGCGTACGGCATATATCCATCAAAGGATTATCTTCTATTTTACCTGAAACGCCAAGACAACAATTGCCATCGAAGCCGGGAATTAAATTGGTAATGGCCTGGCCCTTACACATCCTGATCTTGGGAGCAGCTCCATAATCCGACTCGAAGTGAGTGATGATCCGGGCAGATTCGAGATTTTGACCATCCATGCGCCGCGGTGCCGTACAATGTGCTAAAGTATTAATTCCATCATGGGGGAAAGTCGGATCATTAAGGAATACCGGCTTGCCTGATATGTTAGCAAGCAGAATACCTCCCGGTATGACTACAAAATCCGATTCACAGAAGGCCAGATAACCGTTATCATTGAGGTTTGATAAAGTCATGCATGCTGTTGTTTCAGCTAACGGTATTATGGTATTCATACATCCGTTAATAGTAATTGCCCGGCAATTAAGGTTATCCATGATACGGCGGAATAACTCTTCAAGGATAAAAGCATTGTCAACAAATACCCTTTTTGTTTCCATACTTATGTTTGGATCTGTAAGATACTTGTCAGCCCGGTCTTTTGCCAGCCTGATTATTTTCTTATCGGATTTTGCCTCTTTTATTAATTTACCCAAATCTTCATATGTAACCGTATTTATTTCAATCTTAAATTTTGATTCGGTCATAGTTTTAATTTCATCTCTGTAACCAGTGCCCCAGCCGGATGGACCTCCAATAGCAATAATCGAAGAATTTAAGGTATTTCGTACTCCGCATAATGCTCTCAACCTCCACAGAATTTCATCCTGGTTGTCAATAACTATATCATCCTCATCTGCATAATCTATTACCAGCTTATCTGTTCGTCTCCGCAGAAAGTTATTGCTCATGGATTCATAGGTCTGATATACCGGCCCTGATTTATGACGGGCGAAGATGACCATGTCCTTACCCATTTTACCCAGAGCATCGTGAATATCATATTGTCTTCCGGCGAAATAGGTAAGAATAACATTAACAGACTCCATATCTCCAAGATTATTCAAATGCTCAAGTTCATTAGCACGGGTAACCGGAAGGAATTCTACTGGAAAATCTGCTCTGGAACGAAGTGTATTAAGTTCCTCCTGAATTTTTACCAATTCTTTATCAGCGTCTTGTTCAGTCTGGATTCCTCCCCAGTTTCTCCAGCTTGTCTGATCCTTGCGTATCGGAGTACTGTAAATAAAGACTGGTTTAACAATCAGGGGACGACGCCCGGCAATAGCGTTCTCCTGTGTTTGCTCTGAAGCCAGAACTGACCAGGAAAAAGCAGGGAATGCACAAACGCCAAGCGCTGAGGTACCTGTTGCCTGTAAAAATTTTCTTCTTGTAATTTCATTTGATACGAAATCATTGTGGCCATTGCAACAAGAGCAATTTCCATTGCTGGTAGCATTCATAGGTTTATTTGCTGGCATTGAAATTTTCTTTTTAAATTTTTATAACAGTAAATTCAGATAAAACAATGAAGACAATAAGGAGACTAAACCAGGTTAGTCTCCTTAATTTAACAGATTTACCAACCCTGATTTTGTGTTAAAGCAGGATTCAGATCTATTTCGCGCTGGGGAATTGGCATTAATACCATATAAGGTTTAACATTCTGAGCAATTTCCACTTTATTGGATTCAGCAACAGAAGCCTCATATGCCGATTGCTCAGTCATTCTCTGAACAAAAGTACCTGTTCTTACCAGATCAAACCAGCGGTGTCCTTCCATTGCAAATTCCAGCCTTCTTTCCTTCAATACTGCAGTTCTGAATTCTTCCTGGGAAAGTCCTGAATAGTTGTTATCGGCAGAGTTAAACGCTCTTTCTCTCACCCTGTTAAGGTATTCATGCGCCTTCGCAGACTGTCCAACTTCATTTAATGCCTCAGCGTACATCAGTAAAGCATCTGAGTACCTCACAATGTGTATGTTTGCATCTGATTGACCGGGAACCGCTTCATTATCTTCCCAGTACTTGACGAATACTGGAATTGAACAAACATGAACCTGTCCATCATTAAGACTTATAAATTCTGTCCGGCATGTTTCGTTTTTTCGTTCATCTGCATCCAGAAACTGGGAATATAAATCCATAGTTGGTATATCAGCTTCGTTGAGTTCAGATAAGCCAAGGACGGCATAACCACCCGGCAGGGAATATTTCGGACCCTGTAAAACCATTGCACTGTTACCGGTACCCGGAGGATTCATATATTCGATGCTGAATACCATTTCCTTACCATTCTCAGTTGCCTTTTCCCAGTTATCTCCGTAATTTTCATGTAGTCCATACCCATAAGATGCTTCATTCTCAACTACTTCAGCAAGTTTTGATACACAGCTTTCGAATTCCTGCATGGTCAGGTAAACCTTCCCGAGAAGAATTTTGGCAGCACCCTTCGTTACCCGGCCGATGTCCGACGCGGAATAAGAAGCAGGAGTATTATTCTCAGCAAAAGTAAGGTCATCAATAATTTGCTGATAAACCTCTGCTATGGGGGTTCTTGGTCCCATTGCATCTTCCACGCTCTCAAGCAGTGTAACTAGTGGTACATCACCCCAGAACCTGACAAGGTTGAAGTAGCATAATGCCCTCAGAAATCTGGCTTCACCGACCAGACGATTCTTAACTGTTTCGTCCATTGTGATGCCGGGGATATTGTTAATGGCAGTATTCGCTCTGGCAACAACTACATAATTACGCTGCCACATTTCTCTGACGAACTGATTTTCAGAGGTATGTCTCAGATATTCCAGATCCTGCAGGAATTGATTAGGCATACCCAGACCATTCTTTTCATCGTCAGCGGGTAACTCATTAAGCAGAAACATATGTCGGGAATAAATATTATAAAGCGCCTGATAAACTGCGGTTACTGCCGCTTCAGCATCATACTGGTCGCTGTAAAAATTCCCTTCAACATAACGGTCAACAGGATTTTCTTCCAAAAAGGAGGAACAGGAATGGAAGATAAGGGTAAAACCTGTTAATATGATGAGTGTTATGATAATCTTTTTCATGATATTTTAATTAATTTTTGATTATTATCTGATATCAAATCTGACTCCAAGCAAAATAGTCTTAGCCTGGGGATAACCTCCGTAGTCTTCACCAAGCTCAAGATTTGTTGCACCACGGTAACTTACCTCCGGATCATAACCCCTGTATTTTGTAAAAGTGACCAGATTCTGTCCGGTAATATATAATTTCATATTAGAAATGTGTTTTATATTCAGCCCTGGAAAAATGTAAGCCAGAGTTAGTGTTTTTACCTTCAGGTAAGAACCGTCTTCAACATAAGCGCTTGAAAATACTGCTGAACGGTTGGTATTTGCAACCGGATACTTGTTGCTTGGATTAGTCGGGCTCCACCTGTTTACCACATCTGCATATACATTATTGCCTCCGGTTGGCAGCTCGAGTTCCATCGCATTGTAGTTAAAAATATCATTACCATAGCAGTATTGCAGGAACAGGTTAATTTCAAATCCTTTGTAAAAGAACCTGTTTGCCATACCTCCAAAAAAATCGGGATTTGGGTCACCTATAACGGTCCTGTCATAATTTGCATCTACTTTTCCATCAGGTTCTCCGGTAGCACTACCCAGATCTTTATAGCGTCTGCCTCCTACCCAGTGGGTGAATGATTTGGGCCCGGCTGTCAGTTCATCCTGGTTCTGAAAAATTCCGTCAAAAATATACCCGTAGAATAATCCAATGGATTCACCTACAATTAAACGGTGCACTGAGCCAGTTTTTAAGTGACCGTCGCCGGCACCCACATCTTTATATGCCTCCCCGCCTAACTCAAGAATCTTGTTCTTATTAAAAGAGATATTAAAGTTGGTCGTCCACTGAAATTCTCCTGTAAAGTTATCACTCTCTATAGCAAGCTCCAGTCCATTGTTTTGTACACTTCCGATATTCTGTAATGAGTTGGAGAAACCTGAAACAAATGGTACACCAACATCATAAATGAGGTCAGTTGTTTTTTTAATATAATAGTCTGCAGTGATACGTAACCGGCTTTTCCAGAAACTTGCATCCAGCCCGACATCAAATTGGGAAGTTCTTTCCCATCTTAAATCGGGATTGGGGATTTTATTGGGATAAAAACCTGTAACCAGGGCACGGCCCAAAGTATAGGTTGTACTGGTGAGGGTGGGAAGTGAATTGTACAGACCTATTTCCTGGTTTCCGGTAATACCATAGCTGGCCCGGAGTTTGAGGTTACTGAAAATGCCGGTATTTTTAATAAAATCTTCTTCAATAAGCCTCCAGGCGACAGATCCCGAGGGGAAAAATGCATATTTGTTGTTTTTACCAAAACGGGAGGAGCCGTCAACTCTTGCGCTGACCGATACGAGATATCTTTCTTTTAAGTTATAATTTGCCCTGCCAAGATACGAAAGCAGGCTCCATTCTGTATTGGAGGATGAAGGCTGATTATAAATGGCGCCTGCCTGTAAACTGTTGTACGTCAATATATCATTTACATAATTCTGAGAAGATCCGGCAAATCCTTCATAGTGGTTTTGCTGAAAAGTAATTCCTCCCAGTAATGATACCTGGTGGTCAGAAGCTATCTTTTTATTCCAGCTGAGTGTATTTTCATTCAGCCAGTTCGTTGTGTATCCGCCAGTGACAGTTGCGTTTGCTATGCCGCTCGATTCAAAGATACTGGAGGGGATGAAAGTATTGAATTTGGTATTGAAAAGGTCAGTGCCAAATGAGACCTTGGCCTTAAGATCTTTAATAATTTCCCATTCTCCGTAAATGTCGGCCAGTAATCTTATACTTTTACTTTCTCTTACCATTTCCTCAGCTGTAGCAACAGGATTGGGATATGGAATACCTGTATTATTTACCGGAGTATATTCTTTCAATTCTTCATTTTCATAGACCGGTAAAACGGGATTCATTTTCATTGCAGCGGTTATTACCCCCTGTGTCCCCCCGGCATCAGTCCTTGCAGCATTTGCAATTGTGTAACTAATGGTTGAATGTGTTCCTACCCTTATTCTTTCGAGAATGTTTCTTTCAAGATTTACTTTTCCCGAATATCTTTTAAAGTATGAATTACGGATAATGCCTTCCTGTTGATTATAATTTGTTGATACCGAATAAATCATTTTTTGATCGCCGCCGGAGAATGATAGCTGGTAATTCTGTGTAGGTGCTGAGCGGAAGAGTTCATCCTGCCAGTCTGTTCCTTCCGGGTTTTGTCTTATTTGCTGTAATTCAGCCTCGGTGTAAAACGGGGCAAGTTTATCATTTACGCGGGCTTCGTTTGCTAATTCTGCGAATTCCAGGGCATTCATAACAGGGATTTTCCTTGCTACACTTTGAATCCCGTATGTAGCATCGAATGTTATCAGATCGGTTCCACGTTGGCCGCTTTTGGTTGTTATTAAAATCACGCCATTTGCTGCCCGGGCCCCGTATATTGAAGTTGCAGAAGCATCTTTCAGTATTTCTATTGATTCGATATCCGACGGATTAATTGTTGAGAGTCCGCTGTACTGGGTTTCTCCACCAGTATTTCCAAATCCGGAACCATTATAAATCGGAAACCCGTCAATTACGTATAAAGGTTCATTGCCTCCCTGCAAAGAACTTGTTCCTCTTACACGGATCGATGCAATTGCTCCAGGCATACCTGAGGTCTGTGTAACCATAACTCCTGCAGCCCGTCCAACCAATCCCTGATCAATGGAAGTTATCGGGGTTTCCTGTAACGCATCGGCCTTTACTGAAGAAACTGATCCGGTAAGGTCACTTTTTCTGACTGATCCATAACCAATGACAACAACTTCTTCAAGGTCGATAGCTGATTCAGTCAGGGTTACGTTGATCTGGTTTGATGTACCAATGGGAACTTCCTGTGTATCCATTCCGACAAACGAGAAAGTCAGGCTTCGCGATCCCTGAGGTGCTTCAATCCTGTATTTTCCACCAGCATCAGTAATCGTTCCTATCGTAATACCGGTTACCACAACATTTACTCCGGGTAATGGATTCTTGTTAATATCCAGAACGGTGCCTGTAATTGTTCTTTGCTGATATCCCATTTCGCCTGTAAGATCATTTGTTGCCTGAATGACCTGGTGGTTAATAATTAAATTTTCTATTAACTTATCGGTGGGACCGGAGGAAAATGCATTCTCCTCAGAACCGGCGTAAACAGTATTCACTGGTATTATCGCCAGAACCATTAAAATAATTGCAGGACGCATGATCAATAAAATCTTTATCAGAGACAGGTTAAGTATTTCTCTAAATGGTATAATTCTTTTCATTTGTTTACTTTTAGTTGGTTTAAGTAGGTTGATGAAATAATAGAAGTATAAATTACCATACAATATCTTATGATATTATATAGAATTTAATTTTTGATTTTGTCAGGTTACGAAAACAAGTCAGGTTGTTTTTTTCATAGGCATACAGGTTTCAGGTTTTTAGAATCAAGTCAGACAAACTACTTGAAAATAATGTAAAATATAATCTATATACAAATATAGAATTATCATTGGATTTACCAGGTTTTTTGCCGGATATGCAGTATTAACGCCAATTAAGGGAATCGCTATAATATTACTCAGGTAATCAATTAATTCTTGTAGTTAAAAGCGATATAAATAAAACAGGTAAGGAAGAAATAATGATACTTTTGTAAGATTCATTTTTCAAGCTGATTTTCAACAGGTACTAAAGTGGAAAGATGCTCCTCCAAAATTCTTTTTATTTCAGTTATAATTTCAGGGTGTTTTTCTGCAATCCGCTCTTCTTTCAGAGTTTCCAGGATCTATCCCACCGACCAGTCAATCTCCTGGTGATTGTCCGCTGATCAGCCGGTCTTTCAACTATTTTATTGTCTCTCATTAATTATAATTTCAATCCGTTTAAGGCTTTACTCCTGATTATTTCAAATTTCTCACGCATTTCTTCAGGTACTTTTTTATATTCCGGTTTATCAGCAAGACCATCACATCGCCTCTCAGCCATAATCCGGGCCATCCCTTTCCGCCATCAGGACGTGGAGCTTAAGTCTGGAGCCAGTAAAACAACGACAGGCTCAGTTGCCGTGCTGATTCCATTCCAACCGCACAAGAGGTTCGTTATATTAAAATTGTCAGACAACAGTTAATCAATATATGAATATTCTTCTTCAAGGTCTAATTCTCTCCGGGCTTCTTCACTGGGTTTAGGGTATTTATCTTTCTCTGCATAATATGGAGCTTCCAGCCATTTCATTTCTAATCCGAGTTCACGGGGATCCAAATTATTTTTTAAATAATCACTAAGTTTGCCTGAAAGATCAGTTTTAACTTTTTCGTAATTTTTTGAATAAGCCACATTGTTCATCTGGTAAGGATCAGAATTAAGGTCATAAAGTTCCTCGGCAGGACGTTTACCAAATCCAAGTTCAAATAATTCCCTGACTCCATTTTGTTCCTTGTTTTTCAATATATACATTTTCGTCAGGCACGGATAATGTAACATAAGTGCATCAACATCTCCATACAGAGGGGGATCACCTGCAGGCCAGTTATTATAGTCATAATTTTTTATATAAAGATAATCCTTTGTGCGATAGGCCCGGCAACCATAACCTGCTCCGTTTTTACGAACAAATGCATGTCTCTCTCTGCCCGTTACAACGAAATCTCTTGTTTTATCTATTGTTCCGTTTTGTTCCGACTCTAAAATATTTAAGAAACTTTTGGCATTCATCTCTCCGGGAATTGGAATTCCGGCAAGTTCAAGGAATGTTGGTGCAAAATCGTTCAGACTAACAAAGTCATCTACAATCCTTTGCCCTTTGAATTTTGCAGGCATTGAGATGATCAGCGGAA
>Ga0105101_10001040_pt1 | contig 12003 bp, 12 predicted proteins | sample PPLLak21cMay2015_2_FD_87037 | JGI IMG/M metagenome (GOLD analysis project Ga0105101, IMG submission 87037) | Freshwater sediment microbial communities from Prairie Pothole Lake near Jamestown, North Dakota, USA - PPLs Lake P8 Core (1) Depth... | ecosystem: Environmental > Aquatic > Freshwater >...
CATTGCCGAGCCGAACGTCGCCGACACTCTCATGCTGCTCGGCAGCTACGGCCTGTTCTTCGAGCTGTGGTATCCGGGCTTTATCTTGCAGGGCGTGATCGGCCGCATCTGTCTGTTGCTGGCGCTCTACGCCTTCCAGGTATTGCCGATCAGTTACGCCGGGCTCGGGCTGATGCTGCTCGGTGCCGCGTTAATGGTGGCCGAGGCCTTTGCGCCGGGCTTCGGGGTGCTCGGCCTGGGCGGACTCGTCGCCTTCGTGATCGGCTCGATCATCCTGTTCGATGTCGAGGGCGGTGGTTTCAGTGTTGCCTGGCCGCTGATCGCCGCGACCGCATTGGTGAGCGCGGCGTTTTTCTTCGGGGTCGTGTATCTGGCACTGCGCGCGCGCCGGCGCGCCGTCGTGTCCGGACACGAGGAAATGATCGGCAGCGCCGGCGAGGCGCTCGAGGATTACGCGCAAGGCATCGGGCGCGTGCGCGTGCACAGCGAGGAGTGGCAGGCGCGCGCCGGCGGCCCGATCCGGCGCGGCGAGCAGGTCAAGGTCACCGGCCGTGACGGCCTGGTGCTTGTGGTTAAATCCAACCGAAGGAGTGCCTAGCCATGTCAGCATTCATCACCTTGCCGTTTGCTGTCCTGCTTGTCCTGTTGCTGTTGTTCTCGTCGATCCGCATCCTGCGCGAGTACGAACGCGGTGTGATCTTCCTGCTCGGGCGTTTCTGGAAGGTCAAGGGTCCGGGCCTGATTATCGTGATTCCCGGCGTGATGCAGATGGTGCGGGTGGACCTGCGCATCGTGGTGATGGACGTGGCGCCGCAGGATGTCATCTCGCGCGACAACGTGTCGGTGAAGGTGAACGCAGTGGTGTATTCCCGCGTGATCGATCCGCAGCGCGCCATCATTCAGGTCGAAGACTACTACGCGGCCACCAGCCAGCTGGCCCAAACCACACTGCGCTCGGTGCTCGGCAAGCACGAGTTGGACGAGATGCTGGCCGAACGCGACAAGCTCAACACCGACATCCAGAAGATCCTGGACGCGGCCACCGATGCCTGGGGCATCAAGGTCACGAACGTCGAGATCAAGCATATCGACATCGATCCCACCATGGTGCGCGCCATCGCCCAGCAGGCCGAGGCCGAACGCCAGCGGCGCGCCAAGGTGATTCACGCCGAGGGTGAGTTCCAGGCGGCCGAGAAACTGGTACAGGCGGCCGCGCTGCTCAGCCAGCGCCCGGAGGCCATGCAATTGCGCTATTTGCAGACGCTCAGCGGTATCGCCGGCGAGAAGAGCAACACCATCGTGTTCCCATTGCCCATGGACCTGGTCACGCCATTTCTCGATGTGTTGAAGAAAAAGTAGGGCTTCCCATGAAATTCTCTGAACGCCAATGTGGCAGGCGATCAGCCACGCGCTTCGGCGGTCGAAACGCCCGGCAGTGTGTCCGTGATCTGCTCCAATCAGATCGTCTTGAACATGCGGATGCCTGAAATCCGCTGAAACTCCCCGCACACGGCCACTGAGTGAGGCCCGTTTGTTTTTTGTCCTGCATCAACCTCAGCATCGTCGCTTCTTGATAGCATTGCATAATGCTAAGGGACCTACCGGAGGCGCTATGGAATTGACCCCCGTTATAACGGCATGGCTGGGATTTCTGGTCTGCGCCGTGTTCATCGTGATTGCCGGCACCTTTTTGTCGCGCTATGGCGACGTGATTGCCGACAAGACCGGTCTGGGTGGCACCTGGATCGGGCTCATCCTGCTCGCGTCGGTCACCTCGCTGCCCGAGCTTGTCACCGGTGCCAGCGCCATCGTCCTGGCCGATGCGCCAAACCTCGCGCTCGGCGATATTCTCGGCAGCTGTGTGTTCAATCTGTTCCTGCTCACCATCCTCGACATCCTGCAGCGCGAGGAATCGGTTTTCAGCCGCGCCAGCCGCGGCCACATTCTGTCGGCCGGGTTCGGCGTGCTGCTGATCGGTTTTATCGGTTTCAACCTGTTGCTCGGCGGCCACTCCCCGCAGTTCGCCATAGGTCACGTGGGCGCCTACAGCGCGCTGATCGTGCTGATCTACGCCGTGGCCATGCGCACGGTATTCCGTTATGAACGCGCCGAGCAGGCGGCCTATACCGAGGAGCGCGCCGAGCGCTACCCGCAGATCAGCCTGCGACAAGCCGTCTGGCGGTACACCGCTGCGGCCGCAGTCGTGGTGGCGGCCGGCATCTGGCTGCCGTTCGTGGGCAAGGCGCTGGCCGAGGCCATGGGCTGGCACCTGACCTTCGTGGGCACGCTGTTCGTGGCGGCGGCCACCTCGCTGCCGGAGGCCGTTGTTACGATTGCGGCGCTGCGTATCGGTGCAATCGATATGGCCGTCAGCAACCTGCTCGGCAGTAACCTGTTCAACGGTCTGCTGGTGGCGCTGGATGACGTCCTGTATCTCGAGGGCCCGCTCCTGGCGCATGTCTCGCCGCTGCACAGCCTGTCAGCGCTCTCCGCCATCATGATGACCGGCGTTGCCATCATCGGACTGATATTCCGGCCGCGCGAACAGCTGTTGCGCATCATGAGCTGGGCGAGCCTGATGATTTTTTCGATTTATCTCGTGAACAGCTGGCTGCTCTACCTGCGTGGCGAATGACCATGGACCACAACCTGCTGCCTGCTCATGCGCGCCCGGCCGCTGAAGTCCTGCGTACGCTGGCGGTCGAACCGACTCACGGGCTGACTGCCGTCGAAGCCGCAACGCGCCTGGTGCAACACGGCCCAAATGTGCTCATCGAGGGCCGGCGACGCGGACCGGTGCGCATGTTTCTCGACCAGTTCACCGACTTCATGATCGTAGTGCTGCTGATCGCCGCCGTGGTTTCAGGCGCCATCGGCGATGTCACCGACACGGTCGTGATTCTGGTGATTGTCGTGCTCAACGCCGTGATCGGTTTCATTCAGGAATACCGCGCCGAGGCGGCGATCGCGGCGCTGCGCCAGATGACCGCGCCCGTGGCACGCGTGCTGCGCGACGGCCGCTCGCACAGCATTCCCGCCCAGGAACTGGTGCCGGGCGACATCGTGCTGCTGGAGGCCGGTGCCGTGGTGCCGGCCGATGTGCGACTGCTGGAGGTGGCCGCGCTCCAGACCCAGGAAGCGGCGCTTACCGGCGAATCGGCGGCGGTGCACAAATCGGTGGACGCGCAGATCGCGCACGATGCCGCCCTGGGTGACCGCTTCACCATGGCCTACAAAGGGACGCTGGTCGTGCACGGCCGCGCGCGCGGCGTGGTCGCGGCAACCGGCATGCAAACCGAGCTCGGGCGCATCGCACAGATGCTGCACAGCGCCGAGGAAGGCAAGACGCCGCTACAGAAGCGCCTGGCGCGTTTCGGCAAAGTACTGTCGATCGTGGTGCTGGCGTTGTGTGCGGTAATCTTTTCCGCCGGAGTGTGGCGCGGCGAACCAGTGCTGCTGATGCTGCTCACGGCCATCAGCCTGGCGGTGGCGGCCATCCCCGAGGCGCTGCCGGCAGTGGTGACCGTGGCGCTGGCGCTGGGTGCGCGCCAGATGGTGCGACGCCAGGCCCTGATCCGTAAATTGCCGGCGGTCGAGACGCTCGGGTCGGTCACCTATATCTGCTCGGACAAGACCGGCACGCTCACGCTCAACCGCATGCGCGTCGAGGAACTGTCCATGTCCGGCGGCGAGCGTGGCACGCCGCCGCTGGCCAAGCCGGACGACCCGGTGCTGATTGAGTTGCTCACTGCCATGGCGCTCAACAACGACACCCATGTCGATGGCGCCGGCGCGCTGGTCGGCGACCCGACGGAAGTCGCGTTGTTTGAAGCGGCGCGCGATGCCGGCCTCGTGGCCAGCGAGCTGCTCGCACAACAGCCGCGGGTGGCGGAATTGCCGTTCGAAGCGGCACGCCAATGCATGACCACCCTGCACCGGCCAGACGCTGGACGCGAGACACTCGTGGCATACGTTAAGGGCTCGCCGGAAAAGATCCTGTCCCTGTGTCACGGCCAGTACAGTCCCGATGGTTCGCGGCCGCTGGATCGCGACGCGCAGCTGGCAGTCGCCGGGCACATGGCTGCCGACGGCCTGCGCGTTCTGGCGTTTGCGCGTAGACGTTTCGATGCGGCACCACCGATCGAGTCCGGAACCGTCGAGGCCGAGCTCGATTTTCTCGGACTCGCCGGCTTGCTCGACCCGCCGCGCGAGGAGGCCGCGGCCGCCATTGCCGACTGTGCGAGCGCCGGCATCGTGCCGGTGATGATCACCGGCGATCATCCGGAAACCGCGCGCGTCATCGCCCGGCGTCTTGGCCTGCTCGACGAGCACGGTGATGTGCTGACCGGCGCCGAGCTGGCGAAAATGCCGGATGCGGAATTCGCCCGGCACGTGCGCACGGTGCGCGTCTACGCGCGCGCCGCTCCGGAGCACAAGATCCGCATCGTGCAGGCGCTCCAGGCGCAGGGTGAGTTCGTGGCCATGACCGGCGACGGCGTGAACGACGCGCCGGCGCTGAAGCGCGCCGACATCGGCATCGCCATGGGCATCACCGGCACCGACGTCGCCAAGGAGGCGGCGCACATGACGCTGCTGGACGACAATTTCGCCACCATCGTGCGCGCGGTGCGCGAGGGCCGACGCATCTTCGACAACATCCGCAAGTTCATCAAGTACACCATGACCAGCAACTCGGGTGAGGTCTGGACGATTTTTCTCGCGCCGTTCCTCGGGCTGCCGATCCCGTTGTTGCCGATCCACATCCTGTGGATCAACCTGGTCACGGACGGCCTGCCGGGCCTGGCGCTGTCGGCCGAGCGCGAGGAACGCGGCATCATGCAGCGGCCGCCGCGCCCGCCGACGGAAAGCATTTTTGCGCACGGCATGTGGCAGCACATTCTCTGGGTCGGACTGCTGATGGGCGCGGCATCGATCTTCACCCAGGCGTGGGCGATCCACACCGGCAGCGGTCACTGGCAGACCATGGTGTTCACGGTACTGACGCTGTCGCAACTCGGCCATGTGCTCGCAATCCGCTCGGAGCGTGAATCGCTGTTGACCCAGGGGATATGGTCCAACCGGCCGCTGACGCTGGCCCTGCTGTTCACGTTTGCGCTGCAGATGACGACGATTTACGTACCGTGGCTCAACCCGATTTTCAAGACCGAGCCGCTGACCCTCGGCGAGCTGGCGTTCTGCCTGGCGATGTCGGCGATCGTGTTTGTCGGTGTCGAGATCGAGAAGTGGATGATCCGGCGCGGCTGGATCTATCAAACTAAAAACGGCGTTCGCCGCAGATGAACGCAGATTAATGTAAATGCATCAGATCATGAATGCAGCAAGCCATTCACCCTTTTGCTGAAGCGGCGAATACAGGCACCACAATGAATATCCATGTTTATCTGCGTTCATCTGCGGCTAACTGCTTTTTTCTGGGAGCAGACCCAAGCGCCGTCACGGCCCGCGTCCTGAACCGGGAACCGCCTGTTACTCGGCGAGCAACAGGCGCAGGTCGTGCAGCATGTCGTCGAGCGGCGCGGACTCGCGCATCAGCAGGCGCATGCGCCCCTGGGTGTCCTTCACGAACAACATGCCGGTGTGATCGACCCGGCCGTCCTTGGCCGGCTTGAAGTGCGCCACGTGCTCGGTGGCCACCATGCCCAGCTCCTCGGCCGTGCCGGTCAGGCCGATAAACGCCGTGTCGAATCCGGCGAGGAATTTTTTCAGCTGCGCCGGACTGTCGTGTTGCGGATCGACGCTGATGAACAGCACCTGAACGCGCTTGGCATCCTCCCCCAGCGCCTTCGACAGCTGCGCGAGCTTGGCGAGGGTCGGGGCACAGATATCCGGACAGTGGGTGTAGCCGAAAAACAGCACCAGTGCCTTGCCGCGCAAGTCGGCGGTGCGCAGGCGCTGGCCGGTGTGCGCGGTAAGCTCGAAGTCCGCGCCCCACTGGGCGCCCTCCACCACGGTGCTCCGGAAGGCCTGCGGCGGCTTGCTGCAGGCAGCGAGCGTGCACGTCAGACAAAGCGCGATCAGCACGCGCCTCAGCGATCGTTGCCGCAACTCATTAAGCTTCATAGGGCGGGCCGCACCTTTAATAGAGCGCCGATTGCAGTGCTTCCAGGAAATAGAAGCGGTAATGGTCGATCAGCAGCAGCGCGAACAGCGCCGTCAGGTACTGAATGGAAAAAATAAACGTGCGGCGAGCCTGCGTGTCGCTATAACGGCGATACAGCCGCCAGGCGTGATACAGAAATACGGCGTTCAGCAGCATGGCGCCGGCCAGGTAGAGACCGCCGCTCAAGTGGCTGGCGAACGGCATGACCGTCACCGCCGACAGCAGGATGGTGTACAGCAAAATGTGCAGGCGCGTGAAATCGTTGCCGTGCGTCACCGGCAGCATCGGGATGCCGGCGCGGCTGTATTCCTTTTCACGGTACAGCGCCAGCGCCCAGAAATGCGGCGGTGTCCAGACAAAAATAATCAGGAACAGCAGCAGCGCATCGCCCGTCACCTCGCCCGTCACGGCTGCCCAGCCGAGCACCGGCGGCGCGGCACCGGCGGCGCCACCGATCACGATGTTCTGCGGCGTGGCGTGCTTGAGCCACAGGGTGTACACGATGGCATAGCCAATCAGCGAGATGAACGTAAGCAATGCCGTCAACACGTTGACACCGGCAGCCAGCACCAGCATGGAAAGCGCGCACAACAGCACGGCAAACAGGCCGGCCTGCGTCGACCGCAGCTGGCCGGTCGGCAACGGCCGGGCGCGGGTACGCGCCATGACGGCGTCCGCCTTCTGGTCGAGCAGGTGATTGATGGCGGCGGCACTGCCGGCGGCGAGCGCAATGCCGAGCGTGCCCAGCAGCAGCTTGTCGAGCGGCGGCATGCCCGGCACGGCGAGGAACATGCCGACCAGCGCGGTAAACACGATCAACGCCACGACGCGCGGCTTGGTCAGTTCCAGGTACTCGTGCGCGTGCGCGATCAGGCGGCGTCTGCGCCCAGTCTCGGTGATTTCAATGCTGGTCGGTTTCATGACGATTGTTTTCCCGGATTTTGTCACGGCCGCGGACGCAGCGCGTGGTTCAATGTAACCAGGCTCAGCATCAGCAGCGCGGCGACGGCATGATGCGCCACGGCGACGACCAGCGGCAGGTGCGCGAGCACGTTGACGATGCCCAGCGTCACCTGGGCGAGCAACAGCAGCAACACCAGCAATCCGAACCGGCACAGATGGTCGCGGCTGCCGACGCGCATGGTATGCAGCGCCAGCCAGCCGACGTACAACAGTACAACGAAGGCGCCGACGCGATGCGCCATGTGTATCGCCGTGGAGGCCTCCAGATTCAGCATCACGCCCTCATAATCGATGCCGATGTCTCGCCACAAGGCGAAGCCGTCGATGAAATTCATGGGCGGCCGGAAAGTGCCCTGGCAAACGGGGAAATCCGGGCAGGCGAGCGCGGCAAAGTTCACGCTCATCCAGCCGCCGAGCGCCACCTGACCGATCACCAGCAGTAACCCGATCAGCGCACGCGGCCGCAAACGGCTCTGCACCGCCGCCGATACCGTCGTTACCGGCCGCCAGAATCGATGCTCGCGCAGCACCACCCACCACAGCAGGCCAAGGGTGCTGAGCCCGGCGCTCAGGTGCAGCATGCTGATGAGCGGTTTGTGCTGCAACCTGACTGTAAGAATTCCCAGAATGATCTGCGTGAAGACCAGCACGAACACCAGCGCGGGGATCAACACCTGCTGACGGCGCACATGCTTCTTCAGTTGCCAACCCAGCACCGTAAGCCGGATGACGAGCAGTCCGAGCGCACCGGAGAAAAAGCGGTGCAGGGTCTCTTTCAGGAGCTTCTCTTCCTCTCCCGGCGTGCGCGGAAAATAGCTGCGCGCCTCGTTCAGGTCCTGGGCCGTGAGCGGGGCGAACAAACGTCCGTAACAGCCTGGCCACTCCGGGCAGCCGAGCCCCGCCTCGTTGATGCGTCCCCAGGCAGCCAGCACCACCAGCAACAGCGAGAACAACGCCGAGAACAGCGCAAGACGAAAGAAGCGTTGTGATTTGCTGGTCCGGACCATGTCAGGTCAGCCAACCTGTGACAGACGCAACAGCCGCGCCAGATCCTTGCGCATGCCGCTCGGGTCCGCATCCGGCGCGAAACTCATCACCAGATTGCCGATCGGGTCGATGAGGTACACGCGTCCGGGCACGTCGAGTGCCGTGCCCCGGCTGCTGACGAATTCGCGTGCCAGGGTTTGCAGCGTCGCACGCGCACCACTCACGGCGAGCATCCCCGGATACTGCCGCGTCAGCTCGCGCAGCGCGTCGTTGCCGGCGTTGGTCACAATCATCACGCGTTCCACGCGCGGTGCGTCGCGTCCCTGGGCGAGACGCACTTGTTGCATCTTGTAAAGGCTGTTGCGGCAATCCGCCGCGCACGGCAACGGACCGAGGTAGACCATCACCCAGCTGCCACGCAACGCACTGAGCCGATAGGGCGCGCCATCCATCGTCTTGAGTTCGGCGTCGCCCAGCGCACGAGCCGGCTGCACCAGTTCGCCGTGTGCGAGGCTCTTTCCTTCGGGTCGCCAGCCGCTGAGATAGAGCCAGGTTGCCGCCACGACCGGCAGCAGAAACAGGGCGACGACGAGAATCAGCATAAGCCGGCCGCGCGGCACGGGCATGGCTGCGCTGTCAATTTTTGTCGGGTTGGGTTTCTGCATGATCGGTTTTTCGAATGTTCAATAATATATAGATGCCGGCGAGCGTAACGGCCAGCATAAACCACTGGAAGGCATAGCCCTGATGGGTGGCAATTCCGGCGTCGAGTCGCGCCCATTGGCGCACAAAACCGCCACTGGCACTGTCCGGATCGAGCAGAATCACGACCGGTTGCAGCGGAAACGCCACATTGCCCTGAAATCCGGCGAGGTCGAGATATTGCCAACCCGGCTGCCAGCCGTCGCCGGGCGGTTTGGCGCCGCCCAGATGGAATCCCCGGGTGTGTGGCACTACAGCCAGTCCGGTCACCTCGACCGGCTCGCGGGGCGTCTCGAACACCGGCAGCAGCGCGCGGTCCTTTCCCAGCGGCACCCAGCCCCGATTCACCAGCACGCGCACCGATCCGTCTCCCAGGCGCAGCGGCGTCAATACATGGTAACCGGCCTGTCCCTGGTGCACGCGATTGTCGATCAATATCTGGTATTCAGGCTCGTAGCGGCCACGCGCGGTCACCCGGCGAAAACGCAGCGCCTCGGGATGCTCCAGCACCGAAAGCAGTTGTTTCGCGGGCTCCTGTTGACGGCGATCATATTCGGCCTGCAGGCGCAGCTTCTGCCCGGCCCGGTCGAGCTGCCACATGCCGAGACCGATCATCAGTGGCAGCAGCGCGAACGTCGCCAGCGTCGGCCACAAGCCGGCGCGCCATTGCAGACGCCCAACACGCAGACGCACGAACGGCCGTGACGGAGTCACGGCCCTGCCCCCATGGCGGCGGTTCGCTTATAATTCCCGTTCATACCCATTCTGGAGAGTCCGCCTTGCCACCGCTGGTTATCAAATTCATCGTCGTCCTCATGCTGCTCGTGATCGTCGGTAGCCTCGTGTCCGCGCTGGTGTTCCTGTACAAGGACCGCGGCAACGGCACGCGCGTGGCGCGGGCGCTGACCGTGCGCGTGGCGCTTTCCATCACGCTTTTTTGCCTGCTGATGGCGGGCTTCTACTTCGGCATTATACCGCCGCAAGGGTTGCGTTAGCCCTGGCTGGCCGTCGCCACAAACAAAAAAGGCGCTGCCTGGGGCAGCGCCTTTTTGTCCTCCCTGTCCCCTTGTTTCCGGTTATACCCAGTATACGAAGATAAACAGGCCCAACCATACCACGTCCACGAAGTGCCAGTACCAGGCCACCGCTTCGAAACCGAAGTGATTTTTCGGGCTGAAGTGTCCGGCCATGGAGCGCATCAGGATAACAAACAGCATGATCGTGCCCATGGTCACGTGAAAACCGTGGAATCCGGTGAGCATGAAGAAGGTGGCGCCGTAGATGCCGGCGGTCAGTTTGAGCCCGAGTTCCTGATAGGCATGTATGTATTCGTAGGCCTGCAGCGCGATAAAGGCGATGCCGAGCGCCACGGTCAGGATCAGTCCCACGACCAGCTGGCTGCGGCTGTTCTTCAGCAGGCCCCAATGCGCCCAGGTGACGGTCGCGCCGGAGGTCAGCAGGATCAGGGTGTTGATCGCCGGGATGCCCCAGGCGCCCATCGGCGTAAACGGATTGCCCTTCGGGCCGCTGCTCGGCCATATGCCATCGAAGCCCGGCCACAGCAGTTCCGTCTCGCCAAGCAGAGGCAGCGTGATTTGGCGCGCATAGAAGAGTGCGCCGAAGAACGCGGCAAAGAACATGACCTCGGAGAAGATGAACCACGACATGCCCCAGCGGAATGACAGGTCCACCTGCGCGTTGTAGCTGCCGCTTTCGCTTTCGCCAACGACCTGACCGAACCAGCGGAACATCATGTACACGATGATGGCCGCGCCGGCCAGCATCAGCCACGGGCCGGCGCCGAGGTTGTTCATGAACAACACGAAACCGAGTGCCAGCACGAACAACCCGGCCGACGTGATAATCGGCCAGGGACTTGGATTGGGCAGGTAGTAGCTACCGGATGATGCAGACATGGACGATCCCCTCTTCTCCAGTGATTGTAATTAAGACTTCAACCGCCCGTGGCAGGGCCATGGGTGGAATGATGTTCATGACCAACGACCTCGGACGCGTTGCCGCCATATTTCTTTGCCGAGAGCTGATCGGCATTAAAGAACGCATACGACAGTGTCACGGTGCCGACCTCTTTTGGCAGGTCCGTGCTGACCACGAAACGTACCGGCATTTTCTTGTCTTCGCCCGCCTTGAGCTGCTGCTGGCTGAAACAGAAGCACTCGATCTTCTTGAAATGTGACGCCGCCTTGTTCGGTGCAACACTGGGCACCGCCTGCCCGGTGATCGTCTCGCCGGCCGTGTTGCGCGCTTGGTAATAGGCTACGGCAACCTCGCCCGGGTGCACGCGCATGGACTTCTGCAGCGAGCGAAATTCCCATGGCAACCCGCTCATGCTGTTGCCGGTGAATTCCACCGTGACCCAGCGATCCTGGTCCACCTTGTTGCGAACCGTAGCCTCGGCCCGTCCGGTTTTGCCGTTCAAACCGGTCACATCGCAGATCACGTCGTACAGCGGTACCAGCGCGTAACCGAAAACAAACATGCCCAGCGCAACGCCCGCCAGCTTGAAGCTGACACGGCGATTGTCGCGCTCGGCCTTGCGGCGACTCGTCATCGGAAGCCCCGCCACAGCGTGTACACAAACAGCGCAAAGGCGACGACCGCAAGCGTCACGGCGGTGCGCACAATGGCGCGACGCTGGGTCTCAGGCAAGCGGGTCATCGGCATGCATTACTCTCTCTGCATTGTAAACGGGCCGGTACAACCATCCGGCCCGTAACAGGTATTACTTGATCCGCGGCGGCGTGGCAAAGGTGTGGTACGGCGCCGGCGACGGCACGGTCCACTCCAGACCCTCGGCGCCTTCCCATGCCCTGGCTTCGGCCTTCTTGCCGCCACGCGCCGCCTGAATGACCACCGCGACGAACAGCAGCTGCGAGAAGCCGAACAGGAACGCACCGATCGAGGACCACTGGTTGAACTCGGTGAATTGCAGCGCATAGTCCGGGATGCGGCGCGGCATGCCGGCCAGTCCCAGGAAGTGCTGCGGGAAGAACGTCAGGTTGAAACCGATCACCGACAACCAGAAGTGCCACTTGCCGAGCGTCTCGTTGTACATGTGGCCGGTCCACTTCGGCAGCCAGTAGTAGGCGCCGGCGATGATCGCAAACACCGCGCCCGACACCAGCACGTAGTGGAAATGCGCCACCACGAAATAGGTGTCGTGGTACTGGAAGTCGGCCGGGACGATGGCCAGCATCAGGCCGGAGAAA
>Ga0105101_10001041_pt1 | contig 12002 bp, 4 predicted proteins | sample PPLLak21cMay2015_2_FD_87037 | JGI IMG/M metagenome (GOLD analysis project Ga0105101, IMG submission 87037) | Freshwater sediment microbial communities from Prairie Pothole Lake near Jamestown, North Dakota, USA - PPLs Lake P8 Core (1) Depth... | ecosystem: Environmental > Aquatic > Freshwater >...
CAACTGCCCCAACCATTGCTCCTTCTCCAAATTCCATTTCACAATCTGCCACATTTCGTAACCCCCTCAGCATCAGTGGTCCAGATGCATAGATGACATATTACGATGGGTATTATTACTTGGCTGGCATCACCTGGGGTAATTCATCTTCTGGATTAGCCGTGCGCAAAGCACCTGCCATCGCACATCTAAAAAAGGCCGACCCCATTCAGATTTCAAGGATTCAGCATCCTCACGGGCGCGGATGGTGGGACTGAACCGTCTGGCATTAATGGCCGGAAAATTGTATTCGTCAGGAAAAGCTTGAACAAATCTGTGCGCCATCGAGCGGCTCCATGAATTCAAAAATAGGCGTAATCGACATCATCAAGCGTCCATGCCCGTGTTCAACGAATGGTTGACGAATACAGTTTCAAGCGGGATTTCTACAATATACACCATTTAATCAAAAACGCAAGCAAGATGGCATATGTTCAATGCAATCGAAATGTACCCCTGCAGACCTTTCCAGACCATGCGCCCGGCCGCACAGGCGGCGGAAACGCAGGTGATCGGTTGCGATCATTCGATCACTTTGAAAAACAAGTCAACCACTTGAGGGTCAAAGTGTTTGCCAGATTGTTCCCGTATGTAATCCAGCGCGTCTTCTTCGGACCAGGCCCGGCGATAGGGACGATCGGAGATCAGTGCATCCCAAACGTCAACAACGGCGAACAAGCGCGCGGGGAGGGGAATCTCTTCGCCTTTTAGCCCGCGTGGATAGCCTGTCCCAGCCCATTTTTCATGATGACAATAGGGGATGTCGAGAGCCGGGCGCAGATATTCAATTGGATAGAGCATATCGTACGCAAACTGTGTGTGCTTGCGCATGATCGTCCATTCATCCTCGGTCAGCGCATCCGTCTTATGCAAAATGGAATCTGGAACACCGAGCTTGCCCATATCGTGCAGGAGGGCCCCGCGTCGCAGGTGCAGCATATCCTCCTCGCTCATCCTGGAAGCCTTCGCCATTTTCACCGTCAGTTCCGTGACGCGGCGGCTGTGACCTTCCGTCTCTTTATCGCGCAGATCCATGGCATGCGACCAGCCTTCGATGGTGGCTTCGTACGCCGCCAAGAGTTGTGCATGAGCGTTCTGAAGCTTGGTGCGTTCCTGGATGAGTTTCTGGTAGCGGTTGAGTCGTGTAATTCCCAGCAGGCGCGCCCGCAATTCATAGCGGTCGAAAGGCTTGGAGATAAAATCATCGGCCCCAGCTTTCAACGCAGTGAGCAGGGATTCGCGGTCGTCCAGCGCGGTGAGAACGATAATTGGGATTTCCGCGATCTCGGGGTCGTTGCGGATGCGCTGGCAAACTTCGAAACCCGTCATACCGGGCATCATCACATCCAGAAGGATCACATCTGGCAGAAGTTTTTTTGCCTTTTCGATTGCCTGCACACCATTCTCTGCCATTTCCAGTTGGTAGCCTTCCCCCTCCAAAACCGATTGAAGCGTTTCACGGCCGGCAAACTCATCATCAACGATTAAGACCATGCTGCCCATGTTATTCTCCTTGTAAAAATAAGATAAATCCATACGATCATCTCTCAGGTTGGTGAAAAGTAGTCAGGTATACAGGTATACAAGCAGACAGGCGTGTACCTGTCTACCTGTATACGTATGTACTTGTATACTCTTCCACCCACTACGCATCCTTATCCACTAGATGATACTTCACCGCCAGGCGGACCAGCCCTGCAAGATTTCGAACATTCAACTTTTCCATCAACTTGGCGCGATGCTTTTCCACGGTCTTCTCGCTAATGAACAACATCTGGCCGATTTCACCGCTGGTATGTTCCTCCGCAATCAATTGCAGGATCTCCTTTTCACGCGGCGACAGGCTGGCAAGCGGATCGCTATCCTGCAATGTGGAATGTGGATTAATCGCGCTTTCGACAATGATCTCTGAGATGGGGCTGCTCAGGTAGGTCTTGCCATTGGCAACCGCGCGGATGGCCCAGAGCAGTTCATCGCTGACCGACGATTTCAGGACATAGCCCTTCACACCGGAATGCAGAGCCTGATGTACAAAACCCGGGTCCGAATACATGGACAGCAGGAGGATATTGGTGGGCAGTTTCATCTCGCGGATATTTTCAGCAGCCTGAATGCCATTCATGCGTGGCATCATAATATCCATCACCAGCACATCCGGCTTGAGTTCCATCGTCATTTCCATGGCCTCCTGCCCGTTGGAGGCTTCACCCATCACATGGATATCGCCTGCTTTTTCCAGCAGGGCACGAATGCCCGCTCTTACCATCAGATGATCTTCCGCGATCAGTACTCGTATCATGCAGCCTCTTGTGGCGTTTCTCCGTTGGAAAGCGGAAATTGTGCTGAAAGGATCGTCCCCCGTTTGGGCCTGGAACTGATGTTGAGTTTTCCTCCTGCAATCAGCATTCGTTCACGCATACTTGCCAGTCCGATCCCATTTGAGTCTACTTTTTCTTCCGGGATACCGCGACCGTTATCCTGGATCGTCAGGTTGATTATATCCTCCTCTACGCTCAAGTCTACCCAGGCCTGACTGGCCTGCGCATGTTTGATGATATTCGTCAGAGCCTCCTGCAGGACGCGATAGAGTGTGATGTTGTAAATATCCGGGAGCACCGGCAGGGAGGGATCGGCTTCAAAGATAACCGGCAAATGAGTGCGCCGGGTAAATTCAGCACAGTAGGTCTGCATGGCTAATTTTAACCCAAGCGCATCCAGTACAGGTGGACGCAGGTCCTGTGCCAGCCTGCGGATTTTGACGAATATCTCATAGGACTGGTCGTGGAGGGCCTGCAGGCGTTCGAACATGGTCTCAACAGGAATGGATAGGTCTTCCTGCAAATTTCGCAGAGCGAGCAGGTGTGTGGTCAGTGCCTGTCCCAGATCATCATGCAATTCGCGAGAGATGCGCTGGCGTTCCTCCTCCTGCGCGGCCACAACGCGTTCTGCCATGTGGCGCAGGTTTTCACGCTGTTCCATCAAGATGTGGTACCGGTTGAGGCGAGTGATGGTGCGGACCCGCGCGGTCAATTCGCGCCGGTCAGCCGGTTTGGTGAGAAAATCGTCGGCGCCCGAATCGATGCCCATGAGCAGGGCGTCGCGGTGATCCAGGGCGGTGAGAATCAGGATGGGCACCTCAGCAATCTTCGGCGTAGCGCGGATGCGCCGACAGACCTCAAAGCCATCCATGCCGGGCATCATCACATCCAGCAGGATCAAATCCGGCTGGATGTGGTCGAGCATCTGCAGGGCCTGGAAACCATCCTTTGCCAGTTGAAGATCATAATCTTCGCCCTCCAACATGGCGATCAGGGTTTCTCTGGCAGTTGGGTCATCATCTACAATCAAGATCGTGCTCATGAGGCCCTGGGCTCCTCGTCCGTAGTAAGAAAGCGCCGGATCATCTTTGCGAGCGCCTTTAGATTGACAGGTTTGCTCATGTATTCATCCATGCCTGCGGCCAGACAGCGTTCACGATCGCTGGACATGGCCAGGGCGGTGAGGGCAATGATGGGAGTCTCTTTGAACTCAGGCTCACTCCTCAATTTCCGTGTGGCCTCCAATCCATCCATGCGGGGCATTTGGACATCCATCAGGATCAGGTCAGGGTGGGTGAGCCTGGCCTGGGCAACGCCCTCGATCCCGTCCTGTGCGGTGACGATTTTGAAGCCGGCTAATTCCAGGTAATCAGCGATCATCATGATCACTTCCTTTGTGTCTTCGATCAGCAAAATCGTCGGTTTGTTCGTCTCATCGAGATTCACTGCCCGGAATTTTCCGGTGGTTCGAAAACGTGTTGCCGTGTCGGTGGCTAATGCAGGTTCCCAGGGCAGCATGATCGTGAAGCGGCTCCCAACGCCGGGCTGGCTGAACGCTTCGACGCTGCCGCCATGCAGGCGTGCCATCTGTGCTACCAGGGCGAGCTCCTGCCCCGTGCCTGTCTGGCCACGGTCTAGGCCTGAATCCAACTGCACGAACGGTTGGAATAACTGCGGTAAATCACTCTCACGGATCCCGATCCCATTATCCCAAACCGTGATCATGACCCTGTTTTCTTCCAGAATGCCGTGAACTTCCAACCCGATGTTCCCGCCCTCCTGCGTGAACTTGACTGCGTTGCTCAAGAGGTTGACGATCATCTGTTTCAGTCTGCGCTCGTCCGCGTACATCAGACCAAAGCCATCGTCCATCTGGAATGTCACTTCCTGGTTCTTTTTCTGCGCCAGTTGTTTGACCATGCGCAGGCTGGCCTGGCAGACGGACTGGACATCCACTTTGTTGATGTCGAGGGTGATCTGACCGGCCTCGATCTTGGCAAGATCAAGAATATCGTTGATGAGAGACAACAAGTGATGACCGCTTTCACTGATGGTGGAAATGTACTTCTGTTGTTTCTCGTTAAGCGGACCGGCGATCTGTTCCCCGAGGCTTTCGGAAAGACCCAGGATGGCGTTCAGCGGCGTGCGCAGTTCATGGCTCATGTTGGCCAGGAATTCATCCTTCACACGCAGGGCGCGCGCCAGGTTCGAGTTCGCGCGGATGAGGTCAGAGGTACGTTCGTCCACACGCTGCGCCAGTTGATTGCGCTCCTCGGCCAGGGCATCCTCCATTTGTTTGCGTTCGGTCACGTCCCACGCATAATCTGCCAGGCGCCCGGCGATCTCCAGATCCTGTTGTGTATAATCCTGCGGCTTGTTCCCCACCCCCATGACAGCCACGATCTTCTCATTACGGAGTATCGGGATCACCATCTCGCGCAGGATCTGTACATGACCCTGCGGCAGGCTTTTCCGGTCGACCAGGAATTCGTATTCATTCTGGATGAGGGCACGCCGTTGACGGGCCGCCTCTGCCCACACCCCGGCCTGATCCAGCGGAAGATGCGTTCCCTCGCTGACAGGCACGTTGAACAGCCGCAGCGAGTTGGTGGACCACGTTTGCATGCCGAGGTTGATCTGGTCGGAGTCCACAAAGTGGAAGAAGCCAATCGTGCTGCCGGTCAACTCGCTCACTTCGTCCACCGTTCTTTGCATCACTTCATTGAGTGTATGATGCGCGGAAAATTCCATCAGCTCGATACGCTTTTGCATGATGGTCTCTGACCGTTTACGGTCGGTCACGTCCTTGGCAACGACCGATACCCCGCGTACAGAGGGGTAGGCATTGATCTCAAACGCGCGTTGCTGACCGTTCAGGACCAGCACCGTTTCGAAGGTTTTTGGTTGGCGGCTATTGAGCACTGACTCGTAGATCGTTTGGATCCTGGCCTGTTCCTCCGTATCCCCGAATACCTCCTGCATCGATTTGCCGATCACATCTTTTGCTGTCGCGCCGGTCAGCAGTTCAGAAGCCCGGTTCCAGTGTGTGTAATGCAGGTCCTGGTTCAGTTCGAAGAAAATGTCAGTAATACTGTCTGCCAGTTCGCGGTAGTGTGTTTCGCTCGTGCGCAACGCACTTTCGGCGCGTTTGCGTTCCGCCAGTTCCTGATGGGCCGCCTGGTAGAGCCGGGCATTTTCAAAGGCGATCGCCGCCTGGTTCGCAAGAGTGGCCAGCAGGCGCTCATCCTGTTCGGTGAAGGCATCGGCTGCTTCACTCTCCACGCTTATCACGCCGATCACACGCTCACCGATCCTGAGCGGCATATATAAGCCCGATTGGATGCCCGGATGCAGATCCACATATTGCGGGTGCAACAGCACATTTCCCGTGCGGATGGGTTCCCCGGTCTGGATGACCCAGCCGCTCATACCCTGGCCCACCTTGTTGATGTGGGAAACAAAACGCTGCTCTACTTCCGCTTTGTCTTCCTCATTCAGGTCGGGCAGGTTGAAGGCGATGAGTTCCAGCTCGTCACTTTCTTCGCGCTTCAAGCGAATGGTGACATGATGCCAGGGGAGATAACGCGAGAAGGTGTTTATGATGCGATCGCCGATTTCCCTGGGCTGCAGCAGGCGGCCAACCGCCAGCCCGTTTTCGTACAGGGCCTCCAGCTCCGCCAGGTGACGGCGGGTTTCCACTTCGCTTTGTTTACGCTGGGTGATATCCTCCTTTACAGCCAGGAAGTGCGTTGTTTCTCCACCCTCATTTAGAATGGGCGAAATGGTCGCATACTCCCAGTACAGCTCGCCGTTCTTCTTCTTGTTCAAAAGCTCCCCGCGCCATTGCTCACCGGCCAGGATCGTTTTCCACAGTTGCTCATACTCCTCTGGCGAGGTGTAACCCGATTTCAGCATGCGCGGATTCTGGCCGATGGCTTCCTCATGAGAGTAACCGGTCGTCTCCATGAACTTGGGATTCACATATTCGATGTTACCGGCCGTATCAGTGATGAGTATGGTCGAGGAGCTTTGCTCGACCGCTCGTGAAAGCTTGCGGAGTTGCGCTTCTGCCTGCCTGCGCTCGGTGATGTCGCGCACGACGACTGTATAAAGATGCTGGCCGGCCGCCTCAATATGCGAAATGGAGGCCTCGATTGGGAATTCTTTGCCATCCGCACGCAAGCCTTTCAGGTTTCCCAGGTGCCCCATACTCCGGCTGGTAAAGCCGGTCTGCCCGAAATTGGAGATATGGCCTTGATGGGCTGCCCGGTGCCGGTCCGGTATGAAGCGTCCGAGTGGCTGGCCGATGGCTTCCGCGGCTTTGCATTGGAAGATCCGTTCAGCGGCCGGGTTGAACAGTAGAATCCGCTGTTCCGCATCCACGCTGATGATGGCATCCAGCGCGGAGTTCACGATCCCGGCGAAACGCACCTCACTCTCGCGAAGTCTATCTTCGGCTTGCTTTCGTTCTGTCACATCCGCAGAGATGCCGGCGATTCTTTTGACCTTTCCGGCTTCATCGAAAATCGGGAAGGCGCGGTCCCAGATCCAGCGCACTGAGCCGTCAGATCGTGTGATGCGATATTCCATTTCCACCTTGTTGCCCTGTTTTTCTCTTTCCAGGGCTTGCATCACTACGGGTAGATCGTCTGGCAGAATACTATTAGTGAAAGCATTTGGTTCTTGCATCATTTCGGCGACCGGGCGTCCCCAGATCCTCTCCGCCGCCGGACTCATGTAGATTTCCTCCCCGCTCCCGGCATCCGTCATCCAGAATACTTCCTGAATGTTGGCCGCCAGTTGAACGAAGCGCTCCTCGGAGGCGCGCAGTTCAGCCTCCGCCCGTTTGCGTTCAGTGATATCAATGGTTGTGACGATCACTTTCGAAAAATCGTGCTCATAGCCCGGGGCCACGGACCAACTCAGGGCTACCTCAATGGGTTCACCCGCAAGTGTCTGGTCGGCGCCCTCCCAGCTATTGCTGGTTTTGCCTTCTGCAATGGCGATGAAATCCTCATGGATATGTTCCATTTGACCGCGACTTAAGGCCAGCCGGGTCGTCTCTATTAAATCGTCTTTGCTTTTCGCCCGGTACATTTGCAGTGCGGCCCGGTTCACATCCGCAATTCTGATCATCCCTGCGCATTCAGATACTGCCTCAGGGTCAGATTCGAAATAAGAGGGGAAATCTGTGATGCCTCCTGCTTTCAGAGAATCCAGGTATTCCTTGAGCCGGGAAAAATCCTCCTCCCAAATCGCGACCGGTGTATCTTCGAACAATCCACGATAGCGCCGCTCACTCTCCTGTAAGGCATTCTCCGCCTCTTTGCGCCGGGTAATATCCTGATACGTTCCGATGGAGCCGCGCGAGATCCCATGTTCGTCACGAAGTTCAACAGCCGCTTCGAACACCCAGTGGATTTTTCCAAACCGATCTCGCAGGCGATGCTCGCATTTCCAGATGGCGTGCGTGCCTGAACGGACATGTCGAATCCCATCCTCCAGCGAGTACCCCTCCAGCTCATCAACCAGGTTTACTTCCTCAACCAGCGAATCCCAAACCGTCGCGCTGAATTCCTCAGGTCCGTATCCGGTGATCTGTCGAATGCCTTCGCCAATGAATTCATATTTGATCGCTCTGCCTTCATCATAATAAGATTCATAATAGGGTACGGCACCCGCGACCTCAATGGCGCGCCTGTAAAGCGCCTCCGATTCGCGCAAGGCTTCCTCCGCACGCCTGCGTTCGGTGATGTCGCGATCGATGCCCAGGATCACTTCGCGCCCACCCAGTGTGATCAGGGAGGTTGACACTTCGATCGGAAAAACAGTCCCATCCTTTTTACGGTGGAACGTCTCATAGCGCAGGACATCCGTCTCGCGAATTCTCTGCATGTACTCTGCGCGTTCGCTGGGGACACCTGGCGTGAGGTTGAGAATATCAAAGGATTGTCCAAGCAATTCGTCGCGTGTGAATCCATTCATCTGACAGCCCGCGGTATTACAATCCAGGATCGACCAGTTGTTATGCGGGTCCACGAGCATGATCGCGTCCGGCGATGCCTCGAACAGCGTGCGGAATTGGGCGCTGCTTTCGATGATGGCAGCTTCGGCCCTCATGCGCTCCGTAATATCGAAGACGACACCCTGGCTGAGTAGCTGTTTCCCATTCTCGGCCTGCCACAGAATTGCCTCGTCGCGCACCCAGATCTCAGTTCCTTTCTTCGTGAACATTCGGTATTCGTCGATGAAAAAGCGCTGGCTCTTATAATGTTCGGCATTGCGTGCCAGTACTCGTTCCCGGTCATCGGGATGGATGAGCCGTGGCCACAATCCGGGGTCTTTATAGAAGGCATCCGGTGTGTAACCAAGCAACCCTTCAACTTGTGGGCTGATGTAGCTGGTGTTGAACTCTCCGGACTGGATGGAGTCATTCACAATATCCAGGTACGTCACGGCCGGGAGCTGTTCAACCAGGGTGCGATACTTTGTTTCGGCCTCGCGCAGTTCATCCTCTGCCCGCTTCCGCGCAGTAATGTCCGCGATGTTGCCAACGACCTTGGTGATCTGGCCGTTTTCCAGGAGCGGGTTTCCAGTCAGCCTGATCCATTTCTGACTGCCATCGGCGGTGTTGATCTGCAAAACCATGGCATACGATTGGCCCTGATGGATGGCACGCTTGTAAGCCAGCTCCATACTTCGATGATCCTCTTTGAGATAGAAGCTCATGACCTTCTGTGCATCATTTGTGTCGAAACTACTATCCACGCCGAAGATCCGATAGACCTCATCCGTCCAGGTCAAGCGTTGCTTTTGAACGAGATATTCCCAGCCGCCAATTTTGGCCAACGCCTGGGTCTCATTCAAGAGCCATTCACTCTTACGGAGTGCCTCTTCCGCCCGCTTGCGTTCGGTGACATCATTGGCAAGGACCAATTCGGCGGGGCGCCCCGCGAACTCCACCGTATGCGAAACAATTTCCACCTGGATGAGCGTGCCATCTCTTTTGCGATGGTACCAGAAGCCTGCTTCGTCGATCCCGCTGGTGACATGCCCAATGTTCTCGATCAGTCTGGGAATTTCCTCAGACGGGCGAATATCCCTGATGGTCATTGACATGAACTCATCAATTGAATAACCATAGTGATTTACTGCCGCATGGTTGACCTTGAGAAATTGCAGCGTTTCCAGATCATAGATCCACATCGGCAATGGGTTGCTTTCGAACAGCAGCCGATATTTCTCCTCGCTTTCACGCAGCAATTCTTCAGCTCGTTTGCGCTCGGTGATGTCATGAAAGTTGGCGACAATCGCCTTCACACCCGGTTCAGCCAGCAGGTTGGTAATACTGCCCTCCAGCCAGCGCCATGAACCGTCCTGATACCGTCCGCGCGCCTGGATTGTAAAAGCCGCTCCGGGTTTCTGAAGCGCCTGCTCTAAAATTCCAACAGTGCCTTCCATATCTTCCGGGTGAACGAATTCAAATCCACTCGTTCCCAAGAATTCATCGACAGGATATCCCAGAACGTCCGTGATCGCAGGACTGATATAGGTGATCTTGCCATCCGCCTGCAACAGGGCAATAACATCACTGCTGTTTTCAATCAAAGCTCTGAAGCGTTTTTCGCTATCTTGTAGAGCTATCCCCGCTTCTCTGTGCTCAATGGCCAGGGCAACCTGTGTGGCGATGGACGCGAGGAAATCCTTATCATGCTCTGAGTAGCGGTCTGGATTCTCGTAATCCTGGACAGCGATCACACCCACTGTTCCACTCGGTGTATTGAGCGGCGCGCCCAGCCAGGATTCCGAATCGGTGCCAACCAACTCGACTTCTCCCATGGCGGCCAGTTCGTCGAACCGCGCTTGCGTCAACAGCAGCGGTTCACCCGAGCGAAAGACATAGGATGTAATGCTTTTTTCGAGTTTCGCCGGCGGCATGGGCGGATCATGCTGGTCCACGGAATAGATTTCTTCGAACAGCCCGGTATCCCTGTTGTAAAAAACGACGAAGAAATTTACCGCGTAGATCACTCTGGCAATGGATTCGTGAATGAGCTTCAGGAGTTCCTGCAGGTCCTTCGTGTTGGCAAGCCCTTGCATGATTTCCAAAAGTGCCTGGCGTTCGATCTCGGCCTGTTTGCGCTTCGTGATATCCTGAGCCGTTCCGAACAGGCTGATGACCTTGCCGGAGGCGTCTTTCGTTGCATAGCCGATCTCGCTAATGGTCTTTGTTTCGCCGGCTGGAGTAATCACGCGGTATTCGATGTCAAATGCCTGGCCTTCTTCGAGCGCCTGAAGGTTGGTCTGCCTTACATCTGATCGATCCTCGGGATGGATCAGTTCCATAAACATATCATACGTAAGGTCGAACGTTTCTTTCTCCACGCCAAATATCCGGTAAAGTTCATCTGACCATTGCATGGATTGTCTCTCGACATCCAAACTCCAGCTCCCGATTCTTGCCACGCGTTGGGCCTCGGCAAGTTCGCGTTGGCTGTCGGCCAGTTTTTCTTCCGCCTTTTTGCGCTCCGTGATATCTGAGATGGAAAGTAGTACGTGATCTTCACCTTTCGATTTGAATGCAATGCAATGAGCTGTCATCCATATATTTTTTCCGAACGTGCTGACATGATGAACGTCAGATGTGACGGGCGCCTGGCTTGTAATTGCCTTTTCCACCAGATCATACAAACCAGATCTCTTCCATGCTTCGATCGTGCGGAAATTCTGAGCCATCAACTGGTCAACACTGGTCCCGACGATGGAGGCCGCATCCTCATTGGCATAGACGCATTCACCCGTGAGCCTGTACGTCAGAATGCCTACCGAGGAATGATTCAGGATCTTTTCATTGAAAGCCAGCAGATCATTAATGCGTGCCTCTGCCTGTTTATGTTCGGTCACATCGCGATAATTGATGACGATTGCGCTTACACTCGGATCGTTCAGCATGTTGGTGGCGATTGCCTCGACCCAGCGCCATGTGCCGTCGGAGTGACGCAGACGGAACGTACCGCGCTGGCGGCTGCCCGGCTCCTGAAGGAGTTTGACATACAACCCGCGCGTCCGCTCCAGATCATCCGGGTGCATCAGTTCGAAGATGTTGCGTCCCAGGAACTGGTTGTGTGTGTATTCCAGGATGCGCTGTGTGGAAGGGCTTTCCCAGATTAACGTGCCATCTGCGCTGAGAAGCGAAATGCTGTCCAGTCCGTTCTCGATCAATGCACGGAAGCGCTTCTCGTTATCTGCCAGCGCTGCTTCTGCCCGCTTGCGCTCGGTAATATCCTGTAGGAAGCCTTCATAGTAAAGAATATTTCCTTCCTCATCGCAAACGCTTCGGGCAGAGGTGGAAGTCCAGATAATACTTCTGTCCCTGCGGTAGTTTTTCATCTCGAAGTTTTCTACAATGCCCTGGGACTTCATTAGCCGGGTAAACTCCTGGCGTCCATCAGATTCGACATAGATCTGACGTGCGATATCTGTAACGGATTCGATCATCTCCCGGGGCGAAGCATATCCATAGATATGCGCCATCGCAGGATTCACATTAAGGAATCGTCCCTCCGGACTGGATTGAAAGATGCCCTCCAATGAGTATTCAATAATGGCCTGGTATTTTTCCTCTGCCTGCTTGCGCTCCAGCAG
>Ga0105101_10001046_pt1 | contig 11967 bp, 9 predicted proteins | sample PPLLak21cMay2015_2_FD_87037 | JGI IMG/M metagenome (GOLD analysis project Ga0105101, IMG submission 87037) | Freshwater sediment microbial communities from Prairie Pothole Lake near Jamestown, North Dakota, USA - PPLs Lake P8 Core (1) Depth... | ecosystem: Environmental > Aquatic > Freshwater >...
AGCCCGCCGACCTTCCGGTGGAGCAGTCGAACAAGTTCGCGCTGGTCCTGAATCTCGCGGCCGCCCGGGCCTTGGGACTGGAGATCCCGCCCGCAGTGCTGCTTCGCGCGAGTCGCGTGATCGAAGCTAAATGAGAAAAATGGGGTCTGTCCCCATTTAGACCGCGCCGCGGAAGGCGTCCTGGCCAAGCTGGTAGTTCATGTTGGTGACGCCGGGATTGCGATTCACGAGCGGGCGGTTGAACAGCCGGTGCTTCATGCTGCGCACCTCGTGCTCGATCTGGAAGAGCTTGCGGCCGTCCTGCGGGTCGACGATCCACTGGAAGCGCCACTCGTTCGCGTCGGTCTCCATGGTGATGAGATCGCGCGCCTTCAGCCACTCGTAGGGCTTGCCGAAGTCGGCGATGTAGACTTGGACGTGGTGGCCGTCGTATTCAGGAATTTGTGAAGAGCATTCGGTGAACATGAGGCGCTGGTGGCGGCCGACGCTCACGACCGCCCTCGCTCCTTCGGTTTTCGAGGGCGCGAGCATCACGTCGTTGTAGAAGCGCGCGATGCCCCCGGCGCTGCCGGGCGGCACGTCGAAGTCGACGTAGGCGAGCCCCAGGTCGATGCGGCCGAGCTCGGCGGAGGGCGCGTGGCAGCGCACGCGGTTGCCCCACGGGCAGGTCGCCTCGACGGCGCCGTCCTTCTCGCGCCAGGCGAACTTCGTCTGCGCCGCGGGCGCGACGCGCTTGAGCTCGGAGGCGACGAACTGCAGGCGGGTCTTGAGCGCCTCCAGGTCCGGAACCACGAGGCCGATCGTGCCGCGCAGCACTTCGGGCTTCGGCTTCGGCCCGCGGCTCGGCAGGTGCGCCTGCGTGCGGCCGAAGTTGACCCACATGTTGTCGAGGCCCGGAAAGAGGTACGGGTCGCGCGTGCCGCCCAGCCCGACGATGTAGAAGAGCGTGGCGAGGCGCTGGTCGTCGTGGATGACGTTGAAGTGCTCGAGGTGGACGATGTTGCCCACCGAGCTGGCGACGCGGTTGTACTCCTGCATTTTTTCTATGATAGACCCCAAACCCGCCGGGCGAACTCCGGATAGTCGGGGGCCACCTGCTTCGCCACCGGGCCGCGCAGCAGCGACAGCTCCTCGTCGGTGGGCGGCGGGGTCTCCTTCACGTCGGGGGAAACGTCGTACTCGAACCCGGTCAGCTCCGCGACTTCCTGTTTTGTCGAATGATGGAAACTTTCCAGCCGGAACCGCTTCTTCTCCTTCTGCCAGGAGAAAAGCGCCTTGCCGGTGAGCAGCGCCCGCGGCGTGCCGCGCGCCGAGACGAACTCGACCTTGGGCACCAGCGTGCGGCGCGAGTGCTCCTCGCGGAAGAGGATCGTGCCCGGGACCATCGGGTACATGAAGGCGGAGCCGAAAGAGCCGGGAAAGCGCCGCCCCTCGGCGCGCACCAGGTTGATGGCGCCGGTGCCGTCGATCTGCGCGCCGCCGAGGAAGAAGGTATCGATCCGCCCCTGCCCCGCCAGGTCGAAGAGCTCGCGCGAGCCTTCGGTGAAGGGATTCGCGGCGCGGCGCTGCTGCAAAGAAACACGCAGTTGTGGGTTAGTGATTCGGGATAAATAACAACCAGAAGCCGGTATGGGCGACGAGGCTCCGATCGCCGCGTGGCGGGAGCCTTCCACCAGCCGCGCGATTACGCAGGCGAGAAGCTCTTCCTTGGCGTAAGGACCCATTCGTCCAGGTAGCGCTGGAAGCCTTCGCGCGTCTTCGCGGCCTTGGCATAGAGGGAGAGGTGCGCGTCGTCCACGCCGTACACGCCGGCGACGCCGAGCGGCCATGCGCCCCGCGGCGCCTGCGCAATGCCGGTGATGTAGGTGCTGGAGATCACCCCAGGGGCGAGCAGCTCGTCCTCGAGCATGTCGCCCTTGCGCAGCTCCTCGAAGGTGACGAAGGTCTGCTTCGCCGCGTGCGCGACCGTGGCCAGCTCGCGCCGGCGGCCGACCCAGACGTTGCCCGCCTCGTCCGCCCAGCGCGCGTGGAAGAGCGCGACATCGGGCCTGAGCGCCGGCACGATGAGCAGGTCGTTCTCGACTTTCCAGTCCGGGCGGAATTTCACCAGGTCAGAACCCAGGACACCGGGTAACGGTATGTAAGGCACGCCCTTCTCGGCGGCCTGCAGCGCGGTGTGGATGGCCGGGCAGGTGGCGTCGCGCACCACGATCTCGCCCTTCTCCGCGGCTTCGGTGAACCGCGGCGCGAGACCCGCTTCGCCCAGCGACACCGCGCTCGTCTCGACCTCCGCGACGCAGCCCGCGCCGATGAGGAGGTCGGCGGACATGCCGAGGATCGGCACGCCAAGAAGCCTGAGATTCTTCGCCCTGCGCCGAATGAGCGCGCGGACGGTCTCCATGGATACCAGGGAGTAGTCCGGCGGCAGCGCGAGAAGCGCGCCGTCCGCGATCGCCGCCGCGATGTCGGCGGGCGTCCTCATCCGCTGTGCGGGAAGCCGGCGGCGTCGTGCACGCGTGCCACGGCCTGCGCGGTGTGACCGGTAATCGCCTTGTGCGAGCGCGCGAGCTCCTTGCCGCACGCCGTGCATTTGTAGACCGGCACCTCGAGCTCGGCCTTGAAGGCCGGCAGCCCTTCGCAGGCGAGCTCGAGCGCGAAGGCCTGCGTGCGCTCGGACTTGGCCGCGAGCTCCTTGCCGCAGACGCAGGCGTACTTCCTGAAGACCATGCCGCTCTCGGTCCCGGCGGGAAGCTCGGCCGCGCGCGCCTTGAGCTCGCGAATCAGCCACAGCATGAACTCATCCTCCGCCGGCACCGCGTGCCCGCGCGGGCACTTCCCGGCCGGCATGCCGAGCACCGTCAGCTTGAGCGGCCCGTCGCTGCCGCTCGCGTCGAGGGTCCCGAGGCTCATGTCGCCGCCGCACATCCTGCAGGTCTTTCTCATACACCCCCCTCACGCGTGGTCGTGCATGGTCTGCAGCAGTATCTTCCAGTTCCCGCCGAACTTGTACAGGTTGTAGGAGAAGGTCGACTCCCACAGCGTCCCGCCGCCGGCGTCCTTGTAGGCCCACTGGATGGTCGCAATGGCGCTGTTCGCGCCGAGCGACTGCTCGATCAGGAAGACGATGGCGCCCTGCCGGAAGCCGCGCTCGCGGTAGTTCGCATCGACGCCCGCGAAGAAGGTCTCCGTGTCCTGGCGAGTGGCGTTGAGCCGGACGTTGCCGGCGCGCGCGGTCATGCAGGGCTCGGCGTAGAAGGCGGCGATCGCCGCCGGCCCTTTGGTGAAGGAATCTCCGTAGGCCTCGAAAAAGGCCCGCAGCCCGTTCACGCAGTGCCGCCCACGGTGAGGCCGTCGATCTTGAGCGTCGGCTGGCCCACGCCCACCGGCACGCTCTGGCCTTCCTTGCCGCAGGTGCCGATGCCCCAGTCGAGCTGCAGGTCGTTGCCGATCATGCTGACGCGCGTGAGCGCGTCGGGGCCGTTGCCGATCAGCGTCGCGCCCTTGACCGGGTAGGTGACCTTGCCGTTCTCGATCATGTAGGCCTCGGCCGCGGAGAAGACGAACTTGCCGTTGGTGATGTCGACCTGGCCGCCGCCGAAGTTCGAGGCGTAGATGCCCTTCTTCACGCTCTTCAGGATCTCCTTCGGGTCGTGGTGGCCGGCGAGCATGTAGGTGTTGGTCATCCTCGGCATGGTGAGGTGGGCGAAGGACTCGCGCCGCGCGTTGCCGGTGAGCGGCATCTTCATCAGCCGCGCGTTCAGGCTGTCCTGCATGTAGCCGCGCAGCACGCCGTCCTCGATGAGCACGGTGCGCTGCGTCGGCGTGCCCTCGTCGTCCACGGTGAGCGAGCCGCGCCGGCCCGGGATGGTGCCGTCGTCGACCACCGTGACGCCGCGCGAGGCGACGCGCTGGCCAAGGCGCCCGGAGAAGGCCGAGCTGCCCTTGCGGTTGAAGTCGCCTTCGAGGCCGTGGCCGATCGCCTCGTGCAGCAGCACGCCCGGCCAGCCCGGCCCGAGCACCACCGTCATGGTGCCGGCAGGCGCGGCGCGCGCCTCGAGGTTGGTCAGCGCCTGCGACACGGCGGCGCGCGCGTAGCGGTCGAGCTCCGCGTCGGTGAAATGCGCGTAGTCGGTGCGCCCGCCGCCCCCCGAGGTGCCGCTCTCGCGCCGCCCGTCCTGCTCGGCGATCACCTGCACCGACAGGCGCACGAGCGGCCGCACGTCGGCCGCCATGCCGTCGGCGCGCGCGATCAGCACCACCTCGTACTCGCCGCCCAGGCTCGCCATCACCTGCGTGATGCGCGGGTCGAGGGCGCGGCATTTCTTCTCGAGCTTCTCGAGCAGCTTCACCTTGGCTTCCGACGGGAGGGAGGCGATGGGATCGAGCGGCTTGTATAACGCTACCGGGGTTCCCCGTCTGATGATTTTCGTTTTCCGGCCCTGACCGGCGGAAGCTATTGCGCGCGTGGCCTTGGCGGCATCCTGAAGTGCGTCAAAGCTGATTTCGTCCGAGTAGGCGAAGGCGGTCTTGTCCCCGCTCACCGCGCGCACGCCGACGCCCTGCTCGATGTTGAAGCTCGCGGTCTTGACGATGCCCTCCTCCAGGCTCCAGCCCTCGGAGCGCGAGTACTGGAAGTACAGGTCCGCGTAATCGATGCGCCGGGCGCCGAGCGCGCCGAACACGCGCTCGAGCTTCGCCGCCTCGAGGTCGTAGGGCGCGAGCAGGGTCTGCCGTGCGGTATCCAGAGTCACCAACCGAGTCTCCTTCGCATTTCGTGCATCCGTTCCGTGTCGATCTCCGCAAGAACCACGCCTTCGCCGTCGTCGGCGCGGGCGGCGATCACCTCGCCCCAGGGATCGACGATCATGGTATGGCCATAGGTGCGCCGCCCGCTAGCGTGCGTTCCGCCCTGCGCGGGCGCCACCACGTAGGCCATGTTCTCCACCGCCCGCGCGCGCAGCAGCACTTCCCAGTGCGCCTGCCCGGTCGGCACGGTGAACGCCGACGGGACGAAGATGACGTCCACCGGCCCCATGCCGCGATAGTGCTCCGGGAAGCGCACGTCGTAGCAGATGGAAAGCCCCAGCCGGCCGAAGGGGCTCTCCACCGCCACCGGACCGCTGCCCGGCTCGAGCGTCCTCGACTCGTCGTGGCGCTCGGTCGGCGACTCGAAGCGGAAAAGGTGCGACTTGTCGTAGCGCGCCACGCGCTTGCCCGAGTCGTCGTAGACCAGGCAGGCGCTTCTGATCCGCTGCTCATCCTTTGTAGATATGGGGGCGGTTCCGCCGACAATCCAGAGGGAATACTTCTTTGCGATCGTTGCAAGAAACTCCTGGATCGGGCCCTTGCCGTTCGGCTCGCGCAAACCGACCTTGTCGCGCTCGTGCCGGCCGATGATGTAGAAGTTCTCCGGCAGCGCCGCGAGCTTCGCGCCGGCCGCCGCCGCGGCAGCGACCAGGCGCTCGGCGGCGGCGAGGTTGGGCGCGAGCTCGGGCTCGGACACCATCTGCAGCGCGGCGATTCTCGTCTTCACGGCCGGGCCTTCACGGCGTGGCGAGCGGCTGCGGCTTGTTCAGCTTTTCCACCTTCGGGTCGCTCCAGCTGCCGGTGATGCCGTATTCGAAGGCGAAGATGCGCCCGAGCGGGTCCTTCAGCACGCGCTGCGCGAGCAGCGCGGCGGCGCCGACGACGGGGTTGACGATCGCCACCGCGGTCGAGGCGGTGTCGCCCAGGCTCGGCACGACGCGCACCTTGAGGTCCTGCGTCTCGTGCACGAGGTCGGCGCTGCCCGACATCTGCACGTCCGCCGCCGAGCCGCGCATGCGGAATTCCTCGATATCCATCACGCCCTTGTCGAGGTGCGCGCGCGCGGTGATGCGGTCGAACTGGAAGCCCTTGGAGAACACGTCGCGGAAGTCGAGCACGATGCGCCGCGGCAGCGCCTGCAGGCTCATGAGCGAGATCAGCTTGCCGATGCCGGGCTCGACCTCGAGAAACTGCCCGTCCTGCGCGTGCAGCTCGACGTCGCCCGACAGGGTCGGGATGTCGATGCCGAGCAGCGGCCCCTGCCAGGCGAGCGAGCCGGTGAACTTCGTCGCGCCGCCCTTCACGTGGTCGGGATAGCCGACGCGCGCGAGGAGCGCGCCGGTGTTCGCCGACTCGAGCTCGAACGCGAGCGTGCTCTGCGAGGGCACGCCGCTTCGCCACAGGCCCTTGGCGTTGAGCGTCGCTTCCGGGTTCACCACGCGCAGCTTGTCGAAGCGCCAGGCGTCGGCCTCGCGCTGCGCCAGGAACTCGATGTGGCCGAGGTCCTTGCCGCGGTAGGTAAAGCGCTCGATCACCGCGTCGACCGCCGGCACGTCGGCCGGCTGGCGCGGCGTCTGGGTCTTTATTTGAGGAGAATCTTCTGGAAGCGTGAAATGCGCGAGGCGCGCGAAGAGCGCGCCGCCATTGTCGCTGCTGAAGGTGACGTCCCCCGAGAGCTCGTCGGCCTTGATCACCGCCGACCAGCCCTTGGGCTCGCCGCCGGCGCGCAGCTGCAGGTTGTGCACGCGCTTGCCGTAGGCGTCGAGCACGCCGATCTTCATGTCGATGGAAACCGGCGCAGGATCGGAAGAAGAGGTTTCCGTCTTGAGAAGATCGATCCATCGGTCCGCATCGAGCGCGGCGAGCGAGCCGTACACGAGCGTGCCCGGCCGCTCGGGCAGGCGGATCGCCTCCCCGGGCACCGGCGAGAGCCAGACCGAGGCGCGCCGCAACGCGGTCGCCTCGCCTTCGCGCCGCAGCTGCACCTGGGCGGCGGCGAGGCTGCCCAGCGTGACCGAGATGCGCTCGCGCACGCCGCTCTTCGAGGGCGCGAGCTCGACGCGCAGCGGCAGCGGCGCGGCGGCGTCCTTCTGGAAGGGCGGCGGCAGCGCGATCGCCACGCCGCGCAGCGGCGAGTCGATGCGCACGCGCGTCGCCCCGTCGCGCACGCCGAAGTTGACGACGTAGTCCGCCTCGCCGCTCACATGGCGACCGAGCGGGTGGTCGAAGAGCCCGCGCACCGCCTCCACGCTCGCGGCGCCGCTCGCCACGACCTCGACCGAGCCGTCGGCGCGCGTGCCGCCGCGGATCGCGACCGGGTTGCCGAGCGCCCGCGCGCGCACGTCGTGCAGCATGAAGCCCGACTCGGTGAAGGTGAGCTTGCCGCCGGCGCGCTCGAGGCGCGGGATCTCCTCGTGCACCGTGATGTCGTTCGCCGAGAACTGGAACTCCCCCGCCACCTTCGCCGCCTCCATCTGCGCAAGCGGCAGGTCGATGGAGAGCTTCAGGCGCCCCTGCCCGGCGGCGCGAATGCCCTCGGTGAAGGCGCCGGTCTTGCGCCCGACCGGCGAGGAAGACACGTATTTCAGGAACTCGCCCGTCGGCCCGTCGGCATTGCCCGAGACGGTGAGGTGCGTGCCCTCGCGCACCATCTTCGGGATGGCGACGCGCACGTTGGAGATCTTCGCGCCGAGGATCGAGCCGCTCCTGCCGGCGATCTCCATGCGGTCGGCCTCGAAGCGCAGGCTGGCGTCGATCGCCTCGATGCGCGGCCAGCCCTGGCCGTAGTCGAGCACGCCGTCGGCGACGCGCGCGGTGACGAGGAACTGCCCGCTCGCCGGGTCACGGAAGGGAAACTCGCGCAGGTTGCCGCGCAGGCGCAGCTGCACGTCGCTCGCCTGCCCGGCGACGATGGCCGCCGCGAGCCACTCGCGCGTCTTCTCGCCCATGAACCGGCCGTGCGGCAGGTAGCGCGCCGTCTTGGTGCCGTCGGCGCGCGAGAGCTGCGCGGTGAGGTCGATCCTCCCCAGGTCGCCGACGCGCGAATAAGAGCCCGACGCGGTGCCGGCGAGGTCGGGGTTGGCGAAGCCGAGCGACACCAGGCGCAGCGCGAGCGCGGTGCCGGCGCGCTCCCAGTCGACCTGGCCGTCGAGCGCATCGAGCGAGATCCGCGGCTCGGGAAACAGCGCCGGCAGCTCGAGCTGCGCGTTCTTCGATTGCAGCACCAGGCGCCCGCGCGAGTCGCTGGCGTCGATGCTGCCCGAGAGCCCCTCGAAGCCCGGCACGCCCAGCGTCGGGCGCAGCGCGAGGTTGCTGAAGCGGGCGCGCGCCGTGAAACGCTGCGGCTCGGGCAGTTCGCCCTGCCACTCGAAGCGCGCGTCCTCGATGCGCCCGCGCGGCGCCGCCTCGGCGAGGCGCTGGCGCAGGCCCTCGGCCACCGGGAAGGACGCCATGAGCTCGGGGAGCGTGTGCAGGTCGAGGAGCTTCGCCGCCAGGCTGCCGCCGCCGGGGCGCCAGGCGAGCTGGAAGTCGGTGGGCGCGATCGGCGCGCCGCGCGCGGGGGCGAGTGCGAGGTTGCGCCCGGAGAGCTCATAGCTGTCGCCGCGCACCCGGCCCTGCAGGCGGCCGCGCACCGAGGCGAGCTCGAGCGGCGCCGGCGCCTCGCCGAGCTGCGCCACCACGCCCGAGAGCGCCACGTCCGCGGTGGCCTCGCTCGCCTTGCCGGCGGCGAGCGTGATCCACAGGCGCAGCGCCCCGTGCCCCTGGCGCAGGTCGAGCGGATAGTCGAGCCACGCGCGCCAGGCCGCGAGGTCGGTGGTGCCGACCTCGCCGTAGAGCCGGCCGTTCCAGTCCGCCGGCTCCATCACGCTGCGCCCCTCGAGGTGGGCGCGCAGCTCGATGGTCGAGCCGAGGTCCGCGGGCGGGCGGGCGGTGAGGCCGAAGGCATGCTCGTCGCCGGTGTTGCGGAGCTTCAGCTCCAGGCCCGAGAGCGTGAGCGGCGGCGCGCCGCGCTTCTCGTCGCGCCACTCGATCTCGGCCTTGCGGATGACGATCTCCTCCTGGCCGAGCACCCAGTCGCTGAGGCTGCCGTCGCCGCCCCGTCCGGCGAGCTTGATGCCGGCGACGTAGATCGCGCCGGCCGGGTCGCGGCGCACGGCGAGGCGCGGCCCGTCGACCACCAGCGAGTGCAGGCGCAGGTCCCAGTGCAGGAGCGAGCCCCACGCGAGCACGTTGTGCACCGAGGGCAGCACCAGCGCCTCGCGTCCCTGCGCGTCGAGGATGCGCAGGTCCGAGACCGTGATGTCGGGCCGCAGTCCCGACCAGCTCGCCTCGATCGCGCCGACTTTCACCGGCAGGCCGACGGCTTTCGAGATTGCGGCGACAATATCGGGGCGGTAGCGCTCGACGTCCGGGAGCACCCAGTAGCGCAGCGCAAGCACCAGCGCGGCCAACGCGAAGAACGCGAACCAGGCGAGAACTTCGAGCGCTCGCAACAACCGCTTCATGTGAAACCGCATTCTAATCGCTAAATGCCGGAGCCCATTCAGAAAATCGCCCTTTCGCGCTATGCCGCGCGGGTCCTCGCCGCGCATCCCGAGCTCGCCGCGGAGCTCGCGGAGCCTGCCGCTTTTCCAAGAGAGCAAATGCAGGCCGCGCTCGAAGGCGCCGGCGATGAAGCGGACCTGATGCGGCGGCTGCGGCAGCTGCGCACGCGCGTGCTGCTGCGCCTCATGGCGCGAGACCTGTCGGACCGGGCGAGCCTGGAAGAAGTTTGCGCGACGATCTCGGATCTCGCGGAGATTTGTGTAACGAAATGTTTGGACTGGCTCGGCGAGCCCGGGCTCATCGTGCTCGGCATGGGCAAGCTCGGCGGGCGCGAGCTCAACGTCTCCTCCGACGTCGACCTGGTGTTCGTCTTTCCCGGGTCGATGGAGGCGCAGGAGCGCTTCGAGCGCGCCGGCCGCCGGCTGATCCGCCTGCTCTCGCACGCCACCGAGGATGGCTTCGTCTTCCGCGTCGACATGCGGCTTCGCCCCTACGGCGACTCGGGGCCCCTCGCGTGCAGCTTCGACTTCCTCGACCAGTACTTCGTCACGCAGGGGCGCGAGTGGGAGCGCTATGCCTGGATCAAGGCGCGCGCGATTTCCGGAAATTCAGAAAAAGAATTGGAAAACATCGTGCGGCCTTTCGTGTTCCGCAAGTACCTCGACTACGCCACCCTCTCGGCGATGCGCGGCCTGCACGCCGAGGTGCGCCGCGAGGTGGCGCGGCGCGAGCTCGCGAACCACGTCAAGCTCGGCCCCGGCGGCATCCGCGAAGTCGAGTTCATCGCGCAGGCGCTGCAGCTCATCCGCGGCGGGCGCGACGCGGAGCTGCGCATCAGGCCGACGCTGCAGGTCCTGAAGAATCTTTCCTTGAAGAGGCTTCTCCCGGAGGAAGCCGAACACGAGCTCTCCGCCGCGTACGTGTTCCTGCGCCGGGTCGAGCACCGCCTGCAGTACCTCGACGACGCGCAGCGCCACGACCTGCCCGAGGACGCGGAGGATCAACGGCGGGTCGCGCAGATGTGCGGCTTCTCTTCCTGGGAAGCCTTCCTTCAGGAACTGGATTCGCATCGTTCCGCCGTCACCCGGCATTTCGAGAACACCTTCGCCGAGCGCGAAGGGGCGGACGAGCCCTGGCCCGCCCACCCGCGCCTGGAGGCGCTGCGCGCGAGCCAGCGCTACAACCTGCTGCCGGCGGACTCGAAGCGGCGCCTCGACCGCCTGATCCCGGCCCTCGCTCGCGCGGCGGCCGCGACGCCCGACCGGGAAGCGACGCTCGCGCGCGGCGTCGACCTCGTCGAGGCGATCGCCAGCCGCGCCGCCTACCTCGCGCTCCTCGCCGAGCACCCGCAGGCGCTCGAGCGCGTGGCGCGCATCATCGGCACCTCGAGCTGGGCGGCGAGCTTCATCACGCGCCACCCGCTGCTCCTCGACGAGCTGCTCGACGACCGGCTGCTCACCGCGGCGCCGGATCTCGGTGCTTTTTCACGAAGTCTCCGTACCCAGCTCAATTCTTCCGACGGCGACACCGAGCGGCAGATGGACATCCTGCGCGAGGCGCACCAGGCGCAGGTGTTCCGCCTGCTCGCCCAGGACCTGGCGGGCCTGCTCACCGTCGAGCGCCTCGCCGACCACCTCTCCGCGCTGGCCGACACGGTCCTCGAGATCGTCCTCGGCCTGGCGTGGCAGCTGCTGCCGCGCAAGCACCGGAGCGATGCGCCGGCGTTCGCCGTCATCGGCTACGGCAAGCTCGGCGGCAAGGAGCTCGGCTACGCCTCCGACCTCGACATCATCTTCCTCTACGACGACGCGCACGAGCAGGCGCAGGAAACCTACGCGCGCCTCGCGCAACGCATCAACACCTGGCTTACCAGCCGCACTTCCGCGGGCGCGCTGTTCGAGACCGACCTGCGCCTGCGCCCGAGCGGCACCTCGGGCCTGCTCGTTTCGCCGGTCGAGGCGTTCGCGCGCTACCAGGAGAAGGACGCCTGGGTCTGGGAGCACCAGGCGCTCACCCGGGCGCGCTACTGCGCCGGCGACAAGGCCGTCGGCGCCGCGTTCGAGAAGATCCGGGAACACATCCTGAAGCGGAAGCGCGAATTGCGCTCGCTGAAAAGCGAGATCCTCGGCATGCGCGAGAAGATGCACGCGGCGCATCCCAACAAGAGCGGGCTGTTCGACGTCAAGCACGACCGCGGCGGCATGATCGACATCGAGTTCGCGGTGCAGTACCTCGTCCTGGGCTTCGCGGCGAAATTTCCGGACCTGACGGGCAATCTGGGCAACATCGCGCTGCTGAAGATGAGCGCGGAGCACAGCCTGGTGCCGATGGATCTTGCTGAAAAGGCAAGAAGCGCCTATCGCGAGTACCGGCGCCTCCAGCACGCCCTGCGCCTGAACGGCGCCCAGTTCGCCCGGGTGCCCAGGGAACAGGTGAGCGCGGAGATGGGCTCGGTCCTCGAGCTCTGGAAAACGGTGTTCAGCGCGCCGGCTTGACAGACCACGGTTTCCAGCAATTTGGATGCCCGCCGTCACAAGCCGCGGACCTGCAGCGCGGGATTGCGTCCCCGCAGCCATGCGACGAGCTCCTGCAGCCGGTCGATGCCGTTGACCATCA